>Ga0123339_10003548_pt1 | contig 10359 bp, 13 predicted proteins | sample lystaG_FD_89956 | JGI IMG/M metagenome (GOLD analysis project Ga0123339, IMG submission 89956) | Glacier valley bacterial and archeal communities from Borup Fiord, Nunavut, Canada, to study Microbial Dark Matter (Phase II) -... | ecosystem: Environmental > Aquatic > Freshwater > Ice > Glacier ... | reverse complement strand
GTCTCGACGGAGGATTCCAAAGTGGCGACGGGTTCGGTTTCCGACGCGACGACCTTTTCCTCCTCGACGACTTCCTCGACGACCGGCTCCTCTGCAGCGGCTTCTTGAGATTCCTCGACTAGTTCGGCGACTGGCGGAGAGACAATTGGCTCTTCCTCGACCTCCTCGGGAGTCTCATGGGGCGAGGGGACGACCTCGGGCTCCGCAGTGTCGAGAGCAAGAGCAGAGACGTGAGTAGGAACGATGGCGATGGGCTTGACTTCGGTGACTTCCTCGACTGGCGAGAAGAAGAAAAAAAAGAGTTACTGTCAGCTTTTCTTGTTCAGCATCCGACGCAAGCCTATGAAAGATCAAACTCACGAGGGACAAGCTCCTCTTCGTCGTCGAGCTGACGGGCGAAGACCGAAGTCTGCTCGTCGACCTCCTCAGGCTTCTCGAGTCCTTCCACATCCTTCAACGTGGCTTCTCCCTTCGCAGAGATCTCCGACTGAGGCTCGATGTCGTCCGAGGGGAGAACGATAGGCTTTTGAATAGGACTGAGAGGAGAGAGGTTTGCTGCCTCACGAAGGGGAGATCCGACGGTGGGTCCAGCTGCGAGGTGACGAACGAAGAAAATGTATCAGCGACGTTCTCATCGTGAATATTTTTAGAGGATTGAGACCCACAAGGGAACGCAGGGCCCTCAGGAACCTCAGGAGCCTGAGTCTCGAGATGGAGTCCAAGAGGAGGGGAGGTTTCGACGACTTCCTCGACCTTCTGTTGAGCAGATGATGGCTCGACCGTTTCCGAGTTCTGAGCTTCGACGACCTCGGGCTCTTGGGAAGTCGTAGAGAGGATAGGCTCGTCGTTCTTGGGAGGGAGAGCGTGGGCTAGAGAGAGAAAGGGAGAAAGGGATGACGCGCTGATCAGCACTGACGAGCTCGCGGTGCGTCGAAACTCAAAGGTCAACGATGAGGAAGGTCTGAGAAACTCACGAGTAGCATGGTCTTCCTCCAGCATTGGAGTGGAGGCTTCCTCGACAACCTCGGGCTGGTGTTGATGCTCGACGATGGGTGAGGAAGAAGGAAGAATAGTCTCGAGTTGAGCGGTCTCGTCGAGGTGAGCTTCGTTGAGCTTCGGTTCCGTGTCTTCTGTGTCCAGGAACCCAGAAAGGAAGGTCAGCCTTCCATTACAATGTCTTCATGATCTTTTGTGAAGGCTGAGACTTCAGAGCTCACCAAGAACCTGCTCCTCTTCCCCTGAACAGAAGCTCTTGGTCTCCTCCTCCCCCTTGAACTCCGCTTCGATCTCCTCCTTCTTGAGATGCTCGGACCCTTGCAAGAAGTGTGAAGCAGCTGGAGTTTCCGGAAGAGCGATGTCCTTAGGGAGAGTGGGAGCAGTGATGAGAGGTTTGTTGGTGGGTTGGTCCATCAGAGGGTGAGCTGCAAGAGAAAGAACAGGAGGAGAAGGTGAGGAGGGTGAGGTGAGCTTTGACCGTTTTGCTTTTGGACGAAAAGCTGCTGTAGACGATCTTTGATCGGTCTGAGATCGAGAGGGTGGGATCCAGTACGTTTCACGACGGGCTGAAGAGTCTGAACTCGTTCGTACCATCCATGCGAGGCTCTGGGAGATGGCGAGGACCATGACTTCTCCTCCCTTCCTCCTCTCCTTCCCACACCCTCCTTGCCCTTCCTCACACGACCTCTCCACTCATAGCGGGAATCAAGGAACGAGGCTTACCTTTTGAATTGTGGACAGTGATTCAGTGAGACTGGGGTGTCGAAGAGAAAGAGGTCGGAAAAGCGGGCGTGGGTGTTGGAGGAGAGGAGATGAAAAAGATGGGATTCGTGGCAGGAGGTTTCGAGCAAGGGGGTCGAGCGTTTCAGCTCAAGAAAAAACCTTTGGATTTTCTTCATTCTTGAAGGAGGTAGTTAAGGAAGGAAGGACGTGAGTGTGCACGACTCTGACACCAAAAAAGGGGAGCAAGAAAGTCTGAAAGAGAAGTCATGAAGAAAAGAGTAGAAGGGAGACGCGCGCGAAGGCGACGAGAGCACAGAGAAAGAACGCATCCAGAACGTACGAGCGAAAGGAGACATTAGGTGCTAGCTAACGAGAGATTAGGTCCGAGAGTCCAGTGCGAGAGCGGCAGACAGAGCGAGCTAAGTATCTACGGAGGAGAAAAGGGAGGAGAGAAGGAGGAATGGGAAGCAGCGAGAAAGGTCGCTTAAAGAGCACCGCTAACGGCCATAGCCATGAGGGATGTGAGAAGAAGAGCCCCACCGGAGATGATGGTCTTGGCAGCGGCACTGGAGGAAGAAGACGACGTTTAGGAAAGTCAGAGTCGGGCAGAGAGAGAAGGCGACGCGTCAGAAGTTAGAAATGAACTCACCCGGTAGATCCAGTGGTAGAAGCGGGAGATGAAGCAGAGCTTGTAGCACTTCCAGCTGCGGGAGAGCCTCCTGAACCAGAAGCTGAAGCAGCAACGGTCGCAGAGGTCGCTCCACCGGTGGGGGAGAGGGAGACGCTACCGCTAGAAAAGGAGAGGATACCAAGATGATAGACTGTCAGGATTCAAACAGAGGTTGAAGGCTACTTCGAAGAAGATGTTACGTACCTGACAGTAGCGTTTCCGGAAGCGGAGCTGGTGCAAGGAGAGAAAGGTCGAAACTGCTCAGGACGACGCGTCGAAAGGAGAAAAGGCGAAGAAAGTACTGTGGACTCACTTGCAAGTAGTAGCTCCGGAAGGGTTGACTCCGACAGTAGCTTGAGCGGCAAAATTTTCGTATCCCAAAGCATCCTTGACGGCGAGAGTGCAAAAAAAAAAAAAAAAGAGACGAGAGGAAGATGAACGACGATAAACACTAGATCGAGAGCGACGCGGCCCATCCTCGGTTCAGTAGGCTTACAAGGAGGTTCCAGGAGCAAGATCGGTCGTCCAGGTGTACTGGGTGGCCGTAGTTGAGATGAGGAGGTTGAGAAGCTGATGAGGGAAGAGGAAACGGAAGGTTCCGTCAGCAAGTTCAACCAGACGCGACTCTGTCGAGCAAGGAAGGGAGAGAAGCGCGGCGGCTCACCACGACGGAAACACTTCCTCCAGCGTTGATGTTGACGAAGTAAGGAGCGGTTCCTCCGGACCAAGAGAGGAGAGTAGGCTGACAGAAGACAACGGCGGTCTGGGAGCGAAGAACAGAAGCAGGGAAAATGAAAGGAAAACAAGCGGTGGTCTGGTCAGTGTCTCGTCGCTGGGAGGATCAACGGTACATTTGTTGGACGAGAAAGCGCAATCCTAGTAAAGAGAGTATAAGAGCTCTCGAGTGAACTTCTGAGCTCGGCTCGAGACAGACTTCAGAGACCAAGCCAAGCGGAGGTGACCTGTTCTGATCTCGGATCGACTAGCTCGGGTCTGCTACTAGTCTTTGCCCCTCCCCTTCCCTCGTTCACTCTATCAGCGAACTCCTTCAAACACCCATCCACCCTCCAGTACCAAGCTGGGGAGAGGAAATCCACTCCCAAGTGCAGAAACCTTCCTCCCTTCCAAGCCGTCCGAGCGAGTTCTTCCTCCCTCCACTTTGCCTCGCTCTTTCCACCTCGGCCCTTTCTCTCCTCCTCCCCCCTCTTCGGGCACCCGCTTCCTTCCCGGGTCGTACTTACAGGTGTGTTTACGACGATGGTGTTTTGGGCTGAACGAAAAGAAAAAGAGGAAGAACGAGAAGACAGAGTGAGTGGAAGGAACGAACAAGGGAACTCGGACTTGATTCCGCCGTTCTTTCTCTTTCCTTCCTTCCTTCGACTCGTCGACTCACCTTCAACGAAACCGATGAATCCAGCCATAATGGGGAGCAGGAGTTTTGAGAAGAACATCGTGGATGGGCTGCTTGTGAAGAAGGGAAAGGAAGGGGAGGGGAGGGGAGGGAAGGAAGGAAGTGGTTGAAGGTCAACTTCGAAACTCCCTCAACCCTCTTCCCTCCCTCTGCCGAGCCTCTCCGCAAGGGAGAGATAAGGAAATTTCCACGGAGATTTTTTTTTGCTGACGGTTAGAAAAACAGGAGCAGAGAATGCCGATCCTTCAAAAAGACTGCTGTAGGTTGTCTGGCCAGAGGGGGAAGAAAGAGAAGGAGAGACGCGAGGCGATGTGTGCTGGGCGAGCGAAGGAGGCGGAGGACGAAACGGAGATGCCGACTTGGCTGGAAAACCTTCCTCGTCGGGAGCGGAGGAGCGAGAAAACTGAATCGATAAGTTATCAAGCATCGAAGCTCTGACACTCAAGAAGGAGGATGAGGCGGTCTTGGAAGTCGCAGAGAAAGGAAAGAGGTCGTCCAAAGTTCATCTGCATCGCTCCCCGGTCGTCTGCTATAAGAACGATCGTGCGTCTCGAAGGTCCATCTGAACAATACGGAGGAAAGAAGAAAAGTAGCTTAGTACCGAACACTGAGACCTGAGATACAAGAAGGATCGAGAGAGAGGAAAGGAAGGAGAAATCACTCACCGGAAGTCGCGTCGCGTCGAAGTCTCGAATCGTTCCAGCATTACTCTCTCGCTTTCTTGACCTGAAGATGAGGAGATAGAGACGGAGGTCAGTCTCGGATTCTTGGAAACTTGGAAAGAGGAGAATGGTGAAAACTTACGGGAGGAGAAAGCGAGAAGAGGGAACCGTCTTCGAGGGTCCAAGTCCAAGTGAGATCCGTGTACCTGATGAGGCCTTGTTCCGTGAGAGGCTCCGGAGTTTCAGGCTTGAAACCATGGGCTCGGATCCAGTTCGCGAGTTCCAAAAGAAAGGAAGGCTTGAACCCGAGGAGGTGGACCTGCTTGACACCGAATCTGTGCTCGAGCACCCGCGACTTCGAGATGGAACCTTTGCAACGTCGGCGGCGCCCAAGTCCAGGATGGCGAAGAGATCTCCAAGACTGTATTCCTGAGCTCGCAGCTCGTGACTTCCGAGGCGTGGTATCGCAGTACATCGGCGGCGATTCGAAGTTTGGAAGGTTGACCGTTTTGGACGAGCTCGTTGAAGAACGCCTCGCGACCGTCGGAGACTCCGTGGATAGTCAGGTATCGAACCCGAAAGTCGATCTCCTTCGCGATGCTGTCGCAATTCTGGGTACTGCGAAGCCACCTCTCAAGTTCGCCGAGAGAAGACGGTTCCCGCCCGTTTTCCATCTCGAAGTCCTCGCTGATCTGGTCCACGATGTCGTCCCGCATCCCATGATCACGTCCCAGATCGCGAAGGATAGGGTCGAGGCCCGGCTCATCCTTCCAGTCGACCCAGGGTCCTCGCTTGTCCAGAAGGCAGACGAGGGCGAGCTGATGACGTTCCGGCGCGACGGGGGGGAGGAGGAAGCTTGATCGACTCGCATCGAAAGCAGACGCGAGAGGTGGCTCAACTCCGACGACGATGACAAGCCGTTACAAAAATGACGTGAAAGCAAGGGGAAAAGGTACGATCAGTTCAGAGGGTTGGCGAAAGAAGTGAGGCGGCGAAAGCTGGAAGTCAGCACTCACCTCTCGAACGTAACTCCACCTCGTCCTCCCGTCTTCTCCAACAAAAACGCCGTGCTCGGGGTCGAAGAAGGTGGTGTAGCGAGAAGGGCGAGTGATGGTGATCGAGTGGTAGAACCAGGGGAGGCAGAGGTCGCGGAAGGCTTTGGAGACGAGGAGGAGATGAGTCGTCTGGTGAAGAGGGAAAGGGTCCGAGGAAGGCGTGGTTTCGGTTCGTCGAAAGAAGGTGTACTTGATGATTCGTTCGAGGATCTCGAGAGGTAGCTCTAAGGAAACAGGAAGGAGGATGAGAAGAGGAAGGGAAGAAGTGAGTTCGAGCCGGTCGGGATGTGTTTCTCTCGCTCCGCCGCCCCTCGGTTCTACGCCTGTTGTCTACTCACCTGGAAGAGATCGGGACGCAGTGATCTGAGTGACGCAGATAGGCTTGTGAGTCTTCCAGTGCTTGAACTGGGATAGAGCACGCGGGGAAAGAGAGATCAGTACGAGAAGGGAGAAGGGGCCTGCGGAAGCTGCTGAACCCGAGCTCACCTTCTTCTGGCAGCTTGAAGAGCAGTATGGACTACGGCATTGAGAGCAGAGGAGAACCTTGATGAGATGTTTGCCGCTGATGAGGGAGAGGGAGGAAACACGGTCGACGATGGGAAGGGAGGAGGAAGGGAGGGAAGAGGAAGAGGAGGGATGGACGGCCTTTTCGAACTCGCCCGAGATGGAAGGCACGAGGGCAGGGAAGCGATAATCTCTCGATGTCGATGAACTCCGACGGTCGACTCCCTCTTCCTTTCGATCCTGACTTGCCTCCGATTCCCTTGATGGCCAAGTTAAAGTGAGTTTGCTACGATCTCAATCATTCGAGTGCTTTTGTCTTGGTCCCTTGTTTCTCTCCTCTCTGGTCGTCCTAACCTCCAACGGCTTTCTTCTCCTCCCTTCCCTTTCTGGCTCGATCTTCTCCTTCAGCGGATCGACTTCTTCCCTCTCCCCTCGCTGGCCGATATACACTCCTTCGACTCAACTCCTTCCTCCTACTACCTCGGACTAGCAGGCTTGCTTTCAGGCTTTTATCTTGCCTCTTCAACGTTCACCCGAACAACAACCAGCCCTCGCGATCCTCCGTCCAACTCTTCCAACCTCTCCAGAGCTTTTCGACTTCGCCTGGCTTCCAACTCTACCCCTTCACTTCCTCACACACTCGACCCAAGACGAGCAGAAACACCATGGTCACTCTTCCTCTCCTTCATGTTGTGCTTGCACTCCTCCTTCTCTCCCTCCAAGTCGTCCGCTCTTACCCCGTCGGATCCACTCCCTCCCTCCTCCTCGAGAACGAGCAATACCGCCGACGTGACGATCTCGTAGCTCCCACCTACACTCCTACCATGGAGTCGGATCCCAACTATACCCTCCTCTCAGCAGCTGCCGTCGTTCCTCCTCAAACCTCCCTACTCCTTCTCAACTCCGTCGCAGCCCAAGCCATCCCCGTCGCACGACCTGGTCGCCCCTTCGCCTTCACCATCTCACCCGAGACCTACTCCCTCCCACTCTCCGTCATCAAACTAACCACCTCGCCTCTTCCTCCCTGGCTCGGATTCTCCCAGGAGACCTTCAGCTTCAAAGGAAGCCCATCGAACAGCGACGTCGGAAAGATTTTGATCACGATCAACGCGAAGAACAACAACGGAGGAGCGATCGTCGTCGATACCTTCCATCTTATCGTCAGGGCTGGAACTGGAGTTGTAGCCGGAGATGGAGTAGCTGGACAGTTGAAAGATGGCAATCAGGCTTTGACGAGCGTGTTCGTTTTGCCTGTGAACGACGGTGTGGGAGGGCTCCGAGTTCCAAACTACGTGAGTTCTGTGGTACAGACGCGTTTTTCCTCTCAAGAAACGGTCGCTGACATGTCTGTTCTTTCTTTCTATGACCTTCAGTGGTCCTTCTCGATCGGTTTTCTCTCCTCGACCTTCAAATCTACCTCCTCAACTCCCGTCCGCTACTCCTCCTTCCTCGCCTCCGGAGCCTCCCTCCCTTCTTGGCTCACCTTCGATCCTGCCTCCATCGACTTCAACGGGAACGCCCCCGGACCTCCTTCGGATCCTTCGTCCTCGAACAACACGTCGTTCGATGTCCTCCTTTGCGGAAGCGACGTCGCTGGATACGCCGACTACTGCGAGCACTTCGAGCTCGTCGTCGCCGCTCACTCCCTCAGCTTTCAAGGACTCGGGGGAAAGACGTCGGTGCTTCAGAGGCTCAACCTCACCGGAGAGGTCGGAACGAACATCGAGGTCGATTGGGACGTCGTCGGACAAGGAGCGACGAAGGGACTTCTTCTCGATGGCAGAAGCGTCAACCAGTCGGACGTGATCTCGGTGAAGGTCGATACCAGCTCGATAGGGTGGCTTGAATGGGACCAGTCGAAGCGATCCTTCTCGGGGGACGTTCCCTCCGGAGCTTTGACGGACGCGTCTTACCCGACCTCGTCGACGAAGAGCTCGAACTCCGAACTCTCGCTTCCGGTCACCATCATCGACAAGTACAACGATACAATCCTCCTCCAGCTCCCCATTTCCATCTATCCTTCCCTCTTCCCCTCGATGGCGGCTCTCCCAATCCTCGACGCTCCAGGAAAACCAGTCTCGTCGGACCTCTCGGACTACCTCCTTCCCACCTCTCAATCCTCCACTCCCGCTCCAGCCCTCTCAGTGGTCTTCAACCCTCAAGCCGCATCGTCTTGGCTCGCCTTTACTCCCTCTACCTCCTTCCTTAGTTCGTCTCCCAACGTCCCCGAGGATCTCGACTACGATTCGGTTCAAATCCTCCTCACCGCTCGCGACGTCATCACCAACGCAACTTCCCACCAGAAGATCCTCCTATCTATCGCTCCAGGGAACAACGCGACTCACGGACATCCTCATCGAAGTCGCGACGACGCACTCAGCATGCGAGGGAAGACCGTCATCGGATCGGTCTTCGGATCTCTCGCTGGAATCATCCTCCTCTGTCTCCTCCTCTCGCTCTGCCGGAAGCACTGCACGTCGGAGAAGCACAAGGTGGACGAGAAGAGGACGCTTGAGGAGAACGGATGCAAGGATCGAAGCTTCGATGATGAGGCGAAAGCGTACGGGAAGGAGCTGATGTACGGAGTTCAGTCCAACACCGAGAAATACGCCTACGGAACCGCCAACGGGAAGTCGAGGGGAGTCGAGCAGCTTGATGGAGTCCCTCAGTTGACGAGGATCTTCATGGACATCGCGAAGGAGTCCGAGGGAGGATCAGGAGGAACTCAGAACCAAACGACGACCCCGCTCCAGAAGAGGACTTCCACGACGACGGCTGGGAAGTTCAGGAGCCTCATCAAGAAGCCTCTCTTCGGAGGAATGATGGGAGGAAGGAGTCGAGAAGGATCCCCGGTCTCGGCAGGAGGACTCAAGAGCAACATTTCTCTCCCCGTCGAACTCTCCCGCTCCGCCTCGCCTTCGTCGACCCTCAACGACTTCGACAACCCTCGACGGATCGCCCGCTTCAACGAGGACGGAGCTTCGACTCTCACTGGAACCTCAGGAGGAGATGGATCGACGTTCGACGGACCTGGATCGAGAGCTTCGTGGGAGAGCAAACCGAGCTACCGCTGGGATGCAGGAAGTCAGGAGACGGGAACAAACGCTGCGAGCACCCCAAGAAGACAGTTCGACAGAATCAGTCAATCCGGCGACCTCATGGCTTCGTCGAGCTCTCACGGTTCCTTCGACTCCCACGAGACTGGCAACCACTCCGCTTCCTCCATCGACGACCACGAGGAACGCGCCGAGATCGCTCAAGCTCAACGCGTCGGAATGGCTACTCCTACCACTCGATCGCGGCACGACATCACCAGCAGCCCTACTGGGTCCTCGAGCACCAATGATCAAGTTCGAGTCGTCGACTTCAAGAACGAGCGAACAGTCCCAGCTTCCCCAGGTCATCGCTCAGTCTCCCACTCAGCAGTCGTCGTAAATCCTCTTCCTCCAGCAGCCACGGCCTCTCCTCGAACCAAAGTCGGAGTCCCTCCCCTCCCCTACGATGCCGAAGCTCAGTTCAGACTTTCCGCCGGACTCACCTACATCCCAAACATGAACGTCGGAGAAGGACCCGATTCCCACTCCCCTTCTACCTCAGCCATCTTCTTCACCTCCCCTCCCACTTCCTACTCGGCCAGTCAAATCCCTCGACTCAGTACTCCTCCTTCAGCCAAACTCTCCAAATCACGATCCAATCTCTCTCGAACCGACTCCCTCTCTGGAATCCGATCCTCCTCCATCCCAACCGTCCCTTCCTCGACCACCAACAGAATCGCTAGAATCCCCTCGGACGCGGAAATCGTTTTTGCCTCCACCACGGAGGCGTTCTCGTTCCGACCTTCGCTCGACGTGGATGCAGAGAAGCCGCTGAGAGGCATGTTGAAGGCCGTGGTGGAGGGATCGGAGACGAATCCTAGGAAGGGGAAAGGGTTGAAGAGACTTCCTCCTTGGTTGAAGTTCAACAAGGGATTGTTCGATGGAGTTCCGAAGATTGGTGACGAGGGGAGAGTGGACATCCGAGTCGTGAGTAGTTTCTCTTCTTCCTCTCGCCACCTCTTTTTTCTCGTCCTGATCATCTTCCCTATCTTTCTCGTCGCGTCGAAAACCAGATCGAATCCTTCTCGGGACTTGGAGGTCAAGCTGAACGTGTCGTTGCTAGATTCGCCATCGAGGTCCAAACCGGTTCTCAGATCACTCGCCGAGCGACTGGTCGAAGACCTGGGGGAGCCAAGTCTCCCTAAATCCTACGTCTCTCCTTCTGAACGAGCAACACCAGCCTGAGTGAGTTTCTCTCCCTCTCTTGATCTCTTCGTTTTCTCGAGCTGACTCTCTTCCTCGT
>Ga0123339_10003547_pt1 | contig 10359 bp, 8 predicted proteins | sample lystaG_FD_89956 | JGI IMG/M metagenome (GOLD analysis project Ga0123339, IMG submission 89956) | Glacier valley bacterial and archeal communities from Borup Fiord, Nunavut, Canada, to study Microbial Dark Matter (Phase II) -... | ecosystem: Environmental > Aquatic > Freshwater > Ice > Glacier ... | reverse complement strand
GCTGCCGGCCAGATTGGCATCGGCCCTGCCCGACTGCACCGCCTGAACTGCATCGGCGTTGTTGCCGTACACATCATATTTAAAACCATACTTGGTAGCGTTGTCGCGGGTCCAGTTCTCGTAGGCCGAGCCTTTATTGACTGCGATGGTTTTGCCCTTCAGGTCATCCAGCACCTTGATGGCAGCTGCACCTTTTTTGATGACAAAGGTGTAGTCGGTGTCGAGGTAACCCTCTGTAAACAACATCGCTTTTGAACGCTCGGGTGTCACAGTGACCGGAGCCAGAATGAAGTCGTATTTTTTTGCATTCAGCCCGGGGACCAGGCCAGAAAACTCGGTCCCTTCAATCTCGATTTTCCGCTGCAACCGCCTGGCCAGCTCCTCGCCCAAATCAATGTTGAAGCCTTGCAGGCCCCCGTCAAGTTTGACCATGGCGTGAGGCGCAAAAGTAGCGTCAACGCCGGTACGCAGCGGCGCGCCGGTTTGGGCAAACGATGGTACGGCAAAGGCAGCAGCTAAAGACATCGCCAGCGCAGCTGACCGGATGAACTTTGGCGAAGTTGACAAGTTGGAAGACAGCATGAAATGACTCCTTGGTTGGGTATCAGTTGGCAGGTTGAGGGAAATCTGGGCTTGCAAGAGGTGGGCCAGCACCCGTCCGCTCGACGATCAGGCGGTAATGTTCCGGGCGGCGGTGCTTGGCAAAATTAAACACATGCTGGAGAAAGTTCTCGCCAAGATTCAAATCGCAGTTGGTGAAGATGACTTCATCCTCCTCACTTTGGGCCTGCGCCACAATCTCTCCGGTGGGCGACACAATGGCCGACCCGCCAATCATGTGAAAGCCGTCTTCGCTGCCGCACTTGGCAGCCGCACCTACCCACAAACCGTTTTGGTACGCATTGGCCTGTAGCGACAGCAGGTGATGAAACATGCGCAGGTGCGGCGCTTCTGTCCAGTGGATATTCCACGAGGGCGTGTTGTAGCCCAAAACCACCATGCGTGCGCTTTGCAGGCTCATGACGCGGTAGGTTTCAGGCCAGCGGCGATCATTGCACAAGCACTGGCCAATCATGGTGCCGAGCATGGGAGTGACACCGAAACCGTCATCGCCGACTTCAAAATATTTTTTCTCCAGATGCTGAAACGGTGCATCTGGTTTGTGGTCACTGTGGCCAGGCAGGTGAATTTTGCGGTACCGCGCAACGATCTCCGCTTTTTCATTGACCAATATGGAGGTGTTGAAACGCTTGCCGGCGGATGTCAATTCAGCGTAACCGAGATAAAAACCCACGCCCAGTTGGCGTGCCAGATCAAACAGCGGCTGGGTTTCGGCGCTGGGCATGGTGGGCTCAAAAAAGCGCGAGGTGGCCTCAAGCTCATCCATCCAGTAACGCGGAAAAAATGTCGTCAGTGCCAGCTCTGGAAACACCACCAGTCGAGCACCACGCGAGGCAGCCTCGCGCATCATGTCCAGCAAACGCTGTACTACAGCAGAGCGACTGTCTGCCAGATGCACAGGCCCCATTTGCGCGACCGCCAGTCCAAAGCGCTCATGCGCAGCAGTTATGCCCGTTGCCATGCTTTTCCTTTCAAGCCCAAAAGACCTGGCAGACGTGATGAGTTGGCAGGCGGTTTGGCATTGACCATAACTTCGGGTTGCCGCCGCGCAATGTAGCGGCCTGAGCCGCGCGCCACGTTCAGCGTGTTGTTTTCAACCACGGTTCGCCCGCGGCTCATCACCAGTTCTGGCCAGCCTTGCAGACGCATGCCTTCGTAGGGCGTGTAGCCGACGTTGTCATGCAGCATGGCGGCTGTGACCGTAACCTCACGCGTCGGGTTCCACAGCGCCAGATCAGCGTCCATGCCAATGGCAATATCGCCCTTGCAGTGCGCAAGGCCATACATGCGGGCGTGGTTGGTGGCGGTCAGCGCAACAAATTCGTTGATGGTGATGCGGCCCTTTTGCACACCTTCAGAAAACAGCAGCGGCATGCGCAGCTCAATGCCAGGTACACCATTGGCCATGTCTTTGAAAATGGTGGCCTGCCCGTTGGGCAATTTGCCTGTCTCATCAAAACGGTAAGGCGCATGGTCAGATGAATAAAGCCCCAGCGTGCCGTCTTTAAAACCATCCCACACCGCCTGCTGCGAGCGTGCGTCACGCGGCGGCGGGCTGCAGCAGAACTTGGCACCTTCTACGCCAGGCAGGTCAATGTCGTCGGCCGTTAAAAACAAATATTGTGGGCAGCTTTCTGCATACACCCTGGTGCCCAGGCGCTGTGCCGAGCGAATCAATTCCACCGTTTCTGCCCCGGCCACGTGCACGATCAGCACTGGCACGTCAATCAGGCGTGACAGCGCCATGGCGCGGTGACTGGCCTCAGACTCGGCCAGCGCGTCGTGCGCCACTGCATGAAACTTGGGGGCGGTGTGCCCCCCATCCAGCAGCCGCTGCGCCACCCAGCGGATCATGTCGTGGTTCTCGGCATGAATCATCACCAGCGCGCCTTCACGTCCCGCCAGCGCCATCACATCAAGCAACTGGTAGTCGTCGAGCTTGAGAGTGTTGTAGGTCATGTAAACCTTCAGCGACGTGATACCGTCCCGTATAGCTTGAGGCAAATCATGCTTGAGCGCCACTTCATCCGGGTCAGCAAGAATCAGGTGAAAGCCGTAATCAATGACAGCTTTTTCACGCGCTCGGCTGGCGTAATCAGCCACCACGTCTGGAATGCGTTTGCCCCGGTGCTGCGCTGCAAACGGGATGATAGTGGTCGTGCCGCCGAACGCCGCGGAAACCGTGCCGGAATAAAAATCATCGGCACACATCATGCCCATGCCAGACAGTTGCTCAATGTGCACATGGCTGTCAATACCGCCAGGCAGCACCCAACGTCCGCTTGCGTCAATGTCATGACGGCCTGGCGGCAGATTTTTTTCAATGCTGACGATCACGCCATCCTGGATGCCAATATCTGCTTCGAAAGTTTCACGTTCTGTTGAAATGCGGCCACCGCGCACCGTCACATCATGGCCTGGTGCTGTCATCAAAATGTCCCCGGATAGTTGCCGCCATCAAGCAGCAGGTTTTGGCCGGTGATGAACCCGGCCTGAGCGCTACAAAGGTAAGCACAGGCGTCGCCAAATTCAGCGGGTGTACCAAAGCGCCCTGCCGGGTTGCCAGCGCGTCGCTCAGCCAGCACAACGTCTTCGCTTTTGCCCGATTGCTTTGACCACAAACGGGCTGTTTCCAGCAGGCGATCTGTTTCAAACGGGCCTGGCAACAGGTTGTTGATCGTGACGTTGTGCGCAACCGTCTTGCGGGCCAGTCCGGCCACAAAGCCTGTCAGACCCGAGCGGGCGCCGTTGGACAAACCCAAAATATCGATCGGCGCCTTGACTGCGGCTGACGTGATGTTGACGATTCGACCAAAACGCCGGGCCATCATGGTGTCGAGTGTTGCCTTGATCAAGGCTATCGGCGTCAGCATATTGGCATCCAGCGCCGCAATCCACGCGTCACGGTCCCAGTCCCTAAAGTCGCCAGGCTTTGGCCCACCGGCATTGGTGACCAAAATATCAGGTGCGCCGCACACGGCCAACACGGCAGCCCGACCCTCTGGTGTTGTGATGTCGGCAGGCACTGTCATGACGCGGGCGCCGGTGTCACGCCGAATTTCGTCAGCGGTGGTTTCAAGTGCTTCAACGCCACGCGCCACCAGGGTTACGCTGGCTCCTTCACGCGCCAGCGAAAACGCACAGGCGCGGCCCAAGCCTTTGCTTGATGCGCATACCAGTGCGCTGCGTCCAGCGATGCCTAAATCCATCTTGTGCTTTTCCTTTATGAGGTTTCTTGATCCGGAAAAAACGAGTGCCTAGACAATAACCAATGCGCCTTTGACATTCAGCGACAGGCCCACGCGCTCGACAGTGGCCTCCAGCTCTTTTGCCGTCACTGGGTCCATGCGCATACCCGGCGCACGAATCGCATCGCAGGCAATCACACCGCGCTTTTGATAAATGTATTTGCGCAGCGCCAGACCAATTTTGGGCTGGAATTCATAACGAATCAAGGGGCAATAACGGTCAAACGTGGCGGCTGCCCCGGCGTGATTGCCAGCGGCATACTGGTCGTATATTCGTACCAAAATTTCGGGGAAAGCAAAGCCCGTCATCGTGCCAACCGCGCCGCGCTGCAGCTCTTCAAGAAAATAAACGCCGCCCAAGCCACCAAAAATGCGCATGCTGTCGCCAGCCAGTTCAAGGATGCGGGTGATTTTTTGACCCACAGGCGGCTCTTCCATCTTGATAAAGCCCACGCCCCCTTCACGTCCCAGGCGGGCAATAACCTCGGACTTGATCTCAGTGCCAAACGAGTCTGGAAAATCGTGAATCACCACCGGAATCGGTAGCGCCGCAGCAAGTGCCTGGTAGTAGTCAAACTGCACCGCATCAGATGCGTTGTCAAGCGGCGCGGCAAACACGGCAGCTGCACCCACTTCAGCAGCTTCGCGCGCTTGTTCAATGGCGCCCGCCGTTCCCAGGGCGCGGACGCCCACCCACACGGGCACGCGACCTGCCGCACATTTGACAAACGTACTTGTGACAGTACGGCGCTCACTGTTGGAAAGCTTGTGTGCCTCGCCCAGAAACCCGAGAATCGCCAAACCGGTCACACCAGCAGCCACCTGGAATTCAACCAGTGTCCCGATGCTGTCCAGGTCCAATGCGCCATCAGCAGAAAAAGGCGTTGGGCAGATGGTGTAGACACCGCAAGCATTGTTGAGCTGGGCAGCGGCAGAAGACTTGGCTTGGGTTGGCATGGCGGCTTTCAGTAACAACGGTCAGCACTTAAAAAATGGTTCGGATTCAAATGCATTGTTGTAGACCCGTCGGCAAGTTGTCTTGTGCCTTTTTGTGCGTAACCCATAACCTAGTGTTAACGATCAAGCTTGGCTTACCCCAAGCCCGCCTGGCTAAACGCTGACGCTAGTGGTTGTATCAACTGCACCAACTGCATCAGCCAGCATGCCAAACCCCTGCTGCGCTATCAATTGCTTAAGCTGGGCGATAAAGGCCAGTGTCAACTGGGACAGAGGTTCAAACTGAAGATGCACCAGATTGGCCTGCAAAATTGGTGCGCTGACGATCGAACGCACCACCAACTGGCTGTTGGTTGACCAGCTGCGCACCGAAAACTCATCAACCAGTGCGACCCCCGCGCCCATCTGGACCAGGGAACCCGCGTTTTGAGGTGAGCCCACCTCAATAGCCGCCATAAGGGGCTCGTCGGCGTCCTGGTACATCTGGCCGACGATCACACCGAAAGGGCTTTCCCGTTCGTAGCTAATCAAGGGATAAGGCCGTAAATCAGCCAGTGTCAGCGTTGCACGGCGTGTCAGTTCGTGGTTGTACGGCAGGATGCATACCAGCCGATTGCGGCACAGGGGTGTGACCTCCAGATTCGGGTGATTCATCGGCAAAATAATGATGCCCAGGTCTGCCTGATGGCTCAGCAGCCGCTCTTTCAAATGGGCATGACCCAGACAATGAAAAGTCACTTTGACATCAGGGTAATGGATACGGAAGAGCGCCAATGCCTCCGGAATCAGCATCTGGCCGACGCTGGGGCTGGACACGATATTCAAAATGCCCTGGCGATTTTTGGCCAGGTCTGAAGCCAGCACATTGACGCGTTGTACGGCCTGGTAAACCGTTTCAACTTCATAAAAAAGCTTTTTTGCTTCTGGTGTGGCGTACAGCCTGCCTTTAATTCGTTCAAACAAAGCGAAACCCACGCGCTGCTCGGTGTGTGACAGCAAACGGCTCACCGCTGGCTGCGACACAAACAGCAACTGTGATGCGCCGCTGATGGAGCCAGTCGTCATTACTGCGCGAAAAATTTCAATCTGGCGCAAATTAAGAGACATTCGTGCTTCCGGTTTATTTTCTGACGTACGCTGGCCCAGGGCCAACTTTCAAGTGATCAGCTTAACTGAATGTTAAGGACGGGCAACATTTGAGCAAGATGCATGCTGGTTGATGCGCGTTAAAGTGCAAATGACAATAAAAATGTCAATGAAGGAATGCAATCCATGAAGCCCGTCATCTACGTCATTAACCCCAACAGCACCCAGGCCGTCACGGCTGGCATCGACGCGGCCATGCAACCACTGCGCATGGCGGGTGGCCCGGCCATCCAGTGCCTGACCCTTGAGGCTGGACCACCAGGCATTCAAACCCAACTGGATGTTGAATCCGTCACGCTGCCCATGGTGCAGCTGGCGCGTTCACTACAAGCGGATGCCGCCGCCATCGTGATTGCCTGCTTCAGCGACCCGGGCCTGCACGTGGTGCGCGAAGCCCTCGCCAAACCAGTGGCCACCCCTGTGCTGGGCATCAGTGAATGTGGCCTGCTGACAGCACTGACGCTGGGCCATCGTTTTGGCGTTATCGCCATCCTGGAAACATCGATACCGCGCCATCTGCGCACCTATGGCGCCATGGGTGTGCTGGACCGTTTTGCCGGGGAATTGGCCATCGGGTTGCAGGTGACCGAACTGTCGGACTACGCCACCACCCTTGCACGCATGATTGCGACTGGCAAAAGACTGCGGGACGAAAAAGGCGCTGATGTGATTGTGATGGGCTGCGCCGGTATGGCCGCTTTTCAAAAGCCGCTGCAAGACGCCCTGGGTATTGCGGTGGTTGAACCGAGTCAGGCTGCAGTAGCCATGGCCATCGGCCGCGTGCAACTCAATTGGCATCATGCCGTTTATGCCTGAATCAACGCAGGACAAAGATGGACTGATTGCCCAGTTGCAAGCCGTCGTTGGCCAGGCCGGGCTTGTCACAGACCCGCAGGCGCAAGCAAGCTACACCACCGACTGGCTGGGTAAATGGCACGGGCAGGTGCGTGTCGTGGTCAGGCCAGCCAACACCCAAGAGGCAGCCGCTGTGATGCGTGTTTGCCACAGCCTGCGCACCCCAGTCGTGACGCAGGGCGGCAACACAGGCATGAGCGGCGGGGCAACGCCTGACAGCAGCGGCGCGCAAGTAATTGTTTCCACCAATCGAATGAATCTGATCCGCTCAGTCGATCCGGTCAACAACACCATGACGGTTGATGCGGGCGTGATTTTGGCGCATGCCCAGCAGGCGGCGCTTGACGTGCATCGCTATTTCCCCCTGAGCCTGGGCGCTGAAGGGAGCTGTACGGTAGGGGGAAACCTGGCAACCAACGCAGGCGGTATTGCGGTGCTGCGCTACGGCAACATGCGCGATCTGGTACTGGGGCTGGAAGTGGTTTTGCCAGATGGCCGCATTTGGGACGGTTTGCGCGGCCTGCGCAAGGACAACACGGGCTACGACCTGCGCGGACTGTTTGTTGGCTCTGAAGGCACACTGGGCATCATCACCGGGGCGGTGCTCAAACTGTTTGCCCAGCCTGCGGCCCGTGCCACTGCATGGGTGGGTGCGGCCAGCCTGCAGCAATTGGTCACCCTCCTAACCCAACTGCGTGCCTGCTGTGGCGAGCGTCTGACGGCATTTGAAATGATGTCTGCGCCTGCACTGGCCCTGGTGTTAGAACATGTTCTGGAAACCCGCGCACCCCTGCTTGAGGCACACGCCTTCAACGCCCTGATTGAGTTGAGTGATACCGATGGCACAGGCTTGCACGCTTTACTTGAAAACGCACTGGCGCAGGCCCTGACTGGCGGCGTAATCAGCGACGCAACCCTGCCTGCCAGCCAAGCCCAAAGCGCCGCACTGTGGAAGCTGCGTGAAGGCATCTCACAAGCGCAAGTCCGGGCTGGCAAAGTCATCAAACACGACATTGCGTTGCCGATTTCGTCTCTGGCCGATTTTGTGACGAAGGCTGACCAGGCAGTGAATGCAACCGCAGAAAAACACAATGTTGTCATTGTCAATTTCGGGCATCTGGGCGATGGCAACCTGCACTACAACGTGCTGTTGCTTGCGGGCGTGTCAGCAGAGGCGATCAAGGAAACCACGGTGCTTTTCAACCGTGCCGTTCATGATCTGGTGACGGCGTTCAATGGCAGCATCAGTGCAGAGCATGGCGTGGGTCAATTGCGCCGTGATGAGCTGAAACACTACAAGTCACCTGTTGAGCTGGAGATGATGATGTGCATCAAACGCGCGTTTGACCCTAACCAGATCATGAACCCGGGCAAATTACTGTGAGTTTTGGGCTTTGCGGTTGTCTGTGGAGAGCGGTCAATTCAAGCAGGCTTCCTGTGCCATAATTAGGGGTTGTACGCAGCGTTGCCCGGGTGGTGGAATTGGTAGACGCACGGGACTCAAAATCCCGCGCCGCAAGGCGTGCCGGTTCGATTCCGGCCCCGGGCACCACACGCTAGTGGTCACAACATTTCAGCTAAGCCTAATGCGCCCCTGCCGCCGCGTCCTTGTCCCCGGCGCCGGACTTGCTCCGCTTCGCCAGAAACACCAGCGGAATCAGCAGCAGAAAAATCAGTGCCGACGCATAAAACACATCGTTGGCCGCGAGCATATAGGCCTGCTGATCGACCAGGCGGTTTACCGTGCCAAGTATTTGATCAGGCGTGAGCCCCGCGCTGGCCAAGCCTGATATGACGCTATCCGTTGCCCCGACCCCGGGGCTGACGTATTCGCTCAGTTGCGCATGGTGCATCGCGGCTCGGTCTTGCCAAATGGTCGTAGCGATCGACGTGCCGAACGAGCCGGCGACGATGCGCACAAAGTTGGACAAACCAGACGCTGCGGGAATGCGGCTTGGCTCGATGCCTGACAGCGTGATGGTGACCAATGGAATAAAGAAAAAAGCCATCGCCACGCCCTGAATAATGGTGGGGATCAGAATCGTGAATTCATCGGCCTGGGTGTTGAAGTTTGAACGCATCCACAGCACCAGCGCAAACACGAAGAACGCAAACGCAGCAAACTTGCGCGGGTCAAACTTGGCGAGGTTTTTACCAACCAGCGGCGACAGCACCAGCGCAAAAAGACCCACCGGCGCCAATATCTTGCCCGCGTCGGTCGCGGTGTAGCCCATGTACTGCTGCAGCCACAGCGGCAGCAACACCACGTTGCCAAAGAAAAGGCCGTAGCCAATTGACAGCGCCAGCGCACCGGCCCAAAAATTGCGCCGCTTGAACAGCGTCAGATCCACCACCGGATGCTCTTCGGTCAGCTCCCAGATCACAAAAGCAATCAAGCCGACCAGCGCGACCAGGCCAAGGGCAATCACCTCGCCCGAATGAAACCAGTCCAGCTCTTTGCCCTTGTCGAGCATGATTTGCAGCGCGCCGACCCAGATCACCAGTAGCGCCAGGCCAATCGCGTCAATCGGCAATTTTCGGGTTTTGCTCTCGCGCTTTCTGAAGATGCTCCAGGTAATGAATGCCGCGCCAAAACCGACCGGAATGTTGATATAAAAAATCCACGGCCATGAGATGTTGTCGGTGATCCAACCGCCCAGCAGCGGGCCCATCACTGGGGCGATCAGCGTCGTCATGGACCACAGCGCCATGGCCACCCCGGCCAGCGCCTTGGGGTAGCTTGACAGCAGCAGCGCCTGCGACAGCGGAATCATGGGCCCGGCGACCAGGCCCTGCAGCACACGCAAGAAAATCAGCGTCGTCATGTTGGGTGCCAGCCCGCACAGCCACGAGGTGATAACAAACAAAATCACGCTGGTCGTGAACAGGCGCACCTGCCCAAAGCGTTGCGACAGCCAACCGGTCAATGGCACCGCAATCGCATTGGCCACACCAAAGCTGGTGATGACCCAGGTGCCCTGATTCGGGCTGACACCCAGGTCACCCGCAATGGCGGGCAACGAGACGTTGGCAATGGACGTGTCAAGCACGTTCATGAAAGTCGCCGCCGACAGCGCCAGCGTGCCCCACAGGCGGGCAGAACCGCTCAGCGGTTGCAGTTCATCGGGGACGGGCGCGGTCGCTGGCTCTGGCGCAGCGCTTGGCGCATGAAGAGAGGTTGAAGCCATAAATGATTGCCGTGCGTGCTATCAATTCAACCCGCTTTTCAGCGAGCCACCGCAACGCTGTTGGTAGCGCGGGCCTGCGGGACATTTAGGGCTTGGGCGCCCTGCGCGGCAGATGGGGTGCTGGCCGTGCGCGCAGACTTCTCGGTCGCTGCACTTCGCGCTGCTTTGCCCATGTTGGCAGCAATCACCCTTCGCACGTCTTCGCTAGCAGCATCGTCATGCGTATCGACAGTCGGCGTTGCACTGGGCGCTGGCGTGCGCGGCACGCCGGCCAGCGTTTTGCCTTCCTTGTTGCTCACATCGACTTCGGCGTCCATCGACAGGCCTACGCGCAACGGGTTATC
>Ga0123339_10003545_pt1 | contig 10360 bp, 6 predicted proteins | sample lystaG_FD_89956 | JGI IMG/M metagenome (GOLD analysis project Ga0123339, IMG submission 89956) | Glacier valley bacterial and archeal communities from Borup Fiord, Nunavut, Canada, to study Microbial Dark Matter (Phase II) -... | ecosystem: Environmental > Aquatic > Freshwater > Ice > Glacier ... | reverse complement strand
GTTCCCCTCGCCGTTACAGCTCGCTCTTCGGCAGCAAGCCGATCTTCGGCATCGGGATGTCGGTCGCGACGCCGACGAACACCGGCTTCGCGGAGACGACGACGTTCTGGCGATCCGACGCCAGCTTCGTCTCGAACCGCATCCCTGGGGCACCGGCCGTGATGCCGGGCAACCGCGACTCGACCATCGGCTGGACCGCCGGCAGCTTCGGCTTGATCGTCTGCGTCGCACTGAAGCGGTCGCCGACGCCGCCGGACGGCCCGGCGTTGTCCTCGATTGCCGGGGTCGATTCCAGTTGGGCTTCGCGGGCGTCCGCCAGCACCGTCACGAGGTCTTTGCGGCCGCCGCTGTCGAGTTGCACCGACACCGTCGCGTCGGCCGTCATCTCGACGCTGAACACCTCGACCGACTGGGTCGGCGTGCCGGCGTTCTTGGTGACCTTGATCCGGGCGCGGTTGTCGATCGGCGTGCCGAGGACTTTGCGGACGCGGATGTCGTAGCGGCCGGGGAAGGCCAAGGCCGCGGTGTAAATCTCGGAGCGGTTGTCGTCCCGCTGCTCTAGGATGTCGCACTTCAGCAGGCCGCCGTTGGTAGTCTGCTTGTGGGTCGCCGAGCAGACCGACCCGGTCGGCTCCGTGACGCTCAAGTCGAGGTCGGCGCGGCCCTGGTACAGCAACTCGATCACGATGTCGCGGCTGGTCGTCTCGGCCGTGATGCCGTTGAGCACCGCGGCGTCGGCGGCGCGGCCCTTGGAGAGCATCTTGCCGGCGATCAGGCCGACCTTCCGCTTCGTCGTGCCGTGGTAGTCGGTGTCGTCGGCCGGCCAGTCCCGCTGCAACAGGTTCGTCGCGGCCCACTTCACCACGTCGGACTTCACGTCGGTCACGCGGTCGGCGTAGACCAGCGCGTCGGCGTAAGGGCGAGGAGAACTCGGCTCGATCGCGGACGCCCGCTGGCAGTACTCCAACGCGGTGTCGTGGTTGCCCAGGCCGTCCTCGGCCTTGGCGGCCCGCAGGTACAGCGCCGAGTTCGACGAGTCCATGTCGATGCCCGACAGCGAGGCCCGCTCGACCTCGGCCGCCGAACCCTGGCTACTTTGCAGGGCAATCGCGAGAGCGTCGTGCGTCCAGATGCCGTTCGCCCGGCCCTTCCGCAGGCTCGCCTTCAGGACTTCGGTGGCGTGCCCGAACTCGTTCATGTCGTAGAGCAGTTCGGCCGCGTCGATGGCGACCTCTTGGCTGGTAATGGCCGTGGAGAACACGCCGTTCCAGAGCTTTTGCGGGTCTTGCTTGCCCTTGGCGGCCAAGGCGGCCGCGGCGACCTTGGGGTCGGGCTTCGCCGGGGCGTTGCCCGCGAGTTGCCCGCGGCCCGGCAGGCCGGGTCCGCCGCCGGCCACGGGGCCTTCGGCGAACTTCACCTTGAACGAAGGGCTCGAGTGGTAGCGGTGGCTCCCGCGGATAATCAGCGCCCGCGCCGGCGGGTAGAAGCCGAGGGAGTTCTTCCGGTTCTCGCTGATGACGCCGGCCTCGTCGGCGCGGTCCTTGTCGAACAGCCCGGCGAGGTCCGCGGTATTAATACCGCCGACGCTCCGGAGGTCCCACTCGCCGCGGGCGACCACTTGCGTGATCAGCGAGGCGAGGAGCTTGCTCTGGTCGTTGCCCTGAATCGTGAACTGCGAGCCGAGCTGGCCGAGGTTACCGCCGCCGGCCCCTTGAAGGGCACCGCCCGCACCGGCCGCACCGCCGCCGATGTTGAACGCCCCGCCGCCGCCGCCGGCCCCCATGAAGCCGCCGGCCCCGAGGCCGCCCGCGCCCAGTCCGCCGGCCCCGAGGGCACCGCCGCCGAAGCCGCCGCCGCCGAAGCCGCCGCCGCCGAAGCCGCCGCCCCCGAAGCCGCCGCCGCCGATGCCACCGATGCCGAGGCCAGCAATCGGTTGCAGTGTCGTACCGAAGATCGTCGCCTGAGCACCGAGGAACTGGAGGTTCTGCCGGAACGCCGTGTCGTTCTGCGAGTTCGGCACGCTGAACACCAACTCGGCCACGTCAAAGACGCGGGTGACCTTGTCGTCGTAACGCAGCGAGTAAGTGTCGTTCGGCCCGATCTCGATGTACTCCGGCCGGGCGATCCAGCTCATGCCGACGTCACGCAAGACCGTGTCCAGGAACGCACCGAGCGGCAAGCCACTGAGGTCGTTCTTGGTCTTGATTTTCTGCTCGCCCGGCTTGAAGTCCGCGGGGAACACGTCTTGGCGGAAGATGAACCGCACCCCGTCGTCAAGGTACTCGTTCGAGAGCTGCTGAAGCAAGCCGTCGAGGGTCGTGTTATCGAGGGACTTCAGCGAGACCTTCTTGCCCTCGTAGCCTTCGAGGATGCCGCGCAGCCGCTTGAAGCTGGCCGGGGCGTCCGGCCCGAGGTTGTTGTTGCTGTACTTCTCGACCCGCGATCCGGTGAGTTCGCGCCACACCGCGGCCGGCGGGAAGTGGACCGGCGGCTCGTCGGGGTAGGGCACGAACGACTTCTCGACCTGCAACATAGTCAGGAGGAAGTTGTTCTCGCGGAGCCGCTTCAGTTCGGTCAGTTCGCGCAGGTTTGTCGCCTGCTGGCCGATCTTGTAACTGGCCGTGGCCTCGGGGATTACCGTCTGGCCGCGGCTGATCCGCTCCTGAATCATCACCTGGGCTTCTTGCTGGGCCAACTCGTAGCGGGCCTGGCTCATCAGGTTGCGGAACGAGTCGATGCGGGCGCGGGTCTGCTCCTCCTGGGTGACCCGCTGTGCGTTCTCCTCGACGCGCTGTCGGCTCTGGGCGATCCGCTCGCGCTGCGAGGCGAGTTCTCGCTTGATCTCGGCACCCTTCAAGTTCACTTCGCGGATCGCCGAGTCGAGGTCCGACGCGAGTCGGCGGCGGAACGTGTCCGACAGTTGGTCGGTATTCAGCACCGTCTCTCGCTGACGCTTCAGGTCTTCGTTCGCGGAGTCGGGGTCGGTCGTCAGCAGCCGGCGGGCGTTCCGCAGGGTCTCGTCCACGGCGATACGGTACTGCTGCTCCAGCACCGATTGGGCATTCTTAGCCTGGTCGATCAGGCTTCGCTCGATCGGCGTCGGGGCACCCGGAGGCGCGGGCACGGCACCGGGGGTTTGGGGTTTCGCGCCCGGCTCCTTCTTCGGCTCCTGCTTGGGTTCGGGGTCTTGCAGTCGGGCCAGCGACTTGCCGGTCGCCAGGCCGATCTTGACCGTGTCGCCCTTCAATTTGCCGGTCCGCAGGCCGCCGACGACTTTCAGGCCCGAGAGGGCGTCGGTGCCTTGCGGATCGATACGGAGGGCCGCGTCGAAGAGCTTCTCGGCGTGGTCGAGGCGGTCGGCGGAGATCGCCCAGACGCCTTGGACCGTGAACTCGTCGCGGAACAGGCGGTACTGCTCGCCGGCCATCGCCAGCGTCCGCTCGGCGGCGAGCATGGCGGGCGAGTCCTTAGCGCTGGCCGTGCGGTATTGGCCCACCATCGACGCCAGGAAGTAGTGGTCGCTCGACGGCTCGGCCAGCTTCTCGCTGAGATCAAGGGTCACTTTGGTCGAGCCGACGCGGCCTTCGATCCGCATGGCGACGGTGGCGTTGGCGACTTTGGTCGCGCCCAACACGAGCGTCGCGCGGTCGCACCGCAGCGGCGGTAGGCGGGTCGGGTAGAGTTCGACGCCCTCGGGCCGCAACGTCACGCGGTCGGGCCGCAGGATCGGCGTGTCGATCGCGGCGCGGAGCTTGGCCGAGAAGCCGGACTTCGCCGGCGGGGTGTTCATCGCGGCCGGGAGACGCACGACCGCCCCGCCGGTGAGCATCGACAGGCCGTGCAGGTTCTCGGCGTCCACTTTGGTGCCGAGTGGGACCGCCAAGAACGCGATCTCGTTGTCGGCGAGTTTGTGGCCGAGTTCGGCGCGGGCCGCCTCGGTGAGCGCGACCTTGCTCGCGGCCGACTCGCCGTCGCCCAGGAACAGCAGCGTTTGCGAGCGGTCGGGCTTGTTCTGGAACGCCTTCACAGCCGATTCAAGGCCGGCAGCCAGATCGACCGCCCCGGAGCCGTACTCGCTGTCGGCGAACTTCGCCAGGGCCGCGGTCACGACCTCTGAAGACGCGGGCACGAATCCGCCGGTGAGCGACCGGGTCGCGGCGGCGTTGTTGATATTGATCGTCCAGACATCGACGCGGTCGGCGGGCGACAAGTCTTTCGCCAGGGCCTCGGTGATCAGGCGGGCGGCGTCGAGGGCGGCCCCGGCTTGCGAGGCCGAGGTGTCGATCATCACCAGCACGTCCCGCGGCCGGGCGGCCCCGGCGGCGACTTGCGGCTTGAGTTGCCAGGCGAAGGCGGTCTCGCCGGCGGCGGTGCGGTAGGTGACCGTGGGCAGAGCGCTGAACTTCGTCCGGGCGGCCTCCGCCCCGGACTGGACTGGGTCGCTCGTGGGGCGGGCGGCGGTCGGGGACGGGCGGCTGGAGGACTCTCCGGAGACGGCGACTCCGAGGGCGACGGTGCCGGCCGTCACCCCGAAAATCGCCGTCAATAGCCGGAGCTTCTTGACGAAAGTCATGGCTCGGGCGCTCCTGGTGCATCGGGCCTGCCGCGGACGACATCCGCTGGCGAGACTCTGGGGTAAGAACAAGGGCATCGGCTCACGCTCAAGGTTCGTGGGTAGCGGTTACCCACAGAGTGAGTCTAGGAACCTACCCGCTCAACACGTCGTCCGGGGTGTTGTTGGCGCGAATGCCGGGCCGCAGATTTTCGGTCAGCCGCTTAACTGGCACCGTTGGCGGGACCGTCAGTTTGCGCGGATCGGCGGGGCGGGCAGGCCCGTCGGCGACCGCGCCGGGCCTCCACCGCGGCCCCATTTCGGCTTGACTTGCGGTTGCGGCACCCTACGTTTCGTTAGGTTTACGCCGGGACTCCGTCTCGCCACCGGAATTGTCGTCAGGAAGGGTCCTCGGTTTTATGTCCAGCCCGAACACGCCCCCCGATCCCCTGCCGCCGTCGATCTCCGCCGCCGACCTGCGCCGTCGGCTCTTGGCTTCGACGCCCCCCCCGATGGCCGCGCTCGGCTTGACCCCCGCGGAGCAAGACGCCCTGCCGGGGTTCGGCCTCGACGCTTTGGCTCGCCTCCGCCTCCCGGGCCAGCCGACCGCGCCGCCAGACTCCGCCAGCGGCCGCGCGAAAGCCAAGCCCGAAGGCTCGAGCTACGGTGCCCCGCCCGCGGCGGCCCGCCCGCCCGAACCGGCCCGTACCGGCACCGGCACCGGCACCGGCACCGGCACCGGCACGGGCTCGGGGGTCCGGGGCTACGCCAGCCGCACCCTGCCGGACGACGCGCCGAACCCCGACGCGGCCCGCCTGAAGGCCGAGAACAAGGAACTGCGGCAACTGCTGAGCGAGATGAAGCAGCTCCTGCAAGAGGCTAGCGACAGCGAGCAACAGTACGCCGCCCGCCAACTCGAACTGCAAGCGGCCCTCACCGAGCGGCAACGCCAGGTCGATGAACTCTCCGCCCAAATGCAGTCCATCGAGGAGCAAATCTCGAACGGCAGCCTCGGGCCGCAGCAGCCGATCAGCACCCCGAAGACCCGCACCGAACTCGAAGAGTGGGCCGACGAACTCGAAAAGGACCACTCGATCCTCGCCCAAGAGCGCAAAAAACTCGAGCACGAGCGCCGGCAGTTACGGGAAGACGAAGAGTCGTCCGAGAACCAGATGCGGCAAATGGAAGTCGGTATGGCCCGTGAGCGGGCACTGATGGCCCGCCAGGAGACCGAGTTGAAGCGGCTGAGTGCCGAGATTCAGCACGAGCTCGAAATCATGCAGCGCGGCGACGTTCAGTTGCGCGACCAGATGCAGAGGTTCCAACGCCGCGCCCAAGACGTGATCCAGGGCAAGCTCGGCGGCCCCGGTTCGCCACCTGCTCCCCCCGGACGGCGTTAAGTCTCGGCATCGTCCCAGACGCTGCCGTAGGCCCCGAGGGCGTCGAAGTAATCGAGCATTCGCCGGTAGAAGTCGTGCCCCCCGAGGGTCGCGCTGTCACCGACCACGACCAGCTTGCGACGGGCGCGGGTCAGGGCGACGTTGGTGCGGCGAACGTCGGCGAGGAAGCCGATGCCGCCCTCAACGTTCGACCGGACCATGCTGATGACGACCGCCTCTTTCTCGCGTCCCTGGAACCCATCGACGCTATCGACTTCGACCTCGGTGTCTTCGAGCTTCTCTCGGATCAGTCGCGCCTGGCCGTTGTAGGGCGTGATGACCGCGATATCAGCCGCCGGCAACCCCGCCGCGAGCAATTGCCTCACGCACTTCACCACAACCTCGGCCTCGCCGGCGTTGAAGCGACTGGCGGTGTCGGCCTCGCGGGCCTCGTCGTAGCCGGCCCCGGCTGTGTCGAGGAACTGCACCGGCGTCGAGGTCAGAGGCAATTCGGCGACGCCGTCGAGGTCGCGTAGCAGGTGCCCGGTGACACTTTCGTGCGGCACCAACTCGCCCCCGTAGAACTCGCGCGACGAGAAGTCGGCGATGTCGGCGTGCATCCGGTACTGCACCGTGAGTAGACGCGAGATGCCGGGTCCGCACGCCGCCATGACGCGCTCCATCATGCTGATCGCCAGGCCGCCCTCGGTCGCCTCCTGGGAGATCACCGTCGGCGGCAGTTGACACGGGTCGCCGGCGAGGACGACTTTGTCGGCGCGTACGACCGGAATCCAGCACGCGGGCTCCGGGCTTTGGCACGCCTCGTCGATGACGAGCAGGTCGAAGCGGGCCTGACCGAGTGTGCCGGAGTCGGTGCCGGTGAGCGTGCCGCAGATGACGCGGGCCTCGGCCAGCACGCGCTCGACGGCGGTCTGCTCGGTGCGACGGGCGACGGCCAGCAACTCGCCGGCCTCGCGCCGAAGGGCTTGCCGCTCGCCGGGTTGCGGCTTGTCCTTGGTCCACTTGTTGGCCTGCTTTAAGAGCGCCTGGGCCTCCTTACGGTACTTGCGGGCTTGCCGGGCCTCGGGGTGCTTCATCACCAGCGAGTCGAGGGCGCGATCCCGCAGCGCCTCGGCGACGCGGGCCGGGTGGCCGACGCGCACCGGCTCCAGCCCCACGCCGAGCAGCTTTTCGAGCAGGTTATCGACGGCGGCGTTCGACGGCGCGCACGCCAAGACCCTGGCCCCACCGGCGACCGCGCGGCGGATCAGCTCAACGAGCGTCGTCGTCTTGCCGGTCCCCGGCGGCCCGTGAATGACCGCGACATCGTGCGACGCCAGCGCGAACCGCACCGCCGACTCCTGCGACTCGTTGAGTGGGGACGGGGCGCGGAACTCCGACTCCGGCCGCGGGTCGAGCTTCGCCGGGCGGGTGCCGAGCAGCACGTCGCGCACGTCGGCGAGCCGGTCGCCGTGGGACGCGGCGGCCCGGTGCAGTGCGGCGAGTTGCCGCTGCCGGGAAACCTCGTCGGGCGACAGGTCGAGCCGCCACGTGGCGTCGTCGGGCCGGTCGTCCTCGGAGTCGTCGAGGGCGACGGTGATACTTCGGGCACTCCGGTCACTCACCACGCCGCGGAAGCTCGCCGGCCGCGGGATGCCGGTCTGCGTCAGCACCACGGGGGCACCCGGTTGCAGCCGGTTCGGCGGCAGCAGCGCGGCCGACTTGCCGCGCGTCATCGTCACGAGGAAGCGCCCGCCCAGGCCGATCTCCTCGCCGCGGATGAGCAACTTCGTGATGGTCGTGCCGTCCGGGGCCTCGCCCAAAGCGGCGCGGCGCTTCATCTCTTTACGCTCGGCGTCGGCTTCGAGGGCCAGCAGTTTGGCGAACTTCTCGAAGTGGCCCGTTGCGTCGCCGCGCGGCACCGAACTGGTGAGCCGCACGCGCACGGGGTAGTCGCGGAAGGTCGCGCCGTCGAGCGCCGCGACGAGCTTCGCGGCGCTGCCGTCGGCGACGGTGAGGACCGCGCTCGACCCCAAAAACGCGACGCGGCCGAGGGACTTGCCCTCGACCTTGCCGTACTTGCAGGCGAATCGGACGACTTCGCCGGGGGTGGCGTTGCGCGGCAGGCGGTCGATGTGCAGTGTGGCCATGCTCGGATTCTACGCCAGCACGCCGAACGGGTCGCGTTCCGTCGCCGAGGCCGAGACGTGCAGCGTCGGGAAGGCCGCTTGCAACCTCACCGCCAAGTCCTCGACCCCCGGCCGCTCCGTGGCGTAGTGCCCCGGCAGCAGCACGGAAATCCCCGCCGCCTGGGCCGCCAGGCCGTCGTGGAACCGCAACTCGCCGGTGACGAACACGTCGGCCTTCGCCCGGATCGCGTCGGCCAGGTATTCTCCCGCCGCGCCGCACGCCACGGCGACCCGCCGGACCGGGAGGCCGCGCGAGCCGATGACCTGCATCCCCTTCGAGTTGAGCGCGCGTTGTAGCGTCTCGCCGAGGTGGACGAGCCGGATTTCGATGGGCAAGTCGCCGACGCGGCCGGCCCCAGTCGTGGCACCCCCCAGCGACCGCAGCGGGTAGACATCGAACGCCGGCTCTTCGTAACTGTGGGCCGCCCGCAGCGCCGCGACGGCCCCGGAAAGTGACGCCTCCGGCACGACGACTTCGATCCGCGATTCGAGCACCTCCTCACGGCGGCCCTTGATGCCGACGGTCGGGTTGGCCGCGTCGGTGCCGAAGAACGTGCCGGTGCCGTCGGTGCGAAAGCTGCACTCGCGGTACGCGCCGATCGCGCCCGCCCCGGCCGCGAACAGGGCGTCCGAGACGCGGGCCAAATCGCCGGCCGGTACGAAGGCGACGAGCTTGAAGGCCGCCGCCGGCTTGTCGGGCCGCAGGGGCCTCACGTTAAGCAGCCCGAGTCGCGCCGCGAGGCCCTCGTTGATGCCGCCGGCGCAGTTGTCGAACGCCGTGTGCGGCGAGTAAACCGCGATGCCGCGCCTCAGCAGCGGCAACAGGAGCTTGCCGTCGGCGGTCGCGGCGGTCAGTTTCTTGACCGGCTTGAACAGCACCGGGTGGTGCGCGACGATCAGTTCGACCTTCCCCTCGACAGCCTCCGCGACGACTTCGGGCGTCACGGTCAGGCACGTCAGAATGCGGGTCAACTCTGTTTTCGAGTCGCCCAGGATCAGGCCGACGTTGTCCCAGTCGGCCGCGGTTGCCGGCGGGGCGAAGGCGTCCAGGTGAGCCACGACATCGGCGACGGTCGCCATCGGATTACCCCTCCAGTGTGACGCGAAATCCGTTCGCCGCATCGACGCGCAACATCGGCTCGACGTCGACCCAGCCTCCTACGCCGACGGTCGCCGTCGTCAGCAACTCGCCCACGACATCGCCCGGCGTCGTCAGCCGCCGCACGGCGACGACCGTCCCCGGCGCGACGCCTTCGAGGTTGAAGCGGCCGACGATTCGCGGCTCGGCGAACCGGAAGGTGAAGTCGTCGTCGCGGTACAACTCGATCACGGCGGACCCTCCGCGAGTTTAGCCGCCGCCGCCAGCAACGCGGCCCGCGAGTCGGCGTCGAGGGGCACGCGCGAGAACCGCGCCTCGTCGCAGCGTCGCAGCAACTCCGGCAGGTCGCGCAGCCGCGCCGCCCCCTCGGCCAGTGGCGCGATTTCTCGCGGCGTTCGGCGGAGTGTCGGCAATCCGTCCGCCGCCTCGACGTAGCGGCGTACCGCGTCCGAGAGCCGCGCGGTGAACTCCGCGACGACTTCGCCGTGAAGGTCCGTCAACTCGCGCACGAAGCGCCCGCGCGGCGTCTCCGGCGTGGCTGATCGCGTCACACGTTGCCGTCGCCAAACCGACGCCGACAGCGCCGCGACGCCGAACGCGGAGGCGACCGCGGCGGGCCACACACTCACGATCGCGGGCGGCTCGGGGTCGGGCTCCTCCACGTCCGTCGGCAGTCGCGGCTGGTCACGCCCGATCACGACTGTCGCCACGACGCGCAACACCATCGGCGGGAACGCGACTTCGCGTGACTCGGCGTCGGTGCCCGCGGTCACCCGCACGGGGGCGAGTTGCAGCGAGACATCGCCCGGCACGTCGGGGTCGGCGCACAAAGTGAGCGTCCAGCGTTGCCGCGTCGGCGACACCTCTTCGACGCGCGTCGGCCCGAGCGGTCGCAGTCGCCACGCCGCGTCAACACCGGGCAGCCACGCGGCCGGCGGAGCCACGCGCAACGGCGCGTCGCCCTCGACGGTGAGCGTTAGCGTCGCCTGTTCGCTCAGCCGCAGTTCGGTGCGGTCGGCGGACGCCGTGACCGTCACCGGGCCGGCGAGGAGTAGCACGAGCAGCGTCACCGCGACACCCGGCGGCGACGCTCGCGGGTGCGGAAAAAGTGCAACAGCGCGTCGAAGTGCTTGCCGTCGGT
>Ga0123339_10003543_pt1 | contig 10365 bp, 3 predicted proteins | sample lystaG_FD_89956 | JGI IMG/M metagenome (GOLD analysis project Ga0123339, IMG submission 89956) | Glacier valley bacterial and archeal communities from Borup Fiord, Nunavut, Canada, to study Microbial Dark Matter (Phase II) -... | ecosystem: Environmental > Aquatic > Freshwater > Ice > Glacier ... | reverse complement strand
AGAGAGAATAGGGACAAATTTGGATTGTATTATGATATTTTGCAGCGATTTGCAAATTATTCCAGAACAAGAACTATCAACTTAGAAACACAGTATGCTAAATCATACGATTTAGTTTCCAACCTTGCTGAGGAACAAGGCGCGTTTACGGGGAGTGAGGCTAGTATGAAAGATATGTTCACGGCCTTTTTGCCATCCAATGAGGTTCTTCAGGCATATCTGGATAGAACGGTATTGAAAACGTATTCTTCGATAGATAGCGTTCCTAAGGTTACCTTGTATTACATTCTGCAAACGCAGCTTTCACGGTCTTTGGGATTAATATCAAAAATTTCCAACTCCTATTTCAACTCATTTGGTGACCCCCTGGTAATTACCAGGGATGACATTAATTCGGCTAAAATGTGTAGCAATGGAGTTGTTTATGAAATGAAGAAGGTCCTTGAGCCCAATGTATTTACCTGCGTTCCGGGAAAATTATTTTTTGATGCCAACTACTCTACTTTTCTGTATGCAATGAACCAATCAGGGATGATAGCGGCCCTATCAAATCCTAATTCTGCTGTTACATTGTTTGCTCCCAACAACGATCAAATGGAAAGTTACGGCATCAGGTATGATCCCATTAGCGGCGTTATGATGTACAAAGGCAAAGATTTGAAATGGAATAAAATGCTAACCACCAGTTTGGTTATGTTCGTTCAGGATCATATTTATCCAGGCAGATTGGACGATTTAACCGAGGAGCGTTACATTGAAATGAGTTCAAAGAATTTCATCCGTATTTCCAATGGCGCAATTCAGGCTGCTGAAAATCAACGATACAGAGAGCAAGTTCAAATTGCAGAAAAAATACCCAACGAGAAAAATGGTATTTTATACAATGTCACTACACCTATCAAGTCGAATTATAGCATGGGGAAATTTTTGGTGCAAGATCCTGAGCTTTCTCAGTTTAAAAAATTGGTGGTTGATGCTAACTTGATTGCAAAGCAATTGGACCCATTAACCAAGGATACCATTCAAAATCTGAAATTTCTTGCTGAAGCAGATTATTGGACCGCATTGATCCCAACGAATGCAGCTATGGATGCAGCCGTTGCTGCAGGTATAATTCCAACAGAAAAGGAAGAGTTGAAGAAATTCATTTTGTATCATTTCATCAGGAAAAATGTAATCTTTGACGATGGCAAGCAAAGTGGCGCCTTTGAAACCAACCGCACATTGGTCACTCCAATTGGAACTGAGTATTTGACCCTTAAAATCACCAATACATTGAATAATATGACGGTAGAAGATAATTCCAAACAGATGATAACTGTAGATCATGCCAAAGCCAATTTTTTAGTCAGGAAGGGTGTAGTCCACAAAATTAACTCAGTTTTGAAATATTAGTAATTTAAAAAGTATAACCAGATCTAATATGAAAAAAATCATTCGATTTTCAGGATTACTGATAATACTGTTATTGTCAGGATTCTGCAATTTGTACGCACAAAAATCTGCTATAATAAAGGGCCATATCACAGACGCTCTCACGGGCAGTTCAATGGAGTTTGTGAATGTTGTTGAAATCGATAAAAACGGCAGGTTCGTTTCAGGAACAATTTCTGATTTAAACGGTAACTATATTATCAAAGTGGCCAATGATAAGAATCCTCTTCAGATTTCTTTTATTGGCTACAAGAAACAGACTACTGATATCAATGGTAAAACCCAGATAGATATCAAACTTGAATCAGACGACCAGACATTGGGAGAATTCAGAGTTGAGGGTCAAAAAATCAGTAATGACGGATTTACCAAAGTACGTGACCGGGCAACGGCTGTACAACGCATTGACATGAAGGATATGAAAACTTTGATGTCTACGTCTGTTGAAGATTTGCTCCAGGGGCGTATGGGCAACGTGGATATTTCCTCTATTTCGGGTGACCCCGGAGCTGGCTTGAACATCCGTATCCGTGGTACTGCCACCTTGAATGCGCGCAATAGCCCCCTGATCGTTATTAACGGGATTCCTTACGATGCACAGATTGATCAGAACTTTGATTTCGCGAGTGCGGATGTTGAGAAATTCGGTAACCTTATTGACGTTTCACCTGAGGATATCGAGACCATTGAAGTACTTAAAGATGCCTCATCAACGGCCGCCTGGGGATCAAAAGCTGCCAACGGGGTGTTAATGATCAAAACAAAGCGCGGTATCAAATCAAAACCTATCTTTGAATATACCTTTAAAAATACCATTGCCAAGGAACCCGCCGCGATTCCAATGCTTGATGGCCCGGGTTATGGACGCCTGATTACTGAGGAATTTTATAATTGGAACAGAAACGTGTTTTCAAGTGATTTACGATTTAAGCAAATTTCCTATAATCCAGCTTCGTGGGACGGTGAGCCGGTGAATCTTTACAATAATTACTCACAATATACCGATTGGGTGAAAGAAATTACCCAGATAGCTCATACCAAGCAACACGATTTTTCTATCAGGGGTGGTGGTGAGAAATCAAGATACAACATGTCGGTTGGTTTTTTTGATGAAACAGGTACTACGATTAACAACGGGTTGAAGAAATTGAACCTTCGCAGTTCATTGGACTATGACCTGTCGTCGAAGCTTCAGTTTAAATCTGACATTATGTTTACCCGGTACGATCAATACAATACGTATGATTCGGAAGATGATTCTTATACCTACACTGGCAGGCAAGTGCGATCAATTGCTTACAAAAGAATGCCCAATTTGTCAGTGATGTATCGTGATACAAGTAACATTTCTTATGGAGATTACTACACACCTACAGAAACGCTTCAGGGTACGGCATTTAGTAATTATAACCCTGTTGCTTTTGCCACTCTTGGCCAGAATAAGCAGTTAAAAGACAATGCCCGCGCGTTGTTCAACATCAAATACAATATTTTAGAAACGCTGATTTTTAATTCAACCGTAACCCTTGATATTTTTGATAACAAAAGGGAAAAATTTCTGCCCTATAAGGCCATAGGATATGAATATAATAGTAGTATCACTAACCAGGCTTTCAATGAATTTTCAAAGAAGAGCTCAATTTATACTTACAACCAGGTTATTTATAGTCCTAAATTAGGTGAAAATCATGATCTGGCTTTAATAGGCCAATTGGATACAGAAGAAACACTTCAGCGATATCTTTCTACGGAAACCAGCATATCGGCATCTTCTGAGATTCAGCAACCTATTGGCGACAAGCACTTGAATGGTTTTCGTTCATGGTATACTAAATTCCGTTCTATGGGTTTGTTTGTAAATGCCAGCTATAAATTATATGACAAATATATTTTCACTTTGGGGACCAAGTACGAAGGAAACTCCAAGTATAGCGCGGATAGCCGTTGGGGCTTATTTCCCACCGTTTCAGCTGCATGGCGCATCAATAAAGAAAACTTCCTGAAAGAGGTAACCTTTATAGATGACCTGAAGATAAGAGGAAGCTGGGGCCAGACCGGTAACTCACCTGACGGACAATACCTGTACTTTAATACCTATAGAGCAGGTTCTGATATATCCTATCTGGATATGCAGGGAGTTAGGCCCAATGGCATTGAATTAACCAGGTTAAAGTGGGAAACCATCGACCAGATGAATGCAGGGCTTACATTCTTTGGTTTGGACAACCGGCTCCAAATTGAATTTGATTATTATCAGAAAACAACATTGGATTTATACCTGAAAGATTCCGGCATTCCTGCGACAGCTGGTTTTGGCAGCTTCAACCAGAACAATGGAGAACTGGAAAACAGAGGGATGGAATTCCTGATCGATTACACGGTCATTAAGAAAAAAGATTTTCAATTAAACTTTAGCATTAACTTATCAAACAATAAGAATGTGGTGATTGATCTGCCTGACAACTATAGCTTAAAGTATGGTAATATGCTTGAAAATGGCCAATACAAAATCAGTATCAAGCCAGGAGAACCGATGGGAGGATTTTTTGGATACAATTATTTGGGCGTTTACAAAAACGATGCTGACGCTATTGTGAGGGATAAAGATGGTGAACCAATTTATGGTTTGAATAAAGAGGTACCATTAAATATGATCATGGGTGGTACCAGTGCCTATGTATTCGAGGGCGGTGATGCCAAATATGAAGATGTGAACAGTGATGGTAAAATTGATGAATTGGACTTGGTATACCTTGGTGATTTGAACCCCAAATTAATGGGTGGATTTAGTAACCGGATCCAATACAAGGGATTTGTTGTAAATACATTCTTCTACTTCAAGGTGGGCCAGAAAATTATCAACCAGACCCGGATGAATACGGAGAATATGTATGGTTTCGATAATCAAAGCAGAGCAACCAACTGGCGCTGGAGAAGAGATGGCGACATCACTGATATGCCAAGGGCTATATACGATAGAGGGTTTAACTGGTTGGGTTCATCGAGGTTTGTGGAAGACGGTTCGTATTTAAGGTTAAAAACTTTGTCATTGAGCTATAATTTTAACGAGAGTTTTGCTCAAAAGCTGAAGTTTAAAGATCTGAAAGTGTATGCCACCGCCTATAACCTCTATACCTGGACCAAGTATTCGGGTCAGGATCCGGATGTTGCGCCACCAAGCAAACCAGATAAATTGCCCAAAGACGAAAGTAGGACTCCACCAAGTGGGAAGATACTGATTGGTGTAAATATTACATTCTAAAATTTTAAAAATTACTAAGATGGTAAAATACCGCATATTAAACCCTATATTCTTTGCAATTATACTGATGGCCCTTGCCTTGTCATCGTGCAAAGATTGGTTATCGATAGCACCTGAAAATAATTTGATAAAAGAAAAATTCTGGACTAAAACAGAAGATGTTGATGGAGCGTTGGCGGCTACCTACGATGCTTTCAGAAATGGTGCAGTTGGATCATTGGCCTGGGGTGAAATTCGCGCCGATCTGGTTGTTTTTCCTGCCGGACAAAGCAATTACAATAGAATTGCCGCCAGTGATATTAATTCCAGCAATGACGCTATTAATTGGGGCTCATATTATGAGACCATTAATTTGGCCAATACCTTGATGTTCTATGACAAGGAAGTTTTTGAGAAGGATAAGACCTTTACCCTGGAAATGAAAAATGGTGTAGATGCTGAAGCATTGTTCCTGCGCTCGTTGAGCTATTTTTACCTGGTACGTGTATGGAAAGATGTTCCGCTGGTCCTTAATCCTTCGATTTCAGATACCTCAGCGCTTTTTTTACCTAAAGTGTCTGAGAAAGAAGTAATTGGTCAAATCATTAAAGATTTGTTGGTTGCAAAGGATTTAGCCTATACGACTGAATTCAGGAATGATCCGCAGCACCCTGCTTATTTTAACGGAAGGGCCAATAAATATTCCATTATGTCACTTTTGGCGGATGTTTACCTTTGGGATCAGCAATATCAAAAATGTATTGACTATTGCGATTCGGTAAGCAATTCAGGCCTCTTTAGTTTAGAGTCGACAGAAACATGGTTCAATATTTACAACCCAGGGAATTCCCCCAAAGAAAGCATTTTTGAAATCCAATATGATGATAATCTTGACGGCCAGGAAAATCCTTTCTATAATGATATTCTATTTGCTAAACCAGGGCTTACATTTGGTAAAATTGTAACCAGCCTATTTGATAAAGAAGACCTGAGACTTTTTGGCGGTGATTTTAAATATTTAGGAATCACGATCGATAGTCCTGTTGGAAGGTCATCAAACCAAAGGGATGGTCATTTTATTTATTACCGTTATGCAGATATCCTGCTGATGAAAGCCGAAGCTTTTACTGAACTTGGCAATTTTGTTTTAGCCAATGAGATGGTTCGGGTAACAATTAACCGTGCGGGGTTGAACCATGGGGAAATTGTGGTAAAAGAGGATTTAAGAAAAGCTATTTTGGATGAAAGAGGCAGAGAATTCTTACTTGAAGGGAAACGTTGGTTTGATCTTTTACGTGCCGCCAAAAGAAATAATTTTGAAAAGAAACAGATTATCATCGATATGATCCTTGCCGGAGCTGATATTCAACGTCAGGCTGTACTGAGAACCAAGGTATTTGACACCATGAGTTATTATCTGCCTATTCCAGAGCGTGATCTTATTTACAATCCGTTCCTGCTGCAGAACACATTTTATAATAGGTAATAAACTTGAAAATATATAAATATGAAAAATATTCCTTTGCTTAAAAACACAGGAGTTGGTGCGGTACTAATCATACTAATGATCATGTTTGGGTGCGTTCAAGAACCTGTATTATGGAACGTGAACTCAGAAGAACAAGTTATTTCGGATTATATCGCCGCTAATCCAGATCAATATTCGGAATTTGGAAAATTAGTGGAGAGTGCTCAGTTGAACAGCCTATTGAGTATACGTGGACCGTTTACCCTGTTTCTGCCGACCAATGAAGCCATGAAAAATTATTACGAGCAAAATAATACTTCATTTGAACAGTTACAATCGGAAGAAATAAAAAAGCTGGTGTACAATCATCTGGTCATAAATGAAATTAGGTCCAGTGATTTCGGCCTTGGGGCCTTGCGCGATACCAATGCCATCGGTGATTTTTTGGTGACTGAATTTCAGGGATCGGATATTGTTATCAACAAGCAGTCAATCGTCACTGACAGAGATATCAGAACAGCCAACGGATTTATTCACCAGATTGATAAAGTGATTGACCTGGTCACTATTAGTGTTTATGACCAGCTTAAATCTGACCCTACCTATTCATTGTTTGCCCAGGGGTTAGAGCTTAGCGGACTGAAGGACACACTTCAAAAGATAACTTCGATTTACGGTAAAAAGAAAGGGGTGGACCAGTATATGCGTACACGGTTCACGATATTGGCAGTTCCTGATAAAGTATATGCCGACAGTTTAGGGATTACTACGATCGATCAACTGATAGCACACTTTACCACCAGCCGCGACAGTATTGCCCACAAGGCCAATCCATTTTACCGTTACATGGAATACCATTGTTTGGGGGGCACGTATTATTTATCAGATTTTAAGACAAAATTGTATCCTATTTTATCAAGCGATAACAACATTTTAGTTACCATTGATAACGACTACAAATTGAATCTGGATAAAAAGACCAAATTGTATACCGGGTTTGATGTGGAAAATTCAAACATACCGGCAAAAAATGGAGCGATACACCGCATCGACAATGTACTTCCGGTGATTCAACCTGAACCTACCCTGTTTATCTTTGATACCACTGATTATCCGGAGATAAAGCAAGGTGATTTCTATGGTAAATATTATATGAAATGGTCTGATGGTCAAAATACCTTTCCCAAAATAAAATGGAAAGGCGACTATTTACAGTACTACTACAAGAATCATGATGCTCCTGAACAAATTAACTCCGATTGTTTAAACATGAATGGTTTTTGGGAGATTGAAATTACCACTCCCAAGATAATGAAGGGCACCTATTCACTTTCAGGCTATATATGGTCAGGGCAAATGGATTTTGAAGTATATGTGGATGGAGTTAAAACTGCCACAATCTCCAGATCAGGCCTTGACCGAGCGCCTTGGGGTGAATTTACATGGACAAAAACGGAAGAACATAAAATTAAAATAATCAACATTACCTGGGGTATTTTATTCTGGGACACAGTAATATTTACACCAGTTAAATAAATTGATTATATGACCATTTACCTAAATATCGCTTCGAAATGACAAAAAATTATCGATTTAATATGACAAAAAGAATCTCATATTCGACCTGTTTTTCATTACTGATATTTTTTATGGCCTGTATAAGTATCCAACCAGCTTGGGCACAGACTTCAGGGGAAACTATAAAAGGTATCGTCTTGGAATCAGGTACAGGCAAGCCATTGAAACAGGTTTCGATCTCTGTGGCTTCAACAGGAACTTCGTCTGAGACAGACGAAACGGGCGCTTTTACAATTGTAGCTCCCAATAAACAGGCTGAATTACTGATTAATTTACCGGGGTATAACAAGAGAAATATCTACCTCAATGGGCGCGATTTTATTCATATTTCTCTGGTTTCATCTGATTACAATTCTTTTGACAATTCGTACAACAATCCCTTGGGGACGAATTTATTAAAAGATGCCAGTTTCTCCGTATCCGCTTTAACAGCCGCTAACTTAAAATTCACAAAGGTTAGTTCTTTTGACCAGGCTTTACAGGGACGGGTTTCGGGGCTATCAGTGATCGAGCAATCAGGAATGCCCGGACATAGGACTTATATGAATATCCGGGGTGTTTCCTCTTTGTATGGAAACAGTGAACCCTTACTGTTTATTGATGGGATGATTCACGATTATACCTCTGCTAACAATAGTTTGATGGAAGGTTTCTCTGTTAATCCACTGGAGGTTGTTGATATGGCAGATATCTCTGATATTTCTGTGATAAAAGATGGCGCTTCCTATTTAGGGGCTGCCGGTTCAAATGGTATTATCAATGTTAATACTGAACAGAAAAGTGAAACCAGTACAGTCATTAAAATGTCAGCTTATGGAGGTATGTCCATAGTTCCTCAAAGCCTGGATGTTATGGATGCACCTCAGTTTAAAGATTATTTCAATCAACTGCTCACTGATCAAGGCCTTAATTCAACTGACATTAACACCAGATACCCTTGGCTGAATGGTGACCAGTCAGCCAATGAATATTACCGGTATAATAACAATACGGATTGGCAAAAACAAAGCTTTAAACCTTCCACGTTATCGAAATACCACTTCTTCCTTAAGGGAGGTGATGATATTGCCACGTATAATATTTCAACCGGTTACCTTAAACAGCAGGGATTATTTGAAGAATCAAGCTATTCAAGATTTAACCTGCGTATCAATGGTAAGATCAATATCTCCAATAAGTTTTCGATTGCCCCAAATGCTAAACTTTCGTTGGCTGACAGCAAAACGCCCAACATGGGTTACAGTACCTGGAAAAATCCGCTTATTGCCTCTTTATTAATGCCTCCAACGACGGGAGCTTATGCAAGAAACAATACAACTGGTACTGAATTGTCATATTTTGACGATGTTACTGCATTCAATGTGAGTAATCCGGCTGCTATCATTAAAGACGCCATGGGAACGAACCGTAATTATCATTTTTTAAGTTCGGTCAATGCCCAATATAAGTTTAACAGCCATTTTATGTTGTCGGAATTAATGGGGCTTAATTTTAACAATGCCCGTGAGAGCAGGTTTTTGCCAGATCTTGGCCTTGTTAAGATTGATTCAGCCGCTAACAGCCCAGGCGATCTGGTAAACGAATTCCGTTCAAGCCAAAGCCATACAACTCTAGCCTTTAACACCAAATCAGCTTCGGGCCATTCCCTGGTATTACAAGGAGGGCTGCGGTACATGAAAAACACTTATAAATACAATAGAGCGATCGACTTGAATACTCCTTCTGACGATTTCAAAAGTCTTGGACAAGGTTCGAAATACTCTTATTTAAGGACCTCAACGGGTGATGACAGAGGCTTGGTATGGGTTTCTTATTTTGGAAGTATGAATTACAATTTCCGCGATAAATATCTCATTGATGCCAATGTTTCTTATGATGGGAATTCTAACGTGAACAAAACAAACCGTTATAACTACTATCCTTCCGTTTCCGGTGCATGGCGTGCATCCTCCGAGAGTTTTCTTTCTCAGGCAAAATGGCTGGATGATCTGAAATTCCGTGGATCATGGTCAACTACCGGAAATATGTTTAGCAGTGTTTATGACTTTTCAAAATTGTATTATACTTCACAAAGATTGAATTACCAGGGAGTGATCACACGGGCTTCAATTCCAAACGATCAACTTGAACTTGAAAAGAAAATGACCGTGAATGCCGGAGTTGATATTTCGCTCTTTAAACAGACTGCCAATTTTCATGTTGATTATTATCAATCAAATGTTGATAACCTGATCATCAGGCAAGAACTGGAGCCAACATTTGGGTATAAAGAAAACTATTTTGACAATGGCGGTAAACTGGAATCAAAAGGATTGGAAATTTCAGGGGATATAAGATTGCAGGCCGGTGCGCTTGTATGGACCGTGGGTGGTTCGGTAACCCAGCAGATGACTGAAATAAAAAGTCTTAAATTCCTGAACGAGGCCACTTCAAGTGTACTGACCCCTATTGCAGGTGGCGAATACATCACATCAGTAGGGAATGCTGTCAATGCTTTTTATGGATATCAAACCGATGGTATTTACAATGACGGTGCAGAAGCGGCCAGTATGATCGGACCCAATAGAATACCAATGGCCGCAGGTGATATCAGATTTAAGGATCTTAGCGGACCAGATGGAGTTGCAGATGGTGTTATTGACGT
>Ga0123339_10003542_pt1 | contig 10365 bp, 6 predicted proteins | sample lystaG_FD_89956 | JGI IMG/M metagenome (GOLD analysis project Ga0123339, IMG submission 89956) | Glacier valley bacterial and archeal communities from Borup Fiord, Nunavut, Canada, to study Microbial Dark Matter (Phase II) -... | ecosystem: Environmental > Aquatic > Freshwater > Ice > Glacier ... | reverse complement strand
GGCGACGGCAACGCACGGCTGGGGCGGGGCGGTGCTGAACCTGCCGAACGCCATCACCTTCGGCCGGCTGTGCGCGGTGCCGGTGGCGGTGTGGCTGGTGCTGGATCAGAAAATGGCATGGGCGCTGGCGATGTTCGCGCTGGCGGGCGCATCGGACGCCCTGGACGGCTGGCTGGCCCGGCGCCACGGCGGCAGCGTGCTGGGCGCCTGGATGGACCCGGCGGCGGACAAGGCGCTGCTGGTCGGCATGTTCGTAGCCCTGGCCGTCACCGGGCTGGTGCCGGGCTGGATGGCGGCGCTGGTGGTCGGGCGGGACCTGGTGATACTGGGCGGCATCGCCGCGATGTGGTGGCGCGGCCGGCCCATACGCATCCGTCCGTTGATGCTGGGCAAGGCCAACACGGCGGTGCAAATCCTCCTGGTGTGCGCGATGCTCGGCTTGGAATCGCTCGGCCTGCAGGCGCCGGGGCTGCGGACAGCCCTGCTGTGGCTGGCCGCCGCGACGACGCTGGCATCGGGCGTCGTGTACGTGTGGCGGGCGTCGCGCCCGCCGGGGAACGGAGGGTATCAAGGGCCACGATGACCATGCTCGACCTGCCCCGCCCTACCCCGCCGCTGGCGGGCCTGCCCACATCCATGCCCCCTGGCGTGTTGCCCGCCCCGGTCCGGACCGCTACGCGGATGCAGCGCATAGGGCTGCTGGCGGGCCTGCTGGTGGCGGCCTACCTGGCGCTGCACCTGTTCGCGTCCATCCTGCTGCCCTTCGTCGTGGCGGCCGGCATCGCCTACTTCCTGGACCCGCCCACCACGCGGCTGACCCGGGCCGGGATGCCGCGCGGGATGGCGGCCATGCTGATGGTCGTGGCGCTGGTCGCCGCCTGCCTGCTGTTCGCGCTGCTGCTGTATCCGCTGGTGCTGGCGCAGGTCGGCCTGCTGATCGGCCGGGTGCCGTCCTACGTCTATGCCGTGCGGCTGTGGGCCGGCGAGGTCATCAGCCACCTGCAGGAGCGCCTTGGGTCCGACTTCGTTGACGAGAAGCTGCGGGACCTGGTCGGCGGCCAGGCCGGCGCCATGCTGGCCTTCGTCGCCGGCGCGCTCAGCCGCATCGTCGGCGGCGGCTTTGCGCTGTTCAATGTGCTGTCCCTGGTGGTCGTGACGCCGGTGGTCGCGTTCTACCTGCTGCGGGACTGGCGGCGGGCGGTGGCGCGGGTAGATAGCTGGCTGCCCCGGCGCTACGCCGGCGTGCTGCGGGCGCAGGCGCGGGAGGTGGACCGCATCCTGTCGGCCTGGCTGCGCGGCCAGGCGCTGTGCTGCGTGGCGCTGGCGATGTTCTACGCCTTGGGGCTGTCCGCGGTCGGGTTGGACCTCGGCCTGATCGTGGGCCTCAGCGCCGGGCTGCTCTCCTTCATCCCCTATGTCGGCACCATCACCGGCGGCGTGGCGAGCCTCGGCCTGGCGATGGCGCAGTTTCCGACCTGGACGGGGGTGGCGACGGTGGGAGGCGTGTTCGTGGCCGGGCAGTTGCTGGAGGGCTACGTGATCTACCCGCGCTTTCTGGGGGACCGGGTGGAGCTTCATGCGGTGTGGGTGATCTTCGCGCTGTTCGCAGGCGGCGCGGCGTTTGGGTTTCTGGGCGTGCTGATGGCCGTGCCGGTAGCAGCGGCGCTGGGGGTGCTGCTGCGGTTCTGGCTGCGGCGCTACCTGTCCAGTCCTTTGTATCTTGACCCGCCAGCAGGCGGATGACCGCTGTCCGCCAGCTTGCGCTTCCTTTTGTACATGCGCCCGGCTTCACCGCCGCCGACTTCTTGCCTGGTCCCGGCGCGGGGGCGGCACTGGCTTGGCTGGCGCGGCCCGCCGGCTGGCCCGCCGGACGCCTGGTGCTGTGGGGGGAGGCCGGCGCCGGCAAGACGCACCTGCTGCACGTCTGGGCCGGGCAGCACCGCGCCACCCTGCTGCCCGCGGCCACCCCGCACTGGCCCTGTGGTCCGGTGGCCGTGGACGATGCCGACCTGGCCACGGATGAACATGCTTTGCTGCACCTCCTGAACGCCGCCGCCGAGGCCTGCCACCCCGTCCTGCTCGCCGCGCAGGCCCCGCCCGCCCGCTGGTCCACCCGCCTGCCGGACCTGGCCAGCCGCCTGCGTGCCACGACGGCCGTAGAGTTGCGCGCGGCCGACGACGCCTTCCTGCGCACGCTACTGGCCCGGCTGCTGTCCGACCGTCAGCTTGTGGTGCCCGACGCGGTGCAGGACTGGCTGCTGGCCCGCCTGCCCCGGACCGCGGCCACGATGCGGGAGGCCGCGGCCCGGCTGGACCGCGCCGCGCTGGCCGCCGGCACGCCCGTCACGCGGGCGCTGGCGGCCGCGGCGCTGGCGGACCTTATCCATGACACTTCCGATACCGACGCCGCCGACGCCTGGCCGTCCGGCCCGGGATTGTTTTAGACATGGCCCGGTCGGCACGGCGCCATGCCGCACCCAAACCCGGCTCGGTGGCCCCGAACCCAAGGACTTCACCCATGAACCGGATAAGCCCCGCCGCACCAGCCGAAGCGATGGCCCCGGACAGCCCCGACCGCTTCATCAACCGCGAGCTCTCCTGGCTCGACTTCAACCACCGCGTCGTCGAGGAGGCCGAGAACCGCCGCCACCCCCTGCTGGAGCGCCTGCGCTTCGTCTCCATCAGCGCCTCCAACCTGGACGAGTTCTTCAGCGTCCGCGTTGCCGGGCTGATCGGCCAGGCCAAGGCGGGCGTCACGGCGCTCAGCGCGGACGGCTGCACCCCCGCGCAACAGCTCGGCAAAGTCCAACCCCGTGCCCAGGCGCTGATCGCCAAGCAGCAGCAGGTCTGGCTAGACCTGCGCGGCCAGTTGCACGGCGCCGGGATCGAGCTGTGCGACGCCGCAGCCCTGTCCCCGGACGACCTGGCCTGGCTCGACGCCTGGTTCATGGAGCGCGTGTTCCCCGTGCTCACGCCGCTGGCGATTGACCCGGCCCATCCCTTCCCGTTCATCCCCAACATGGGCCTGGTCAAGGTGCTTCGGCTGCACCGGCCGGCGGACGGGCACAGCATGAACGCCTTGATCCCGTTGCCCAGCCAGGTCGAGCGCTTCATCCGCCTGCCCGCCCGGCACCCTACTGACGCCGGCGGTGCCGGTCACATCCGCTTCGTGCTGCTGGAGGACCTGGTCAGCCTGTTCCTAGGCCGCCTGTTCCCAGGCTTCGAGATGCTCGCCAAGGGCATGTTCCGCCTGATCCGCGACACCGGTGTCGAGTTCGAGGAGGAGGCGGAAGACCTCGTGCGCTCCTACGAGACCGCGCTGAAGCGCCGCCGCCGGGGCGTGGCCATCCACCTGTCCGTGGATGCCGCCATGCCCGACGACCTACGCGACCTGGTGATTGACGAACTGGGCGTGGACGACCAAGCAATCCCTGGCGAGGAGGTGGTGATCCAGCAGGGCCTGCTGGGCGCCGCCGACCTGAAGCAGATGATCGTGGACGACCGCCCGGACCTGCTGTTCCCGCCCTACACCCCGCGCTTCCCCGAGCGCATCCGCGACTTCGCCGGCGACTGCTTCGCCGCCATCCGCGCCAAGGACATCATCGTCCACCACCCGTTCGAGAGCTTCGACGTCGTCGTGCAGTTCCTGCGCCAGGCCGCGGCCGACCCCAACGTCGTCGCGGTCAAGCAGACGCTGTACCGCACCAGCCGCGACAGCCCCATCGTCAAAGCCTTGATCGAGGCCGCGGAGGCCGGCAAGTCCGTCACCGCCATGATCGAGCTGCGCGCCCGCTTCGACGAGGAAGCGAACATCCGCCTGGCCCGCACGATGGAGGCCGCCGGCGTCCAGGTCGTCTATGGCTTCATGGAGCTGAAGACCCACGCCAAGCTGTCCCTGGTCGTCCGGCGGGAGGGCGGGTCCATGCGCAGCTACGCGCATTTCGGCACCGGCAACTACCACCCGATCACCGCGCGCATCTACACCGACCTGAGCTTCTTCACGTCCGACCCCGACCTGTGCCGGGACAGCGCGCGGCTGTTCAACTACATGACCGGCTACGCCCAGCCGGAGCGCATGGACAGCCTGGCGTTCAGCCCGCTGACCACCCGCAGCACGCTGGAGGGGCTGATTGACGCCGAGATCGCCCATGCCCACGCCGGGCGCCCCGCCGCGATCTGGCTCAAGATGAACAGCCTTGTGGACGACCAGTTGATTGACCGGCTGTACGACGCATCGCGCGCCGGGGTGAAGGTCATGTGCATCATCCGCGGCATCTGCTGCCTGCGCCCCGGCGTGCCCGGCCTGTCCGACAACATCCGGGTGAAAAGCATCGTCGGCCGCTTTCTGGAGCACGCCCGCATCTACGCCTTCGGCAGCGGACACCGCCTGCCCAGCCGCCACGCCACCCTGTTCATCAGCAGCGCCGACTGGATGGCGCGCAACATGGAGTGGCGGGTGGAGACCCTGGTGCCCATTCACAACCGCACCGTCCACGCCCAGGTGCTGGAGCAGATCATGGTGGTGAACCTGCGCGACACCCTGCAATCTTGGGAGCTTGGGGAAGATGGTGCCTGGCGGCGGCTGGCGGCGGGCAACCGCCCGGTGTCGGCGCACGAGTACTTCATGACCAACCCGTCCCTGTCCGGCCGCGGCACTGCCTTGCACGGCGGCGTGCTTCAGGACAACGGCCACCGGCGGCAGGACCGGGTCAACCAGGACTAGCCCATGCCGGACACCCCGATCCACTCCGTCCTGGCGCAAAACGCCGCCCCTTCGGCCCCGCGTTCGGCCATCGTGGACCTCGGCTCCAACTCCGTCCGGCTTGTGGTGTTCGAGGGGCTGGGGCGCAACCCCGTCGCGATCTTCAACGAGAAGGCGGTGTTGCGCCTGGGCCGCGGCCTGCAAACAACCGGACGGCTGAACGAGGCCGGAGTAGTCCTCGCCCTCCGCGTCATGGCCCGCTACAACGCCATCGCCCGGGCGATGGGCGCCGACCCGTTCGAGGTGCTGGCCACCGCCGCCGTGCGGGATGCCAGCAACGGCGCGGAGTTCGTAGGCTCCCTGCAGGCCCGCATGCCCGGCGTCCCCATCCGCGTGCTGTCGGGGCAGGAGGAGGCGGCGCTGTCCTGCGCCGGCGTGCTGTGCGGCATCCCCGGCGCGGACGGCATCGTGGCCGACATCGGCGGCGGGTCGCTGGAGCTGGTGCGGATCGAGGGCGGCCGGGTCCGCAACAGCACCAGCCTGGGCCTGGGCGTGATCCGCCTGTCCGACCGGGCGGAGGGCGACCTGGACCGCGCCCGCATGGTGGCGGAAGCCGACCTTGCCGCCGTCACGTGGCTACCGGACGGGGCAGGCCGCGACCTTTACCTGGTCGGTGGCGCCTGGCGGGCGCTGGCCCGGGTCCACATGCAGGCGGTCGGCTACCCCCTGTCCATCGTGCATCACTACACCCTGGACCAGGCGGACGCGCGGGAGCTGGCGGCGTCCCTGTTGATGCCGCTGCGGCGGAGCGGGGAGCGGATCGCGGGCGCACCCCGCCGCCGGACCGAGGACCTGCCCTTTGCCGCGACCGTGCTGCGGCACCTGTTGCGTCGGACGGGGGCGCGCCGGGTGGTGTTCAGCGCCAACGGCATCCGTGAGGGCTGGTTCATGCAGCACGTCCCCGCGTCGGTCCGCATGCTGGACCCGGTCCTTGCCGCCGGGCACGAGATCGCGGCCCAGTATGGCCGCGATACCCGCCTGCCCCCGGCGCTGGTGGCTTGGACGGCCCCGCTGTTCCCTGGGGAAAGTGCCGCTGCCGCCCGCCTGCGGGAGGCCGCGTGCTGGATGTCCGACGTGGGCAGCCACGACCATCCGGACTACCGGGCGGAGCAAGCCTTCCTGCGCATCCTGCGCCAACCCGGCATCGCGCTGGCCCATCCCGACCGCGCGGCCCTGGCACTCACGATGGCGCTGCGCTACGAGGCCGAGCCGGATGCGCCCTTCCTGCATCCCGCCCGCAGCTTGCTGGATCCGGCCGCCGCGGCGCAGGCCGAGGTACTGGGTACGGCGCTCCGCCTGGCTTACACTTTGTCCGCCGGCACCCCGGCGCTGCTGGCGGGCGCCAGCCTGCGGGTGATTCCAGGCCGCGTGTCCCTGCGCCTGGCGGAAGGTAGCGGCGTCTTTGCCGGTGACGCGATCCAGCGCCGGCTGGACCGCCTGGCCGCCACAATGGGCGTGCAGGCGGAGCCGCTCGGATAAGCCGCCGCTGACACAGGTCAGCACATGCTGGTGAGCCGGCCCATGTGGCTTGCCATCGGGACCAGCTCGGCCAAACCTTCCAGGTCCAGAAGCGTGATGTCCTGCCCGTGCATCAGGATCAGCCCGCGGGCACGCAGGCGGGACAGGATGCGGTTCAGGTGGATCAGGTGGAGGCCAAGCACGTCCGCCAGGTCCTGCTGCGTCAGTTCCAGGTGGAAGCGGCGGGACGTGGCAAGCCCCAGCACAGATAGGCGTTCGTACAACTGCATCAGCAGGGAAGCCGTCCGCTCCTCCGCATCGCAACGCCCGAGTTGGGTCATCCAGCGCTCGGATGCCACCTTCTCCTCGGTGAGCAAGCGCAGCAAGTAGCGGCGGAACAGAGGGTCGGCATCGAACCGCTGGGCCGCGGCGTCGCCGTCGAGCACTTCGTAGGTGACGGCCGAAGCAGACCAGACCATGTGGTCCAGCAAGCCTTCGAACAGGGTTTCGAGGCCGAACGCATCACCGGGCAGGAGCAAGCCGACGATCTGGCGCCGGCCGTCGCTGAACATGCGGCAGCGTATGGCCCATCCAGTGATTATCGTCCGCAGCCGCGGCCCGGTGTCGTCGGCACGCAAGATGCACGTTCCGCGCGGCGCCCGGCGCTCCGAGATGCACAGGGTATGCAGGGCGGCGCAGTCCGTTGCCAGGCCGGTCGCAGGTGGCTGGTGCATGGTGTGGTTAACGGGCATGGCGAACCTCCACGTCAGGGCAACTCATCCAAGCGGCACAGGCGGCGCGAGAAGGACACTATTTGGGACACATATCGTATGGTTACGTCATCACAATCAAATATGTAGGTGACTGGTGGCATGGGAGTCAACAAGTTTTAACGAAATTTTACGATTATTTATGTGACGTCCGACATTGCAGACGTCTCCACGGGTTGACCCGGATGAGTGGCTTGACTGAGTCGCGGCGTCTGTCTGGCCTGCAACGCAGCTTCACTCGACCTGATGCCGGACGCGGTGGATGCTGGCTGTCTATGTCACCTGCCTCTACGACCTACCCTTGCAGCGCGGCAAACCAGGAGCGGCGAGGACTGTGCTGGCAGCTTTCCATGCCGCAGCCCCCCGCAACGAGGGCTGCGTTGTGTGGCACAGGTCGGATTTAGCAATTGGCATAGGTGGGCTTGTGCGGCCCGTCGCGGAGATGGCCAGCGGCCACGCCAGTCTGCGTAAGCCTGCTTAGGCCTTGATGCACCTGTCGGACCTTCGAGCGTTAGGCCAGGGCTGGTCGCCAGGGCATCGCCGACCGGCGTTCCAGCGGGCCATGCCGCGCTGTTTGGCTCGGCTATGGAGAGCGCCTGGGCAGCCTGGGCATACGCTGGCGGGGCGGTCCAAGCGGCAGGACCAGGCTTGCCGGCATAAGACGGAGCATGACCCATGCTGGCATCTGGCGGCACGGAGTTGCAAAGGCGATGCATTGCTAGAAGCGGGTAGATGGCCACGGCATGAGGGCTGCCGTTGTGGACGACAAAACTGCACCTTGGTCCCGAAGCGTTTGTCGGGCGTGCTGGTGGCATCGGACGGCGCTGGATGGTCCGAACCGTAGCGTCGGCACCGCTCAACCGCTGACCGCGTCCGGGGTGTCACGGCCCGGCTGTTGTGCCGGGCCGTGACAAGCGATCAAGCGCGGCGCATCCGGCGCACCAGGCCGAGGCCGAGCAGGCCGCCGCCGAGCAGCGCCATGCTGACAGGCTCCGGGATGACGGTGGCATTGCCGTTCGTCACGTTGAAGTTCAACTCCGCGGCCGCCCCGTTCGCCTCGGTGTAGTATAGGTCGTAGGTGCCTTGGGCGAGCCCAGCAAAGAAGGTAGCGACGGCGCTGGTCGGGGCCGACGCACCAGGGAGGAGGAGGTTCGTGGTGGTGTCGCCAGCCTTGAACAAGCTGATGCCATCGTCGTGAGTGATAGAGCCGGAAATCGTCCCGACAGTGGTGAACGTGAACTTAATCAGCGTTTCGTTCTTGAAACTGCCTGTGCTCATCGTCGTCGCTGGCAAGACGATGCTCGTCGTGCCGCCAGCCGACGCGAAGAAGGCGTCGATGAGCGGCGGATTCGTGGTCTGCGTCAGGACAAGCGGGCCGTTGTAGGTGAAGGACGGCGAGGTAAAGCTGCCCGCCACCCCCTGGATCGCGCCAACAGCGGACGGCAGCGCCTGCTGCGTCAGGTCTGTAGCCGACGGGAAGATAGTGGGGTTGTTGCCCTGGTAGTACTGCACGGTGAACGGCCCGGTCAGCGGGGCCGCTAGGGCCGGCGCGGACAATGCGACGGCCAACCCTGCCACGGCTACGGCTGCTTTGAACATTTGCATATCTGATTTCCTTCTTTACGCTGGCCAGGTAAGAAAGCGTCGGCCAGTGTCGTGATGTTTGCAAGCAGCGTTCCAGTCAACAATATCAATGACTTAATTTAGCAGGTGCCATTTATCTAGCGCGTTGTGTCAATAAATTAGTTGCTGCGCAGACTTATGTCCACGTTAAACATCTGCATATGCAACAATTTATGAACGGCGAATACAATTGTTTCTGATGTTTGTTTGCGTAAAGTCTTTCGTCGTGCCAGTGGCGCGGCTTCCATAAGCTGCCGATAACCCCAGCCCCGGTGCCGGCCTGTCCGTAGCGGCAGTTCGTGCCGCGTGCGCGGATTGTGTGATCTGCATCCATCCGCCACCCGTTCGTGGCGCCGGGCCTCGTCCTGTGGTTGCGGCCAGCCCGCCGCCGCGCTGGTAACCACCCAACCCCAGGCACGTCGTTGCAGCCCGTCTGGAGCGTGCCAGCGCACCGATGCACTCGCGCCGATGCACTCTCGTTGCAGGTCACGCCAGCGCGGGTCGTCTAGTCGCATCCGTGCGGGACGGTGACGGACAATGGTCTGTCGGCAGGTGTGGTTCCAGACCCGGCTTGGACAACCAGGGCATCGGACCGCAACGTTATCTGCATAGCAAAAGTTAACATCATTGATCTTGCCGTGCTGCCGCACCGCAGCTACCTGCGCTTCATCGGCCCGGCTCGGCCCGAGGCGGACGCGGCTGCTCGAAGCCGGCAGTCATCCCGAAGCAAGGAACCACACATTGCCGCAGTATGTTCTGGAAGGGCCGAAGTGGGCCAGCAGCAATGTCACGTGGAGTTTTGGCGCGACGACCTTTGCAAGTGACGCCTCGATCCCTTTCACTAGTCCAGTTGCTACGGCGTACCAGGGCACGATCCGCCAAGCGTTTGCACGCTGGGCGTCTGTGTCGGGACTGACCTTCACCGAGGTCCCAGACGCCACGGACTACGGCAATGCCGCCAAGATCCGCATCGGCTTCGGTATGCTGCACACGGGGACCACCGGGGTCATCGGGAACACCAGTTACGGCGTAACCGGAACGTATTTCGCGCCGACATTCCTCGGCGACACGGTCGTGCGCCTGGAAGACCCGGCGGAGAGCGCCATCGTCTCTACGTCCTACGGACTCGCCTACCAGTCCTACGGCTCGGCGGTTTACCAGCTTGCGCTGCATGAAATCGGGCACGCGCTGGGGCTGGACCATAACTCGGACACGGGTTCCGTAATGTATTACGCTCCCGGCGCAACAGACCGGGACCTAAATGCGACCGATGTCGCTGGAATCCAGGCGCTATACGGCACTCAAGCAACGGTCTCGACGCCCACACCTGCCCCAGCACCCACGCCGGTGCCGACCCCGGTTCCGACGCCCACACCTGTCCCGACGCCGACCCCAGTCCCGACGCCCACGCCCGTTCCGGCACCCACGCCGACGCCCACGCCTGTGCCGACCCCGACTCCGGTGCCTGCACCCACCCCGACGCCCACTGGCAGCCTTGTGCTGTATCTGAGCGAGGACGCCTACCAGGGCGATGCCCAGTTCACCGCAAGCGTGGACGGCGTGCAGCTCGGCGCGGCCCAGTCCGTCACCGCCCAGCATGGGGCCGGCGCGCCGCAGGCCTTCACGTTTGCCGGCAGCTTCGCCCCAGGGCCGCACACGGTGCGGGTCAACTTCCTCAACGACCTCTGGAACCCAGGCGTGGGCGACCGCAACCTCTACGTCGAAGGGATCACCCTCAACGGCGCCGCGGCC
>Ga0123339_10003540_pt1 | contig 10368 bp, 7 predicted proteins | sample lystaG_FD_89956 | JGI IMG/M metagenome (GOLD analysis project Ga0123339, IMG submission 89956) | Glacier valley bacterial and archeal communities from Borup Fiord, Nunavut, Canada, to study Microbial Dark Matter (Phase II) -... | ecosystem: Environmental > Aquatic > Freshwater > Ice > Glacier ... | reverse complement strand
TGAGCGCAGCGACGGCCGGTGCCAGTCGCAAGATGTTTCTTCCGATCGATAAGCTGCGAAGCGTGGCCGTCATGATTCCAAATTCCCCCGGCGAACGATGTGATGATTGACGGACGCAAGTCCTGCCGCCCGACGATAGCCAGGTCCGGCCGCAGGCAGCCGTCGCAGAGCGATGCCGACGACAGCGAAAGCAATCGTCGTGATCGCCCAGATTGCCGTCTCGGTCGCCAAAGCGGCGTTCAGATCGATCTCACCCACTGCTGCCCCCGTCCTCGTTCGATGCTGGACGTCAGCAATACTGGCGAATTTTGGTCACACAATAGTCACGACCCGACTAACAACAAATGTAATACTAATGCCCCAGGTCACACTATGGCTGGTAGCACTAATTATGGTAAACTTGCGCCTTACAGCATTTGTAACTTGACGAATTTAGCCGTGATCATGTCGAGCCACGACTGTGCGAGGGCTCTCTGGTTCGACGATATTCGTTCGATCCGCGAAGCAATCGTTCGCAACGGCGACCTTTGTCAGCTTCGCGCTGCTAGCGTTCGAGCAGAACGAACGACGCCCACGCGGCCGGGTTCGCGACACCGGGCTGGGCATCGGCGATCATTGTCAATTCCGCGTGTTGCAACGCGCGCGCCTTGGACAGATGGCGGCTTGCCGCCAGCGTCGCCACTGTCAGACGCGCGGCGAAATCATCGCGGATCGGCCACATCGACACCAGCAGCGACCGGCTGCCGGCCTGGAAGAATGCCCGGGCCAATCCCGAATAGGTCGGCGCCGCGCCGTTGCCGGCTCCGGCGCTATCGCAATCCGACAGAACCACCCAGTCGGCGTTGAGACGTAGCGCGGAGATTTCGGACGCCGTCAACAGGCCGTCGTCGAGCGACGTGCCGCTGACCGGCGGCGTCAACACCAAGGCGGCTTCGGGAACCGAGGCGTCGCCGCCGACGAGCCCGTGGGTGGCAAACGCAATCACGCCGAACCGCGATAGGTCTTCCGTCTTGACCCGGGTTTCGGTCGCGTCGTCACCGAGCAACAGCAAGGTCGTGGCTGGCTGCAGCGCCGCGCCGATGGCGCGTAGCTCGGTCGCAGCCGCCGGTAAGGACGGCATGGTGCGCAGCGTGGCAAGGTCGGCGACGCCGCCCCGGAGCAAGCTATGAGCTCCGCCGCTCGCCGCAAGGGCGGTGGTCGCAGGAGCCAGCGACGGCGCGCCGATGCCGGCAAAATCCGCGCTGGTCGCGGCAGCGGTGCTTATTCCGCCGGCGAGCGTTAGCATGGCGGCGACTTCGATGCTGTGCTGACGGATCAGCCACGGGGCGCGGGCAAAATCCTTTGGGGCAAGTGTCGCGCCGCGCGGGGCCGTGAGCAGCATGCCGAGCGGTATCCGCGACAAAGCTCCGCCGCCGTAAAGACTGAGATCGGCGCGACGGGGTAACGCGGCGCGTAGCGTGGTCGGCAGCAGCGCCTGATACAGGGCATATGCGGGTGCCGCAGGGAATGCGGTCGCGGTATCGTTATCGGCATCGGTCGCGGCGCGCAGGCGATCGACCGCAGCCGCGACGGCGGCGCTGCCCATGGCGCTCCGCTCCCAGCGCAGTCCCGCCTGTGTCACGACAACCGAGATCAGCCCGTCGTCAAGCGTAAGCGGCAGCAGCAAGGCTTGCTCGGCGCCCAGTCCACGCCTCGTTTCGCCAAGGCCGACCGGCAGCGGCCGACTGAGCGCAGCATAGCTGGGGAAGCGCCGGTCGAGCTCGGCACGCGCGGCCGCATTATCGCGATCGAGCGCAGTGATCGCCGCGTCGAGCCGCGCTACCTCCGTCGCCGACTTGCCGAGCGCGAACGAGCGTTCGCGGTCGAGCCTAGCGCGATGGACAACGCCGTCTTGCACCGTCCGCGCCAACGCCGTTACCCCGGCATCGCCGGTCGCCGCCCGCGCCGCGACCGCGCTGTTGGTGATCGCGAGTTCTGACAGGTTGGCCAATTGAATGCCGCGGAACCCCGCATCGTCATCGCCGGCGGCGAGTGCGATGGCCGCAAAGCGCGCAAAGCTGCGTGCGTAGGCGGGGGCCAGGTTAATCAGTTCCGCGCTGGGGCTGGCGCTCGCGAGCAGCGCCGCCTCGATCGCGGCGACCGCGGGTTTGACCGCCGCGTAACCGTCGGCGGTACGCCCCAGCCGGACGAGGACGAGGCCGCGCAGCACCTCCGCGTCGGCGCGCTGCGGGTGCGCGGGCGAAAGGCTGGCAAAGCCGGCGACGGCGGCGTCGATCAGGGGCAACGCTGCCGTGGCGTCACCGGCGTTCAGGCGGCCCAGCGCGCTGCCGGCAAGAGCGCGCGCCTCGATGATCTCGTCTCCTTTGAGGCGCTTGGTTAGCAATGCCAGCGCCGCGGTGGTGCGGGCGTCGGCGGCTGCGCCATCGCCGCGCCCACGGGCCATGACTGCGGCGTCGAGCAGCATTGTTGCCGGCGTGCGCGGCGCCACGGTGTCGCCAGCGGCACGATAGATCTCGGCCGCCGCCATCAGCACCGCTTCGGCCTCGACCGGCTGCCCTTCACCGGCGAGGCTGATCGACAACGTCCGCATCGAACCGGCCGTATCGACATGTGTTTTCCCGCGATATTTGACGTCTATGTCGAGCGCGTGCCGGGCGACCAACTCGCCCTCGCCAAAGCGCCCGGCGGCATTGAGCGCCGCTGCGAGATTGGCCAGCGTAATCGCAATCCCGCGATGCTGCGCCGGAAGATATTTTTCGGCCAACGCTGCTGCGACGCGCGTTGCCGCCAGCGCATCTTCGATTTGCCCATCCGACGTCAGCGCGCTCGCCAACGCATTGTGATTGGCGATCCACGACGCCCGATTTTCTTCGTTGGGCTGCATGGTTCGCAGGCCGGCGCGCATCTGTTCGATGCCGTAGGCGAGTCGGCCTTGGCGGATGGCGTTATAGGCAATCGAGCAGCGGGTCTGCCCGACGTCGCTGTGGTCAGGACCAAGCAGCTTGGTCTGCATCGCGAGAACTTTGTCGAGCTCGCGTGCCGCCGTCTCGCGGTCGCCGGCTTCGCCGATCGTATCGGCCTTTTCCATACGCAGTTTTATAGCCATTGCGCCGTCGCCCATGCCGGCTGCGTCGAGCATGGCGATGCCAGTCTCCAGCGCGTGCAGTGTCTCGGTCTGGTTGCGCCGGTGCGACCACGCCACGGCGAGCATCATCTGCAGCTGGACCTTGTCTTCGACGGTCGCCGTTCGGTCGGTCAGGCTTTCTGCGATCAGTGCGCTGACTGCGGTGTAATCGACCAGCGCGTCGGGTTCGGTTTCGGCGTGTTCGCGCAGGGCGACCCGTTCGTGCAAGGTCGGCAGTCGCGGGGCTGCCGGCGCGGCGAGTGTCGGGCAGCCGGCAAGCACCAAGGTCAGTACCAGGACGCGGTGAAGTCCGTCGTTATTGCGTCTAGATGGTGCCATGTCCCCCGACCCCCTAATCGTAAGTTAAGGTGAAGCAATCCGAGGCTGTTCGCAATCGATCATTGGCGGCTGAGCTCGAGCGCGCAAAGCATGGCGATCGGCGACTAACAGTGTTTGTCACTGGTGCAGCCGTTCGCATGCTGCAATATCGTACGGAACGCCGGGGCAGAAGGGCGGCCGTGCAGATCCTCCTCATCGAAGACGACGCGCTGACCGCCGACGCGGTTACGGCAATCCTTGCGGCCGAGGGGATTGCGGTCGAATGGGCGGTGACCGCAGAGATTGGGCTTGCGCGGACCGGCGACACGGCAATCGATGTCATCGTCGTCGACTGGATGCTGCCGGGGATGAGCGGGATCGATGCGGTCGCCCGCCTGCGTCGGGCCGGGATCGAAAAGCCGGTGTTGATGCTGTCGGCGCTTGGGCGAGCGGAGCACCGGGTCGAAGGCCTCGATGGCGGCGTCGACGACTATCTCGCCAAGCCGTTCGAACCGGCCGAGCTGGTCGCGCGACTGCGCGCGCTTTATCGTCGGACCACGGTCCAGGCGCGGCAACCGGTCCTGATCCACGGCGACATCGAGCTCCACGTCCACGCCCGGACTGCGCTGCGCGCCGGCAAGCATCTTGGGCTCAGTCCGAAGGAATTCGAGCTTCTCAAATATCTGATGGAAAACGCGGGCGAAATCGTGACGCGCGAAATGCTGCTGCGCAATGTCTGGAAGCTCAACTTCGATCCGCAGACGAACATCATAGACGTCAATCTGGTGCGGTTGCGGCGTAAGCTCGAGGACGGCTTCGCCTGTTGCTGTCTCGAAACCGTGCGCGGCTCCGGCTACCGCCTGACCGCGCCCTGATGCCGACGCACAGATTTACATTCGCCTCCATCGCCGTTCGCCAGGCGCTGCTGTCGACGCTGGTAACGCTAGCGGCGATGGTATTTCTTGCGACCGCCGCCAGCTTTGCGATCGAGCGCAGCATGCGGGCCGACCTGCAACGGATGATCGACGCCGATATCGACGGTCTCGCCGAAATCATGGTCGACGGCGGCCCGGCGGAGCTGGTGCGCCGGGCCATTGATCGGACCGCATGGCGACCATCGGCCGGTGCGCGCGCCTATTACGGCATCGCCGATGCGAACGCGGTGCGCCGTGCGGGCAATATTGGTGTTCCGCGCGGGGTCGATGCCGGCCGGTCGCAGGTTGCCGAAATCAGCCTCGGCGACGACCGGGTGCTGCTGCGCGCGACACGGTTGCGCGGCGGCTGGACCCTCGTTGTCGGCCGATCGCTGCGCGGGATCGAAGCCCTTCAACACCGCCTGCGCGTCGATTTCCTCGGCGTCGCAGTCGTGGCCGTCGTGGCGACACTCATCGCCGGCCTGGCGGTCGCCGCGCGCCTCCGCGCTCGCGTCGAAGCGCTCAGCCAGACTTTCACCCGCTTCGAACGCGGCGACCTCGCGGCGCGTAGCAGCATCGACAGGGGCGGAACTGCGGGTATCGACGAATTGGGACAGCTCGCCCGACATGTCGATGAACATTTCGACTGGACCCAGGCGCTGCTGATCGCTCAGCGTGAAATCAGCGACAATATTGCCCACGAACTGCGGACGCCGCTGGTCCACCTCGATACTCGCCTGCTTGGGGCGCTTGGCCATAACCACGATGATATAGTCGCGGCGGAACTGCATCTCGCGCGCAGCAATATCCGCTCGATCGTGTCGCTTTTCGACGCGCTGCTCGATCTGACCCTCGCCGAGACCGGTGGACCGACCACCGATACGTCGTCGTTCGATCTTAGCGAGATCGCCGCCGATCTTGCCGAACTCTACACCGCCAGCGCCGAGGAAGCGGCGCTGGATTTCAAAGCGCGGATCACTCCTGGCGTCACCCAGCGCGGCGAAGCCATGGCGATGACGCGGCTGATCGCCAACCTGCTCGACAATGCTTTCAAATATGCGCCTGCCGGGTCGAAAGTGCAGTTGATCGTTGTCGCCGGCCCGCGCATCATCGTCGAGGACAACGGCCCCGGTATCGCCGCGGCCGACGCCGAGCACATCTTCCTGCGCTTCCGCCGCGCAGCCGCGCCGGATACCGGGCACGGTCTCGGACTCGCTCTCGTCAAGATTATCGCCGCCCGCCACGGTCTGTCGGCGCGGGTCGAGGATGCCGGCCCCGGTGCCCGCTTCATCATCGAACGCCACGATGCCGGAACGAAAGGTTCGTCATGATCGCCAAAGCCACGATTTGGTTCGTCCCCGTCGCCGCGTTGCTGCTCGGCGATGCCGCTGCCACCCGCTTCGACCGCGTCGTTGCGGCGCTGCAGGCCGGTCAGGCAGCCGAGGCGATCGGCGGACATCGGCAGGCAGCGACGCTGCGCGCCGCAGCGGTAACGCTCGTCGTGACAGGTGCGACGCCCGCCGCGGGCAGCGAGGATCTTGCGGAGCACTGGCAGTCGGTTGCGGCCCGCAGCGACCCCAATGGCGCTCCGGTCGCCGCTTACCGCAACCGCGCCCTCGGCCCGGCCTATCGCACCGTCAACCTACCGGGCGGCGGTAAGGCCGTGTTTGACCAAGTCTTCCTTGCCGGCCAACGGGCGCGCGTCTCGGTGGTGCCGGTCAACAAGAGTGGCTTCCAGCTGACTGTCGACGACGACGACAATCGCGCCGTCTGCACGAACGCAGCCGTCGGCAATCGCTGCGAGTGGATCCCGTCTTGGACAACGAGGTTCAGGGTCAACCTCGTCAACCCGGGGGTTGGCGCTGGTGTTTATTATCTCGTCGTCCAGTGAGTGCAGCGCCGTGCACCAACTGCGATGCTAGCTTGGCCCTGTCAGCGTTGATGGACTTATGTTTCTGCCGGACGCTACTTTAGGAGCCCTTTGGCGCGAAGGATTGTAAGCGACCCGTCATAATCGCTCGCCTGAGGACCCTGGGCCATGGCCCATTCGCAAAAGCGCGTGAGGCCGGCTTCGAAATCGAACTTTGGCTCAAAGCCGAGAATACGCCGTGCATGGGCAAGGCAGGCATAATTATGCCGAATATCGCCAAGCCTAAAATTCCCGCTGATCGTCACGTCGACGTACGTCCCGAGCAGACGCTGCAACGCTGCGGCCACGGTCAAGACGTCGATGGGAACGCCTGAACCGACGTTGATCACCTGATGCGCCGCATCGGGAGCAGTCAGCGCGAGTACGGTCGCCTCGACGACATCGTCAATGAAAACGAAGTCGCGGCTCTCCTTTCCGTCTTCGAAGATGTTGATCGGCTTGTCATTCATAATGAGATTGGAAAAGATCGACAGGATGCCGGTATAGGGATTGGTTAGTGACTGGCCGGGGCCGTAGACGTTCTGATAACGCAAAGCCACGCCTGCGATGCCGATCGCCCGACAGACCGTCAGGACCAATTGCTCCTGAACTTGCTTGGTAATCCCGTAAACCGACGACGGACTGATTTTCGACGCTTCATCGGTCGCCGTCAGCCGAAGCGGTTCTCCGCGGGATGACCGAGGCTCGAATATCCCGGCCTCCATATCCGCCACCGAACGGCTTTCGGGATACACCGGACCGTCGCTGCCGATGTACTTACCTTCACCGTATATCGATCGCGATGATGCAACGATAAATCGACGTACGATCGTCGGCGAATTAGCGAGAATATCGAGCATCAACGCGGTGCCACCGACGTTGACCCGAGTATAATGTTCGATCTGGTACATCGACTGACCCGTACCCGTCTCGGCTGCGAGATGGATAATCGCGTCTTGATCGACCATTGCCGCCATTATTTGGACGCGGTCGGTCACGTCACCGTGAATGAACCGTGCCACGCCTTCAATCGATCGAAACAGTGACGAATTCGATGGATCGCTCGTATGGATTTGCGGCGAAAGCGTATCGATCACGGTCACCTGCCAGCCGTCGGCATGCAGACGGCGGGCAAGGTTCGACCCGATGAAGCCGGCCCCGCCCGTGATGAGAACGCGCTTCATCGGTCTATCGCCGCTCACTGATCAGACGCACGGTCTGCTCAATATTCGCCCGCGAGGATGCGCCAAATACGACCGATTGGATATTCTGAGCATTGACATAGTCATACGCTTCGATCGCCGGCAACGCCCCGCTTGCCAGCGTCGACATCGCCATGATTTCGTAATCGGCAGGGTCGTTGTCACGCGTTGCCCGCTCGCAGGTGTCGAGATCCGGTGACATCAAATAGCCGATTTTATTGACTGGCGCGCAAATGACGACGTCGCGAATGCCCCACGCGATCAACGCCTCGCGGAGTGCCGGCAAGTTCTGCGTAATGAAGCCGGGCTTTGCCTGATATTTACGCCGGACATGCTCACAATAGTCCGCGAAAAAGTCTTTGACGCCAAGCCCAAGAAGTAAATCGGTAACAATATTTTGTACAAATATTACTCGCACATCAAGTGACTTGAACATTGCCATTTCGGCATCAACCAACGTCCGCATAAGCTGCATGCCGTCACGCGAGACAAAGGCGATACCACCCTGCAGAATGCGCCCCAGACCGCCGAGCGCGGAGTCGTGAAAGACCACATCGTTCAGCGCGCCGACGAGGCCTTTTTCTGCAACCAGGCTCGCGTATTTGTGCGGATACGGAATCGACGGGTACCATGAGATCGCCGGCAGACACGACGCCTCGGCGCGAAAACGGTCGCAAATAGCCGCTGCACGGTCATTGCTATTCAGCATCACGGCGCGAACGCCGCTGTCGAATGCCATCTGATAGACATCGAAGATGCTATCGATATGAAGAAAGCGCTCGGTCATCGCCTGCGCCTTGTCCTGCGACATATGATTGATGCCAAAGAACTGATTGTCGCCGAAGACGACGCGGTCGATCGGGGCCATCAATTCAGTACTCCGCGCGTCGCGGCGAAGTCGGCAAACAGCCGATCGATCACGCCGAGTGTCGCCGCGCCATCGGTGAAACTGCATCGGTTCGGCCGGCGTTCACGGATGCAGGCGATGAAGTGATCGAGCTGCGCAGTAAATTCCATGCCGCGAACATAGAATGGTACCGATTCAAAAACATCGGTGATATAAATCGTATTCCATCCGACTTTTAGTTCGAAAGCATCGCTTTCGGTGCTGCGATAGATTTTCATGCCATGTTGGTCTGCAAGCAGACGTCCTTCGCGACCGAACACCTCGATCTTGTTGGTGGGCTTGCGGTAGCTGGTGTCGCTCCAGTTGACATAGAGTTGCCCGGCCCGGCCATCACGATAAAGTAGCGTGCTTGAGACGATATCTTCGACCTGTCGCGAAAACACCGACGACATCCATGTGCCGGTAACGACATCAGGCTGGCCGAAGAGATAATCGATCAGGTCGATCGAATGAGCAGCCATTTCGTAGACTGCGCCGCCGCCATTGGCATGCGTTCCCCGCCAGCCACTTTCGTCCGTCTCGCGCGTAATTGTCGGGCTGAACATCTCACTGCGAAAACGAATGACGTCACCGATCACGCCTGCATCGAGCAACCGCTTCGCTTCGGTAAAGACGGCGTTGAAGCGGTTGACATAGCCAACTTGGTTAACGAGCCCCGCATCGGCGAAACGCCGGGCGATCGTGATCGCCGACGGGGCATTCAGCAGGAACGGCTTCTCGACGAAGGTGTGAAGCCCATGGGCGGCGAGCTGTTCGAGGATTTCGGCGTTGGCCGCTGGCGGCGTACACAGTAGAACCGCGTCCAGTTGCTCACGCGCCAGCATCGCCTGATGATCGCCATACGTCCGGACGCCGCAATATTTCGCGATTAGCGCCGTCATTATCCGCGAGGGATCGACGACCGCCGTGACGCTGACCCCCGGCAGGGCGTTGATGATGGAGTGATGGGTGAGACCCATACGCCCGGCACCAATGATGCCAACCCGAATTTCCGTACTCATCACGCCCTTGTCGCTTGCGCGTCGAAGACGCTTACTGCAGTTGACCGCCCAGGGGCGGCACACACACTGTTTGTACCCGCCGCGACCCGTGTGTCAATTCGATGGCGTGGACGGTGCCTGCCCAGCCGTGCCGATGACCTCAGCCATGAACTCCGCCGGAGTGCGCGAGGCTGGAGCCGGCCGCATTTGTATCAAAAGCTGTGCCATCGCCGCGCGGAGCAACGACCGATCTTCGCCGGGCTGGAACACAATGGCTCGGTCCGGGCCGAACCGATCGCTTTTCAGAACGAATGGATTGTTGGTGATGATCCGTGTGCCAACCGCCCGCGCCTCGAAACAACGGATCGTTGCACCGGTCTGCTTGGGATGGGCGTAGTCTATCGTGAAATCTGACGCGGCGATGCCCTCGATATAACGGTCATAGGGCAGAGGTGTGAAGGAGATGTGGTGGCGCCATCGCCAGTAGAGCCGCGGGTGACGAAGTGCACGGACGAACCATGCAAGCCAGTCTTTCTCGTAAAAGAAGACAAATATATCGTTGGTGCCAACGGCGGCGATGACCTGATCGACATAGGCGAGGCGCTGCGAATGGCTGCGAACGATCGCGCTGACGCGGTATCGCCGCACGGGTGGCGACGACGGCATGGGAAGCGTCGAGAAGAGTTCGACCACCGGCCAGTCCTCGACCATAGCGTCGTGATAGTCGAACGTGCTGACGCGGTCTACGTGCGCCCCCCAGTGGCGGCTGGCTCGATCGTAGGCGAGGCTGTCGAAGTGATAGCCGACGGTCCGATCGCTATGACGGCGAAGCGCTGTTGCCAACGCTGCGCCGACGCCGCGCCCTTTGAAGATCACGGTCAGGTTCCAGCGCGCACCGGTAAGAAATTTTCGCTCAATGGCCCGGCGGGTCAGAAAGCGGATGATCGGCAGATCGAGTTTGCCCAGGAGCTTGCCGAACGAATTCGACGGATATTCGTCATTGGCAACGGTCAC
>Ga0123339_10003539_pt1 | contig 10371 bp, 7 predicted proteins | sample lystaG_FD_89956 | JGI IMG/M metagenome (GOLD analysis project Ga0123339, IMG submission 89956) | Glacier valley bacterial and archeal communities from Borup Fiord, Nunavut, Canada, to study Microbial Dark Matter (Phase II) -... | ecosystem: Environmental > Aquatic > Freshwater > Ice > Glacier ... | reverse complement strand
CAAGCCTTATGGGTACAGTTAAAAGCGGCTCTCCTATTTCAGGTTATCTTACCAGACAGCCTTCGTAAGTCTCATTTGATGGGACAGTATGGAAACCTGAATAAGGAATTTTTAAAAGAGCGTATTCTTCGGATTCAGAAAAGGCTGGGACTTGAAATCATGAATACGGCAATTGAAGCCATTGAAAATGACAAGACATTGCAGGTACTTGAGATTGCTCTTGCGTATTATGATAAGTCGTATACCAAACAATTAAGTAAAAAAGATCCACTTAAATTATTTCAACTTAAACTCAACAGTCTAAATTTTGCTAATTCAGCAAAGTTATTAGTTGAATTTTCATCCCAAACGACTGATGTTCACTGAAACTGAAATTAAACTTACCGCATTTAGCCATGGTGCAGGGTGCGGCTGTAAAATTTCACCCAAAATATTGAATGAAATTTTACACAGTGATAACCTGTTGAAAGCAGACCCAAATTTGCTGGTGGGCAATGATACCCGTGATGATGCAGCTGTATATGATTTGGGTACCGGTGAGGCTATAATCAGTACGACTGATTTTTTCATGCCCATTGTTGATGATGCATTTGATTTTGGAAGAATTGCCGCTGCGAATGCGATTAGTGATATCTATGCTATGGGTGGTCGTCCGTTAATGGCGATTGCGATCTTAGGCTGGCCTGTGAATAAAATACCTGCCAGTATTGCCCGTCAGGTTCTTGAAGGCAGCAGGGCTATTTGTGCCGAGGCTGGTATCACTCTAGCCGGTGGACATAGCATTGATAGCCAGGAACCCATATTTGGGCTTTCAGTTAATGGACTTGTAAAGCTCAGCAACATAAAAAAGAATAGTACGGCAATTGCTGGTTGTAAATTATATCTGACAAAAAAGCTGGGAGTAGGTATTTTAAGTACTGCTCAGAAAATGGGAATTTTAACACCTGAAGATGCAGTTGTTGCCCGTGACTCAATGATTAAGCTGAATAAAGTCGGTGAAAAAGCCGGAGCTCTTACGTATGTAAAAGCCATGACCGATGTAACAGGATTTGGCCTGCTCGGTCACCTTATTGAAATGTGTGAAGGCAGTGGCCTGCAAGCTACTATACACCTTCAGGCCATTCCTTTCTTACCCATGGTTGATCTGTATCTTGAACAAGGTGCAATACCGGGTGGTACAATCAGAAACATTGACAGCTATGGCCATAAAGTGAACCCACTATCAGTCAGGACAAAGCATTTACTGGCTGATCCGCAAACAAGTGGTGGCCTGCTTATTGCAATTGAATCGTCATATTCTGATGATTTCGAACAATTTCTTGAAATTAATGGTTTTACTACTATTAAATCATTCGGCACCCTGCATGCTGTAAAAAATGACCATACCATTACCTGCCAGGAATAGTAAAAAGGAATTTAAATAATTTATTTTTGCAATCTAATTTAAAAGCAACGCATGTTGGAATCGAATAACTGGTTTGACCAGGAGTCATTTTCAGGTAGACATATCTCACTAGATGAAGAGAAAACAGCCTCAATGCTAGAAACTATCGGTCTTGAAACTATAGCAGAATTAATTGATCAGACTGTTCCACCGGCAATACGCCTGGCTCAGCCAATGGAGTTACCTTTAGCAAAAAGTGAGTGGGATTATTTGTTCGGTCCGTCAGGCTTGAAAGAGCTTGCGGCAAAAAACAAAATCTTTAAATCATATATTGGGCTCGGATATTATCCTGCGATAACGCCTCCTGTTATACAACGCAATATTCTTGAAAACCCAGGCTGGTATACCCAGTACACTCCCTATCAGGCAGAAATTGCCCAGGGCAGGTTACAGGCACTATTGAATTTTCAAACCATGATTATCGACCTGACAGGTATGGAAGTGGCAAACGCCTCATTACTTGATGAGTCAACTGCAGCAGCCGAGGCCATGCACCTTTTATTCAATGTCCGTAAAAACAACAGTGCTACAACCTTCTTTATCTCTGATGAAGTATTTCCTCAGACGATTGATGTACTGATCGGCTTTTCTGCCCCTTTAGGCATACAAATCAAGATTGGTAAGGCAAGCGATGCAGCCCATACAGAAAATATTTTCGGTGTGCTTTTGCAGTATCCTGGTAAAAGTGGCCTGATTGAAGATTATTCCGAATTATCAGCCGAATTACAGAGACAGAATATCAGTATTGCTGTTGCAGCTGATCTGATGAGTCTGAGTTTATTAAAGCCTCCTGGAGAATGGGGTGCAGATGTTGTTGTCGGCAGTACCCAGAGATTCGGAATTCCAATGGGCTTTGGCGGGCCTCATGCAGCATTTTTTGCTACCCGTGATGCTTACAAAAGGCAGATGCCAGGTAGAATTATTGGTGTCTCGATTGACAGACATGGCAATCAGGCACTCAGAATGACTCTTCAAACCCGGGAGCAGCATATTAAAAGAGACAAAGCCACTTCAAATATATGTACAGCCCAGGCGCTTCTTGCTATTATGGCTTCTATGTATGCTATCTATCATGGTCCTGAGGGTATCAAGCGAATTGCCAAAAAGATACATGGATATACACTTTTACTAGAAATCGGTCTGAAAGAATTAAACTTTGACGTTTCTGAAGGTCCTTATTTTGATACCATCTGCGTAGATGGAAAAGATCTTAAAGCAGTCATTCATAGTGATGCGATAAACAAGGAGATTAATTTCCGTTATCAGGATAACCTGATTTTTATAACCCTGAACGAACTTACCACGCTTGAACATGTAAATGAAATCATTTCAATTTTCGGACGTGTGAAAGGTCTGGGCCGTGATCTAACACCAAAACTTACCCATACCCAGCTCAGTATCCAGGCACTTGAATTTCCTGAAAAAATAAGTAGGAAAACCCTGTTTATGCAGCACCCGGTTTTCAATACCATTAAAACCGAACATGAAATGCTCCAGTATATCAAGGCATTGGAAGCAAAAGATTTATCACTGACACATTCAATGATTGCCCTGGGTTCATGTACCATGAAACTCAATGCGACCACTGAAATGATTCCGGTAACCTGGCCTGAATTTGCAGATTTACACCCCTTTGCCCCAGCCGATCAGGTTACGGGCTACCTGCGTCTTTTTACTGAATTAGAAGAATACCTTTGCAGTATTACAGGCTTTGACGCCTTTTCATTACAACCAAATTCAGGTGCTCAGGGAGAATATACAGGTCTTCGTGTGATCAGGGCTTATCATCATAAGAATAATGAAGCGCATAGAAATGTGGTGCTCATACCTGCTTCTGCCCATGGTACCAATCCTGCGAGCGCTGTAATTGCAGGCTTCAGGGTAATTGTTACTGCCTGTGATGAAAAAGGAAATATTGATATCGAAAATCTGCGGGCACGGGCAGTAGAGCATAAAGATAATCTTGCGGCTTTAATGGTCACCTACCCATCAACTCATGGGGTTTTTGAAGAAGGAATTTTAGAAATCTGTCAGATCATTCACGAGCATGGTGGACAGGTATATATGGATGGTGCCAATATGAATGCACAGGTTGGGCTTACATCACCCGCAGCAATTGGTGCAGATGTTTGCCACCTGAATCTGCATAAAACATTCTGTATTCCGCACGGTGGTGGTGGACCAGGCATGGGCCCGATCGGTGTTGCAAAACACCTGGCACCATTTTTACCAGGACATGCTACTACCGGGGCTGGTGGTCCAGATTCTATACCTGCTGTTGCTGCTGCCCCCTGGGGTAGTGCCGGGGTCTTGATGATTTCACATGCTTATATTTGTCTGATGGGTGAAGCAGGGCTTAAAAAAGCCACAGAGCATGCCATACTAAATGCTAATTATCTTAAAGTACGTTTAGAGCCCCATTATCCTGTACTTTATGCAGGTAATCATGGTTTTTGCGCACATGAGATGATTCTTGACTGCAGGTCATTTAAATCATTTGGCATTGAAGTTGCTGATATTGCCAAGAGACTTATTGACTATGGTTTTCATGCCCCTACCGTTTCATTCCCGGTGGCTGGCACACTGATGATTGAGCCTACTGAAAGTGAGTCAAAAGAAGAACTTGACAGATTTGCTGATGCACTGATAAGTATTCGTCATGAAATCACAGAAGTGGAAGAAGGTATCGCTGATAAAACTGATAATGTATTGAAAAATGCACCTCATACTGCCATGGAAATCGGAGCTGCCCAGTGGGAGCATACCTACAGCCGTGCGAAAGCAGCCTATCCATTAAGCTGGATAAAGAATTATAAATTCTGGTCATCAGTCGCACGTGTGAATGAAACCTATGGCGATCGGGTCTTTATTTGCTCTTGCCCTCCGGTTGAATCTTATCAGGAAGAAGTTTTAACCCATTAATATCTAGCGTATGCGTACAAACCTGATTTTGGCATTCTGTCTATCATTGATTTTGTTTTCTTTTAGAAAACCCGTTGCCCCAATAGTGCACTATAAGTTGATTCCTGACAGCAGTCTGATTGTCTGGTATTGCCAGGAAAACAGTTCCATGCATTCAGGTAGCTTCCTATTTACAGGGGGTAATTTTACAATCGAGAACAATTTGCTGACAGCTGGAAATTTTGAACTAGACATGAAAAGTCTGGTTGACAATGATATCAGAAATGTCGATCAGAATACAATCCTGGTGAACAGACTGAAATCAACAAACTTATTCAATACTACAGATTATCCAAGAGCCAGATTTATCATCAACAAGGCTGTTCATTTATCTGGTCAGCAATATGAGCTTGAAGCTAATATGACGATTAAAGGGCATACCCGCCCGGTTAGAATGCAGATAGCTATAGCCCTAAAAGACGGCATGTTGGGTATTGTAAGTACCGATATGCTGATTGAAGGCGTTCAGTTCGGACTCAAAACCGGATCACAGCCTGAATCAAAAGAACCAGATCTTAAAAATTTTAAGATTAAGATCAGCCAGCTCTATGCCGCGAAAAGTAAGTAAGTATCAGGCCCTTATCTTATAAAATCAGTTTCATTTTAAATATCCCCCAGATAGTTTACTATTATCTGGGGGATATTAATTTTATAGGTGTGTTTAGATTGAAGCTTCAGGCAGCAAACAGGCATTCATAATTTAATAGGGCGGCCATTATTAAGTCATTGTAATTTGATTTTTCGTCTACCTAAGGTATGATCAGTTTATAGGATGCATCATTATTTTGTCCAATACCTGCTATTGGTCTTGATGTGAAGTCATGATAAAATAGGCATTTCCACCCTTCTTCAGACGCCCTTTTGAAATACCCGGTCCGAAGATCCCGGCTTTTTCGCCCATCATAATCATATTTAGCAATATAATTGCGAATGACAGCGGCACTTTCAGGCATTTCATCACCTCCGTAAAAATAATAGTCTGACCCCGAATCAACATAAATAACCTGATGGTAAGGGCTATGACCACCGCTGAGTTCATATTGTATTGAGGGTGAAATAGAACCGTCTTCATCAAGCAGATGAATCCTGGCATGATCTATTATAAACTGCACTTGCCGGCGGGGGTATGAAGACGGTCTATCTTCAAGGGCTGTAGCGAGTTCATTTTTCTGTATATAAATATCAGCATCAGGGAAACTCGGCCTGAAAGAATTACCATCAGGAATAACGAGACCCAAAGAATGATCACTATGCAGATGGCTCATGATTACTTTACTAACCTGAGACGGGTCATAGCCAGCCTTGCGAATATTTACATGTAATTTTAGCTCTCCATCTTCATTCAGCTGCCCGAGCCCGGTATCAAGCAAGATCAGTTCATCGGCTGTTTCAATCAGAAAAGGATAAATATGCACGAAAACTGACCCTTTACGGGTCAGTGGATCCTGGGTAAGAGGGTCAAAGGGTACAAATTTTTTACTTGCATCAACAGTATAAGAACCTTCGTAAAGTGGAAAAGCTTTCAATAGAAATTGAGATTTTCTTGATTAGATTAATATTAATTTAGCCCAATAGCGACTACGCTTACAAATATGAAGAAAAGATGGGTATTCAGGGAAGATCATCAACCTGAGCGGGCTGAAAAGCTGGCAGTTGAGCTGAATGTAGCAAATGAATTATCATCGTTACTTTGCGCCCGAAATGCAGACAGCTTTGCTAAAGCAAGGCAGTTTTTCAGGCCAGCCTTTGACCAGCTACATGATCCATTCCTGATGAATGACATGCTACTTGCCGTCGAAAGAATCAAGAGCGCCATTGAAATGGATGAAAAAATACTGATTTATGGAGATTATGATGTAGATGGCACTACTGCTGTATCGGTTGTATATAGTTTTATAAAAAGTATATATGAGCGCGTTCAATACTATATACCCGATCGCTACCTTGAAGGTTATGGCATTTCAACTATCGGAATTGACTGGGCTAAAGAACAGGGTATTACCCTGATCATAGCCCTTGATTGCGGTATCAAATCAATTGAGCATATACAATATGCGTCTAGTATACTGATTGACTTTATAATTGCTGACCACCATGTACCTGGTGCTACCCTGCCAGCAGCTATTGCAGTATTAGATCCTAAACGTGAAGACTCAACCTATCCTTTTAAAGAACTATCAGGCTGCGGTATCGGCTATAAGCTGGTAACAGCCCTGGTTACTCATTTAAAGCTAGCTACCCTGCCGACCGGTCTTTACCTTGATATGGTAGCAATAAGTATCGCTGCCGATGTGGTAGAAGTGTGTGATGAAAACCGAATTCTAGCCTATTATGGGCTCAAGCAGCTTAATGAGAAACCTTGTTCGGGTTTAAAAGCGCTTATAAAATCAGCAGGTTTAAATTCGGAGATCACCTTTAATGAAGTCCTTTTTCAACTGGGCCCCCGGATCAATGCAGCAGGACGAATGAAGAAAGCCACCCTAGTGGTTAAACTCTTAACGGGTAAAGACCCTGAAGAAGCTAAAACGTTAAGCAATCAAATTAATGTATGTAATGCAGACCGTAAGCTGAAAGATGCAGCTATGAGCGAACAAGCATTTGAATTACTAAAAAAGACACCAGATTGGGAAAAAAAGAATTCTACCATTCTATATCAGGACGACTGGCATAAGGGGGTAGTTGGCATAGTAGCTTCCAGAATAATTGAAAAGCATTACCGCCCGACTATAATTTTAACAAGTAGCGATGGTAAAGCAAGCGGTTCAGCAAGATCAGTCAGCGGATTTAATATTTATGCAGCCATTGAATCATGCCAGCATCTACTGGAACAGTTCGGGGGGCATGAATTTGCTGCAGGCCTGACTTTGAATGTTGACAAAATTGATGAGTTCAGGCTTGAATTTGAGAAGGTTGTAACTGCAAGTATGCATGAAGATGGCTTCATCCGCGATCTGCTAATTGATCATTTAATTGAACCCACAATTCTTAACGGTAAATTCACCCGTATTTTGTTTCAGTTTGCACCATTTGGCCCAGGTAATCATCAGCCAGTATTCATGAGTAAAAATCTGAAATGCCATGGTTCGCCTTTACTCATTGCCGGCAAGCATTTAAAATTCCAATTACGCATCGATGATAAGACGGAATATACCTGCCTGGGTTTTAATATGGAAGAGCATTTCCCCGATCTGAAGGCCCAAAAGTCATTTGATCTTTGTTACTCAGTTGAAAATAATTCATGGAATGGTGACACTTCGATCCAGCTTCTAATTAAAGACCTTAAAATAACTACCCATTAATGGCCGAATTATTCGCAAAGAATCTTGTCAAATATTACAAGAAAAGAATGGTGGTAAATCATGTTAATTTTCATGTCAAGCAAGGTGAAATAGTCGGCTTGCTTGGCCCCAATGGTGCTGGAAAAACTACTTCTTTTTATATGATCGTTGGTCTTATCAAGCCCAATGAAGGTGAAATCTTTCTCGATGATGAGAATATAACCAATGAGCCCATGTACCGGAGAGCCCAAAAGGGTATCGGGTATCTGGCTCAAGAAGCTTCAGTTTTCAGAAAACTCAGTGTTGAAGATAATATTCTTGCCATACTTGAAATGACAGGCAAGTCAAAAGATGAACAACACGAGAAACTAGAGACATTGCTGACTGAATTCAGCTTACACAAGGTGCGTAAGAACCGTGGAGATTTACTCTCAGGAGGTGAACGCCGAAGAACTGAAATAGCGCGTTGTCTGGCTGTAGACCCGCTGTTTATACTTCTGGATGAGCCTTTTGCAGGTGTTGATCCGATAGCTGTTGAAGAAATTCAGGGTATTGTTGCCAGGCTGATCACCAAAAATATAGGTATCCTGATCACTGACCATAATGTAGATGAAACCCTTTCAATTACTGACAGGGCTTACTTACTTTTTGAAGGCCGGATTTTGAAATCTGGTACTCCTGAAGAGCTGGCAAATGATGAAGAGGCACGCAGATTATATCTGGGTCAGAACTTTAAATATCGTAAACGGACAACCTGAAAACTATGTCGTTTTTTTAGTTATATTAGGTTCTGATGGCCATCATAAACTCAGTGCTTTCCTGGATTATGCAGCAACGCGGACCTCAGATAGAGCTGTTCAAAAAACACCCCCATGATGTTCAGAATGACTGGTTGAGTTACCTGTTAAAAATGGGTAAAGATACTGAATGGGGAAGGCATTATGATTTTCGAAGTATTCATTCAGCCCAGGAATTCAGAACCCGAATTCCACTGCAAAATTATGAAAGTTTACAACCCTTAATTAATCGGATGATGCAGGGTGAGCACGATATACTCTGGCCAGGTGAAATCTCCTGGTATGCAAAATCATCTGGAACCACCAATGATAAAAGCAAGTTCATCCCGGTAAGTGAAGAGGCATTAGCCGATTGCCATTTTAAAGGTGGCAAAGATCTGCTGTCAATGTATTTCCAGAACCGCCCTCATTCACAGTTTTTTACAGGTAAGGGGCTGGTTTTAGGTGGCAGCCATCAGGTGAGCCAGGTGAACCCTGAGTCATATTACGGAGATCTTTCGGCTGTTCTGATAGAAAATCTTCCTTTTTGGGCACAATATTATAAAGTACCCCACCGATCAATTGCCTTGATGAATGAATGGGAATTAAAACTTGACCGTATGACTGCGGCAACCCTGAAGATGAATATCACAAGCATCTCAGGAGTTCCAACATGGACCCTTTTATTGATTAAAAAAATACTGGCTCATACCGGAGCTTCAAATTTACTTGAAGTATGGCCAAATCTAGAGGTCTACTTTCATGGTGCTGTTTCATTTACTCCTTACAGAGAGCAGTTCAGGCAATTAATACCATCTGATTCTATGTATTATATGGAAACTTATAATGCCTCTGAAGGATTCTTTGGCCTGCAGGATCAAGCAGGTTCTGATGAAATGTTACTCATGCTTGATTATGGAATCTACTATGAATTTATTCCTCTTGAAAATTTGCATGCTGGTAATGACCAGGCAATCGGACTTGAAAGTGTAGAACTCAATAAAAATTACGCCCTGGTTATCAGTACCAATTCAGGTCTTTGGCGATATCTAATTGGTGATACAGTGATTTTCACCTCACTATACCCCTACCGTATGCAAATTAGCGGCAGAACCAGGCATTATATTAATGCATTTGGTGAAGAACTGATGATAGATAATGCCGAAAAAGCGTTGGTTTATGCCTGTGAACATACTCAGGCATTGGTACGCGATTATACAGCAGCCCCTGTCTATTATTCAGATAAAGAATCTGGATGCCATGAATGGATGATTGAATTTGAAAAACACCCTGTAAGCCTAACAGTATTTACAGCATTACTTGATCAGGAATTACAGCGTCTGAATTCAGATTATGAAGCAAAGCGGTATAAAGGGATGGCTTTGAAAATGCCCATAGTTCATTCCGTGGCAGAAGGTACTTTTTATAACTGGCTAAAAAGTAAATCAAAACTTGGAGGGCAGCATAAGGTTCCCCGGCTCTCTAATACCAGGCTCTATCTCGAAGAGATTCTGACTCTTAACCCTAACTGCCTAAGAGAAACTTTTGCTACAACTCAAAAGCAGGCCCCGGAAGAGCAGGCACACTGTTAGAAAAGAATACCCCTATTTCAACCTGTTTTGGCCTCTTCGTGACGCGTTGAGATTAATGAAGCAAGAACAGAAATTAGAATTATTGCCAGAATAATCAATAAGGAATACAAATTTGTAAAACCTATTCTTTCAAGCCAGGTTGCCGCAAGCATTTTCATCCCGATAAATGTTAATAATAGAGAAAGACCAACTTTGAGAAATTTGAATCTGTCGATAATATTGATTAGCAGAAAAAACAAAGAGCGCAAACCCAAAATCGCAAAAATATTAGAGAAAAATACAATGTAAGGATCTTTGGTTATGGCAAAAATAGCCGGTAT
>Ga0123339_10003537_pt1 | contig 10372 bp, 12 predicted proteins | sample lystaG_FD_89956 | JGI IMG/M metagenome (GOLD analysis project Ga0123339, IMG submission 89956) | Glacier valley bacterial and archeal communities from Borup Fiord, Nunavut, Canada, to study Microbial Dark Matter (Phase II) -... | ecosystem: Environmental > Aquatic > Freshwater > Ice > Glacier ... | reverse complement strand
TACGTGTCGAGGGGGCCAGGTGGCGCATCGTCCGGGTACGTCAAGGGCGGTGAGTTCTTCGTCAGCTCGACGAAGCTCGATGACGGCTCATTGATCCAACCGACACCGCAGGCCACGAAGACCCTCCAGCAATTGCTCGCCCGCGACAATCACGCCGCGGTCGACATTGCGCGAGCATTGCAGCGGTTCGCAGACGCGCCAGAAAACACCCGGCTCGAAATCGCGCCGACGATCGAGGTGGTCAAGTGGCGTATCGACGGGATTCAACCGGCGCTCGATGGGCCGCTGCTTAACCCCCTCGTCCCAATCAAGTCAGCCTATGAGTTTCTGGCGCTGCACCTCAACACCGCAGTTTGTGCGGACGCGCCAGGGCTGCGTGCGATCCGTGCCACGCTCACGGGATCGCCGATGGATCCCGTCCACATCACCGTCGACCGCTTGCAAGCGCCCGAGGCCAGGCCTTTTCATGGCCTTCTCCTTGAAGGCAATCACCCGTACGCTACGGTCCAAGTACGCTACTTCGGGCAGCTCGCCTTTCGGGTTCATTTCCGAACTTTGTGGGTCGACGGCCCGCGGTTCGTCTACACGCACGACCTGGCGACAAATGACGAGCATGTCGCCACGGCGACTGACCCGTCATGCCCACGTAGGGTTGGCGACTCCAACTGTTGTTGTCCGGCCTTAAGACCTGCGACATGGCACTCTCGAAAGGTGCGCGCGAGCGCCTCGTCTTCGAACACTTCGCAAAGACTACGGGCCTTCTGCCTGGAGGTACGTTCACCAGCAGGCCGGAACCGGAGCCGGACATCCTCTATGTGGCGGCCGACGGGACCAATCAGGCGTTTGAACTTGTCGAGATCATCGATCAGGACTATTCGCCTTCACTGGGCCAGTCCTTCAACACGAAGGATGCATGCAACGCGTATCTCGACAACCTGCCGGCTCCTGAAGCCGCCGCCTTCCGCTCGGCGTTCGGGAACGCCGACATCGCGCTGACCTTCCGCGACAACATGAGTGGGCAGCGCCGCAAGAATGCGCTTCCAGCTATCTTCAGACATTTGGCCTACTTGCCTGATGGCTTCACGGGTGATGTATTCAAGGACGGCAACCCTCTAGAAGGCGTCCTGAGCTACGCGCACGTGCGGCGCGGCGGTTTCGTTGGTCCGCTCTTCGATGCCACCTCCACGACCTGGGTGGGCGAACCGTCAGTGGGTGCTCTCAAGGGCAAGATGGGGAAGAGCTACACGCCGCAGGGACAGCTAGCGAAGCGATCAAGCATCCCGAGTTCTTCTCTCGGCGTACGCTGAGGGAGAGACGAATGGTTGGCCTTCAAGTCGCGCCTGACTACTTGGATGAATACATCGACGTTGCGTTCGAACCAACCGTTGCTGACATAGGAAAAATCAACGCGACTCTTTCGAAACATCGGGATGAGTACAAGGCGACATATGGAAAGATTCGCAGCCTTGTTGTGGCTCATGCGATCGAAACAGACCCGGACAAGATCAACAGCTACTTCAATTCGACCGTCATCGGAAACGCAAGTGCGATGTTTAAGGCGCTGCTTGACGCGATACGAGCGCTACACAACGATCTCTGGCTGAACGGGCGTCTTCCTGTGATTGGTTCCTACGTGTTTGATGAACCTGAGAGGATTGCGAAGATGACTCGGCAGGCGATCAGCAAGATGATCGGCAAGTAGTTTGGTCACCATTCGGCTTCCATTGAAGAAAACGCATTCGCTCGACGTCGAAGCACGGAGAGTCCGCTTGTTCGGCGGCGAACTGGCGCTGCCGACCCACTGCGGCCACTCGACCACATACGACTTAACAAGGGACCCGCCTCCCAGAAACGGAAGCGGCCAATGTCAGCTTTGAACAGCAGCTGACGTTCAACCATGAGAGCTGACTGGCTGCACCTAGGCAGTTCCAGAACCTTGGGTCTCCAGGCTCGAACGGCTGCTCATGGCCGAGACCGGCGTTCCTTGAACGGCTGCTGTCCGGCCGCTTGATCTGGATGCTGAGGGAAGCCGGCACGATCAGAAAGTGGTGTCGGCACAAGTTTTAATCGGCAACTGAACTGCTCCGAAGCAGCCTGTCACCCACGCCGGTTTCGGCCACAAGCGGATACTCCCCACTGACCGGTTCAGAGTGACTCAATTCTGGCTTCCCACGAAGCCTAACGAAACAGACCATGGAGTACCCGCCAGGTTGCTGTGCCCGGACAAAGGTCATGGCCGCGATCCTGTAGTAGTCCATGCTCGAGAAGATCCTCAGACGCCTGGGTCCGTAGGCCAGCGTACCCTCGCGTGCTGCCTCGCGAGGGCGGGCGTCGCAGGCAACCTGACTATCCGGCCTCGACAGAATTCAGTCGGTCCCGCGCCCACGGCAGCCTTGCCACCCTCGCGCCACCAGAGGTGCGTTCAAACGAATCTATCTTCTAGGGAAGAGGACGAATTCGTGAACTGTCGGGCGGGCATCGAAGGTGCTGCCAAACACCCTGTTGATCTGCGCCACGTTGAGACTGGCGAACACGGTGTTATGCCGGTCGGTCAGAGGTCCACCGCCGGGGATGACAGCCCCCGCACCGTCATGGCCGATGGCCTTGAACTTCCACACGCCTCGGATCCATTTCAGGTTGCCGACGTGGTCACCCCTCGCATCCCGCACCCGACAGGCGCCGTCGTGGACCGGGCCGACAGACCATGAGGTCATGCTTCGGGCCCTTTCAGAACAAGACCCGACTGCGCAAGGTACCCGGCACCTCGGTCAGCTTGACGAGCGCGAGGGCCGCGTGTTCGGCATCGATGTCGATCACCACGTAGCCCACTTCCGCTTGGGTCTGCAGATATTGCGCAGCGACGTTGATGTGGAGGTCAGAGAACACCCGGTTGATCTCCGCAAGCACACCCGGCACGTTGCGATGAACGTGCAGAAGACGGTGTTTGCCCGGGTGTGCGGGCAGGGCAACTTCGGGGAAGTTGACCGACGAGGTCGACGTCCCGTTGTCGCTGTACTTGACCAGCTTGGCTGCGACTTCGATGCCGATGTTCTCCTGGGCCTCCACCGTGGACCCGCCGATGTGCGGTGTCAGGATCACGTTGTCGAGGCCGCGCAGGGGCGAGTCAAAGGGCTCGTCGTTGCTGCGCGGCTCCTCGGGGTACACATCGATGGCGGCGCCAGCCAGTCGCTTGCCTCGCAAGGCGTCGGCCAGAGCCTCGATGTCGACGACGGTCCCGCGCGATGCGTTGATCAGCACGCCACCATGCTTCATCGCGGCGATCTGGGCCGAGCCCATCATCCACCGGGTGGCCGCGGTCTCTGGCACATGCAGGCTGACGACGTCGGCCTGAGCCAGCAGGTCGTCGAGACGGGGGACCTGGCCGGCATTGCCCAGGGGGAGCTTGCTCACGACGTCGAAGAAGATCACTTTCATGCCCAGGCCCTCGGCCAGCACCGAAAGCTGCGTGCCGATGGCGCCATAACCCACGATGCCCAAGGTCTTGCCGCGTACCTCGAAGGCGCCCTTTGCCGACTTGCGCCAAGCGCCGCGGTGCGCCGCGGCGTTCTTCTCAGGGATGCCGCGCATCAGCAGGATGGCTTCGGCCAACACCATCTCGGCCACCGACCGGGTGTTGGAGAAGGGCGCGTTGAAGACCGCGATGCCCAGATCACGCGCCGCCGCCAGATCCACCTCGTTGGTGCCGATGCAGAAGCACCCCACAGCGGCCAGCCGGTCGGCATGCGCCAGCACGGACTGGGTCAGCTGGGTGCGCGAACGTATGCCCAGGAAGTGCACGCCACGGAGCTTGCTCTCGAGCGCTTCGCCGGACAGAGCGCCCGCGATGCTTTCTATCTGCGTGTACCCCGCCGCCTGAATCATGGCGACGGCCGATGGGTGAATGCCTTCGAGCAGCAGAAACTTGATCTTGTCCTTGCTTGTCGAGGTCTCGGTTTCGGTCGCGGGCACTTCAGGAGCGGGCTGTTGCATGGTGATTGGATGGGATGAAAGCAGAAGCAGGGAGTGCTGGAACGCGGGGCTGGACAGCCGCGTCAGCGTGGAAGAAGGCCCACCGCCCGCGCCTGTTCGTCGGCATGGTAGGAACTGCGAACCAAGGGCCCGGATGCCGCATGCTTGAAGCCCATCCGGAGGGCTGCATCGGCATACCCCTTGAAGACATCGGGATGCACGTAGCGCCGCACGGGCATGTGGCCACCGGTGGGCTGCAGATACTGGCCGATGGTCAGCATGTCGACACCGTGGGTCCGCAACGCCAGCAACACGTCCAGCACTTCCTCGTCGGTCTCGCCGAGGCCGACCATCAGGCCGGACTTGGTGGGGATGCCGGGCTGCCGCGCCTTGAAGCCCTGCAGCAGGTTGAGCGTGTTCTGGAAGTCCGCGCCGGGACGTGCCTCGTTGTACAGGCGGGGCACGGTCTCGATGTTGTGATTGAGCACGTCGGGCGGCACAGCGCACAGGATGTCCAGCGCCAGGTCCAGCCGGCCACCGAAGTCGGGCGTCAGGATCTCGATGGTGGTGGTGGGCGCCAGGCTGCGCAGGCGCGCGATGCACTGCACGAAGTGACCGGCGCCGCCGTCGGGCAGGTCGTCGCGGTCCACCGAGGTGATGACGACGTAGCTGAGCTTCATCAGCGCGATGGTCTCGGCCAGGCGCTGCGGCTCGTCGGCGTCCAGCGGGTCTGGTCGGCCCGTGCTGACATTGCAGAAGCGGCAGCGGCGCGTGCACTTGTCGCCCATGATCATGAAGGTCGCCGTGCCCTTGCTCCAGCACTCGCCGAGGTTGGGGCAGGCGGCTTCCTCGCACACCGTGATCAACTGGTGGGCGTGCACGATGTCCCGGGTCTCGCGCAAGCGGCCCGTGGCCTGCGGCGCCTTGACGCGGATCCAGTCGGGCTTGGGCAGGCGGCCTTCGGGGTCGGCCGCGTCGCGCTTGGTCTTCAGACTGCCTCTTTGCTGGTCCGGCCGGGGGTGGGTCGTGGACGCTTGCGGCAACAACGACACGACATTCCTGAAGCGGATGGTTTCAATGCTCATGATGCTGATGTCCTGCTTGCCATGGGAATCACTGCGACGCTGGCCTGGCTCGATCTCTTCGGCGCACGCCGCGGCAACCCATTCACTGACTTCAATCCTTCACTCATGACTTTCAGGTCTGGTGACCATGCCGGTGATGAGCCGCGCACCGCGCTCGAAGCTGAAGTAGGACCAGAGCCATTGCGTCGTGACGATCAGCCGATTGCGCAAGCTGATCAGGAAGTAGCTGTGGGCGATGCCCCAGACCCACCATGCAAACCATCCCGTGAGCTGCCGGCGCCCGAACGCGATGACGGCGGTCTTGCGGCCGACCGTGGCCAACAAGCCGCGATCTCGGTAGCGAAACGGTGGCGGAGCGGGTTTGCCGGCGAGGCGAGCCTGGATGGCTTCGGCCACATAGGCACCCTGTTGCTTGGCGACCGGGGCGATGCCGGGAAGTGGTTTGCCGGCGACATCAAGGGCGAACGCCGTGTCGCCGATGACGAAGACGTCGTACATGCCGGGCGGCCGCAAATCAGGTCCGACCACCACACGGCCCACGTGATCTCCCGCAACGGCCAGCCAGTAGGCAGCCGGCGAGGCGGCGAGCCCGGCCGCCCAGATCACCGTGCCCGCGGCGACACTTTCGTCGCCGAGCGTGACCCCGGTCGCACTGCAGTGCGTGACGGCCTGCTGCAGCCGGACATCCACGCCGACGCGCCGAAGCGCCTGCTCGGCATGGCGCGACAGCGGCTCTGGAAAGCTGGCCAGCAGGCGGGGTCCGGCCTCGACCAGCATCACGTGCGTCTGCTGCGGATCGATGGTGCGGAAGTCGGTCGCGAGCGCCTTGCGCGCCAGTTCGACAACGGCGCCGGCCATCTCGACCCCGGTCGGCACGCCGCCGACGATGACGATGGTGAGGAGCCGCTCGCGCTCGCGCGCATCGGACGACATCTCCGCTCGTTCGAAGGCGAGCAGCAGACGGCGGCGGATCTCGGTGGCGTCGTCGATCGTCTTCGGGCCGGGCGCATGGGCGGCCCAGATGTCGTTGCCGAAGTAGCCGTGGGTCGCCCCGGTCGCGAGCACCAGAACGTCACAGGCCATGTTGCGGTCCGCCATGACGACACGTTTGCGAACGCTATCGATGCCAGTGACCGCGCCCAGCAGCACGCGGGTGTTGCGCTGGTCTCGGACCAGGCTTCGAATGGGCCAGGCAATGTCGGCCGGCGAAAGGCCGGCTGTGGCCACCTGGTAGAGCAGGGGCTGAAAGGGGTGATGGTTCTCCCGGTCGATCAGGGTGATGTCCACCGGCGCCTTGGCGAGCCGCTTCGCGACACTGAGGCCGCCCAAGCCGGCGCCGACGATGACCACGCGCGGGCGTCGGCCGGCCACGTCGCTGCCAGGCATGAGTTGCCGCCGGCTTGGCTTCAGGGATTGCGCCGAATCAGAGGTCATGCGTCTCGATTCACTCTCGCGGGAGTCGCTCGGCGGCGTCCAAGAGTCGAGCACCTGCTGATCACCCTGGCATCGAGCCCGCGCGCGGGTAGAAGGGCTGCTGCCCCGCCGCGTGGTCCGTCGCATCGACGATGGCCGTGATCTCGGGCGCCACCCTCTTCACCATCACTTCGAAACCCTGCTGCAGCGTGGCCTGCGACGAGGCGCAACCCTGGCAGCCGCCGCTCATGGTGATGAACAGCCGGCGCTCGCGCACGTCCACCAGCGCAATCTTGCCGCCGTGATTGGCGATGGCGCGATTGACCTCCCGCTCCAGCAGTTGCTGAATGGCCACGCCGAGCTCGGCGTCGGACCGGCCCGGTGCGCCGCTGCGGCCGGGCGTCTCCAGCAACGCCGGCACGCCGCTAAGCAGCTGCGTGCGGATGGCCGCACCGATGGCCGCCTTGAGCCCCGTCCACGACGCGCCCGGCGCCTTGCCGATCGTCACCACGTTGTCGGCGATGAGCACGCTGGCCACGCCGCCAAGGGCAAACAAGCGCTGGCCCAGCGGCGCGCTGGCAGCCTGTTCCCTGCTGGCAAATAGGCAGGGGCCGCCCGGATGCAGATTGCGGCTCACCGTGAACTTGCAGGTGTCGCCATCCGCGAGCGAGACCTCGGCGCGGATGCTGATCGGCTGATCCGCCCGAGCCAGAGCCAGATCCGCAACCGGGGATTCAGACATCCTCGACGCTTTGCAGCGCGGCGCGCTCGCCCAGGTCGCGCAGGTCGTTGAAGGAATAGATGCCGCTGTTGTGGCCGTCGTTCCAGTCGAACTGGATCGCGTAGTGGCCGATGCTGGTGATCTGGCGCGGGCTCACGTCGGCGCGCACCGTCTGCGGATCGAGCAGCTTGCGGCCGCTCATCTCCTCGACGCACAGGGCGCAACGGCAGGCCAGGCGCAGGTCACGAACATCGAGGTCGTCGCGGTGGCCGTCTTGCCACAGCAGCGACAAGGTGCGCGGATCGCGGCGCATCAGCCCCACCGGGATGTTGAGGGCGCCGGACGGCTGCACGGCGCCTTCCATCCAGGCCGGCGCGCCTTCGTTGCTGTCCCACTTCCAGACGAAGGCCTTGAGGCCCGTGACTGAAGTCTGCAGCTGCGCCAACAGCGCGTCGGCAATGGCGCTGTACACGCGCGCGCTGACCGACTTCGGCTGGGCTGCGACGATGGGGCGACCCTCGTCACCGCAGGTCACCACCTCGGCGTCGATCGGCAAGGCGCCGAGGAAGGGCACGCCGATTTCCGCGCTCATCTGTTCGCCGCCACCGTGCCGGAAGATGTCTGTCGTCTCGCCGCAATGCGGGCAGCTGAAGCTGCGCATGTTCTCGACGATGCCTAGAATCGGGACCTGCACTTTTTCGAACATGCGCAGGCCCCGGCGCGCGATCTTCAGGCTCACGGCCTGGGGCGTCGTCACGATCACCACGCCCGACAGCGGCATGCTTTGCGCCAGCGTCAACTGGGTGTCGCCCGTGCCCGGCGGCAGGTCCAGGATCAGGCAGTCGAGTTCGCCCCATTGCACGCCGGCGACGAACATCTTCAGGTACTTGCCCACCATCGGCCCGCGCAGCACGGCCGGCTGGTCATCACCGGTGAGCATGCCCATGGACACCACCTTCAGGCCGTAGCGCTCGGCCGGGATCATCCGGCTGTCTGCCGTCATCTCTGGCGGCTCACCCGTAGGGATGGCCAGCATGCCCGGGATGCTGGGGCCGAGGATGTCGGCGTCGACCAGCCCGACGCGCAAACCGCGCTGCTGCAGCGCCAGCGCCAGGTTGACGCTGACGGTGGATTTGCCGACGCCACCCTTGCCGCTGCCGACGGCGATGAGGTGGCGGATGCCCGGCAGCTTCTCGGGGCCGCCCGTCGGCTGGGGCGGAGCACGAGGCGTGGAGTCGGTGGTTTGCATGGCTTGTTCCTGGCCGTGGGGGTTCAGCGATGAAGCGCGGTCGGCAAGCTAGACCGCCATGACGGCGATGTCCGGCTCGATCGTCCGCACCAGGTTCTCGATCGCGCTCAGCGTGCCCGAGATCGAACTCGGGCAACTGCCGCAGGCACCTTGGTAGTGGATGCTGAGCGCGTTGCCCGCCAGGCCCACGACGTGCAGGTCGCCGCCGTCGGCTTTCAGCGCAGGCCGGATGCGCGCGTCGAGCAGGTCGCTGATGGCGTCCAGGCGCAACTGGTCTTCTTCGCTGAGATCGGCGATCGATTCGCGTGCCGCGAACACCGCGGCAGCCGACTGCGCCGCGGCCGCCGGGGCGGCGCGCAGGGGCACGGCGATCAGCCGCACCAGTTCCGGCCAGTCGGCATCTCCGTCCTGCGTCACGGTGAGCCAGCGGTCGACGTAGAAGACATTGCTCACGTGCTCGATGGCGAACAGCGCCGACGCGAGCGCGTCGCCCGCGGCCTGCTCGGCGTTCTCGAAGGAATGCGAAATGCCCCAGGTCAGCGGTTCATGGAGCGTGAACTTCACCGCGTTCGGGTTGGGCGTGTCGTCGATCTCTGCAATCTTGGGCATTACCGAGCCTCCTGCCGACGCTGTGTCATCTCGCGAGGGCGGCGTCCAGCAGGGTCTGCAATTCACCCGTCTGGTACAGCTCGCGCACGATATCGGCGCCGCCGATCAACTCGCCCTTGACGTAGAGCTGGGGGATGGTGGGCCAGTTGGAATAGGCTTTGATGCCGGCCCGCACGTCCGGATCGGCCAGCACGTCGATGGCCGTCAGGCCCTGCACGCCGCAGGCCTTGAGCATCTGCACTGTCGAGCCCGAGAACCCGCACTGCGGGAACTGTGGCGTGCCCTTCATGTAGAGCACGACGGCGTTGGCGTTGACCTGCTGGTGGATGGTTTCGTGCATGTTCATGTTCGTCGCTCCGACTTCAGGGGTGGTTCGATTGCGCCCAGGCCTCGGGCGTGAAAGTGCGCAGGGACAGCGCGTGGACTTCCGAGCGCATGCGATCGCCCAGCGCCTGGTAGACGCGCTGGTGCTGCTGCACCCGGCTGATGCCGGTGAACTGCGAGCTGACGATCACGGCCTCGAAGTGCTGGCCGTCGTCGCCCAGCACCTGCGCGTGCTCGCAGCGCAGGCCATTCACGATGTGGCTTCTAAGTTCTTCAGCGGTCATGGCGCGTCCGTTCGGTGGGGTGAAGGGTCGGCGCAGCCCTCAGTGGAGACCGCTGGCCGCGAGTCGATCGCCGCCTGCAGCGTGTGCCAGGGCAGGATTGCGCACTTCACCCGCGTCGGCAGGTTGCGCACGCCGGAGAAGACGGCCAGGCGCCCGATCTGGTGGGCGGCGTCCAGCTCGATCTTGCCGGTGGCCATGGCGAGGAAATCCTGGATCAGTGCCCGCGCCTGCGGCAGCGCCTTGCCCTTAACGGCCACCGTCATCATCGACGCCGACGCCTTGCAGATCGCACACGACTCGCCTTCGAAGGCGATGCGGGCGATGGTCTGGCCTTCGATGCCGAGCGCCACGCTGAGGTGGTCGCCGCACAGCGGGTTGTGGCCCTCGGCGCAGTGCGTGGCCTGCGCGAGCGGGCCGAAATTGCGCGGCTTGCGGTTGTGGTCGAGGATGACTTCCTGGTACAGCGCCTTCGGGTCGGGCGTCATGCAAACACCTTCTGCACGGCGCGCACCGCGGCGGCCAGCGCGTCGACTTCGGCCAGGCTGTTGTAGAAGGCGAACGAGGCCCGCACCGTGGCTGGCAGCTTCAGGCGCGCCATCACCGGCTGGGCGCAGTGGTGGCCGGTGCGCACCGCGATGCCCTCCTGGTCGAGCAGGGTGCCCACGTCGTGCGGGTGCACGCCGTCCAGCATGAAGGACAACACCGCGGCCTTGTGGCG
>Ga0123339_10003536_pt1 | contig 10375 bp, 13 predicted proteins | sample lystaG_FD_89956 | JGI IMG/M metagenome (GOLD analysis project Ga0123339, IMG submission 89956) | Glacier valley bacterial and archeal communities from Borup Fiord, Nunavut, Canada, to study Microbial Dark Matter (Phase II) -... | ecosystem: Environmental > Aquatic > Freshwater > Ice > Glacier ... | reverse complement strand
CAACCCTCCAACCCTCCAACCCTCCAACCCTCCAACCCTCCAACCCTCCAACCCTCCAACCCTCCAACCCTCCAACCCTCCAACCCTCCCTACCCTCGAGCCTTAAAATGGAGCCAACATGACCCACACTGAAAAACACCTCGAGAGCGCCCCGGACATCATCGTTGCTCAGGGCGTTCACAAGTCCTTCGGCAGCTTCGAGGCCCTGCGCGGCGTGAACATGACCGTCAAGAAGGGCGAAGTGGTAGTCATCATCGGACCGTCGGGGTCGGGGAAATCCACCTTCATTCGCACCCTGAATCGGCTCGAGCCGCACAACAAAGGAACCATCACCATCGACGGCATCGAGCTTAAAGAGGGCAGCAACTTGGACGCCATCCGCCGCGAGGTGGGCATGGTGTTTCAGAGCTTCAACCTATTTCCACACCTCAGCGTGCTGCAAAACGTGAGCCTCGCGCCGATGCAGGTCCGCAAGCAGGACAAGGCCACCGCCGAGCGCGGCGCGATGGAACTGCTCGAGCGGGTCGGCATCGCCAATCAGGCGGCCAAGTACCCGGCTCAGCTCTCCGGGGGCCAGCAGCAGCGGGTGGCGATTGCACGGGCGCTGGCCATGCAGCCCAAGATCATGCTTTTTGACGAGCCGACCAGTGCGCTGGACCCCGAGATGATCAAAGAAGTGCTGGACGTGATGAAAGGGCTGGCGCGCTCAGGAATGACCATGCTATGTGTAACCCACGAGATGGGATTTGCAAGGGAGGTCGCGGACCGGGTGGTCTTTTTTGACCAGGGCAACATCGTGGAGGAAAACACCCCGGAAGGCTTTTACGCCAACCCCAAGCACGAGCGCAGCAAGCTTTTCCTCAGCCAGATTCTGGGCCACTGAGCGCTGCCCGCTCAAGCGGTTGGCGTGGATTATTTGGCCCAGACAGGGCGCATATAAACCTTCTGACCGAAAGCTGTGCTCGAGCGTCCCATCAACTTGTGGGTTCCCAGGTCCACAAAGGTGAGACGTCCATTCACGGTCAGCGCCAGCACTTTGCCGTCGGGGGACCACACCGGAGCTTGCACGCTCGAGAGCGGCACCAGCTCGGGGGGCAGCTCGAGCGCCCGCGTCCATTTGTTACTTGGCAGGTCCAGCATCCACACGCGGGACAGGTACTCGGGTGCGCCTGTGTCGTCCTGGAAGGGCAAAACCGTAACCGCCACGGTTTTGCCGTCTGGGCTGAACGCAGGCTGCTCGAGGGCGTACAGGTTGGCTCCGTTCAGAGCGTAGGCTGCGTTCGGTAAACGTGGCAGGATACGGATGGTCTTGGCTTTCGGGTCGTGCAAGCACAGACTGTCACCAGGACCTTTACTGACCGAACACACCACCACGAGACGCCCGTCCAGCGACCAAGACGGTCCCCTCGAGCGCGGCAAGGTCGCCAGCAGTTCCCCCGCACGGTTGCGGACCAACACGTTCGGATTCGACTCGAAGGCAACACGGTTTCCGTCGCTCGAGAGGGCCAAGCCACCCCGCAGCAAAGGTTGTTTCTGGTCGTCCACTATGGCTTTGAGGCGCACCCGTTTTTGACCCATGAAGGGCGCAAAAATGACATCGGCGTAGTAGCTGCCCTGGTAGACGCCGCTGCGCCCCGGCTGTTGCACCTCGTTCCACCAATCGGGGGACTTCCCCATCTCCTGAGCCTGATTCTGGTCGAGCGCCACCATCGCACCCTTTGCGTTCACAGCCAGCTCGAGAATGCAGCTTCCGAAAGCGTCGGTGTCGTTCCAAACCCCACTGGAAGTGTTGGAAGTCAGGAGTAAGGCGTCATAGCCGCCACAGCCGTTGCCGGGAACCCAGTTGAACAGCGTTCCAGTGAGCTTGGGTGGGGTTTGCGCTCGAGCGGAACCCAGCAGGGCGACCAAAAGCAGGCCAGCGAAGAACAGGCGGTTCATAAATTATTCTATCCTCAAGCCTGCCCATCAAACTCCATCAATCCCCGCTCGAGACCATCGCATCGGCCTTTTTCCCCGGCGCTCGAGCCAGCCAGCCGGTAAAGCCCTTGGTAATGTTGGGCATCACCAGATAGGTCATGGTCGTGACGATGACGCTCGAGGTGAGCAGCACCCGCAGCCACAGCGGTAAGTCTTGCAGCAGTGGCACCACCTCGAGATTGAGCAGCAGGCTGACGGGGTAGAGGCCCAGAAGGGTGAGCAAAACCATCTTCCAGCGCGGCGGCTGGCGCAGCATCTGGGCTTTGGGTGGGGTGAACCAGAACTCCAGTCCCGGTGTGACGTTCACCACCGGTTCACCCTCGAGAAGCGGTGTGACCCGCTCGAGCCAGAATTTTCGCACCTCGGATTCGTGCCAGGTGCTGAAGTGCTGGTACTGGTCAAAGCGGATGACCAGGGTGTACTCGAGCGGTCCCCCTTGAGTAGGCGGAATCACCCCATTGCCCATATAGCCGTCAAAGGTCCGGGCCGCCTGAGAGATGCCGTGAATCCACATCTCGAATTCTGAAACGCGGTCCGGGCGCACCCGGCGCGTCACCGAGAGGGTCACGGGGTCGGAGAAATCCATGTGCTCAGTGTAAGGCAGGAACTCGAGAGGTGCTCGGCTTCGCCTCACGCAAACGTCAAACGTCGAACGTCGAACGTCTGGTGCGTCTCAGACGTTCGACGTTTGCTAGCCGTAAGGCTACTCAGCGCGTCCAAAGGGGCTGATGAGCTGCTCACCCACCTCGAGCTGGTCCAGGGTGCTCGAACCCAGCGCGGACAGACTGTAGGGGTCGGCGGCGTTCAAATCCACCTGATAGCCCAAATCGGCAAACGAGGCGATGCTGACCTTACTCAGTGGGTTGACGCCACTATTGAGGAATCCGGTCATCAGCTCGTTTTTGAGGATGCTCTCGCGCCAGTGACCGTCGCGGGTACCCGCGCCTCCGGTGTTTTCCACCGGAACCTGACCCGCGCCGCCCAACGCATTCCACTCGCGCACCGCGTTAGTGCCCGTGAAGCGGGGGTCGCTGCCACCCGCGCCCCTGAGCAAGCCCTTGTACTGCCATAGCGTTCCCAGTCCCAGGCTGTGCCCCAGTTCGTGGGTGGCGATATTGGCCAGTTGGCTCGAGAACTGAGCCACGTCGGCGCTGTCGAAAATCAGCACGGCGGCGTAGGTGAGTCCACTGCTCGAGCGGATATAGCACGGCCCCGACTGGGCCAGAACCTTACCCGGTCCGTCTATGGCTTTGGTTCCGGCAAACACCAAAAGGTCGTCAATGGTGCCCGTGAAGGTGGCGTTGCCGCCGCAAGCCCCGGCCCGGATGGTGCCGTTCACGCTGGGCAGACCCTGCTTGACCACGCCTTCCCAGCGGCGTGCGGCGGTGTTCATGGCGTCTTGCACACTCTGGGGCGTGCCAGGAATGAAGTTCAGGGTGATGTTGTACGGCTCGGTGGCCTGGTTGCCCAGAGCTGCCGGAGATTCCTGCACTTCCGGCATCACCGGCAGGGTCTCGATGGCTCCACCTACCGGGGTCACGGCCTGAGAGCTGGGAGGATTGCTGGTACAGGCGGCGAGCAGTGCAGCAAGGGTCAGAGCCAGGGCAAATGTTTTCACAATGAAACCTCCAGAACGCCGAAACGCCAGATTCCTGGTCAGGAATTCAGGCTAGTGCAACGATGTTGCTGAAGCTTAACTGAATGGGGGATGAAGCTCTATAAAAAAGTTGTGTTTGTCCGCTCACGGGGTTGGCTCGAGAGTATCCAACACACGCTGAACTATGAGAATGTACACTTTGCTGCTCGGTCAAAAGTTAATCTCGAACTCGAGGGCCTCGAACATAAACCCAATATCCTCTCTCCTCGAGCCAGATTTCCCTTCTCAACCCTTAACAGGCTCCAATTTACCCAGTATTTTGAATAGGCGTTCATTCAATTGAATTAGTGTTCAAAGAGAAGCGATGGCCCGAACCCCCAACCCCGACCTTCAGAAAAAACTGGCCGCCGTCAAGCGCGACGCTATTCTCGACGCCGCTCGAGCGACTTTTGCCGAAAAAGACTTTCACCGCGCCACGGTCAAAGACGTAGCCGCTCGAGCCGGGGTGGCCGACGGCACCATCTACAACTATTTCGAGAACAAGGACGCGCTGCTGCTGGGCATCTTTGACCGCGTAGCCCAGGCCGCACAACAAAGCGTGGACCCCGCTGCGCTGCTGGCGCTGGATTTGCGCGGCTTTGTGATGGCCTTCTTTGAGCGCCCACTGACCCTGTTTCAGGCCGATAACTTCGAGCTGTTCCGGGTCATCGTGTCCGAGATTCTGGTCAACCGCGCGCTGGGAGAGCGCTTTTACGCCCAGATGCTCGCGCCCATGCTGACCGGGGCCGAGGCGTTTTTGCGGATGTGGGGCCAGCACAACGGTGTGGAGTTTGCCGACCTCGAGCTAAAAATACGCGCCCTCTCGAGCCTGATGCTGGGCCTGATTGTGCAGCGCGTGCTGGGCGACGAGGTGCTGACCTCGCGCTGGAACGAGCTGCCCGAGGTGCTGACCGACCTGCTGCTCGAGGGCCTGACCCCAGGAAAGCCCATGTGACGCGGCCCTAAATAGAGTTCGAGCTTGACCCAACCTGCCCAATCCAGACCGCTCGAGCGCAGCCTCGAGCGGGGTCTAAAGTCATACTTTTTTCACGCTACAAAGGAAGTTTTGAAATGAAAATCGCCATTCTCGCACTGGGAACTCAAGGAGATGTTCAGCCCTACATTGCGCTGGGAAGCGCTTTATTGCGTGCTGGGCACGCGGTACGCCTCATCTCACACACCAACTTTGGGCCGCTGGTGCGCGCTCACGGCCTCGAGTTCTGGCCCGTGCAGGGAGACGTACAGGCGTTTATGGCCACCCCAGAGATGCGGGCGCTGCTCGAGAAGGGCAACTTTCTGGCTATTTCGGCGCACACCGCCAAGCAATCACAACTCGCGGCGGTGGAGTGGGCCAGAGAGGGCCTGGTCGCCGCTCGGGGCGTAGATTTGCTCATCACCGGGGTGGGGGGCCTCTTCGTGGGCCTCGCGCTGGCCGAAAAGCTGAACCTTGCGCTGCTGCAAGCCTACGTGTTCCCCTTTACCCCAACCCGCGAGTTTCCAGGGGTGATGTTTCCTGCTTCGCTCTCGAGGTTTGGGGGAACGGTGAACCGCCTGTCACACAGCTTTTTGCGCCAAATGATGTGGCAAAGCTCTCGCCAAGCCGACGCGCTGGCGCGAACCCAGGTGCTCGAGCTGCCCACTTCACCGTTTCTGGGTCCATACCAGGCGACGCGGTTGAACCAGAACCCGGTGCTGTACGGCTTCAGCCCCTCGGTTATCGCGCCGCCTGCTGACTGGCCCCGTGCCGAGGTTACGGGCTACTGGTTTCTCGAGCCTGCTCCCGACTGGACCCCGCCCCCGGCCCTGAGCGCCTTTCTCGAGGCCGGACCACCCCCGGTGTACGTGGGTTTCGGCAGCATGGGCAACCGCAACCCGCAGGCAACCGCTGCTCTGGTGCTCGAGGTGCTGCAAAAAACGGGTCAGCGCGCGGTCATGCTCTCGGGCTGGAGCGGCATGAGCGGTGAGAACCTGCCCGAGGCGGTGCATCTGGTAGATGACGTACCGCACGCATGGCTGTTTCCGCGCATGGCGGCGGTGGTGCATCACGGTGGGGCGGGCACCACCGCCGCTGGACTGCGGGCAGGCATCCCCAACATCGTGATTCCCTTTTTTGGGGACCAGGGTTTCTGGGGTGGGCGGGTGCTGGATTTGGGGGTGGGTCCTGCGCCTATTGCGCGCAAGCAGCTCACCGCTCAAAATCTGGCTCGAGCGCTCGAGCAGGCCGTTTCCGACCCTGTTATGCGGCAAAGTGCCAGCGCACTGGGGGCCAAAATTCGGGCCGAAGACGGGCTGGCTCGAGCGGTGGCGGTGATTGAGGCCCTCGAGCTGAAACCAGTGAAGTAGCTCCAAAACCCAGAATCTGCTCGAGACCATCCCGTTATTTAGAACCGCTTAAGACTTCCGACCACCGCTCGAGCGACGCATAGTTATCCCCAGAATTTCCTGCTACAGTCGCGGTGGAGGCGTTTATGACTCAAAAATTGATTGGAAAAGTCGCGCTAATCACCGGTGCGAGTGCAGGAATTGGCAAGGCGTGCGCTCTAGCGCTGGTCGCTGAGGGCGCAAAAGTGGTGCTGGTGGCACGTCGCCAGGACCGTCTGAACGAGCTGGTGGCGCATATTCAGGCGGCGGGCGGCGAGGCGCTGGCGGTGGTGGGCGACGCTCGAGACGAGCAGACCGCCCTCAGTGTGGTGAAATCGGCCACCGATGCTTACGGTGGCATTGACATTCTCATCAACAATGCAGGCGTAGGGAACTACAAAAATCTGGTGGACACCAGCGCCGACGAGTTCGACGAGATGATGGATTCCAACGTGCGCTCCACCTTTCTGTTTTCGCGCCACGTCGTTCCTGGCATGATTGAGCGCAAATCGGGCACCGTGCTGATGATTTCGAGCATGGCCGGAATCTACGGCTTCGGCGGGGAAGCGGTGTACTGCGCCACCAAATTTGCCCAGGTGGGCTTTGCCCAGGCGCTGGACAAGGAACTGCGTCCACACGGCATTAAAGTGGGCGTGATTTGCCCCGGTGGGGTCAAAACCGAATTCGCGCTGGGCAAGGGCCGCACCGAGCAGAGCGTGGCAGAGTCTGGGATGCTCGAGCCGGAGGACGTGGCGAACGTGACCGTGCTGGCCTGCACCCAGAGCAGCAACTCTAGAATCATCGAAATTCAGATGCGAACCATGGACGAAGCCCTGACCTGATAAGCATTTCAGACTCGAGCGCCTGGAGCGAATTTCAGGCGCTCGAGTCTGTTTGTAAGGCTAAAAAATCGGGTAAACCAAAGCGCTCGAGCACAGATTTCCCCAATCATTTCATACGGGATTAAGCTGATTTCCAGCTATGTTCCGCTACGCTTCACAGAGCTTCCAATCTGCCTAATCCCGATGTCTAAGTCACTCGCGTCCGCTCGCAAATGATTCACCAAAAGCGTGCGAATCATTTTACTTCCGTATCAGACATAAACCAAGCAGCCTTTCCTCTCGAGCACCTGTAAACTTTCTGGAAAAGTCTCGAAACGATTCCATCTCAAATCCAGCTTCTCGAGGCGAGTTAAGCGCTCGAGGCCATCTGGAAGTGTGCTGAGACGGTTGGCACGCAAATCCACGAACCGCAACCGCTCGAGCGACGAGAACGAAGCGGGCAGCGACTCGAGCGCGTTGAAGCGCAGGTTGAGGTCGGTCAACTGGGTCAGCCCTCCGATGGACTCTGGCAAACGCTCGAGCGCGTTGGCTTGCAGGTCCAGCATCCGAAGCGCTTTCAAATACCCCAAATTTTCGGGCAGCGAGACCAATCTGTTTTTCATAGCGTGCAACTCGCGCAAGACGTTATTTTCAGCTTCAATCTCTGACAAGCGCTCGAGGGCATTGTTGTAAAGCCGCAACTCGGTCAGGTGCTCGAGGTCCCAGAGCCAAGCGGGCAAGGCGGTGAAGCGGTTATCGGTGAGGTTGAGGTAGCGCAGGCTCGAGAGTCCACGCAGGCTCTCCGGTACGCGCTCGAGCCTATTGTTGCTGGCATACAGCACCTCGAGCGCACCCAAACGGCCCAGCGAATCAGGCAGCCGCTCGAGCCGATTGTGTCCCAAATCCAGCATCTTGAGCCGCTCGAGCTGACCGATATTTTCAGAAATTTTGGTCAGATGGTTAGCTGAAAGGTTGAGTGTGGTGAGACTGTTGAGCTTCCAGAGGGCTTCGGGCAGACACTCGAGGGCATTGTCGTAAACGCTGAAGGTGTGAAGGTGCGGAAGTTGCGTGACTCTAGGCGGGAGTTCGGTGAGGTGGCAGCCGTCCAGCAGGGCGTACTCGAGGCTCGAGAGGTCGGCCCCTGCCTCGAGTTGAGCCAACAGGACGTGCTTTTGCGGCACTCGAGCGGGTTTTTGGTGCATGGGATTCATTCTAGCCTCGAGCCAGCGTCCCAAGCACGCTTATAAAAATACCGCCGGACTGACCTTGAATACTTTAGCCAAAGTTCGCACTTGCTCGAGCGTGAGACTGCGCTCTCCTCTCAAAATCTTGCTGAGGTTGCTTTGATGAATATTGCTGGCTGCGGCAAGCTGAGTCTGGGTCATCGCATTTTCACTCATCAGATAAGCCAGGATGCGCTCAGGCGAACTCTCGGGAATGGGGTAAGCTCGCTCTTCAAAAGCAGCAATACGCCCGGTCAAAAGCTCGAGCAGGGGAAACAGCGGGTGTGTGGTCTCACCGTCGGGAACTTCTAGCCAAAGCTGTTCCAGCAACTCGAGCGCGCGTTCATTCTGCTCTTCATTGGTAATAGGGGCAAGGTAATCGTGGGCTACAGCGTCAAACTGACGCCAACTTTCAAAGATGGGGGCAGTATTCATAGTTACTCCTCCACCAAGACTCTAAACCTCAGCGCTTCAAAGCACACTCCATTGACCCCTCGAGCGCACCTAAAACACCCTTCCTCAACCTCGAGCCAACAGTAGGCTTAGCAGCGCTTCAACAGATTCACGCTCACGCAAAGCCTCGAGCCAGCGTTCCAAGCACGCTCGAGGGCAGCCTAGCAGAGACCGCCGCTCAAGCTCGAGCAGCGGCGTTTGGGGGAAAGGTTGGTGGTCGAGTCGGGGGGTGGGAGGAGCGCGCTCGAGTCGGGCGTGCAACATCCAAAGCATCACAGCGCTTCAGAAAGGGATTTCCATAGCCGCTGTTTTTGTGCCCGTTGTACGCGGCCCAGCCCTCCGAAGGGCGTGTGAGGCACGGCGAGCACCCACCCTTCTTGTTCCGCCTGTTCGAGCACCTGCTGTCGAGTTTGGGCCGCTTGTCCGGGGTCTGAGTCCCAAAGGCTGGACCACTCAGGGTAAGTAACCTGAATCGGCAAGTGCAGGGTGTCGCCCAACACCACGGCGGTTTGACCTCCATCGTCGAGGCGCAGGCTCGAAGCTCCCGAGCGGTGTCCGGGTGTGGCCATTACCGTGATGCCCGGCAGAAGCTCGGTTCCCGCCTGCACAAGTTCCAAAACACCGTGTGCCTCGAGCGGCGCGAGGCTGCTCTGAAAAGTTGTCGCCCGCTCTACGTCGGTTTGAGCAGCGTGGTGCTCATCTTGTGCCATCAGGTAGCGGGCATGAGGGTAGAGCGGTACACCGTCGGCGTCCACCGTGCCCCCCACATGGTCCTCGTCCCGGTGGGTCAGGAACACCACGTCTACATCGGTAGGCTGTAGGTTCAGTGCGCCCAGGCCCCACTGAACCACCGCGCCGCCCCGCTGCACGGGCTGGCCCGTGTCTATCAGCACGGTTTGTCCCCTTCCGCGCAACACAAAGACGTGCAGGGACAGCTCGAGCATAAACGCGTCGTTTCCAAAAAAATTGGGTTGAAGTGCGCGAGCCTCCTCAAGGTTGGGAAGGTCCACCACGGTCAACACTTCCGGCGCAGGAAGCTGCTGCATCGGCCAAATTTGGATGGACACGAGGTCAAACTGCCCAATTCTGGTGTGGTAAATCACCTCGATACTCTACTATGCCCTGCTGGGTGGGGTGGGCTACACTAGGCCAGTAACCCTGCCCGCTGCCCCGACTAAGCCCCCACAAAAGCCCAAATTTCCGCGCGGCGGTTTCAGGGAGCTGGCTCCGAGCGAACTCGAGGACGAATCGAGCTATCGAGGGCGCGCCCTGGAAGGTCTGGCAGCAGTTCCAAGACGTTTGGAAAGCGTCGCCTTCGAGGGCTGCGTGTTTCGGGAGGTGGACTTCAGCGGCGTGGTGTGGACCCGAGTGCGCTGTGCGGACGTGCGCTTCGAGCAGTGCAACTTCACCGGCGCGGTGTGGCGAGAAGTGAGCTTAGACAGGGTAGAGTTCGTGGGCGACCAGCTCTTGGGGCTACAGGCTCCAGAGGTGCGGCTGCGGCATGTGCGCTTCTCTCGAGTCCGCGCCTTGCTGTCGCTGTGGTTTCAAGCGGACGCCAAGCAGGTCTGGGTGGAGGACAGCGACTTCAGCGAGGCGATGTTCCGTGAAGCCCGTTTGCCCGGCGTGGTGTTTCGGGCGTGTCGGTTGGCTAAAGCGGACTTTACCGAGGCGGACCTGAGCGAGGCGGACCTGCGAGGGTCGGAGCTGAACGCCGTCCGTCTGACGCTGCGTGAACTGGCGGGAGTGACCGTAACCGCCGTTCAACTGTTAGACCTCGCGCACCTGCTGAACGTCCGAATCGCCGAGTTACCGTGACACTGCCTCCACGGTTTTCCTCGCGCTCGAGCCGGAATTCACCTCCTGGCGCGAATCTCCTCTTTGACGTAAAATCCAGTCTCAAAATT
>Ga0123339_10003532_pt1 | contig 10377 bp, 8 predicted proteins | sample lystaG_FD_89956 | JGI IMG/M metagenome (GOLD analysis project Ga0123339, IMG submission 89956) | Glacier valley bacterial and archeal communities from Borup Fiord, Nunavut, Canada, to study Microbial Dark Matter (Phase II) -... | ecosystem: Environmental > Aquatic > Freshwater > Ice > Glacier ... | reverse complement strand
GCGGGCATTGCTCAGAACGGACTCGGGCATTCCCAGCCTCCCCGCAATCGCAAACGCATTGGAGGAGCCGGGAATACCCTGTAAGAGCCGATACGTAGGAGACAGAGTCTGCTCGTCAAACTCGACACTGGCGTTTTGAACGCCGTCGGTCACGAAAGCATACGTTTTCAGCTCGCCGTAGTGGCTGGTCGCGATCACGCGAGCGTCCTTCTCGCGCAGGAAGTCCAGCAGGGCGCGGGCCAGGGAAGCCCCCTCGCCAGGGTCCGTACCGGCACCGACTTCGTCCAGCAATACCAAAGCGTTGCGCCGCAGGTCTTTCAGGATCCGTACGATGTTCGTGATATGGCCAGAAAAAGTGGAGAGCGATTGCTGCAGGCTCTGCTCATCCCCAATGTCCGCGAAGACTTGGCCGAAGACGTTCATCTCGGCGTGCGATGCCGGGACATGCAGGCCGCACTGGGCCATAAGCGTCAGCAACCCGGTCGTCTTCAAGCTGACCGTCTTGCCGCCGGTATTCGGACCCGTAATCAGCAGCACATGGTTTTGCGAGCCGCCCAGCTCAATGTCAATGGGAACGATAATCTTCGGGTCGATGAGCGGGTGACGGGCGGACAGCAGGCGCGTCAGCCCCGTGTTGTTCAGCTTCGGCTCGACGGCCCGATGAACTTCCGCCAGCTTCGCCCGCGCGGCAATGAAGTCGATCTCGCCGAGAGAATCGACACTCGTCATCAGACCCGGCGAGACGCCCCGGACGCTTTCGGTCAGCCGCAGGAGAATACGAGTAATCTCCTGCTCCTCTTTGATCGCCAGTTCTTTCAGCTCGTTACCCAGGTCCACCACCACCTGCGGCTCCATAAAGAGTGTGGCTCCGGACGCGGAAATATCATGCACGATGCCGCCGAACGCTCCCCGATGGTCGGCTTTTACGGGGACGCAGTACCGGTCGCCGCGCTGAACGATCACCGGGTCCTGAAGCATCGTCCGCTGCGGACCGGTGACAATCGCATTCAGGCGCTCCATCATGCGCGACGAAGCGGCTTTGCGGCGGGAGCGGATCCGGGCAAGCTCCAGCGATGCCGAGTCCAGCACCTGACCGCCGAGGCTGATCGACGCATTGATCTCCGATTCCAGTGCCGGGAACTGACCCAGACCCCCGGCCCGCTCCGCCATGAGCGGATATTCCTGTCCGATCTTCTGCAAAAAAAGCTTGAGTGACCGCGAGGCAGCGGCGAGGCCGACGATATCCAGAAAGCCGTGCGGGTCCAGTGCCGCACCGATCTCCGCCGCCCGCAGATGGGGCCGTATATCCGTGACCCCGCCAAGCGGCAGATTGCCTTTAACGCCGATTAGGTCCCGGCATTCGGTCGTCTCGGCCAGCCGTGCCAACGCCTGCGGCAGCCAGTCCGCTGGAAGCATAGCCTCGGCCCGCTCCCGCCCGAGAGAGCAGGCGGTCTGGCCGACAAGTTGTGTTCGTATCGCGTCGAATTCGAGGACGCGCAGTGCGTGTGTATCCATGAGTGTGGAGAAATTATACCCGGAGAGGGGCACTCTCGAACGTTCAAGCGCCTAACGTTCTTCAGCGCTTAAAGAAGTGATACGCGATCACGCCCATGATCCAGAGGGCCATGACCCACCAGTGGGCTGTCGTGATGCGCCGGGAGAACAATCCCATGACGGCGGCGAAGAAGAGAATGGGCAGAATGATCGTCATGCGAGCGGTGCCTCCGGGGGGGATGGAGACGTGGGTGCAGCTGGGGTCCGGGCGGTCCGTACCCACTCTTCGGAGGAACTGCCGCCGCGTCGGCGAAAAGCACGGGGCAGCAACAGGGCGAACTTCCAAAAAGCATAAAACGGGGCACGGAGCAGAGCTTGATAGGCCGCAGCAGGAGCGTTGGCGACACGGAAACCCGCAAGAATATAAATGAGGAGGCCAAGGACGGCGATCCCAACAGCGGCAGCCCAAGCACTCACATGCGGCAGGAGATGAAGCCCGGCACCCACACTGACCGCCAAAGCCCAAGTTGTGAGCAGTCCGCTCAGCTCAGCCAGCGGCAGAACGATCAGGTCCCAACCCATATCCCAGAGCAGCAAATTCCGGGTACGAACCCCCTCCCAAAGCAGAGGCAGCGCACGCTCCCGGACCATACGTGCCCGGCCCTCTTCCCAGCGTGCCCGCTGCGACGCCCCCTGAGACCCCTCAGTCGGCATTTGCGCCAGCACAGTCACTTCCGGGACGTAGCCGACGCGCACCTGGAAGCGACGCGCCAGCTCCAAGCCATAGTCCAAATCTTCCGTCAGCGATCCGCCCGGCCAGGAGACCTGCTCGGCGACCGCTCGGGAAAAAGCCATGCCGTTGCCTTTAAGACCCGCACTAAGACCGAGAAACTCACGACCCAGCGGCTTGACATGGTTGACTAAATCGAAGGCACCCGTCATCAACGCGGCCCGCCAGCCATCCTGCGAGTTCAGCACACCGTACCGCGCCTGCCACGCACTCAGGCCATTCGGCCCCGAGTGGGAGGCGAGTCGCGCACTCATCGCGGCCAGAAAATCAGGGGAAACCCATGTATCGGCATCAACGATTAAAAAGCCGTCGGGGACAGTTGGATTGACTAGCAGTTGGGAAATCGCGAAATTGAGCGCGTAGCCTTTGCCCCGCTCCGCCGGATTGGTCCGCTCCAGCACGGTGACACCCAGCGAACGCGCCACTTCGGCTGTGCCGTCCGTGCAGTTATCCGCCACCACGACGACCTCGAAGGAGTCGGTTGGGTAGTTTTGCGCTTTGAGGCTTTTGAGTGTTTCCGCCAGCATCAGCTCTTCGTTGTGGGCCGGGACGATGACTGCCAGTCGCAAGGTGCTGCCGGAGGCTGCCGCCGGGTGGTCTCGCCGGGCGGTAAGCGCGGCGGTCACCAGGAGAAAAAGCAGCGTAAAGACACTTGCCAGGGACGCCGCGCCGAGACAGGCGACAAAAATGGGGTACAGCAGAGACATAAATTACACACGGGAAAGGCTACCCTTTGGCGACCCACTTTCGAAGCCAGTTCGGGCCGGATGTTTTGACACGGTTCAGTGTGACACCGATCACTTTATCGCGCCCGAGGGCATCCAGTGCCTGCGCAACCACATCGCGCGGCGTCGCACCGGCCCGGGCCACCACTAACAGGCCGTCCATGTGGCGCGTCAAAGGGAGCGCATTGTCCGAGGCGACCGAGGGCATATCGACGATCACGACGTCGAAAGCCATCCGGGCGGAGATGATCAGCTGTGCCACGCGTGGCGACCGGGCCAGCCGGGCGGCATTATTCGGAGTTTTGCCCGCCGGTATGATGACGAGATTATCGCATCCGGCAAGCTGCAGCGTCGGCACGACATTATCGCTGTCTTCCAGCACCGGGATCACGCCTTCGCCGCGCGAAGGGACCCCGAGCCGGGCCGCAAGGTCGCCTTTGCCGAGGCTCATGTCGATGAGACAGATCTTTTTGAATGTGTCATGGGCAATAGTCATTGCGAGGTGCAGGGCGACGGTCGTTTTGCCTTCTCCCATCACGGCACTGGTGATGCCAAGAACATAGGGTCGCTCGGCTCCTAGTGTCTCACCGCTGATCAGCGTCACGTCCCCCACTCCGGCGATCTGACGCTCAAGGGAAGCATAGAGGTGGCTGAACTCCGTGGGCGTCTTCTCGACATCCATGTTGATGATGGGTGCCGACGACGTCCGGCTCAGGCCAGGCTCTTCCGCATCTGCATGCGGCTCATCGCCGGTGACTCCACTGCCGGACGCTTCACTCGGAAAGTCCTCGGGCCGCATCGTCCGCTCCGGGCGATTCAGCACGGAACGATCCATAAGAACTGTCGCATCGAACTTGCCCAGATCGGGACACACACTCAAAGAAGTGTCATCCGGCATTTCAGCACGGGGGGATCGGCCATTGCGCTCCGCCTGTAGTGCGTTCTCTTCTAATCGGATGTCACTCATACATTTTGTCCTTCCTGAGGCGGGCCGGTCAAAGCCCGGTTCTCTTTGCCGCCAAACAGACGCCGGGGTGCCGCGACCAGCAGGCTCGATGTCTCCGGAAGCGCGGCCAGAATGGGAACGCCCAAGAGCCGCTCGGCATCCGTCTCGTGCCGCAGGGAATGGTCCGACCACTCGCTGAGTACGATCAGCAGGGAGCCGACGAGGCTCCCAAGAAGGAGACTGCCCAGAAGCATTGCGACCATCTTCGTTTTGCCCGTGGTCGGCTGAGCGTAGTTGACGCCGATTTCCTTCAAACTGTTACTGGCTGTCACCTGCTTGAGCCGCTCCTGGAGCCGCGCTTGTTCGCGCTGTTTCTGCAGGTTATGCTCAGATTCCGTCAGCATCGTGTATTCACGCGTTTTGTCCACCAGCTGACGCTGCGCCGCCGGGATTTTGCTGACGAGGCTCTGATACTTGTTGATTTGCTGGTTCAGGTTCTGTATCTCCAACTGGTCGCCCTCAGCGGCAATGGCGGCCTCCGTAATCTGTTCCCGGAGAGCTTGATACTGGGGATTATCCTGCATTTTCGTCAGTTTGTCATGTCGATTTTCCGGTGCATTGACATTATTGCGTTGCTGCCTCTGAAGCTCGGCGATTGTCAAATCGAGGCGCACCACATCTGGGTGCTGCGGGGTTCTGCCCTGTGCAAGAAGTGTTGCCCGGCGTGCGAGGATTTCGCCGACCTGTCGCTGAAGCGGGGTTTGATCTGCGACACTTGTCTCCAGGACGCTCATGGGGTGGAGCTGCGCCAATTCCGCCTGCAGCGCGGCTTTGCGACGTGCATTCTGTCCCTGCGTGATTTGTTTTTCATCCCGCTGCGCAGTCAAACTGCTGAGCTGATTGGCGAAACCGCTGTCAGATCCGGCCATTTGCCCGTCCATACTCGCTTTGTAGTCGGAAAGTGCTTTTTCAGAAACCCGCATTCTCTTTTCGACATCGGCAAGGGTGACGTCCAAAAAGTGAACGGTTTGTGTCGAGACAATGGCTTGATCACTACCTACTTCAGAGATATACTGATGCTGCAAAGCAGTGGTAATACTCTGGGTCTCCTCAGGGTTGTCCCAGGTAAGGTCGATGGAAAAAATGTTCGCGCTCTGGACACTGGCCACGAGATTTTTTTGCAGTGTGACGTAGCGCGGGTCGTCGTTCCTGGGGTTGACATCGATGGGTTTTGACAGACGTGCCGCCTTGAGCGCAAGGTCCAGAAAGCCGCCGGGCTGATCCTGCCGAATCATCTCCATGAAGCGATCTGAGTTCTTCTGCGCCGGTGAAACCCAGGTGTTTGTATCGGGTGTGCCCAGATTAGTGGCGACGCTGTCCGTCTGCACCTGCGTTAAGGCGGACGCATGATAGGTTTTGCTTCGCGCGTACAGTGCGGCCATGGTCAGGCTGCTGACGATCAGCAGGGCTGTCCAAAACAGGACTTGATAGCGGAAAAACGAGTCGAGGATCCGAAAGATGATCGGGGTACGACGGTACATAGCGTGAACTTTCTTTTGGAAATCTATTCTGACGACACTTCGGCTCTATTATAGCACGGAAAACGATGGGAGCCGCCTTATGGGTCAGTAGGCCCCTTCCGCACGAAACACGGCGGGAATGGTCATCAACAAAATTCGGAAATAAAGCGCGATGGACTGATGCTCAATATAATACAGGTCCAGCTCGATGCTGCGCTCAAAGCTCAGGGAAGCACGGCCGGAAACCTGCCAGAGGCCCGTCACGCCCGGCAGGCAGATCAGCCGCTGCTTCTGGCGCGCGGTGTATTTGGACGTTTCCGCCGGGAGGGCCGGACGCGGCCCGACAAGGCTCATTTCACCCTTCAGAACGTTGATGAGCTGCGGCAGCTCGTCCAGCGAAAACTTGCGGAGAAATCGCCCGGCGCGGGTGACACGCGGGTCGTTGCGCATCTTAAAGACTGGACCGGTTCGCTCATTCTGCATCTCCAGCTGGTGACGCCGCGCCTCTGCGTCGCTGACCATAGACCTGAACTTGTAAAATGAAAATTCCGCCCCGTCCTGACCCACCCGAGACTGTTTGAATAGAACCGGCCCAGCACTGTCCAGCTTAATCATCAGCGCGATGACGCCGAAAATCGGCCAGACCAGCAGTAAAATGACACTACAGAATATCAGGTCTAGCACTCTCTGCGCCGTCTTCACTCCGGAGTGCCCGGCAGAGACGCCTCGAAGCAGCATGGTATCCGCGCTAGCTCGATTAGGAAGCGCCCGCCGCGCATCCGCCGAGCCGCTGAGCGCGGTGCCTTCAATATTTGATTCGGGATAAGTCGGTGTATTCATGGTGTCATCTTCCGGGGGATCCTGCTTCGCGGAGCGGCCACGGGAGTATTTTTGGCATTCGGAAAACAATTGTGCAAATTTCATGCCAAACGACGCAATCTCATCAAAATTGCCTATCTATAAATTTGTAGCCCTAAAATGGCGGCCCAATTTGGCCTCTTCAAGAACATCTTCGGGTTAAATTCAGAAAAACTGGAACCAGCTCGGTCATTATACACTGTGCCGACTAAATTCTCCTCTAAGTCATGCACAGATAACGCAGGGAAACGAGACGCTAAAGTTGAATTAAGTGTGGGCACACAAAATTGAGAGGACAACCAGTTTATTTTATGGGAGCCATACTCGTCACCGGAGGAGCCGGATATATCGGCAGCCACACAACCAAGTTGCTGCTCAAAAAAGGGTACGAAGTCATCATCTTCGATAGCCTGGAGCTGGGCCATCGACAGGTGCTGAACCACCTGCCTGGCGCGAAATTCGTTCAGGGCGATCTCGGTGACGGCAGCTTGATCGCCAGAACGATCCAGGAAAATCAGATCGACTCGGTAATCCACTTTGCCGCCTATGCTTCGGTGCCCGACAGTGTGGCCGACCCGGTGAAATATTATCAGAACAACATCGTCAAGACGCTGGCCCTTCTCGATGCCGTTAACTCTCAAGGCGTCAAGCATGTTCTGTTTTCCTCCTCCGCCGCCACGTTCGGCGAGACCAAATACGTTCCCATCGATGAGCAACATCCCCAGTTTCCGACCAATCCCTACGGTCAAACTAAGCTCGATGCCGAGCATATCCTGCACTGGTACGATGTGGCATTCGGCATCAAAAGTATATCCCTGCGCTATTTCTGCGCCGCCGGGGCTGACCCGGAAGGCGAGCTGGGTGAGGACCATACGCCGGAAACACATATGATTCCCCTCACGCTCTTCGCGGCTTTGGGGCGGCGCCCAAGCATCAAAATGTTCGGCAGCGACTACCCAACCCCTGATGGCACCGGTATCCGCGACTATGTCCACGTCACCGATCTCGGCCAGGCGCACGTTTTAGGCCTCGAAGCTCTCAAAAATGGGGCCGAGACCACAGCCTACAATCTGGGCAACGGGAAAGGCTACTCGGTCAAAGAAGTCATCGAAACAGGCCGCAAAGTGACGGGCCGCGAAATTGTTGCCGAAGCCGCCCCCCGTCGTCCCGGCGATCCTGCCGAGCTGATCGCGTCCAGCGCAAAGATCGAGCGCGAGCTGGGCTGGAAGCCCCAGTTCGGCGATCTGACGACGATCATGCGGACAGCCTACGAGTGGTTCGAGAAGCACCCGAACGGTTATGAAGGGTAGCCGGTTCATGCTCAAATCTCAGTACTTCAGCACAGACGGACTGGCGGCGCAGGATGTTCCCACGAAGGAGATCGACGTTCGCCTGAAGGACAAAAACGATGCCGGGGTTTTGTGGCTGGATATCGCCGAGCCGACGGAAGAGGACTTCGAGATGCTGGCCTCCGAGTTCGGCTTTCATCCGCTTGCCGTCGAGGATCTGAAGCAGCGCGACCAGCGGCCAAAAGTCGTGGAATACGGGGATTATGTCTTTGTCGTCGCCCATGAGTGGCGGCCCGCCCCTGACCGCGACAACCTAGACAAGCAGTGCGCCGAGCGCAGCGCGGAAGTCCATGTGTTTGTTGGGCCGAATTACATCGTCACGCTGCATACCGGCGATTCCGAGGGGCTGAAGACCGCCCGCAAACGCTGGGAAGGCAACCGTGAAATGCAGCGGCAGGGGCCGTACTTCCTGCTGTATCTGATACTGGACTCGATTGTCGATGATTACTACCCCGCACTTGACGCCTATGATGAGCGAATCGACACGCTGGAGCAGTTGATCGTCCATCCGCTGACGGAAGAGTTTCATTTGTTCGGGCCGCAGCAATCCGAGGAGCAGACCAATCCCCTGCCGACACTTCTCAGCCTGCGGCGCGACCTGCTTGAAATGCGCCGTTATGTCGCCCCCATGCGCGATGCCGTGAACGTTCTGCTGCGCCGAGTTGAGTCCGTGGAAGACGACCAGGGTACGGAAACGCGGCGGCGGGAGCGTGCTCGCGCCCTTTTCGCGTACTTCCAGGATGTCTACGACCATACGATCCGGGTGGTGGACACGATCGACACTTATCGCGATCTGCTCTCGGGCACTCTGGACGCGCACCTTGCGGTTGCCTCAAACCGCCTCAACGAAGTTGTGAAAGTACTGACCTCCGCCTCGATTATCCTGATGACCTGGGCCACGATCAGCGGCATCTACGGGATGAACTTTACGAATATGCCGGAGCTGCACTGGCGTTATGGATACCCCTACGCACTGGGAATCATGGCCGGAATGGGTGTCATCGAGTGGCTGTACTTCCGCCGCCGCAAGTGGCTGTAGCGGTGCGGGCAGTCCCAGGACAACCATGGGGTACAATGCCACCATGAAGTCACTGCTGCGCTTTTTTTCCGGCCTGAACCTCCTGCTGCTTTTTATTCCAGTCAGCATCGTGCTGCATTACACGGCGTCGAACTATCCGATCTGGATCTTTCTGGCGGCGGCTCTGGCGATCGTGCCGCTGGCCGGTCTGATGGGAAAGGCGACGGAGGAGCTGGCCAAGCATCTGGGGGCCTCCTGGGGCGGCCTGCTGAATGCGACGTTCGGGAATGCGACGGAGCTGATCATCGGCCTCTTCGCCCTGCATGCCGGGCTGCTCGACCTAGTACGCGCCTCGATCGTTGGCTCCATCATCGGCAACCTGCTCCTGGTGCTGGGAGCAAGTATTCTGGCGGGCGGCATTAAGCACAAGATACAAACATTCAACCAGGACCAGGCGGAATCCCACGCGATCAACCTGCTGCTGGCGACACTTTCCCTGGCCGTACCCGCAATCTTCGTCGAAGCGTTCCACCGCAGCAAAAGCCCCACTAATCCCGATGTCGAAAACTTATCTTTGTGGGTCTCCGGAATACTCCTGGTCGTCTACCTGGCCTCACTCTGGTTTTCCCTGCGGACCCATGAAGCACTCTTCCGGGACTGCGAAGACGAGGCGGAAAACGAGCCTCCCCACTGGACCAAACGGCGCTCATTCGCCGTGCTGACGGCGGCGACGGCCCTGGTCGCGCTCGAAAGCGAGTTTCTCGTCGGCAGCGTGACGGGAGCGGCGGCAAAGCTGGGGTTCAACAACCTTTTCGTTGGGATCATTGTCGTGGCGATCATCGGCAACGCCGCCGAGCATTCCACCGCGATCCTGATGGCACTCAAAAATAAGATGGACATCACAATGAATATCGCTATCGGGTCGTCGACTCAGATCGCCATGTTCGTCGCCCCGGTACTGGTGTTCGCCAGTCTGCTGCTGGGGCATCCGATCACCTATATCTTCACGGTCCCGGAGCTGACGGCGATTGGCTTCAGCGTCATCATCACCGCGTTTATCGCCGGAGATGGAAAGTGCCACTGGCTGGAAGGGGCGCAGCTTCTCGCAGCATATGCGATCATTGCGCTTGCTTTCTTTTTCCTGCCGCCGGGTTAGATTGCACTGCGTAAAAATCGGGTAGAATGTGCGTAAATCTTCGGAAGGAACTGCCATGAAACCTGTTATTTTTGCTGCTGTCGGTCTTTTTGTGTTAGGGTTGAGCGCACAGGCTCAAACGACGAGCATTCCCCTGCGTCCGGCGAAACCGTTAGAACGACAGGCGGCAATCCTCTCGATTCAAACGCAGCTCAAAGCCTTCGCCCGCGATGACTATAAGACGGCGATCACTTACCAGAGTGCCGGTCTGAAAAAGAACTTCGCTTCCCCCGACGCCTTTCGCACAATGATGGTCCGTGCCTATCCCGAGTTTGCGCACTATAAGAGCGTTCAATTCGGCCCCGCCCGTGCAGACGCTGCCGGAACCCATATCGCGATCCCGGCGGCGGTGACCGGCCAGGACGGCGTGACGGTACGCGCTTTTTACTTCCTGGTACGAGAAAACAAAACTTACCGGATCGAAGGAGTCCAGGGCGGTGTGCAAAGACCGCCGGACAGTACCGTCGGCACTCCGGGCCGGG
>Ga0123339_10003528_pt1 | contig 10380 bp, 11 predicted proteins | sample lystaG_FD_89956 | JGI IMG/M metagenome (GOLD analysis project Ga0123339, IMG submission 89956) | Glacier valley bacterial and archeal communities from Borup Fiord, Nunavut, Canada, to study Microbial Dark Matter (Phase II) -... | ecosystem: Environmental > Aquatic > Freshwater > Ice > Glacier ... | reverse complement strand
GCCTGTGGCGCGATTGCGATGACGGTACCGCTCGCCGCCCTCCTGCCTTCCGCGCGGGCTCCGCACCCGCTCGTCTCCGGCATTGTCACGGCGGTGCGCGGCAGCGTAATCGATGTCCGCTTCCCCGGTCGGCTGCCGCCGATCTATTCGCTGCTTCATGCTGGCGGCGACCTCCGCATCGCCATGGAGGTGCTCTCGCATCCCGACGAGCAGCATGTGCGCGGCATCGCCCTGGCGCCGACCCAGGGGCTCGCGCGCGGGATGGCGGTCGCCGACAGCGGCGGCCCATTGAAAGCACCCGTCGGCAAGGCGGTGCTGTCGCGGATGTTCGACGTTTTCGGCAATGCCATCGACCGCAAGCCCGAACCGACGGAGGTCGTGTGGCGGTCGGTTCACCGCGCGCCGCCGCCGCTTGTCAAACGGTTGACGAAGTCGGAGATCTTCGAAACCGGCATCAAGGCGATCGATGTGCTCGCGCCGCTCGAACGCGGCGGCAAGGCCGGGCTGTTCGGCGGTGCCGGGGTCGGCAAGACCGTGCTGCTGACCGAAATCATCCACAACATGATCGGCCATGAAAATGGCGTCAGCATTTTTTGCGGCATCGGCGAACGCTGCCGCGAAGGCGAGGAACTCTATCATGCGATGGAAAAGGCGGGTGTGCTGCCGGGCATGGTGATGCTGTTCGGCCAAATGAACGAGCCGCCCGGTGCTCGCTTCCGCGTCGGCTACGCGGCGCTGACGATGGCGGAGTATTTCCGCGACGACCAACGACGCGATGTGCTGCTGCTGATCGATAACATCTTCCGCTTCATCCAGGCGGGTGCGGAGGTCTCGGGACTGATGGGGCGGATGCCGTCCCGGCTCGGCTATCAGCCGACGATGGGGACCGAGCTTTCGGAGGTGGAGGAGCGGATCGCCAGCACCGATCGCGGCGCGATCACTTCCATCCAGGCGGTCTATGTGCCAGCCGATGATTTCACCGATCCGGCGGCGGTCCATGCCTTTTCGCATCTGTCCGCCTCGCTCGTGCTGTCGCGCAAGCGGGCAGCAGAAGGCCTCTATCCGGCCGTCGATCCGTTGCAGTCCGATTCCAAGATGGCGACCCCGGCCGTGCTCGGCGAACGGCACTACCGGCTGGCGCAGGCGATCCGCAAGACGCTCGCGCAATATGCCGGGTTGCAGGACATCATCGCCATGCTCGGCCTCGAGCAATTGTCGCCGGAGGACCGCAAGACCGTCGGCCGCGCGCGTCGGCTGGAGCGCTTCCTGACGCAACCTTTTTTCACCACCCAGCAGTTCACCGGTAAGCCGGGCAAGCAGGTGTCGCGCGCCGACGCGCTCGATGGCTGCGAACGCATCCTCGCCGACGAGTTCAAGGACGTCCCCGAAGCCGCGCTTTACATGATCGGCGCGATCGACGAAGCGAACGTCAAAGCTGCCAAGACCGATCCGAAGGCGCCCGACGCGAAGCCCAAGAGCGATGCCAGTGCCGCAGTATCGCCAGCGGCGGATCAGCCACATGCGACTTAAAATCCTGTTGCCCGATCGGGTCTTTGCCGAACAGGCGAATGTCGCGAGGATCGTTTTTAACACGCCGGGGGGCAGCTTTGGCCTGCTGCCGCATCGAAGCGATTGCGTGGCGGCGATCGCGCCGGGCCTGTTCGTCTATGAGGCGGTGGGGGATCCCGAGATCACCGTCGCGCTCGATCAGGGCGTGCTGGTCAAGGCGGGTGACGACGTGCTGGTATCGGTTCGCCGCGCCGTGGCGGGAGCCGACATTGGTCGGTTGCAGCACAGCATCGCGGCGGAGTTCCTGACGCTGAACGACCTGCAGCAGAGCCAGCGCCGCGTTTCGGCACAGCTGGAGAGCGGCTTCCTTACGCGATTTGCGGCGTTCGAAGATGTCTGAGCTGAAGCAGCCCCCCGAGTCCGGTGCGGGTTTTGCCGTGGCAGTCGGCGCGCAGGCGGCGCGCCGGGCACGCGCGCGGCGTAGTTCGGGGAAGGGGATATGGTTCGGGCTTGGCACGATGGGGCTGATCGGCTGGTCGGTCGCCATTCCAACCCTGCTCGGCGCTGCACTCGGCGGCTGGCTCGATCACAGCCATCCGGGCGCGCGATCCTGGACGTTGGCGTTGCTTGTCGCCGGGCTGGTGCTCGGCTGCCTGAATGCCTGGCATTGGGTCGCGGTCGAACAGGCCAATCTTGAAGACGGCAATGATGACGCCGCATGACGCCGTAGCGCTGGTGCCGGTGTTCGCGGCCGGCACGGGCCTCGGCGCGCTGTTCTTTGGCGGCCTGTGGTGGACGGTCAACCGCCTGCTGCTCGGACGACTTTCCATCGCGGCGCTCGTCGGCGGTCTCGTCGTGCGGGTAGGCGTTTCACTCGCTGGTTTCCTTGCCGTGGCCGGCCACCAATGGCAGCGCTGGCTGGTTTGCCTCGCGGGCTTCATCGCGGTGCGCATGATCATGGGTCGACTGGTGCCGATGCCGGACGCGCTGCCTGCCCGAACACTCATGCCGAGGTCGCCACACCATGCGCCTTAGCCCCGACCAGCTCGTCTTCTGGCGTTATGGCCCCTTCAGCCTGAACGCCACGATCGTCTTCACCTGGGCGCTGATGGCGGTGTTGGTCGCCGGATCGGCGCTTGCGACGCGCCACCTGAAGCCCGGCAGCCGCCGGTCGCGCTGGCAGAACCTGCTCGAGATCGTCGTCACCGCGATCGAAACCCAGATCGGCGAAATCGGCCTTGCAGAGCCGCGCCGCTATGTGCCTTTCATCGGCACGCTGTTCCTGTTCATCGGCGCCTCCAGCCTTTCGAGCATCATCCCGGGTTTCGAACCGCCAACCGGATCGTTGTCGACCACGGTGGCGCTCGCGCTGTGCGTCTTCGTCGCCGTGCCGGTTTTCGGCATCGCGGCGCGCGGACTCGGCGGCTATCTCGCTTCCTATGTGCAGCCGACGGTGATCATGTTGCCGTTCAATATCATCGGCCAGGCGTCGCGGACGCTGGCGCTCGCCGTTCGCCTGTTCGGCAATATGATGAGCGGCGGGATGATCGTCGCAATCCTGGTCAGCATCACGCCGCTGTTCTTCCCGATCGTGATGAGCGCGCTCGGCCTGCTGATCGGCATGGTCCAGGCATACATCTTCGGCATTTTGGCAGCCGTCTATATCGCCGCCGCGACGCGCAAGCCGCGCGTCGTTTCCAAATCCGCGCCCGCGCCCGCGCCCGCGCCAGCATCCGCGTCCACGCCCGCAGATGCCATCCCGGCCTGATCCGCCAACGCAAGGAACCGCCATGGACACCAGCGCACTCGTCGCCATCGTTTCGATCGTCATGGCCGGCCTCACCACCGGCTTCGGAACCATGGGCCCCGCCTTTGCCGAAGGGCGGGCGGTCGCCAGCGCGATGACCTCGCTAGCCCAGCAACCCGACGCATCGGCGACGATCACGCGCACGCTCTTCGTCGGGTTGGCGATGATCGAATCGACGGCAATTTATTGTTTCGTCGTTTCCATGATCTTGATCTTCGCCAACCCGTTCTGGACCGCAGCCGTGGCGGCTGCGGCCGCCCATGTCGGTCACAAGTAGTGCATATCGACTGGGTCACGATCGGCGCGCAGGCGCTCAACTTCCTGATCCTGATGGGGTTGCTGAAGCATTTCCTGTACAAGCCGATCCTCGATGCGATCGATACACGCGAAAAGAGCATCGCCAGCCAGCTGGCCGACGCCAAGCAGCAGGAAGCGGCAGCCCAGAAGGAGAAGGACGCGTTCGGGCAGAAGAACGCCGCCTTCGACGCCGATCGCGCGGAGCTGCTGAAAAAAGCCACGGTGGCCGCGAACGCGCAAGGTAAAACCCTGATCGACGCGGCGCGCGCCGACGCCGACGCCGAAACCGCCAAGCGGCACGACGCGCTGAAGATCGAGGAACAGCAGCTCGTCGGTTCGATCCGTCACCGCACGAGCGAGGGCGTGTTTGCGGTCGCGCGCAAGATGATGGCCGATCTTGCCGATGCCAGCCTCGAAGCGAGCATCGGCAAGGTGTTCATCCGTCGACTACAGTCGATGGACGCCGCTGCCACTGCCCCGATGAAGGCGGCGCTGGCGTCGGTGCATCCGGCGAAGGCCGTGGTACGCAGCGCGTTCGATATGACGGCACGGCAACAGACAGCGATACACAAAGCCGTCGCGGACACGTTCGCCAGTGACGCCGCGATAAATTTCGAAACGGTGCCAGCGTTGCTGGGTGGTATCGAACTCGTCGTGGGCGGCCAGAAACTCGGCTGGAGCATCGCCGATTACCTTCCCGCGATGCGGGCCGGCGTCGATGCGGTCGAGCCGGATCCGGCACCGATCCCGGCGGCGTGACCGCCCTCAATCCCCTCACGCAGGCATATGATGGCGCCTTCGCGGCCATCGACACGGGCTGCGGCGAGTTCACGGCGAGGCTGGTGCCGCACGAAACGGGCGAGGTCACCAGCGTCGCGGTCGGTATCGCCAAAGTCTCAGGCCTGCCGGGCGTCGGCTCGGAGGAACTGCTGAACTTCCCCGGCGGCATTCTCGGCATCGCCTTTAACGTCGATGCCGACGAGATCGGCGTCGTGCTACTGGGCGATCACGACCGGCTGAGCGCGGGGGACGAGGTGTTGCGTACCGGCCGCGTCATGGATGTGATCGTCGGCGATGCGCTGCTCGGCCGGGTAATCGACCCGTTGGGCCGACCACTGGATGGTAACGGCCCGATCGCGTCCACAAGCCGTATGCCGATCGAGCGACCGGCAACCGCGATCATGGACCGCGCCCCCGTGAGCGTGCCTTTGCAAACCGGGCTGAAGGTGATCGACGCGATGGTGCCGATCGGTCGCGGCCAGCGCGAGCTGATCCTGGGGGACCGGCGCACCGGCAAGACCGCGATCGCGCTCGACACCATCCTCAACCAGCGCGGCAAGGATGTCATCTGCATCTATTGCGCGATCGGACAGCGGGCGTCGGCCGTCGCGAGTGTCATTGCTTTGCTGCGCGAACATGATGCGATGAGCTATACCGCCGTCGTCGTTGCCGAGGGCAACCAGCCCCCCGGCCTTCTGTATATCGCGCCCTATGCCGCCACGAGCATTGCGGAAGCTTTCATGCTCAAGGGCCGCGACGTGCTGATCGTCTATGACGATCTGACCCAGCACGCCCGCGCCTACCGCGAGATATCGCTGCTGCTGCGTCGCCCGCCGGGCCGCGAGGCGTTTCCGGGCGACATATTCTATATCCATTCGCGGATGCTCGAACGGTCGACCCATCTCGACGAAAAGCTTGGCGGCGGGTCGCTGACCGCGCTGCCGATCATCGAGACCGAAGCCGAGAACATCGCCGCCTATATCCCGACCAACCTGATCTCGATCACGGATGGCCAGATCTATCTTTCGCCGTCGTTGTTCGAACTGGGTGTGCTGCCAGCCGTTGATGTCGGGAAATCCGTTTCGCGTGTGGGCGGCAATGCCCAGCACGCCATCCTGCGCGGGGCCGCGAGCGACATCAAGCTCGCCTATGCGCAGTTCGAGGAGCTGGAAACATTCGCCCGCTTCGGCGCGCGCCTCGATGCGGCCACGTCGAAGACGATCGACCACGGCCGCCGTATTCGCGCTGCGCTGAAACAGCGCGAACTCGCGCCGCTCGCCGTCCCGCATCAGATCGCCATCCTGCTGGCGCTGGGGGCCGGTCTGTTCGATCCGGTGCCGCTCGATCGTATGGACGATGCGCAAGCCGCAATTGGCACGGCCATCGGTGGGATGGACAGCGATTTGCTGGCCCGGCTGTCGGGCAAAGGCGAGCTTACCGACGCCGACCGCGCCGCTATTTTAGCGATGCTGCACACCGTGCTCGGTCCGTTCGTGCCGCCGCCAGCCGCCGCAACACACGCCGCATGAGTGCCACGCTTGCCGGACTGCGCCGCAAAATGTCCAGCGCCGGGGATCTGCAATCGGTCGTGCGCGCCATGAAGGCGCAGGCGGCCGCGAGTATCGAACAATATCAGCGCTCGATCACGGCGCTCGCTGATTATCATCGCACCGTATCGCTCGGTCTCGGCGTCTGCATCCGCAGCCGCGTTCTCGTCCCGCAGTGGGCGGATCAACGAAAGCGCGCGGCCACGATCATCGTCTTCGGGTCCGATCAGGGCCTGGTCGGTCGCTTCAACGATGTGGTCGGCGACTTCGCGAAAACTCTGGTCGCAGGTCAGCCCGGCGCGGTAGCGGTCTGGACCGTCGGCCAGCGCGTGCGCGAGCAATTGGACGATGCTGGTGTGGCGGTCGAGCAATGGTTCGACGTGCCGTCCTCGGTCGATACCATCGCCGCGCTAGTCGGACGAATTCTCGTCGCCGAAGAAAGCCGTTCGGACGCTGATCGGCCGACCGATCTCTATCTTGTCTACAACCGGATCGCGCCATCCATCGCCTATCGCCCGGTGAGTGTACAATTGCTCCCGTTCGACGATGACTGGCGCGCGCGCGTTGCCGCGATCGCATGGCCGACATCGGGCCTGCCTGAGGTGCTCGTCGATGACGCGACGACGCTCGCAGTGTTTATCCGCGAATATCTGTTCATTTCGCTTTTCCGCGCCTGCGCTGAGTCCCTGGCCAGCGAGAACACCAGCCGTCTTGCCGCCATGCAGCGCGCCGACAAGAACATCGACGATCTGCGCGAAAGCCTCGGCAGCGAATTTCACCGGCTCCGCCAGGCGAGCATCGACGATGAGTTGTTCGACGTTGTCGCCGGATACGAGGCATCGCGGTCCGACGCAGCCCGGCCGGGTTGATCGCCCGCCTGTGTGCGCCCAGTGGTGCCGTTCGCAACGCTAGATTGCGATATCGGCCTTCATCCGATCCGGCACGCACCGGAGCACGGCGTCGAAGTTCACTGCCAGCAGGCTCGCGCCGCCGATCAGCACACCGCCCACATCGTTGAGCCCGAGAACCTCGGCGGCATCGCTCGCGGTGACCGATCCGCCATACAGGATGCGGATGTCGGCTCCCGCAGCGCCTGCAAGCGCGCTCAGTCAGGCTCGGATGTGCCGGTGCATTTCGGAGATCTGATCGTTGGTTGGCACGTGTCCGCTACCGATCGCCCAGAGCGGCTCGTAGGCGATCGCGGCCGTGCCGGAGCGGGCGACATCCCGGGGCAGGCTGCCTGCGATCTGCTTGCCGCAAACGGAGAGCGCGTCGCCGTCGCGCCGCTGGGCTTCGTTTTCGCCGATGCACACAATGGTGGACAGTGCGGCTCGCCACGCCGCCGACGCCTTCGCGGCGACGATCGCGTCGGTTTCATCATGGAGTCGCCGCCGTTCCGAGTGGCCGACGATCACCGCCGTCGCGCCCGCGTCCTTTAGCATTTCGGCGCTGACGTCCCCCGTAAACGGGCCGGAGGATTCGGCGTGACAATCCTCGCCGCCGAGCGCGATCCGGCCCGAAGCGGCCACGACTGCCCGAGACAGCAAGGTCGCGGGCACGCAGATCAGCACGTCGGCTGTGGGCGGCCGTTCGTGAACAGATGCGGCAATGGCCTCGATCTCGTGGAGCTGGGCCGCCAACCCATGCATCTTCCAGTTCCCCGCGATCAGCGGCTTTCTCCCGGCGTCCATGTGTTCAGCCGTAGCTCGGCCAGCCGTAGTGATCGCGCAGCCGCTGCTCGTGTTCGCCATTATCGGCTTCCGTCGGGTTCCAGGGCGGGCTGGACTTGACCCGCTCCTTACTCATGTCGAGCCGCACATGACGCTCGGCCCAGTTCACGTTTTCGACCGCTTGAGGCGAGATCAGCACGTGCTGCCCGAACCACCAGTTGGAGGTGTCCACGACGAGGTAGCGGATGCCCCAGCTTTCGTTGTCGATGAGGAAGTCCTCGACGTGCCCGATCGCGCCGTCGGTCGTGTGGACGTGGTAGCCGGTGACCTCGACCGTGCTGCGAAGGTGGGGATCCCCTCGATCGAGGGTGGTCAAGTCGCGATCATCGCCGTGATCCGCTTCGCCCCGCTCTCGCTCGAGCACGGCGACCGCGCCGAAGTAGGCGGGTGCCGACACGGGCGCGGCGATCCCGGCCATCCCGCCGTACATTCCGGCCCCGTATAATCCGGCACCGTATAATCCGGCACCGTACATCCCGCCGCCCCAGAGCGGATTCCAGCCATAATAGCCGTACAGGCTGTTCTGCATCTGCTGCGAGACCGGGCGGTCCTTGAGGATCGCGGGGCTGCCCTCGACCTGTGCCTTCGTCAGCTCGACGTTGAGCGTTCTTGCTTCATGCTCGGCCGAGATCACCGCCGACGGGTGGATCAGCACCTTGCGCCCGGGCAGCCAATTTCCAGTGTCGACGACCATCCAGCGCACCTTCCAAATGCTGTCGTCGAACAGGAAATCGCTCACCGTCCCAAGACTGCCGTCGGTGGCGTGAAGATCGAACCCCTTGAGCGAAGCCAGTGCCTTCAGCATTGTGCATTCCTTCTGCGTGCAGTCGCGATCCGCGATCTTTCGGCCAGCTGAGCCGCTTAAGTCCGTCGCGTTGCATTGCATGGGTGTAACGGGCCGGGACGTAGATCACAGGTTCGGAAACTACGCAGTGGTCATTCGACCGGACGGCACTTTGCTTAGGGTGTCGTGCGTATGCCGCGCGATGGTCGCCTCCTCGTCCGTCGGGATCACTCGGACCTCGACGCGGCTGCCCGGCGTGCTGATCCGGCCCGCACCACGTGTGTTGGATGCGACGTCCAGCGCCACGCCCAGCCAGTGTAGCCGTTCGCACACCAGGGAGCGGATCTGCGTGGCGTGTTCGCCGATGCCGCCGGTAAACACGAACCCGTCGAGCCCGCCCATCGACGCCGCCATCATCGCCGTGTGCTGACCGATCCGGAACGCGAACAGCTCGACCGCTTCGCGCGCATGGGCGTTGGTGCTGGCGAGCAGCGTCCGCATATCGCCCGACAGGCCCGAGACGCCGAGCAGGCCCGAGCGCTCGTAGAGCAATTGCTCCACCTCGCGCGCGCCGAGCCGCTGATGTTGCAGCATATACAGCACCACCCCCGGATCGAGCGTGCCGCAGCGCGTGCCCATCACCAGCCCGTCGAGCGCGGTGAAGCCCATCGTCGTGTCCTGGCTCTTCCCGTCCTGCATCGCGCACAGGCTGGCACCGTTGCCCAGATGCGCGACGACGACCCGCCCGGCGGCAAGGGTTGGGGCCTCCCGCCACAGCGCGCGTGCGATATATTCGTAGGAAAGTCCGTGGAATCCGTAGCGCCGGACGCCCTCGGCCTCATAAGCGCGCGGCAAGGCGAAGCGCGTGGCCACTGCGGGCATGGTGCGGTGGAAGGCGGTATCGAAACACGCGACCTGCGGCAGGGCGGGGCGCAGCGCCATCAGCGTGCGGATCGGTGCGAGGCTGTGCGGCTGGTGCAGCGGTGCGAGCGGCGTCAGTGCGTCGAGTTGCTTGACGATGTCCGCCGTCAGCCGGACCGGGTCGGCGAACCGCCGCCCGCCATGCACCACGCGGTGCCCCACCGCGGCGAGCGTGTCCGGCTGCACGTGGCGCTCGGCCCAGGCGAGCAAGGCGGCCAGCATGGCATCGAACTGCGCGTCCTTGCCCCGCCAATGCGTGTCTTCCAGCACCGAGCCGTCCGCGTCCGCAGCGGTGAAATGCGGATCGGCGCCCACGCCCTCGATCCCGCCCCGCGACATCAGGCGAAGCTCCGGCCCGTCGCAGACTTCGAACAGCGCGAACTTGATGCTGCTCGACCCGGCGTTCAGCGCGAGGATGGCAGCCGCCTTCATGCCGCGCGCGCCGGGGCGGGGTGTGCGTGACGCTCTTTCGTCATCCGGTCGCCGATGATCCGTGTCCGCATACGGGCTCGGCTCCCCTATGCCATCGCCGCGAGCAGCGCATCGAGCTCGATCGTGGCGAACGTCGTCACATTGTCCGCGACCGCGTAGGGAAGCAGCAGCATCCGGCCATGGACCAGCGCGCCGCAGCTATAGACCACATTGGGCACATACCCGTACCGCTCCTCGCCGCTGGGCCGGATCAGCGGGACTTTCACCCGTGCGAGCACCTTCGAGGGATCGGCCTTGTCGAGCAGGCACGCGCCGATGCAATAGGTGCGCACCGCGCCCACGCCGTGCGTGATGACCAGCCAGCCCTCCTCGATCTCGGTGGGCGAACCGCAATTGCCCATCTGGATGAATTCCCAAGGCCAGCGCGGCGTCAGCAGCTTCGCGCCGACGTCCCAGTTGTAAAGATCGGTCGAGGTCAGCAGCCAGATATTCTCATGGTCCTGCCGCCCTAGCATTGCGTAGCGGCCTGCGATCTTGCGCGGGAACAGCGCCATGCCCTTGGCGCGAGCGGCG
>Ga0123339_10003525_pt1 | contig 10385 bp, 7 predicted proteins | sample lystaG_FD_89956 | JGI IMG/M metagenome (GOLD analysis project Ga0123339, IMG submission 89956) | Glacier valley bacterial and archeal communities from Borup Fiord, Nunavut, Canada, to study Microbial Dark Matter (Phase II) -... | ecosystem: Environmental > Aquatic > Freshwater > Ice > Glacier ... | reverse complement strand
TGGCCGGATCGCCTGGGTTGGCCCGCGGGCGGACCTGCCCGGCACGGCGCGGCAGGTGCACGACGCCGGGGGCGCCTGGGTGACGCCGGGCCTGATCGACTGCCACACGCATTTGGTCCACTGCGGCAGCCGCGCCCGGGAATGGGAAATGCGGCTGGGCGGGGCAACGTATGAGGACATTGCCCGGGCCGGCGGCGGCATCCTGTCCACGGTGGTGGCGACGCGGGCGCTGGACGAGGACGGTCTGGTGGCCGAGAGCCTGCCGCGGCTGGATGCCCTGCTGGCGGAAGGCGTCACGACCGTTGAGATCAAGTCGGGATATGGCCTGGACACCGCGACCGAGTTGCGGATGCTGGCCGCGGCCCGGCGGCTGGGGCGTGTGCGCGGCGTCGAGGTCCGCACGACCTTCCTGGGCGCGCATGCGGTGCCGCCGGGGTGGGACGGGGACGCCTACATCGACATGCTGGTGGCCGACGCCTTGCCGCAGGCGCATGCGGCAGGGCTGGTGGACGCCGTGGATGCGTTCTGCGAGCGCATCGCCTTCACCCCGGCGCAGGTCGGGCGGCTGTTCGATGCGGCGCGGCGGCTCGGCCTGCCGGTGAAGCTGCATGCGGAGCAGCTCAGCAACAGCGGCGGCGCGGCGCTGCTGGCGGCGCATGGCGGGTTGTCGGCGGACCACCTGGAACACCTGGACGAGGCCGGGGTGCAGGCGCTGGCCGGGGCGGGCAGCGTGGCGGTGCTGCTGCCCGGCGCGTTCTACATGCTGCGGGAAGTGCAGGCGCCGCCGGTGGAGGCATTGCGCCGGGCCGGGGTGCCGATGGCGGTGGCGACGGACTGCAACCCGGGGACCTCGCCCTTGTGCTCGCCTGTCCTGGCGATGAACATGGCCTGCACCCTGTTCCGCCTGACGCCGGAGGAGGCGTTGGCAGGCTTCACGCGCCATGCCGCGCGGGCGCTGGGGCTGCGGGACCGCGGGGTGCTGGCGGCGGGGTTGCGGGCCGACCTGGCGCTGTGGCGGGTGGGGCATCCGGCGGAGTTGGCTTACGCCATGGGGCTGCCGCGGCTGGTGCGGACGGTGAGGGGTGGGGAACCGGGATGCTAGAGAACCAGCGCACTATACGCGCCCCGCACGGGCCGGAGCTGTCCTGCCGCGGCTGGCAGCAGGAGGCCGCGCTGCGCATGCTGATGAACAACCTGGACCCCGACGTGGCGGAGCGCCCGCAGGACCTGGTGGTGTATGGCGGCATCGGCCGGGCCGCACGCAACTGGGAGGCGTACGACCGCATCACCGCCGCCCTGCGCCGGCTGGGCGACGACGAGACCCTGCTGATCCAGTCCGGCAAGCCCGTCGGCGTGTTCCGCACCCACACCGACGCGCCACGGGTGCTGCTGGCCAACAGCAACCTGGTGCCGCACTGGGCGACCTGGGAGAAGTTCCATGAGTTGGACCGCAAGGGCCTGATGATGTACGGCCAGATGACGGCCGGCAGTTGGATCTACATCGGCAGCCAGGGCATCATCCAGGGCACCTACGAGACGTTCTGTGAGGTGGGCCGCCAGCATTACGGCGGCAGCCTGCAGGGGCGCTGGGTGCTGACGGGCGGCCTGGGCGGCATGGGGGGCGCGCAGCCCTTGGCCGCGACGATGGCGGGCGCCAGCCTGCTTGCCGTCGAGTGCCAGCCCAGCCGGATCGAGATGCGGCTGCGGACGGGATACCTGGACCGCAGCACGGCAAACCTGGATGAGGCGCTGGAGTGGGTGCAGGGCGCGCAATCGCCGGTTTCGGTGGGCCTGCTGGGCAACGCCGCCGAAGTGTTCCCCGAACTGGTGCGCCGCGGCGTGCGCCCGGACGTGGTGACGGACCAGACCAGCGCGCACGACCCGCTGAACGGCTACCTGCCGCCGGGCTGGACGGTGGCGGAGTGGGAGACGCGGCGCGAGACCGACCCGCGCGGCGTGGAAGCCGCCGCCCGGCGCGGCATGGTGGCGCATGTGCAGGCCATGCTGGACTTCCACCGGGCCGGGGTTCCGACCCTGGATTACGGCAACAACATCCGGCAGATGGCGTTGGAGGAAGGGCTGGCGGACGCCTTCGACTTTCCCGGCTTCGTGCCCGCCTACATCCGGCCCTTGTTTTGCCGCGGCGTAGGCCCGTTCCGCTGGGCGGCGCTGTCCGGCGACCCCGAGGACATTTTTCGGACTGACGCCAAGGTGCGGGAGCTGATCCCGGACGACCCGCATTTGCACCGCTGGCTGGACATGGCGCGCGACCGCATCCGCTTCCAAGGCCTGCCCGCCCGCATCTGCTGGGTCGGGCTGGGCCAGCGGGACCGGCTGGGCCTGGCCTTCAACGCCATGGTGGCGAGCGGCGAGTTGAAGGCCCCCATCGTGATCGGACGCGACCACCTGGACAGCGGCAGCGTCGCCAGCCCGAACCGGGAGACCGAGGCAATGCTGGACGGCTCGGACGCCGTGTCGGACTGGCCGTTGTTGAATGCCCTGCTCAACACCGCGTCCGGCGCCACCTGGGTCAGCATCCACCACGGCGGCGGGGTGGGCATCGGCTACTCGCAACATGCGGGCATGGTGGTGGTAGCAGACGGAACGGAAGCGGCGGCGCGGCGCTTGGCCCGGGTGCTGTGGAACGACCCGGCCACGGGAGTGATGCGCCATGCGGATGCGGGGTATGCGAGTGCGGTGGAGTGTGCGGAACGAGCTGGGCTGGATCTGCCGTCGTTGGCCTGACTGCTCCCTCTCCCTCCGGGAGAGGGCCGGGGTGAGGGACGCCGCAAGCGCGACGCCAACCGCAGACAGATCGGTGGCGCCTCATCAACCGTGGGGTGGTCCGCGCGGCCTTTCCCTCACCCCGACCCTCCCCCGGAGGGAGAGGTGGAAGATAATCGCCGTTTTGCTGCTGTTGACGATCCCAGCCCACGCCGCCGACGCCCCGCCCGGCTGGGACGCCGCCTGGGACTTCCTGGTGCAGGACGTGTGCGTGGACACCGCCAACCGTCCCATCCCCGACGCCACGCCGCTGGACGCCAGCCGTTGCCCCCGCCGGCGCAAGCTCGCCATCGGCGAGCGGCTCCCCTACCACAAGCACGACTGGCCCGGCGCCGCCGACCGCGACGTGCGCCCAGGCGGCTACCAGGCCAGCGACTCCATCCCCATACGCACCGCCCTCGGCCCCGCAGTCCTGCAAACCTACGACTTCGGAGACCAGCCCCGGCGCTTCGGTGCGTTCGACCCAGGCGACGGTGGCCAGGTCGCATTCTTCACCGGCGCCACCGCGGCGTTCGGCATCACGGAGGATGGCGGGGCCGGGATGCAACTGTTCATCGGGCCGGGGTGCGCGCCGACGGATGGCTGGGTGATCGTGGACCGCAGCTTCGCCATGCAGCCGTCCGGGGAGGCGCTGGCGCGCATCACCCGCAACCCCCGCCAATGCCCGGACCGGCTGGGCTACGCCTACACGCGCTGGCGGGTGCAGCCCGTAACCTACCGCACCATGGCGCGCGGCCGCCCCGGTCGGGCCGAGCTGCCCACGCTGGTGTCCGAACATTTCGGCGGGCGCGACGTGGTGTCCGCCGACCATCTAGAGCGGTTCCAGTTCACCCAGGCCCTGGGCTACACCCGCTGGGAGCGGTGGCAGAACCTTTCAGTGCACGACCGCGCCGCGGACCGGGCGCAGGCTGCGGCGCTGGCCGCCACCGGGCGGTGCGCCCCGGGGCTGGGCGCACCCGAAGCCGGGCCGTGGGCGATGCTGGATTGCCGGGAGTGGACGCAGATCGTCCCGCCGGATGACCCCGCCGGGGACCCGCCTGGCCCCTGGCTGGACCGTCTGCGCACGCACCCGGCCACGGCGCAGATGTTCCCGCCCTAGCCTGCTTGACCCACCCCGGCTCCGGTGCCCAAACTCCCCGTCAACGCGGCCATGCCAAGGGCTGCCACGGGAGTGCGCCCACATCGAAACCAGGCTGAGCATGGACGCCGCCGCGCTTGCGGCCCGGCCGGCGCGCCGCCGGATGCTAGGCGTGGACCCTTGGGTGATCGGCGCGGCGTTGCTGGCGGTGCTGCTGGCCCTGCTGGTGCTGAACCCGGTGCTGCGCCTGCTGGCCAGCAGCTTCACCGCGGCACGCACCGGGGATTGGACACTGGCCAACTACGTGGCGGCCTACAGTCGGCCGCGCTACGTGCAGGCGCTGTGGACGACGCTGCAACTCGGCGCCGCCGTCACGGGCCTGTGCCTGCTGTTCGCGGTGCCGCTGGCGTGGGCGGTGTCGCGCACGGACATGCCGGGCCGGGGCTGGGTGCGGCAGGGCGTGCTGGCGGCCTTCGTCGTGCCGCCCTACCTCGGCGCGGTCGGCTGGATATTGCTCGCCAGCCCCAACGCCGGCTGGCTGAACGTCGCCTGGCGCGCGCTGACGGGCAGCGAGGCCGCGCTGTTCGACATCTACAGCTTCGGCGGCCTGGCCTTCGTCATAGCCCTCTACACCTTCCCGTTCCTGTTCCTGTTCGCCACGGGCGCGATGGACGTCGTGTCGTCCGAGATGGAGGACGCGGCCAACATCCTGGGCGCCGGCACCCTGCGCACGGCATGCAAGGTCACGTTGCCGCTGGTGCTGCCGGCGCTGCTGGCGGGTGGCATCATCACCTTCCTGGAGGCGATCAGCCTGGTCGGCACCCCGGCGCTGATCGCGTTGCCGGCGCGCATCAACGTCGTCACCACCCAGCTCGCACAGTTCTTCAGCCCGCCGATCCGGGCAGAGGTCGCGGCGGCCTACACCATGCCGCTGCTGCTGGTGACGGTGGGGCTGTATGCGCTGCAAGGCCGGCTGCTGCGGCGCAAGGGCTTCGTCACCCTGGGCGGCAAGGGTGGCGAGCGGCGGATGGTGCGGCTCGGCCCCTGGCGCTGGGTGCTGGCGGCCTATGCCGGGCTGCTGGTGCTGCTGGCGCTGGTGCTGCCCTGCCTGGTGCTGGCGCAGGCGGCGCTGGCCAAGGCCTGGGGGCGCGGCTGGCGGCTGGACAACCTGACGCTGGACAACTTTGAATACCTGCTGTTCCGGCACCCCGGCGCGCGCGGGTCGATCGTCAACTCGTTCACCTATGCCGGGTCGGCGGCGACGATCGCGTTGGTGCTGGCGGTGGGCGCCGCCTACATCGCATCGCGGCGGTTGGTGCCGTTCGGGGCGGCGCTGGGGGCGGTGTGCATGACGCCGTTCGTGATCCCGGGCATCGTGCTGGCCATCGCGTTCTATGCCGCCTACGCGCCGCCACCGTTCTCGCTGTATGGCACCGGGTTCCTGCTGGTCCTGGCCTTCACCACGCGCTTCCTGCCCGTCGCGTACAGCAGCAGCGCCGCCGCCATCCGCTCCATCAACCCGGAGATGGAGGAGGCCGTACGCATCCTGGGCGGCGGGCGCGGCACCGCGATCCGCCGGGTGATCGCGCCTTTGATGAAGCGCAGCCTGGTGGGCGCCTGGCTGCTGGTGTTCATCCCCGCCAGCCGGGAGCTGAGCACCGCCATGTTCCTGTATGGCCCGGCCACCCGCCCCATGTCCGTGATGCTGCTGGACTTAAGCGAAGAGGGCAATTTCGAGCTGCTGGCTGCCCTCGGCCTGCTGCTGCTGGTGGCGACGTTTGCGGTGGTGGGCCTCGGCACCCGCCTGGTCGGGCGGGACTTCATGGTGCGCCGGAATCGCGGATGACCCTTCGGAGGACCCCCATGCCTACACGCCGCGCCGCCCTGGCCGCCGCTGCCGCCGCCCTGTTCGCGCCCTGGCCTGCCCGGGCGCAGCCGGCCGACCTCGCCGCCGCCCAGCGGGAGGGCGCGCTGACCTGGTACACCGCCCACACCGACGGCGAGACGGCGCAGTTGATGGTCAACGGCTTCATGGCCGAGTACTCGGGCATCAAGGCGACCGTCATACGCACCACGGCGCAGGTGGCCTACCAACGCCTGTTGCAGGACCTGAAGAACGGCGTCGCGCAATGCGACGTGTTCAGTTCGACCGACCTGGGCCACGACGAGGCGCTGCGGGACGACGGCAAGTTCGCCCGCTACGTGCCCGCGAACGCCGCCGGGCTGCGGGCGGACCTGCAAGGGCTGGACCCCAGCGGCACCTACTACGCCACCCTGGGCGAGATGGTCGTGCCAATCCACCACACCGGGCGCGTGCGGCCGGAGGACGTGCCTCGCAGTTGGACCGACCTGCTGCTTCCCCGCTGGAAGAACCAGGTCACGGTCGGCCACCCTGCCTTCAGCGGCACCGTCGGCACCTGGGTGGTTGCGATGCGGAAGCTGTATGGCCCGGACTACCTGGCCCGGCTGGAGCGCAACAAGCCGCTGATCGGCAGGTCCGTCAATGACGCCGTGGGTACGGTCACATCTGGGGAGCGCATCGTCGGCGTCGGCCCGGTCGGGCTTAGCCAGGTCACGGCGGCGCGCGGCAACCCGGTCGGCATGGTGTATCCCCCAGACGGCGCCGTGCTGATCGTGTCGCCGTCCGCCATCATGGCCAACGCGCCGCACCCGAACGCCGCCCGGCTGTTCATGGAATTCCTGCTCAGCCCCGCCATGTCCCGCCTGTCCAACGAAGCGCGGCGCGTGCCGGTGCGGGCGGACGCCCCGCCGCAGCCCGGCGCCGTGCCGTTCGCCGAGATAAAGACCCTGCGCCTGACTACCGCCGAGATCGTCCAAGACATGCAGGACGCCATCGAGCAGTGGCGCGACGTGTTCGGGGCCTGAGCGGTTGTCCAAGCTGGCGCTGGAGGGCCTGGGCCGCCGCTTCGGTGCCACGCACGCGGTGCAGGGCGTCAGCCTGGAGCTGCGGGACGGCGAGTTCGTGTCCCTGCTCGGCCCGTCTGGCTGCGGCAAGACCACCACCTTGCGCATGATCGCCGGGTTCATCGAGCCGAGCGAGGGGCGGATCACCATGAACGGCGCCGTGCTCAGCCAGCCCGGCCGCGTGGTGCCGCCGGAGCGGCGCGGCATGAGCATGATCTTCCAGTCCTACGCCATCTGGCCGAACATGACGGTGGGGGAGAACGTCGCCTTCGGCCTGCGCGTCCGCAAGCTGGCGGGTGCGGAGGTGAAGCGCCGGGTCGCCGCGATCCTGGGCGTGGTGCGGCTGGGCCACCTGATCGACCGCTACCCGGCCGAATTATCCGGCGGGCAGCAGCAGCGCGTGTCGCTGGCCCGGGCCATCGTGATCGAGCCGGAGGTGCTGTTGTTGGACGAGCCGCTGTCCAACCTGGACGCCAATTTGCGGGAGGAGATGCGGTTCGAGATACGACGCCTGCACGACGAGTTCCGCATCACAACGGTCTATGTGACGCACGACCAGGGGGAGGCGATGGTGACGTCCGACCGCATCGTGGTGATGAACGCCGGGCGGATCGAGCAGGTGGATGATCCGTTGTCGCTCTATACGAAGCCGCGGACGCGGTTCGTGGCCGGGTTCGTGGGCCGCACCAACTTCCTGGACGGCGCCATCTCGGGCGGCATGGTCGCGGTGGCCGGCACCGCGCTGCCCGCGGCGCTGCTGCCCGGCGCCATGCCGCCGGATGGCCCGGTCAGCTTCTCCGTCCGGCCTGGCGCCATCGGGCTGCACGACGCCGCCGGGGACCCCGGCGCGGCCTGGTGGGTGCGCGGCACGGTTACGGAGCGCGCCTATTTGGGTGAGCATTGGGACTACGTGATCCGGCCGGACAACGACGCTGCCGGCCTGCGCGTCACCGCGCCGCCCGCCCAGGTGCTGGCCGTTGATGATGCGGTCTGGATGGCGATACACCCGGCGCAAGCCGCACTCATTCCGACCGCGGACGCGCTGGACGACCAGGAGAGAAGACATGCCTGACACACAGCCCGCCGCCGACCTGCTGTATGAGGTGCAGGACGGAGTCGCCCGCGTCACCTTCAACCGGCCCCAGGCGCGCAACGCCATGCTGTTCAGCATGTACGAGCGCCTGGCCGAGATCTGCGCCGAGATCGAGGCTGACCAGTCCATCCGCGTCCTGGTGCTGACCGGCGCCGGGGAGAAGGCGTTCGCCGCCGGCACCGACATCTCGCAGTTCCGCGCCTTCAACACGCCGCAGGACGCGCTGGACTACGAGGCGCGGATCGACCGCGTGCTGGGCGCGCTGGAGCGGCTGCGCGTGCCCACTATCGCGTCGATCGCCGGCGCCTGCACCGGCGGCGGCGCGGGCATGGCGGCCTGCTGCGACCTCCGCATCGGCGCCGCCAACATGCGCTTCGGCTTCCCCGTCGCGCGCACGCTGGGCAATTGCCTGAGCATGTCCAACTACGCCCGCCTGGCCGCCCTGGTCGGCCCGGCGCGCGTGAAGGACATGGTGTTCACCGCCCGGCTGGTAGAAGCGACGGAAGCCCACGCCATCGGCCTGGTCAGCGAAGTGCTGCCGGACGCCGAGGCGCTGGCCGAGCGCACGACCGCCCTGGCCCGGCTCGTCGCCTCCCACGCGCCCCTAACGCTCCGCGCCACCAAGGAGGCGCTGCGCCGCATCCGCGACCGCGGCGTGCCGGAAGGCGGGACGGACAAGGACCTGATCCTGATGTGCTACATGAGCGAGGATTTCCGCGAAGGCATGGACGCCTTCCTGACCAAGCGGGCGCCGCACTGGGCGGGCAAGTAGGGCTTGACGCCGGGCGCCGCCAGGCAGACATACCGATACAGCAGCGGAAGAGACCGCCCTACGCTCAGGGGCGGCGCCGACGGAGCAACCGCCCCGGAAACTCTCAGGCATCCCGGACCGCTGCAGTGGCTTGGACTCTGAAAAGTGAGGCAAGGTGCCTCCGCCGATGGTGTAAGCCGCTTCCTGGTTCGCAGGGTGCGGTGATACTCTCAGGCCAATGACAGAGGGGGCGCTGGTCCGCGTAACGCGGAAAGGAGCGCTTATGCCTAACACACAGTTGGACGCCTCGGTTGCACATTCGGCCGGGTCCGAACCGAGCTTCGCCGTCATCGGCGCCGGGATCACCGGCGTCACCACCGCTTACAACCTGGCCCGGCGCGGCTGCCGGGTCACGCTGTTCGACAAGCACCCTTATGCCGCTATGGAGACGTCGTTCGCCAATGGTGGCCAGTTGTCGGCCAGCAATGCCGAGGTCTGGAACAGTTGGGCCACGGTGCTGAAGGGCATCAAGTGGATGTTCAAACCCGGCGCGCCCTTGCTCGTGAACCCCAAGCCGTCCTGGCACAAGTTGTCCTGGATGGCGGAGTTCGTGGCCGCCATCCCCCGCCACGAGGAGAACACGGTGACGACCGTGCGCCTGGCCATCGAGGCGCGCGAGCACCTGACGCGTATGGCGCAGGAGGCCGGCATCGACTTCGACTTGGAGGAGCGGGGCATCCTGCACTTCTACAAGACCCGCGCCGATTTCGAGGACGCGGCCAAGGTGTCGGTGCTGCTGGCCAAGGGAGGCCTGCAACGCCGGGCGGTGACGGCGGCGGAGATGCGGGACATCGAGCCGGCGCTGCACGGCGACTTGTATGGCGGCTACTACACGGAGTCCGACTTCACCGGCGACATACACAAGTTCACGGTTGGCCTGGCCGCGGCGTGCGAGCGGCTGGGCGTCGTGATGCGCCTGGCGACGATGGTGGAGGCGGTGGAGGCTGGGTTGGAGGGCGTCACGATTCGCCACCAATCCACCGAGCCACGGCTGGACGAGACAGAGGCTCCGCATGAGGAGAGCCGGTTCGACAAGGTCGTCGTGTGCAGCGGCGTGCTGTCCCGCGACCTGGGCCGCAGCCTGGGGGACCGTGTGAACGTGTATCCGGTGAAGGGCTACTCGATCACCGTCGATCTACCCGGCCCGGCGGACCAGGCGGCGGCCCCTTGGGTGAGCTTGCTGGACGACAAGGCGAAGATCGTCAGCAGCCGCCTGGGCCGCTCCCGGCTGCGCGTGGCCGGCACGGCGGAGTTCAACGGTGCCAACCGCGACATACGGGCGGAGCGCGTGGCGCCGCTGGTGGCGTGGTGCCGCACGCACTTCCCGGGCATGAGCACGGAACACGCAGTGCCGTGGGCCGGGCTGCGCCCGATGATGCCGGACATGATGCCGCGGGTGATGCAGGGACGGAACCCCCGCGTGTTCTACAACACCGGGCATGGGCATCTGGGCTGGACCCTGGCGGCCGGGACGGCGGATGCCGTGGCGGCGCTGGCGACGGGGCGGGCGAACGCGGGGTAAAGGGCTTGTCAGGCGTCCCAGGGGTTGACGACCTGGACTCCTGGCATCCCGAAATCCGCGACGTTGCGGGTCGCCACCACCATGCCATGAACGAGCGCCGTTGCTGCGATCAGCGCGTCGCGATCCGGTCTTGTGACGGACCTGTGCAAGGCGGCGCAACGGCGCGCCACAT
>Ga0123339_10003522_pt1 | contig 10387 bp, 8 predicted proteins | sample lystaG_FD_89956 | JGI IMG/M metagenome (GOLD analysis project Ga0123339, IMG submission 89956) | Glacier valley bacterial and archeal communities from Borup Fiord, Nunavut, Canada, to study Microbial Dark Matter (Phase II) -... | ecosystem: Environmental > Aquatic > Freshwater > Ice > Glacier ... | reverse complement strand
TGCAAAAGATACTAAACGACCCGTCTCACTTCGCACTCGAGATGCTCGAGGGCCTGTATCTGGCCCACCCCACGCAAGTCACCCACACCGGAGACCCCTTCTGTCTGGTCCGAACTCAGGCCCCACTCGAGGGCAAGGTCGCGCTGGCCACCGGCGGCGGTTCCGGGCATCTTCCAGTGTTTTTAGGCTACGTGGGTCAGGGAATGCTCGACGGTTGCGCCATCGGCGACGTGTTCCAGTCGCCCAGTCTGGAACAGATGCTCGAGGTCACCAAGCGCATTCACGGCGGCAAGGGGGTGGTTTACATCTACGGCAACTACGGCGGCGATGTGATGAACTTCGACATGGCCGCTGAGTTGGCCGCGATGGAAGACATCAAGGTTCGCACCGTTTTGGTCAAAGACGATGTAGCCAGCGCACCGCTCGAGCGGGCAGACTCGAGACGGGGCGTGGCGGGAATGGTCTTCGCCTTCAAGATTGCCGGTGCAAAAGCGGATTTGGGCGGCTCGCTCGAGCAGGTGGAAGCCGCCGCACTCAAGGCGCTCGAGCACACCCGGACCATGGGCGTCGCTCTCTCCCCGTGCATCCTGCCTGCGGTGGGCCGACCCACCTTCGAGATTGGTGAGGGCGAGATGGAACTGGGTATGGGCATCCACGGCGAAAAAGGCGTCAAACGCGGTCCGCTCGAGTCGGCGGATTCGATTGCCCAGCAGATGCTGTCGGCGGTGAGCGCCGAACTACACCTCTCGAGTGGGGACCGGGTGGCCGTGTTGGTGAACGGGTTGGGAGCGACCCCACCGGAGGAACTCTACATTTTGTACCGACATATTCACCGCACGCTCGAGGCGCAGGGCGTAGCGGTGCATCAGGCGTTTGTGGGTGAATATGCCACCAGTCTGGAGATGGCGGGGGCCAGTTTGAGCGTGATGAAACTCGACGACGAACTCATAGAGCTGCTCGAGCATCCGGCCCATACGCCGTTCTTTGTGCAGGTGGCCCGAACGTGATGCCCTTCGCTCTCGAGTCCAACCCACCACACCTCTCGACTCTTAATTTCAAGAGCTTATGACCGAAATCACTGCACCAGACCTCCAAAGTGCGCTCGAGCGGGCCTGTCACCGTCTGCTCGAGCTGCGCGACACGCTCAACACCCTGGACGCGGCGATGGGCGATGGCGATAGTGGCCTCACCGCCGAGAAAGGGGCTAATGGGGTACTGGCCTACCTCTCGAGTACACCCGTGGGCGAGGACTTGGGCAAATGGCTCATCGGGGCGGGCATGGCTTACAACCGGGCCGCACCGAGCACGATGGGGGCGCTGATGGCTACGGCCTTCATGCGCGCGGGCAAAGCGGCGCTGGGACACTCGAGCCTCAGTCCCTCCTTGCTGGCGAAGATGCTGCTCGAGGCGGATGGGGGCATTCAGGAGCGGGGCAAAAGCAAGCCGGGGGATAAAACGATTGTGGACGTGCTGCACCCGGCAGCAGAAGCTTTCTCGAGCGGCTTGAGTGCGGGAGATTCGCTCGAGGAAGCGGGAGAAAGGATGCTCACAGCGGCGCGCCAGGGGCGAGACGACGCCCTAAGTCTCCAGAGTCGGGTGGGGCGAGCGGGCTGGGTGGGGGAGCGCACCGTGGGGCAGGCTGACCCCGGCACGGTCTTGTTCGTCGGTGCGCTCGAGGCCGTGTTGGGAGCCGACTCGAGCGCGGTAGGCAGTACCCACCCTCAACCCTGACCCTATAGCATTTCCCGCTATCACTTCGACTTTTCCGCTCTGCTCCAAAGTCTCCGTTACCACGAGAAATGCTACCTTTTTCCATTCGCTCCGCTCACCATGAATACCTGAAACAGACCAGGTATTCATGGGAAAGGCTATAAATAAGCTCAGGTGAATTTGGAACCCATTCCTACAACCCACTGTCTTGAACAGAATGGCACTTGACCTCGCCTATCTACAACCCACTCCCCACTCCCCACTCCCCACTCCCCACTCCCCACTCCCCACCTTTCTCGAGGAGATTCAGTCATGGAATACCGCAAACTGGGCCGCTCCGGCCTCATCGTCAGTGCCTTCGCGCTGGGCACCATGCAGTTTGGGCAGGGCATGAACATGGGTTCGCTCGACCAGAGCGCGACCAACGCAATGGTCAAATTCGCGCTCGAGCAGGGCATCAACTTTATAGACACCGCCGACGTGTATTCAAAGGGCGAGTCCGAAAGCCTGCTGGGGGTGGCGCTCGAGGGCGTCCGCGAGGAAGTGGTGCTGGCCAGCAAATTTCGCCTGCCGATGTCGGACACCGACTTTAACCGCTCCGGGGCCACTCGGGCCAACATCTTGCGCGGGGTAGAGTCGAGCCTCAAGCGCCTGAAGACCGACTACCTCGACCTTTTTCAGGTTCACGGCTGGGATAGCAACACCCCGCTCGAGGAGACCCTGACCACTCTCGACGATTTGGTGCGGCGCGGCATGGTGCGCTACATCGGGCTGAGCAACTATATGGCGTGGCAGGCGGCCACTGCGCTGGGCGTGCAAGAAAGGCGCGGCCTCGAGCCATTCGTCACCGCGCAGATGTACTACTCACTCGTCGGGCGTGACCTCGAGTTTGAGTGGATGGATTTGCGGCCTACTCGGGCCTGGGCTTACTCATCTGGAGTCCGCTGGCTGGAGGCTACCTGTCCGGTAAGTATCAAAAGCCCTCGAGTGCCCCACAAGGCACCCGCTTTTCCGAGGCGGGCCAGTTCGTTCCCTTCGACTGGGAGCGCGGCGAACGGGTGTTGGGTGCGCTGCGGACCGTGGCCGAGCGGCACGGGGTGAGTCCGGCTCGAGTGGCGCTGGCCTGGACCGTGCGCCGCCCAGGCGTCTCGAGCGTCATCATCGCGGCACGTACCCACGAGCGTCTGGACGACAACATCAAAGCCCTCGAGTTAAGACTCTCCGACGAGGACCACAAGTTGCTCGAGCAAGCCAGCGACCCCGGTACGCCGTACCCCAAGTGGATGGTGCTGCAACTGGACCAAGCCGAGGACCCGAGGGCCAAACTGCTCGAGCCGGAGCGCTTTGTGGACGGTGGGCCGTGGGAGGATTTGAGGTTCAGGAAAAAGTTGGGTGATGAGTTGTGAGTTGTCGGTTATCAGTTATGAGTTATCAGTTATGGGGAGAAAACTTGTGATTCGCGCAATTTGTTTCAGCCTGTGAAAGAGAGGCGTTCGCTCGAGGTTCGATAAATCGAAAATACATCGCTGCAAAGGCACATTTAAAATCTCCATTCACGACTCATCCCCCTCCGAAGGAGCTTTCATGCCCTACCACATCCTGAACCGCGAATCCGTGCTCGAGTATGTGCGCGGTCATCCGCTGTTTGACACGGTATTTTACCCCGGTGCGGCGCTCGAGAGCCAGGAGATTAGCGACGGCAACCTCAATCTGGTGTTCCGGGTCTATGAAAGGGGCGGGGAGCGCAGTGTGCTGGTCAAGCAAGCTTTGCCCTACCTGCGTGTGGCGGGCGAGGGCTGGCCGCTCTCGAAGGCTCGAGCGGGTTTCGAGGCGCGGGCGCTCGAGCAGCACCACTTGGCCGCGCCGGGACGGGTTCCGCAGCCCAAGTGGTTCGACGAGGAGATGGCGGTCAATGTGATGGAGGATTTGCGCCGTCATCAGGTGATGCGCGCGCCGATGGTGGCTCGAGTGCAGTTTCCCGGCTTAGGCCGCACCGTGGGCGAATTTCTGGCCGCCACGCTGTTTGCCACCAGTGACTTTGCGCTACTTAGCGCCGAGAAAAAGCGCCTGGGCACGCAGTTTGTCAACCTCGAGCTGTGCGAACTCAGCGAAGCCCTCATCTTCACCGAGCCGTTTTACAGCCGTCCCAGCCGCAACCGCTATAGTTCCGCGCTCGAGGCCGAGGTGCAGAGTTTGTGGGCCGATGCCGAGGTGCTGGCGCAGGTGGCTTACCTCAAGTTGCGCTTCATGACTGACACTCAGGCGTTGCTGCACGGCGATTTGCACACCGGCAGCTTAATGGCCACCCTGCCAGACGCGCAGGGACAGTGTGACATCCGCATCATTGACCCCGAATTCGCTTTCTTCGGGCCGATGGGCTTCGATGTGGGCCTGTTCATGGCCAACCTGCTCCTGAACGCGGTGGCGCAGCAGGGACACGCACCCAACCTCGAGCAGCGCCAGACCTACCGCCGCTACCTGCTCGAGCAACTTGCCCTGTGCTGGCGCAGCTTTGAAAGCGGTTTCCTAATGCGCTTCGAGACAGCCAGTAACCCTTCATGGCTCGAGCCAGGGTTCCAAAAATCTTTCCTGTGCTCGGTTCTTCAGGACAGCGTGGGTTACGCGGGCTGTGAGATGATTCGGCGCACCATCGGCTTTGCCCATGTGCTCGACCTGGACAGCATCCCGGACGAACTCGAGCGGGTCAAAGCTGAACGGGAAGTCCTCGAGCTGGGCCGCGCTTTGATTGGGTCGCACCGGAAAATCGAATCTATTGACGTGCTCGAGCGAATCGTTGTCGAGCACTTGCAACTCGAGGTTTTACTATGAACAACCCTATTTTACCCGTCGAAACCATCGTTTTCAGAGCAGGCCGCGTATTTATGCTGGACCAGACCCTGTTGCCGCTCGAGAAGGTGGTCCTCGAGATTGCGAGCGCCGAGCAGATGTGGCAGGGCATCCGTGAACTCAAGGTGCGCGGCGCTCCAGCCATCGGGGTGGCGGCGGCCTACGGCCTGTGGCTGGGCATCAAAGACCTGCCAGACAGCCTCACTCGAGCGGAGATGCTCGAAAAGCTCGAGCGGGTCCACGACTACCTCAATAGCGCGCGGCCCACCGCCGTGAACCTGTCCTGGGCGCTGCGGCGCGGTCTGGAGCTGGCTCGTCAAACCGAGGGCGGCGCGGCGGAACTCAAGGCGGCGGTGCTCGAGGAAGCGCACCGCATTCGCCGCTCCGAGGAAGCGACCACTCGAGCCATCGGGGAGCACGGGGTCGCGCTTTTTGCGGGCATTGAGGGGGTGCTGACCCACTGCAACGCGGGTAGCGCGGCCACCGTGGGCCTGGGTACGGCGCTCGCGCCCATCTACGTGGCCTTCGAGCGCGGTCAGCGTATTCACGTTTATGCCGACGAGACCCGTCCACTGCTTCAGGGAGCGCGCATCACCGCCTGGGAACTCATGCAGGCCGGACTTCCGGTCACGCTCATCACCGACAGCATGGCCGCCGTGGTCATGCGCGAGGGGCGGGTGGGCGCGGTCATCGTGGGCGCGGACCGGGTGGCGGCCAACGGCGACTTTGCCAATAAAATCGGCACCTACGGCGTGGCGCTGCTGGCCAGGGCGCACGGCTTGCCGTTTTACGTGGCCGCGCCGTTTTCCACGGTGGATTTCGCCACGCCAGACGGCTCAGGAATCGAGATAGAGCAGCGCGATCCGCTCGAGGTAACGCACTTCGGCGGCAGGCCCACCGCGCCGCCGGGGGTAGGCGTCTACAACCCGGCCTTCGACATGACCCCCGCGCCCTTGGTGACGGCCTTCATCACCGAATTGGGTGTGGTCAAAGCTCCCTTTCTCGAGGGTCTGGCCGCACTAAAATCCTCGAGCGAACCGCGCACAGTTCTGACGACCTGAAGCAGGGTGAACCCTCTCGCTCGAGGGGTTCAGGGCGTTTGCTGTCAGGGAAATGCTATATTCCGTCCCCTTTGGAGGTTTTATCAACACACCCGACTTGGTAGTGGGCCTGGATTCCTCGACCCAATCGGTCAAGGTCATCGCCTGGGACCGTGCTGGGCACGCCGTCGCCTCGGGCCGCGCCCCAATTCCGATGTCCTCGCCACAGCCGCACTGGATGGAGCAAGACCCCGAAGACTGGTGGCGTTCGCTGATGGGGGCGCTTGAGGAACTGTGGACCCAGATTGAGCCACAGCGGGTAGGGGCGGTGGCCATCGCCAATCAGCGCGAAACCCTGGGCTTGCTGGACTCACAGGGACGGGCCACTCGACCCGCCCTCACTTGGCTCGACGAGCGCGCTCGAGATTCGCTCGAGGTTCTGGCTCGAGACTTCGGAGCACAAAAGCTGCACTTCATCACCGGACGCCCTTTAGACCTCACCCCAGCGCTGTGCCGTATGGTCTGGCTGCGACAAAACGAGCCGCAGGTCTACGCCCGGACCTCGAGCTTTGTGGACGTGAGCAGCTACCTGAACCTGCGCCTGTGCGGACGTCTGGCCTCGAGCTGGGCCAGTTGCGACCCGCTGGGTACCTTCGACATCCACTCGAGAAGGTGGTCGGAGCCTATCTTGGACTACCTGGGATTGACCGAAGCGCAGTTCTCGCAGCCGCAGCAGCCGGGAACCCTCATCGGCCCGGTTCACGCGGAGGCCGCACGGGAAACGGGCTTTCTCGAGGGCACGCCGCTGATTGCAGGTGGGGGCGATGGGCAGTGCGCCGCTCTGGGCACCGGTTGCACCGCGCCGGGACGGGCCTACGTGAACCTGGGTACCGCGCTGGTGTTCGGGGTGTGGTCTTCGGGTGCCCAGATGGACTTGCACTGGCGCACCCTGCTCTCGGGCAGCGGCCACGGCTACCTGCTCGAGACGGTGCAGCGCACCGGGGCTTACCTGATCACTTGGTTTATCAACACCTTCATGAATGGGCAGGCCACTCCCGAGATTTTTGCGGCCCTCGAGCGTGAAGCCAGCGCCCTGCCCATCGGGTCAGACGGACTCATCACCCTGCCCTACTTTTCGGGCTGCATGAACCCGCACTGGGACCCCGACGCCCGAGGTTGCCTGATCGGGCTGGGCAGTGGACACGGGCGCGGTCACATCTACCGCTCGATTCTCGAGGGGGTCGCGCTCGAGACGGCGGGCGCGGTGCAGGCTATGCGCGAGGGTGGCATCCCTGTCGAGCGTATCACCGCCATTGGGGGCGGCTCGAGCAGTGGATTGTGGGTGCAGATGTTTGCCGACGCGCTAAGGCAGGATTTGTGGCTCTCGGACACCCAGGAGGCGTCGGCGCTGGGCGCGGGGATGCTGGCTGCACTGGGGCTGGGCTGGTTTGAAACCCCGCTCGAGGCCAGCGAGGCCATGCGCGGTTCCTTGCGCCGGGTCGCGGCCCAGCCGCACACCGCGCCCGCCTACGCCCGCCTGCTCGAGCTGCAATCGGCGGTGTACGCCAGCAACGCCGCGCACTTCAAAACCCTGGCCCAGATTCGGCGCGGCGTCCAACCGTGATTGGCCTGGTGTGCATAGATGTGGACGGCACCCTGGTCGGCTCGAGCGGCGAGGTTGACCCTGCGGTGTGGACGCTGGCGGCGCGGCTACGGGAACGCGGGGTGCGCTTGGCGCTCTGCACCGGGCGTCCGGCCTTTGGTCGGGTGGACGAGTACGCCCGCAAGCTCGACTTTGAAGGCTGGCACATCTACCAGAACGGGGCCAGCGTGGTGCGGACCTCGAGCGGGGAAGCCTTCTCGAGCGTGATTCCAGCGCAGCACATCGCCCCGCTGATTGCGCGCTCCCGCTTGAAGCAACGGGTGCTCGAGCTGTACGGCGACCACGCTTACAGGGTCGAGAGCCTGGACCCCCGCGCCGAGCAGCACGCCGCCTCGCTGGGACTGGAGGTGGCGCGCGGCAATCTGGACGCTTTTGAGCCGCCGGTGGTGCGGCTCGAGTACGTGCTCAGCAGCGCCGAACTTCGGGAAGTACTGGGGGAGGCGCATCCCGGCCTGACCCTGGCGGTCTCGAGTTCGCCCACCATGCCGCAGGCGCATTTTGTGAGCCTCACGCTCGAGGGCGTGAGCAAGGGCAGCGCGGTGCGGCAGGTGGCCGCCGATTACGGAATACCACTGGCACAGGTGATGATGGTCGGGGACAGCCCCAACGACCTCGAGGCCCTGCGCGCGGTGGGTTGCCCGGTGGCGATGGGCAACGCCACCCCCGAGGTGCTCGAGGCGGGCCGTTTCCGGGTGGGCCATGTGGACGCGGGCGGTCTGGTCGAGGCGCTCGAGCTGGCGCTGGGTGAGTAGATTTCGCTCGAGGGGTGCAGGCACTGGACTTCAAAGGTGAGGCTTCTGCTTTGGCTTTGAACCCCCCGCGTTCCTTGCGGAACACACCCCCCTATGAATAGGTGGGTACTTTGGATTATCCGTTCCACTCGAGAAATTTACCTTTTATCCCTAACTAAGCCTGTACACCGCCCTTCAACCGCGCAATTTTAAAATATGCTCGGCAATCTGCACAAAGCCCGCACCGCCGCGTTCGCTCGAGACATAGGTAGGCAGGGCCGACATCTGGCCTACGAAATCCTGCACATTGGCCACCCCGCAGGCGTGCGGAAAGTAGCCAAACATCGGGGCGTCGTTGGGGCTGTCGCCACAAAATACGATTTGCTCTCGAGCCGCCGCGAGGTCGAGTCCCAGCACCTCACGCACGAAGACCTCGGTCATGCTGAGCTTGTCGAAATCGCCAAACCAACCATTCACATGGATGCTCGAGACCTTGGCGGTGGTCCCGGCCTGCCCGAACAGCTCGAGAATGCGCTGCACAGCGGCTTTGGGGAGCGCGGGCACATCTTCGCAGAAGTCTATGGCCAGGTCGCTTTCGCGGTACGGCTGGTCGCTCGAGAGGGCCGCTCCCGGCACCTGCTCGAGAATATGCGCGGCCAGCGCGTTCAAGCGAATTCGGTTGCTCGAGCGCTCACTTTCGGAGGCCATGAATCGTCGCTGCATCCGGCGCTTGGCGTGGTCGTAGGCGAAGTAAAATGCCCCGTTCTCGCCCACCACCCCGGCCACCGGCCATAGCCGCGCAATCAGGTCACACCAGCCTGCGGGCCGCCCGGTGATGGGCACCACCGGGATTCCAGCCTCGCTGAGCCGCTCGAGCGCCATGTAAGCGCTAGCAGGCAGGCGACCCTCGAGCGTCAGGGTGTCGTCTATGTCGGTCAGCAAGGCTTTCAGATTCTGGGCCAGGTGTGTGGGCAGGTGCTCGAGCGGCTGCATGGGTCTCCAGGGCAGGGGTGAGGGTTGGATGGTTGGAGGCGGTCTGGCCCGGAAGGCGAGCAGGCCCGGAAGGTGCCGTTCTGCTCAAGACGTGCCGTTTAGACCAAGACGGTTGGAGGGTTGTTGATGGGTCGCTCGAGGGGCAGAATCCCTCAGACTCCGGCCCGTACCCGTTCCTCGAGCAGGCCGCTATCGGCCAGCAGGTCCAGCACTGAAAAGCGGTTTCGCATCTCCCTTGCGTGCAGAACGGCTTCGTGGTAGAAATCCGGCTCGAGGCCCAGTTCGACGGCGCTGGTCGGGCCACCCGCTTCCTTGAGGCGTTCCTCCAGAATTTCGGCGGGAATCATGAAGGCGCGGCACTCACGCACTAAATCGGGCCACAGGTCGCGTAGGCGGGTGTTGAGCGCGGCGGCACCCTCGGCACTCAACGCCTTTTGCTGCCACTGCTCGAGACACTGAGGGGCCATCTGTGGCCCGAAGCGCCGTAGCATGTCGGGGTAGTCCATAACGGTTGGCGCGAGCGTAGGTGGCGCGTCCAGGCTCAGAAAGTACGCTTGAAGCCGCGCCATACTGATGCTCGAGACGCCCACCTGTTGCCCGTGCAGGGTGCCAGGATGGCGCGCACCCGCGAAGCAATCTATGTAGTGGCTGATTTGATGCTCACCCATCGAGCCGTGGTTGGTGGTTCCGGTCAGCGACACGCCCAGACCGCACAGCGTGAGCACCCGGTGCAGCGGGGCCAGCGCCTCGAGATTGCCCGTCGCCAACCCCTTGGCCTGGGCCAGCATCTCGGTTTCGTCGCTTTCCTGAAGCGCGAAGGGTGTGGAAGTGTAGGGCGCGCCCAGCAGGCGGTGGGCCAGCCAGGAATCCACCTGCGCGGTGGAGCGGCACAAACTGTCGCCAAAGCCCGCCGCCGACAGGTAGGCGGGCGCGGCGGCGCTCACCTCGAGGTCAATGAACACCCCACGGGCGGCGTGGGCGGGCAGCGAGGTCTTGAGGCCCGAGCGAAGGGTGATGCTCGAGGTGGTCGAGGTGTAGCCGTTCATCGAGGCCGCCGTACCAAACACCGCGTAGGGTCGCCCGCTCTGAAAGGTCACGTACTTGCACAAATCGTTGAGGGTGCCCGACCCCACCGCAATCAGCGCGTCGGCCTCTCGAGTGCGCTCGCTGAGGGTCTCGAGCCAGCCCTCGTCGGCGTGCGGGTGCTCGAGCACGATGGACAGTACCTCGAAATGAGCCGAGAGCGCCGCCTCGAGCCGCTGCCCCAGCGCCGCGTGCGTGGCGACATCGGATACCACCGCCAGACGGTGGCCCAACCCGAGGGCCGCGACCAGCTCAAACTCACGACCCTCGAGCGAGCGGTCTATGACGATGCTCCGGTAAGGCACGGTGAGCCGCTTTCC
>Ga0123339_10003520_pt1 | contig 10390 bp, 6 predicted proteins | sample lystaG_FD_89956 | JGI IMG/M metagenome (GOLD analysis project Ga0123339, IMG submission 89956) | Glacier valley bacterial and archeal communities from Borup Fiord, Nunavut, Canada, to study Microbial Dark Matter (Phase II) -... | ecosystem: Environmental > Aquatic > Freshwater > Ice > Glacier ... | reverse complement strand
TTTGGCGGAGCCCAGAATCTTAAAGGTAAGAAAATTGCTATGACTTGGGCTTATTCACCATCTTATGGTAAGCCATTATCAGTTCCTCAAGGAGTTATTGCTCTTATGACAAGATTTGGTATGGATGTTGTTCTTGCTCATCCTGAAGGATATGAAGTAATGTCTGAAGTTGAAGAAGTAGCTAAGAAGAATGCTCAGCAATATGGCGGAAAATTTACTAAAACAAATTCTATGGATGAAGCTTTTAAGGATGCTGATGTAGTATATCCTAAGAGCTGGGCTCCTTTTGCTGCAATGGAAGAGAGAACTGTATTTTATGAAGAAGGCAAAACTAAAGAAATTGGTGAATTAGAACAAAAATTATTAAAACAAAATGCAGAACACATTGATTGGGCTTGTACAGAAGAATTAATGAAAACAACTAAAGATGGAAAAGCTCTTTATTTACACTGCTTGCCTGCAGATATTACAGGAGTAAACTGTAAAACTGGTGAAGTTGATGCGTCTGTATTTGACAGATACAGGATACCACTTTATAAAGAAGCAAGTTACAAACCATATATTATAGCAGCAATGATATTTTTACAGAAAGTTAAAAATCCTGATGAAACTCTTCAAAAATTATTAGATCAAAATAAAGCTAGATTAATTAGATGATTTAAAATTAACAGGAGGATTTATAATAAATGAGTACGAAATTAGATTATATAAAAATACAAAAAGCAGCTGAAGGTTATGAAAAACAAATGACTAAATTCTTAAGAGAGTTAGTTCGTATACCAGGAGAAAGCTGTGATGAAAAGGGTCATGTTGACCGTATCGCTGAAGAAATGAAAGCAGTTGGTTTTGACAAAGTTGAAATAGATAAAATGGGCAATATTTTTGGCTACATGGGTACAGGTGAAACTTTAATAGGTTTTGATGCTCATATTGATACTGTAGGTATTGGAAACAGAGCTAACTGGGAATTCGATCCATATGAAGGATTTGAATCTGAAACTGAAATAGGTGGACGTGGAACATCTGATCAATTAGGTGGTATTGTATCTTCAGTTTACGGTGCAAAAATCATGAAAGACTTAGGTATGCTCAGTGATAAATATACAGCATTAGTAGTTGGAACAGTTCAAGAAGAAGACTGTGATGGACTTTGTTGGCAATATATAATTAACGAAGATAAAATTATACCAGAATTTGTAGTTTCTACAGAACCAACAGACAGCGGTATATATAGAGGACAAAGAGGGCGTATGGAAATCCGTGTTGATGTTCAAGGAGTTTCATGTCACGGTTCTGCTCCCGAACGTGGAGACAACGCAATCTACAAAATGGCTGAAATTCTTAAAAATATTCGTGACCTCAATGTAAATGATGCATCTGATGATACAGAAATCAAAGGCTTAGTTAAAATGTTAGATAAAAAATATAATCCACAATGGAAAGAAGCTGCTTTCTTAGGACACGGTACTGTAACTACATCTGAAATATTTTTTACTTCACCAAGCCGTTGTGCAGTTGCAGACTCTTGCTCTATTTCATTAGACCGTCGTATGACAGCTGGAGAAACTTGGGAAAGCTGCTTAGATGAAATTCGTGCACTTCCTGCTGCAAAGAAATACAATGCAACAGTAAGCATGTACAATTATGATAGACCAAGCTACACGGGACTTGTTTATCCAATTGAATGTTACTTCCCAACTTGGGTTATTCCAGAAGATCATGATGTAACAAAAGCAATGGAAGAAGCATATACAAACCTTTATGGAACAACACGTAGCGGTTCTAAAGAAACTGATGCAATGAGAAAAGCTCGCCCACTTACTGATAAATGGACATTTTCAACAAATGGTGTTTCAATCATGGGACGTAATGGTATTCCTGTAATTGGATTTGGACCTGGAGCAGAAGCTCAGGCACATGCTCCAAACGAAAGAAGCTGGAAGGAAGATTTAGTAAAATGTGCTGCTGTATATGCTGCTCTTCCAACAATTTATATAGAAAACAAATAAGTAGATATCCCAAATCTTTGATTTGAAAGAAAGGTAATAGCTATGAGCGATACAATGAAATCAATTTGTTTTGAAAAAATTATTAAAATATGCCTTGAAGATTATTATTCAAAAGGAAAGATATTTGAAATAGATGAAAAACATTTTTATAGAGATGGTAATGACAATAGATTTTTGTTAGGGCCAGCAGCTGGTCCACATACACAATTAGCACAGAATATATTATCGGCTTATTTAACAGGTTCAAGATTTTTTGAACTAAAAACTGTTCAAGTGGTAGATGGAAAACAGATGCAGGAAATGATTGCAAAGCCGTGTATCGATGTGAGAAATGTAGGATACAATGTTGAGTGGTCAACAGAATTAACAGTTGAAGATGCAAGGCGTGAATATACTATGGCATCTATATTATTACAAGTTATGGCAATTGAATTAGCATTATCAGATAAAAAGGATTTTGTATTTAACATCAGTGTAGGATATGATCTTAAAGGAATACAATCAAAGAAAATATCAGATTATATAGACGATCTTAAAGAATCGAAAGATACTGAAATATTTAAAGAATGTATAGATATATTAAAAAGAAATATCAACAAATTTAGAAAGTTTAAGCTCGAAGATATAGATAAGATTTCTTCGCAAATAACAGATACAATTACTCTATCCACGATGCATGGCTGCAAAGCTACTGAAATTTTAGATATGGGTAAACACTTAATAGTAAATAAAAAAATGAATACATTTATAAAATGCAACCCTACATTATTGGGATATAAGAATGTAAGAGACATTTTAGACAATTTAGGATATAACGATGTTATAATAAGGAAAGAAGATTTTGATAATGATTTACAATTTAATATGGCTAAAGATGTAATATCTGAATTATTAAAATCAGGTAAAGAAGACAACTTATTAGTTGGAGTTAAGTTAACAAACACATTACCTGTATACAATAATAGAAAAGTGCTACCTGGAGAAAGCATGTATATGTCAGGAAAGCCACTTTACCCAATAGCAATGGGTGTGGCAGAAAAGATAGCTAATGCTTTTAGTGGTGATATACATATTTCTATGTCAGGTGGTATAGACAAAAACAATGTGCTTGATGTACTTAAAACTGGAATAGCTCCTATAACATTTTCAACTCTTCTTTTAAAACCAAGAGGTTATATGAATACAAGAGCTCTCTTGGATGCTGTTAATGAAGCAGAAATTATTTGTTTTGAGAAAATAGATGTAGATGCAATAAGCGAATTAGCTAAAAAAGCAAAAGAGGATATAAATTATAAAAATAAAGGTGACGGCAAGATTTTAGAAGATAAACTGCCAATATTTGACTGCTTTAAAAATAAATGCGGGATTTGCGTTGATGTATGCCCAAATCGTGCTAATATTAAAGTTTGTGCTGAGGGATTTATTGCGCCATATCAAATTGTACATATTGAAAATATGTGCAATGAATGCGGAAATTGCCATGTGTTTTGTACAAAGGGAGGATTCCCATATTTAAAAAAAATAACACTGTTTAATGATTTAGAGGAATTTAAGGATTCGGAAAACAGTGGATTCCTTCGCATTGACGAAAATAAATTCCTATTGAGGAATGAATCGAAAAAAGAATATGAATATGAATATGACAGCAATTCAAATTCGGAGAAGAATGAAATTGAAAAACTTCTTGAAGCAATTGTAAAAGATTATCCATATTTAATTAAATAGCAAGGAATATTGCAGACTATAAGGAAAAAGCAGAAAATCATTCATTCTTAATATTTTTAGGAGGGCGGATATATGATTATAGGTAATGGTAAGGTTATTACTAATGATTCAGCTAATCCATTTATAGAAAATGGAGCAGTTTTATTTAGAAGTAATGTCATAGAAGCAATCGGCAAATATGAAGATTTAAAAAGATATAATCCTAATGAAGAAACAATAGATGTTAATGGCAGAGTAATAATGCCAGGTATGATTTGTGCACACAGTCATATATACAGCGCTTATGCGAGAGGTATGTATGTAAGCAAGCCAACAACAGATTTCTTTACTGTTCTCGAAAATTTATGGTGGAGTCTTGATAGAAAACTTACATTAGTGGATGTAAAACTTAATGCACTGACTACTTATATTGAATCAATTCAAAATGGTGTAACTACATTAATAGATCATCATTCAGGACCTAATTCAGTTACAGACAGCCTTTTTACTATAGCGGAAGCTGCTAAACAATTGGGTATAAGAACATCTCTATGCTATGAAGTTTCTGATAGAGATGGTAATGATATTACTCTTAAAGAAATTGAAGAAAACGCAAACTTCATTAAAGCATGTCAAAAAGATGATAATGGAGATATGATAAAAGGTTTGTTTGGACTCCATGCATCATTCACATTATCAAATGATACTTTATATAAGGTTAAAGAATCGATGGAGGGCATATATAATGGTTACCATATTCATGTTGCTGAAGGCATTCAGGACGAGTATGATTCTTTGAAAAAATATGGCAGAAGAGTTGTAGAAAGACTTCACGATTTTGAAATATTAGGAGAACAAACTATTGCGGCACACGGTGTTCATGCTAATCAAAGAGAAATTGAAATCTTGGCAGCTACTGATACAAGCGTAGTTCATAATCCAGAATCAAACATGAATAATGCAGTTGGTTGTCCTCCTGTGGTATCAATGTTAAAGCAAGGATTAAGAGTAGGACTTGGTACAGATTCATATACTAATGATATGTTTGAATCAATGAAAGTTGCAAATATTTTGCAAAGTCACCATTTGTGTGATCCTGCAGTTGGCTTTATAGAAACTAAAAAGATGCAATTTGAAAATAATCCTAAAATTCTCGCAAAATATTTCAAGCATGGTTTGGGTGTATTAAGAAAAGGTGCTTACGCAGATATTATAACCCTTGATTATGATCCGTTGACACCTATGAATGGAGATAATTGGTTTGGTCATGCACTGTTTGGAATGACAGGCAGAATTGTTAACGACACAATTATTAACGGCAAATTTGTAATGAAAGATAGGGAAGTTCTAGCAGCAGATGTAAAATGTATTATGGCGAAATCAAGAGAAAGAGCAAAACAAATTTGGCCATTAATGTAACTAATATTAGATTATTCAAGCGGGAGGGCATTTTGGGTCTGATAATTAAAAATGGTATTATAAATAATTGTGACGAGAGCTACAAAAATGATATATTAATTGAAAATGGGAAAATTAAAGAGATTGGTAATGATTTATGCCAGTCTGATTGTGTTATAATTGATGCCAGTGAACGACTAATATTGCCGGGAGGCGTAGATGTTCATACGCACATGGATTTAGATTTAGGACATTACAGGGCAGCAGATGATTTTTATACAGGAACAGTAGCCGCAGCTTTTGGAGGAACGACAACAATCATAGATCATATTGCATTTGGACCAGAAGGATGTAAACTTAAATATCAAATTGATCAATATCATGGCTTGGCAGATGGGAAATCAATAATAGATTATAGCTTTCACGGGGTATTTCAACATGTAGACAGAGATATTTTGGAAGAAATGAAAAACCTTGTTGAAGTAGGCATAATGAGTTTTAAAATATATATGACATATGATAATATGTTGCAAGATGAGGACATATTAAAAGTATTATTAAAAGCAAAGCAATTAGGAGCAGTTATTGCAGTGCATGCTGAAAACAATGGAGCTATACAATATTTAAGACAATATTATGGAGAACTTGGTAAAACAACACCTATATATCATGCTTTAAGTAGACCTGATTCTACAGAAGCTGAAGCAATAAATAGAATGATATATCTTAGCGAAATTGCCGGGTTTCCACACATATATTTTGTGCACGTATCTACGAAAAAAGGTCTGAATGAAATTATTTCAGCCAGGAAAAGAGGAGTTAAAAATATTTATTGTGAAACTTGTGTTCAGTATTTAACATTAACTGAGGACTATTATAAAAAAGAGAATAATGAAGGATTAAAATATATCATGTCGCCTCCCTTAAGAAAAAATGAGGATATGCAATCTTTATGGGAAGGAATAAAAAATAATGATGTGGATGTAATTGCTACAGATCACTGTCCCTTCTTCATAAAAAATAAATTAGATGGTGCATATGATTTTAGAATTGCTCCGGGTGGAGCCCCTGGTGTCGAGGAGAGAATGGAAATAACTCTGACTGAAGGAATAAAAAGAGGAATTTCTATTAACAAACTTATTGACAAGTTATCAACTGCGCCAGCAAAAATATTTGGGTTGTACCCTAAAAAAGGTGATATTAAAATTGGAACAGACGCAGATATTATTATTGTGAAAAAGAATAAAGAAATAATTAAATATGAAAATAGACATAGTGCAGTTGATTATACTACATATGAAGGGTTTGAAGTTGAATACGTAGTGGAAACAACTATTCAAAGAGGAAATATTATAATTCAAAATGATAAAATTATTGCTAATAAAGGTGATGGGATATTCTTAAAAAGAGTGAATAAAAGTAAAGGAGAATAAATATGTATACATTAAATGTTAATGGCAATGTTTGTAAAGTTGAAAACGATAAAAATATGATGGATTACTTAAGAGACGATTTAAGACTTACATCTGTTAAAAATGGCTGCAATCAAGGAGCTTGCGGTGCATGTTCCATTATAGCAGACGGAAAAGTTGTCAGAGCGTGCACTATGAAAATATCAAAGTTGGAAGGCAAGGAAATAGTAACCGTAGAAGGATTAACAGAGAGAGAAAAAGATGTATACTGTTATGCCTTTGCAAAATGTGGTGCTGTACAATGCGGATTTTGTATACCTGGAATGATAATAAGCGTCAAAGCATTAATTGATCAAAATAGCAATCCAACGAGGGATGATATAAAGAAGGGCATAAGAGGTAATCTCTGTAGATGTACAGGATATGCTAAAATAGAAGAAGCTATTTTATTATCAGCAAAAATTTTTAGGGACAATGATGAGATTCCAAAAACTATAGAAATTGTAGGAGTAGGAAAAGACATAATAAGAATTGATGCTAAAGATAAAGCAATAGGTAAGGCTAAATATGTAGATGACATAGTTGTAGATGGCATGGTATATGGAAAAGCTATAAGGCCTCCATTTGCCAGGTGTAAAGTATTGTCAATAAATAAGGAAAATGCATTAAAATTAAATGGGGTTATAGGAGTTTATACAGCTGAAGATGTACCTGGAAAGAGAAATCTCGGACATATAGTACAAGATTGGCCTGTTATGATAGCTGTTGGTGAAGAAACCAGATATATTGGCGATGCTATTGCTTTAGTAGTAGTGGAAACAAAAGAGAAACTTGAGGAAGCTATCAAATTAGTTGAAATTGAATATGAACAATTGAAACCTGTTAACAATCCGCGTGAGGCTGCAGAAGAAAACGCGCCACTAATTCATGAAAATGGGAATTTATTGTCCTTGCAATCTCTAAAACGAGGCGATGTAGACAATGCGATGAACAAAGCAAAATATATTTCTGAATATACTTATAAAACACCATTTACAGAGCATGCATTCCTTGAACCTGAATGTGCAATAGGTATTCCTGATGGTGAAGGTATCAAAGTTATAACAAGCAGCCAAGGCATATACGATGAATACAGAGAATTAACAAATATGTTAGGTGTTGAACAAGGTAAAGTCAGAATACAAAGTGCATATGTTGGTGGTGGCTTTGGAGGAAAAGAAGATATGAGCGTTCAGCATCATGCTGGTTTATTAGCTTATCTTACTAAAAAACCAGTTAAAGTTTTGCTATCTAGACAAGAAAGTATTAACATTCACCCTAAGAGGCATGCAATGGAAATTTATATGAAAGTTGCATGTGATGAAAATGGTAAATTGCTAGGGATGAGATCAAGAATTATATCCGATACAGGGGCATATGCATCACTTGGAGGACCTGTGCTACAAAGAGCATGTACCCATGCAGCTGGTCCATATAACTACCAAAATGTAGATATCGAAGGAAGAGCTTACTATACAAATAATCCACCAGGAGGAGCATTTAGAGGGTTCGGTGTAAGTCAATCATGTTTTGCAATGGAATGCGCATTAAATGATTTGGCAGAAAAAGTAGGCATTACCCCTTGGGAAATAAGATATTTAAATGCTGTCAGACCTGGAGATGTTCTACCAAATGGACAAATTGCAGATGAAGGTACAGCCTTTGTTGAAACATTAGAAGCTGTAAAGGATATATATGAAGAAACTGATAAAGATGAAAATAGATATGTTGGTATTGCTTCTGCAATGAAAAATGCTGGACTTGGAGTTGGAGTTCCAGATACAGGCAGATGCAATATAATGATACAGGATGGAATTGCTAGAATTAGAACAAGTGCTGCTGGTATAGGTCAAGGGTTGCAAACAGTCATATTTCAAATAGTATGTGAAATAACTGGTCTAAATGCTAGACAGGTATTTGTAGAACTTCCTGACACGAAATATACACCGAATTCTGGCACAACTACTGCATCAAGGCAGACTGTATTCACAGGAGAGGCTGCGAGGAGAGCTGCCATGAAGCTACGAGGTGCATTAAAAGAAAAATCATTAGAGGAATTAGATGGTGAGTTGTTTGTTGGAGAATACAGCTTTGATTCAGACCCTATCGGATCTGATAAACCGAATCCAGTAAGCCATGTTGCCTATGGATATGCAACTCAAGTTGTGATATTAGATAAAGAAGGAATTGTAGAGCGCGTTGTGGCAGTACATGATATTGGGCATGCAATAAATCCCGTAACTTCATCAGGACAGGTAGATGGAGGAGTTGTAATGAGTTTAGGCTATGGCCTAACAGAACAATTCCCATTAAAAGACGGTATCCCACAGGTTAAGTTTGGAACATTAGGACTTTTAAGATCAGTGCAGGTTCCAATAATAGAAACAATATTGATAGAGAAAAATAAAGAAGACTTGGCATTTGGAGCAAAAGGAATAGGAGAAATTTCTGCGATACCTGCTGCACCTGCTGTTCAAAATGCATATTTTAAAAAGGATGGTAAGTTTAGGGTGTCATTACCTTTAGATGATACAGCATATAAGAAATAAAAAAAAATGATATTATGAAAAAGTTATAAACATGAAGGAGAGCGAATGATAGGAGATATCGTGGCAGTTAGAAGCGGAGGTGATATTGCCTCGGGTACTATTCAAAAATTACATAGATCTGGATTTAGAGTTTTAGTATTGGAAATTAATAACCCTACATCAATAAGAAGAACTGTATGTTTTTCAGAAGCTGTTTTTAATGGAGAAATGGTAATTGAAAACATAAAAGCAGTTCTTGTTAAGAATAAAGAAGAAATAATTGATGCATGGCATAAAGATTATATTCCAGTAATTGTGGATCCAAAAGGGTTATACATAGGAATAATGAAGCCTATTGCTGTTGTTGATGCAATTTTAGCAAAAAAAAATTTAGGTACGTATAAAAATCTGGCGCCAATTACTATAGCAATAGGTCCAGGGTTTGAAGCTGGAACGGATGTTGATATTGTTATAGAAAGCAATAGGGGACATAATTTAGGAAAATTGATATTTGAAGGCATGGCTGAGGCAAACACAGGTAATCCAGGCATTATTGAAGGTTTCACTGCTGAGAGAGTTTTATATTCACCAGTTGAAGGAATTATTAAATTGCATCATGAAATTGGAGATACAGTTAAAAAAGGTGAAATAATTGCAACTGTAAATGAACAAAATATTTATTCTAAAATAGATGGTCTTATTAGAGGTTTAATACGAAATAATACTCATGTTGAAAAGGGTTTTAAAGTAGGCGACATAGATCCAAGAATTGATCAAATAAAGAATTGCTACACCATATCAGATAAAGGAAGATCAATTGGAGGTGGTGTATTGGAGGCCGTTATGATAGGCAAGAGGAAAAGATAAAAAATTTTTATCTTTTCTTTTTTGTATTACTAAATTAAATATAAATAATTGTATACTTTAACTAAAGTTTTATTAAAATATGCCGATATTTTAATTAGTATATATAATAAAATCGAGGTGGAGTTATGCAAAATATCAAAAATAACTTAAAAGAGGAAGAATTGGATATTGAAGAGGATACACAAAAAGATAAATATCTTACTTTTTTTACAGATAATCAGCTTTTAGGCATTCCTATTGCTGATGTAGTTCAAATTGTAGGAATGCAGGAAATTACGCCCGTTCCTGAATTTCCTAGTTATGCCAAGGGAATTATAAACTTGAGGGGTACTATTATTCCAATTATAGATGTGAGACTAAGACTTCACAAAGAAGAAATTGCTTATAATGAAAGGACATGTACAATCGTAACTAATATAATGGCATATTTATT
>Ga0123339_10003518_pt1 | contig 10391 bp, 6 predicted proteins | sample lystaG_FD_89956 | JGI IMG/M metagenome (GOLD analysis project Ga0123339, IMG submission 89956) | Glacier valley bacterial and archeal communities from Borup Fiord, Nunavut, Canada, to study Microbial Dark Matter (Phase II) -... | ecosystem: Environmental > Aquatic > Freshwater > Ice > Glacier ... | reverse complement strand
CGCAGCGATCGTCGTCATGACGATGTTCAAGGACGAGCGGAACGTTCTCACCGTGGTCTTCGTCCTCGGGGTGTTCGGCTGGCCGCAGATCGCGCGGATCACCCGCGGTGAGGTGCTGAGCGTGAAGAGCTCGGAGTTCATCACCGCGTCGACCGCGCTGGGCGCCTCCCGCTTGACCACGCTCGGGCGCCACGTGATGCCCAATGCCGCGGCGCCGATCATCGTCACGGCGACCGTTTCGCTCGGCATCTACATCGTCGCGGAAGCGACGCTCTCGTTCCTTGGCATCGGGCTTCCCCCGGAGATCACCTCCTGGGGCGCGGACATCGCCAAGGCGCAGACCTCGTTGCGATCCCAGCCGTCCGTGCTCTTCTACCCGGCAGGTGCCCTGGCTGTCACGGTGCTGAGCTTCATCATGATGGGCGACGTCGTCCGCGACGCCCTCGACCCGAAGGCACGCACCCGATGAGCGCAGCGATCACGCCGGACCCCGCCGTTCGCTCGCAGGACGACGCTCCGCTCCTGGAGATCACCGACCTCGACGTGTCCTTCGAGACGTCGACCGGCACCGTGCGCGCCGTCCGGAAGGGCGCGTTGACCATCTACCCGGGTCAGACGATTGCCATCGTCGGTGAGTCCGGTTCCGGCAAGTCCACGCTCGCCCACGCGATCATCGGTCTGCTTCCCGGCACCGGGACGGTCACCGGTGGATCCATCGTCTTCAAGGGCGAGGACATCACCCACCGGACCGACCGCGAGATGGTCTCGTTGCGCGGGAGCGAGATCGGCCTGGTACCGCAGGACCCGATGTCCAACCTCAACCCGGTGTGGAAGATCGGGTTCCAGGTCAAGGAGGCGCTCGTCGCCAACGGTCTTGACAAGGGCATCGACGCGAACAAGCGCGTCGCCGAGCTGCTCGCCGAGGCTGGCCTGCCGGACGCCGAGCGCCGGGCCAACCAGTTCCCGCACGAGTTCTCCGGCGGCATGCGGCAGCGGGCCCTCATCGCCATCGGTCTGGCGGCGCGGCCCAGCCTGCTCATCGCCGACGAGCCCACATCCGCCCTCGACGTGACCGTGCAGCGCACCATCCTCGACCACCTGGCCGGCCTCACGGAACAGCTTGGTACGGCCGTCCTGTTCATCACGCACGACCTCGGGCTCGCCGCGGAGCGCGCCGAGCACCTCGTCGTCATGTACCGCGGCCAGGTCGTCGAGTCCGGGCCGGCGAAGCAGATCCTGGCCGAGCCCCGCCACCCGTACACCCAGCGGCTGGTGGCCTCTGCGCCGTCGCTCTCGAGCCGGCGCATCGAGAGCACCAAGGAGCGGGACGAGGTGGCTCACAGTGCCGCCGCGGCAGCGACGACGGACCAGATCATGCGGGTCGAGGACCTGACGAAGGTCTTCCACCTGCGCGGCGGCCGCCCGGGTGCTTCGCAGACCTTCAGGGCCGTCGACGACGTCTCCTTCACCGTGCGCAGGGGGACGACCATGGCGCTCGTGGGGGAGTCCGGGTCCGGCAAGTCGACCGTTGCGAACATCGTGCTCAACCTTCTCGAGCCCACAGCGGGCACCGTCTACTTCGACGGGATCGACATGAGCACTCTCGACCGGAAGGAGCTCTTCGCTTTCCGGCGCCGAGTGCAGCCGATCTTCCAGAACCCCTACGGTTCGCTCGACCCGATGTACTCGATCTATCGGACGATCGAGGAGCCGCTGCGCACCCACCGCATCGGCGACCGGCGCTCGCGCGAGAAGAAGGTGCGCGAGCTGCTCGACATGGTCGCGCTCCCGCAGTCGACCATGCGGCGGTTCCCGAACGAGCTGTCCGGCGGACAACGCCAGCGGATCGCCATCGCGCGGGCCCTGGCTCTTGAGCCGGAGATGATCGTGTGCGACGAGGCCGTCTCGGCCCTTGACGTCCTGGTCCAGGCGCAGATCCTCACCCTGCTCAACGATCTTCAGGCAGAGCTCGGCCTCACGTACCTCTTCATCACCCATGACCTCGCGGTGGTCCGTCAGATCGCCGACGAGGTGTGCGTGATGCAGACGGGCCAGGTGGTCGAGAGCGCCACGACGGACGAGGTGTTCGACAACCCGCGCCAGGCATACACGCGTGAGCTTCTCGACGCGATCCCCGGGCGGCACCTCGAGGCTTTCGGCGGTTCCCAGACGGACCGTAACGCCTGAGAAGGAGCGGACCGAGGCCCGATCTCCACGGTTCGAAGCGGCGGCCGCTGCCGCGCCGACGGCCCACGATGGGCCGCGGCGGGCCGATGTTGCGCTTGCGGGTATCATGGTGGCGCGCATCGGTGTCGTTGCGCGCTCCCCCGTACTGAATCGAGTTCTGGCATGCCTGTGCGCTCCGACTTGCGCAATGTGGCGATCGTCGCCCACGTCGACCACGGCAAGACGACCCTCGTGGACGCCATGCTCTGGCAGTCCGGCTCCTTCGGGGAGCACGCCCACGTCGACGAACGCGCGATGGACTCCGGCGACCTGGAGCGTGAGAAGGGCATCACGATCCTCGCCAAGAACACGGCGATCCGGTACCGCGGGCCGGCCGCCGCCGCCGCGGGGATGCCAGACGGCATCACCATCAACGTCATCGACACCCCCGGCCACGCCGACTTCGGCGGCGAGGTCGAGCGCGGACTGTCGATGGTCGACGGCGTCGTCCTCCTGGTGGACGCGAGCGAGGGCCCGCTGCCGCAGACCCGCTTCGTGCTCCGTAAGGCGCTCGCCGCGAAGCTGCCGGTGATCCTCCTGGTCAACAAGGTCGACCGTCCCGACTCGCGCATCGAGGAGGTCGTGCACGAGGCGACCGACCTGCTGCTCGGCCTGGCGAGCGACCTGCACGACGAGGTCCCCGACCTGGACCTCGACGCCATCCTCGACGTCCCCGTCGTCTACGCCGCCGCGAAGGCGGGGCGGGCGTCGCTCACTCAGCCGGCCGACGGCCAGATGCCCGACAGCCTCGACCTCGAGCCGCTGTTCGCGACGATCCTCGAGAAGATCCCGGCACCGACGTACGAGGAGGGTGCGCCGCTCCAGGCTCACGTCACGAACCTCGACGCCTCGCCGTTCCTCGGGCGCCTCGCCCTGCTCCGTGTGTTCAACGGGACGATCCGCAAGGGCCAGATGGTCGCGTGGGCACGGCACGACGGGTCCATCCAGAGCGTCAAGATCACCGAGCTTCTGGAGACCAGGGCCCTGAGCCGGGTCCCCACGGACTCGGCCGGCCCCGGTGACATCGTCGCCGTCGCCGGTATCGCGGACATCACCATCGGCGAGACCCTCACGGACATCGACGACCCGCGCCCGCTGCCGCTGATCACCGTCGACGACCCGGCCATCTCGATGACCATCGGTATCAATACCTCGCCGCTGGCCGGCAAGGGCGGAAAGAACCACAAGGTCACCGCCCGTCAGGTCAAGGACCGGCTCGATGCCGAGCTCGTCGGCAACGTGTCGCTTCGCGTCCTGCCGACCGAGCGTCCCGATGCCTGGGAGGTCCAGGGCCGTGGTGAGCTGGCGCTCGCCATCCTCGTCGAGCAGATGCGCCGTGAGGGCTTCGAGCTCACCGTCGGCAAGCCGCAGGTCGTCACGCGCGTCATCGACGGCAAGATCCATGAGCCGATGGAGCACATGACCATCGACGTCCCCGAGGAGTACCTCGGCGCCGTCACGCAGCTGCTCGCGGCGCGCAAGGGCCGCATGGAGACCATGTCCAACCACGGCACCGGCTGGGTCCGGATGGAGTTCGTCGTCCCGGCTCGTGGTCTGATCGGCTTCCGCACGCAGTTCCTCACGGACACCCGCGGCACCGGGATCGCCTCGTCGATCGCGCACGGCTACGAGGCCTGGGCCGGTCCGATCGACACCCGGGTCAACGGCTCTCTCGTCGCCGACCGCTCCGGCAAGGTCACTCCCTTCGCGATGATCAACCTCCAGGAGCGTGGCTCGTTCTTCGTCGAGCCTACGGCCGAGGTGTACGAGGGCCAGATCGTCGGTGAGAACTCACGCAACGAAGACATGGACGTGAACATCACCAAGGAGAAGAAGCTCACCAACATGCGGCAGTCCACGTCGGACAACTTCGAGAACCTCGTGCCGCCCCGCAGGCTCACGCTCGAGGAGTCCCTGGAGTTCGCACGCGAGGACGAGTGCGTCGAGGTGACACCGGAGATCGTCCGGATCCGCAAGGTGGTTCTCGACCAGACCGAGCGCGGGCGTATCACGGCACGGTCCAAGCGGGCCTGACGTGGGCGGCGGTCTCCTCGCCGTCCATGCCCATCCGGACGACGAGACGCTGTCGACCGGAGCGTTGCTTGCCACCTGGGCTTCGGCCGGCCTGCCAGTGACGCTGGTGACCTGCACCCGCGGGGAACAGGGCGAGGTGATCGGCGAGCGCCACTCCGCGCTCGACGGTGACGGGGCCGCGCTCGGTGCGCACCGCACGCGAGAGCTGACCGCCGCCACATCCGCACTCGGTGTGCGTGACCAGCTGTTCCTCGACGATCTCGCCGACGGTGAGACCTGGGTTGACACCGGGATGGTCTGGGACGGCGTCGGTCGCGCCCGCGTCGGTGCCTCTGTCCCCGAGGGCGCCTTCGCTCGTGTCGACGTGGACCGTGCCGCTGCGGCGCTGGCCACGCTCCTTCGTGATCGGCGACCGGCTGTCGTCGTCACGTACGAACCGGAGGGTGGCTACGGACATCCCGATCATGTGCAGGCGCACCGGGTCACGATGCGAGCGGTCGAGCTCGCGGCAGAAGCTGGCTGGACGGTGCCCTGCGTGCTCTGGGCAGCGCTCGACGCGCGGGAGCTGCGCCGCGGGTACCGGGAGTGCGCGGGTCTGAGTGCAGCGGCGGGCGGTCTCGCGCTTCCGGACCCCGATGGCCCGCTGCCCACCGCGGCCGTGCCCGACGGTGAGATCGACGTCGACGTCTTGGTCCGACCGGTTCTCGCCAGGATCGTCGCAGCGATGGCCGCGCACGAGACCCAGGTCCAGGCCGTCCACCTGCGCGCGGCCGGCGCAGGTCTCGAGGACGCGACTCCTGGCGGACCTCGGCCCGCGTCTCTCGGCGTCTTCGCGCTCAGCAACGACGTCCTCCAGCCGTTGCTCGCCCACGAGTCGTACCGCTGCGGCCGGGGCGGGACCGGGCAAGTCAGCTGGCCCCCGGGGGTGCTTGTACGGTGACCGGCGTGGAGATGCTCACAGGTCGCGCGCTCGCGCGCGTGCTCGGGTCGTTCGCCGTCGGCGTCTTCATCGGTCTGGTCGGCACCGGGATCCATCGGCTGACGCAGCCGTGGGGCCTGGCCGGTGCGCTGGCGATCGTCCTCGTCGGCGGCGCGCTCGGCCGTGCGTGGTCCGGCTTGGCCGGCATGCTGGCCGTCGGGCTGGGGGTCGCGGCCGCGACGGGCGTGATGGGGACCGGCGGTCCTGGTGGCGATGTCATCGTCGCTGCACAGCCGATCGGGTACGTCTGGTTCGCCGGGGCGCTGGTTGCGGGGCTGGCCGGTGTTCTGCCGCGACGATGGTTCCGTGACGATGTGGCGCCACAACCCGAATCTCTCGGCGACCGGCCGTAGAATGCCAGCGCGCGGGCGAGTGTCCGTTGACGCAGGCAGGGGAGACCGCACCGCATGACCGACCGCGAGGAGAATCCGGGCGACGCCCCGGAGGTTGACGGGGACCGGACTGAGTTCGCCGCGGGCGACACGGGAGCCTCGACGGGGCCGGATGTCGCCCCGTCCGATGGTGGTCCGGCAACGGAACCTCCCGTGGACGTGGACTTGGCTGGCGATCTGGACGATGACGCCGAGGCGGTTCCCGACGCGCACCAGGACGTCGAGCCACCTTCTGCCGAGCTCGCGGAGGGTACGCCCGATGGCGCGGCCGGGAACGACGTCGACGACGACGCAAACTCCAGCGGATCGACCGAGCCGGGTGCTACCCGCGAGCCGGAGCGCGAGGCTGAGGCGCCGTCCGAGGTCGAGCACGAGCACGAGGCTGAGCCTGCCGACGGAACTGCGCCGGAGCCGGAGCCGGTATCGGCGGTCGAGCAGGGGCACGCGTCGGAAGTCGAGCCAGAGTCGGAGCCTGCCGAGCCTGCCGAGCCGGCCGAGCCGGCCGCGGAGCCCGCGCCGGTTTCCACGGATCCCCTGGAGTCCGGGCCGACCCCTGAGGCGGTCGGCCCCGACTCGTCGAGCCATCTGCCGGACGTCGAGTCCGACGCCGAGCCGGAAGCAGTCGCCGAGGTCGAGCAGGACGTCGACGATCTTGGTACGACGTCGGGACCGGACGCCGCGCGGGGCACGGCGGAGGGGATGGTAGCCGCGCTCGAGTCAGCCGCTGAGCCTTCGGCGGACGACACGGTGTACGAGCCGGTGGCTTTCCAGGTCGCCGCTGAGCATGCCAACGACGCACCGTCGTCGGACGAGGCGACGGCCACCGCATGGACCCCTCAGCCGTGGGGTCCGGTGTCGCCGGACACCACAACCCCCGATGTGACCGATGCAGCTGCGCCCGAGCCCGGAGCAGCCGAAGTGGTCACGGGTGACGTCCTGCCCGCCCCGTCCGTCGGCGCTGACCCGGAGACGACCCCGGAGGGGACGAGCGGGGAGGAGACCCTGGTCGAGCCAGGGGAGGCTCCGGCGACACCGGTGGAGACCCCCGCAGCGTCGGTGGAGCCCCCTGCCGCCCCGGAGGAGCCTGAGTCGCCCGAGCCCGAGCCGAACTCGCCCGTGCCTCCGCCCGAGGCGGACCTGGACGGCAGCACGACCGAGCCGAGCACGGTTGTTCCGCCGGTGGACAAGGGTGCTCAGGACTGGCGCGCCAGGCGGCTCCCGCGGACGGCTGGCCGAGTCGCGATAGCGGTGGTCGTGCTCGCAGGTGCCTACGTGGCGGCCGCGTGGGCGATGGCCGACCGGGTTCCGGTCGGAACGGTCGTCGCCGGCGTGGAGATCGGCGGTCTCGACTCCGAGGACGCTGTCGCACGCCTCGACGACGCCCTCGCCGAGGTCACCGTCGCGCCGATCCCGGTCGTGGCGGGCGATCAGCGGACCGAGGTGGAGTCGGCAGCCCTCGGGTTGACCTTCGACGCATCGGCGACCGTCGACACGCTCACCGGATTCGGTCTCGAGCCCGCCAAGCTGTGGCGGCACGTCTTCGGTGGCGGGGACGCCGATCCGGTCAGCGCCATCGACACGACCGTGCTCACTGCTGCGGTCAAGGGCATGGCCGAGTCGCTGGACACGAGTCCCGTTGACGGCACCGTGTCGTTCGTCGACGGGTCGGTCGAGACCACTGAGGCCGTCGATGGGATCGCCGTCGACGTCGCCGGTGCTCAGGATCTGCTCGCTCGCGCGTGGCTCACCGCAGCCCGCCCCGTAGTGCTGCCGACCACGGTGGTCACCCCCGACATCGACCAGGACGCTGTCGACCGGGCGATCGCCGACCTCGCGCTGCCCGTCGCCGGGGCGCCGGTCTCCGTAGAGGTCTCCGATCAGGTGGCGGAGATCCCGGCGAGCGTGCTCACTGACGTCACGCGGTTCGAGCCGGACGGTTCGGACCTCCGCGTCGTGATGGACGGCCCGGCACTGGTCGAGGCAGTCATCGCCAGGACCACCGGCCTGCTCACGGCTCCGGCGAACGCCGAGTTCACCTTCGACGCCGGTGCTCCGGTGATCGTGCCCGGCGTGCCAGGGACGACGCTGGACCCTGATGCCTTGGCCATGGCCGTCGTCACCGCCGCAACGGGCGCGGAACGGACAGCTCGCGTCGAGCTCGTGGAGGCGGACCCGGCGGACTCCGCCGCAGCGCTCCAGGCGCTTGGCATCACGGAGGTCGTCTCGGAGTTCTCGACGCCGCTGACCAGCGAACCGCGACGGACGGGCAACATCACGGTCGGCGCCGCAGCGATCAACGGCACCCTCGTCCGCCCGGGGGAGACCTTCAGCCTCACCGATGCTCTCGGGCCGATCGACGCCGAGCACGGGTTCGTGCAGGCTGGGGCGATCATCAACGGGGAGCATTCCGAAGCCTGGGGCGGCGGTCTCTCGCAGGTCTCGACCACGACGTTCAACGCCGCCTACTTCGCGGGATTCGTCGACGTCGAGCACCACCCGCACAGCGAGTGGTTCTCTCGGTATCCCGAGGGCAGGGAAGCCACGATCTTCACCGGAACGCTCGACATGCGCTGGCAGAACGACACCCCCTACGGGGCGCTCGTGCAGGCCTGGGTCCAGGACGGGCGGGTCAACGTCCGCATCTGGGGCACCAAGTACTGGACGGTGGAGAGCACAACGGGCGGCCGATCGAACGTCATCCGTCCGACGACGGTCTATTCGCAGTCGGCGACCTGCTCCCCGCAGCGCGCGGGCAACCCGGGGTTCACGGTGACGGTCAGGCGGATCATCACCCGCGAGGGAACGGTGGAGGCCGACGAGTCGTGGACCACCCGCTACCGGCCGCAGAACGCCATCATCTGTGGCACGGCTCCGGCGGAGACGCCGACGCCGACGCCGACGCCGACCGGGTGACCAGGGCCTGTCACGGTGCCTCCTCGGGCGGCTCGCGGTCCGTGTCGGGCGGGTTCACGCCTCCTGACGCACCGGGCAGGTCGCCGCGCCACTGACCGGTGACGGCATCGACGGCCGCACCGACCGTGGGGGCGAACCGCTCGGCCCCGAACCGCACCTCACCCGACGCCGTCCGCGCGTCGTAGCGGCGAAGGCGGTCCTTGACCGGGCCCTTCACCTCCGCGAGCACGAGTCTGACCCCTTGAGCGGCGAGAGCCTCGTCGAGGTCGATCAGTGCATCGAGCGCAGTCGAGTCGAGGTCCGTGATGGGCTCCGCCGCCACGATCACCGTGCCGGGGCGCTCGGCGGAGCGCGCGACCACCGATCGGACGTGGTCGGCGAAGAGCGTCCCGTTCGCGAAGAAGAGCGGTGCGTCGAAACGGACGATGGCCAGCCCGGGGATGCGCTCGCCCTCGGGGTGGCGCGCCAGGTCGTGGTAGCCGCGGACCCCGGGAAGGCGGCCGAGCTCGGTGCGGTACGGGCGCGAGGAATGCCGGACGAAAGCCGCGAGGGAGAGCGCGATCGCCACGACGATCCCCTCGAGCACGCCGAGGAAGACGACTCCGAGGAATGCGGCGACGCTCAGCGCCCCCTCGAGCGGCTGGATGCGCAGGAGGCGCACCGTGCCGCGGACGTCGGCGAGCGTCGAGGCCGCGACGATCACGACGGCGGCAAGGCAGGCTGTCGGGAGGTAGTCGGTGAGCCCTGGCGTCAGCACGATGAACACGACGAGAAGGACGGCACCGACGACGCCAGCGAGCTGGGTGCGTGCCCCTGCCTGCTCGGCCACCGGCGTCCGCGACGACGATCCGCTGACCGGGAACCCGCTGACCATGCCGCCGACGACGTTGGCGATCCCGAGGGCCCGCATCTCCGTATTCGGATCGACCATGTCACCGCGACGCGCGGCGAAAGCGCGCGAGAGGACAGCGGTGTCGGCAAAGGCGAGCAGCGCGATGCCAAGGGCTGGGCCCGCGAGCGCGCCGACGTCCGCCCAGGTGAGACCGCTCAGCCCGAGCTGCGGCAGCCCTTGCGGCAGTGCACCGACGACGGGCACGGCGTCCCTGAGGTCGAGGAGGGCCACCGCGACGGTGGCCCCGACCACGGCGACAAGCACCCCGGTTGCGGCGTTGACGAGCCGGCGAAGGACCAGCAGCGTCGCCAGGGACGCGAGCCCGACGACGAGGGCAGCGGGGACCACCTCCCCGCGGGCGACGGAGGTGACCAGGCGGCCGAGCCCGGTCACCGAGGCGCGTGGGTCGACCGACGACCCGAGGAGCGCCGGTAGCTGCCCGAGGAGGACGACAAGGGCGATCCCGTTGAGGTAGCCGATCCGGATCGGCTTGGACAGCAGGGTGGTGACGGCGCCGAGCCGGAGCAGGCCGCCGATGACGAGCAGGACGCCGGTCATGACGGCGAGCAGGCCCGCGAGGGCTACCGCACGGTCGTCGTCGCCGAACGCGAGGGGAAGCACCGCGACGGCGATGATCGGCGCGAGTGAGGAGTCCGGACCGAGGACCAGGATGCGTGAGGGGCCGAAGATCGCGTAGGCGAGCAGCGGGCCGATCGTCGCGTAGAGGCCCGTCTCCGGAGGGAGGCCCGCTGCCCGCGCGTAGCCGATGCCCGCGGGGACGAGGAGTGCCGTGAGCACGACACCGGCAACGAGGTCGTGGCGCCACCACGACCGCGAGTACCGCCGAGCGACCTCGATACCCGGGGCCAGGCGTCGAAGGTGGTCCGCCAGCATCTCTGCACCGTATCGCCGTCCGGCAAGGAGCGGGTGGGCTCAGTCGGGCTCTCGGGCCGGG
>Ga0123339_10003514_pt1 | contig 10395 bp, 8 predicted proteins | sample lystaG_FD_89956 | JGI IMG/M metagenome (GOLD analysis project Ga0123339, IMG submission 89956) | Glacier valley bacterial and archeal communities from Borup Fiord, Nunavut, Canada, to study Microbial Dark Matter (Phase II) -... | ecosystem: Environmental > Aquatic > Freshwater > Ice > Glacier ... | reverse complement strand
CGTGGAGTGCTGTCCACCGGGGCGATAGGCGCCTTCCGGGGAGCACAAACACCATATCATCGGCCTCACCCGATAAGCAAAGACCCTCGCCCGGCACCTACGGGAGTGTCCACGCGACTGCTCGTATGGGGTCCGCGCGCGCTTCCGACTTATCCGCACCCTTGCGACCGGCCTTGTCACCGGGCCTGTGACGGGAAGTCATCGCGTCGATCGAGATCGAGTTCTTTCGGTCGATTTCGATCCACGGCACCCACCCCGGGGGCGTCGACGCCCCCGAGCCGAAGGCTTCGCGGATCCTCAACTTCAAGAAGAGAGTCCGTGCGTCGCTCCCGCACAAATCATGTGCCCGATCCTGGGAAATGCACGTTATGCCGATGGCCAGGCGAAAGTCGCTCGGCGAGGTGCTCGCTAGAGGTTCGTCGACGGCCTCGCGCGATAGGATTCATCCATGATTGATCCCCGCGGCCAAGAGGCCCTCACCGGCGCGGCGCAATCGGAGATCTTCCAGATTTTGCGCGACGGCACGCCGCGCACGCGCTCGGAACTTGCCACGCTGACCGGACTCGCGCGGTCGACCGTGGCGGCACGGGTTGACGCACTCCTCCGTGTCAACCTCCTCGCCCCCGTTGCGGACGCGGCATCTACAGGAGGTCGACCTTCACGGCAGTTTGCTTTCGATGGCACCAGGCACGCGGTGCTCGGCGTCGATATCGGCGCGACCCACGTGCACCTCGCGCTCACGGACCTCCACGGCACCAAACTCGACGACATCCAGGAGGAGCTTGCCGTCGCGGAAGGGCCTGACATCATTCTCGGGTGGGTCATTGAGCACGGCACGCGCCTGTTGCAGCAACACAGCGACCGCGTCACGTTGCGCGCCGTGGGAGTGGGCCTACCCGGGCCCGTCGAACACACGACCGGTCGGCCAGTGGACCCCCCGATCATGCCCGGTTGGGCGAACTTCGACGTGCCGGGTGTCCTGAGGCAGTCGCTAGGAGTGCCCATTTACGTCGACTACGACGTGAACGTGATGGCGCTTGGCGAACATCACGACTATTGGTCGGACGTCGCGGACCTTCTCTTCGTCAAGGTGGCCTCCGGCATCGGCGCCGGCGTCATCGTTGGCGGCCGCGTGCACCGCGGGGCACAAGGCGTCGCGGGCGACATCGGACACATTTGGGTGCCCGAAGCCGACGGCGTGGAGTGTCGGTGCGGATCGCTCGGATGCCTGGAGGCCATCGCAGCGGGTCCCGCCATCGCCGCGAAGTTGCGGGCGCGTGGCGCGGACGTCAACGGCACGGCAGATATCATCGCCGCCGTCCGGCGCGGAGACATCGACGCCGTGCGAGAGGTGCGCGAGGCGGGGCGCATCATCGGACGCGTGCTGACCACGTGCGTGAGCCTGATCAATCCCGCGGTCATCGTGCTTGGCGGCGCCCTCGCCAACGCGGGAGACCATCTGCTCGCCGGCGCCCGTGAGGTGATCTACACGCGGTCTACCGCGCTGGCGACGGGCAGCCTGCAGATTGTGCGCTCGCGCGGAAAGCAGGACGCCGCGGTATCGGGCGCGTCCGCCATGGCGATTCAGCACGTGCTCTCGGTCGAGTCCGTCGAGGCGATGGTCCGCGTCGACGCCTAGCCGTAGCGGTACGGGACTAGCGTGCGGCCCACATCATGCCGCGCTCGACGAGCGAGCGCACGGTGGGCTGCTCGAGCACGTCCACCGTGTGACCGAGCGACGTCGCGAAGATCCGGCCCGCACCCCACGTGCGTGTCCACACCACCGGCATCGTGACCGGATCGGGCCACTCGTCGCCGTCGCCGGGAACGAGGACGCAATCGGCGAGGACCTCAATGAGGCCGTCTGCCAGAACCCAATACTGCTCGGTGCGGACGTCAAAGTCCTCCATGGCGCTCGTCACGGGATGCTCGGAGCCCGCCTCCGTGATGTGCACCGTGTAATCGCGATAGGGCTCGACATCGATCCGCCCGCGGTCTTCTGGGGCGTGGGGGTGGGCAGCAAACTGAGCACCGACCAGTTGCAGGTACTCCGTCGACGCCCTAAACGAGTCGATGATGCCCCCGTGCCACCCCGCGAAACCGACACCCGCCGCCACGGCACGGCGAAGCCCTTCGACCTCGTCGACCGTCGCGCTGCCCAACGTGAGGCATTGCACCACGAGGTCGTAACGACCCATGGCCTTGGCGTCGGCATAGATTTCTGGGGTGTCCTCGATGTCCAGTTCGAAACCTGCGGACTCAAGCGACGGGATGAAGACCTCCGTGGCCGCCACCGGGGCGTGACCTTCCCAACCGCCTCGAACGATCAAGCCTCGCTTGCCCATCCTTTGCCCCTTTTCAGCCACATCACCGATCTCACGATGATACGGGCCCAAAGGGCGCATCCACCAGGCAGCAAGCACTCGTCTCGACCGAGCAGGCGGGTCCGCATCTACTCCTTACTGCTGAACGCCGCGTCGAACGCGGCATCCGGGGCATCGAAGGCGAGGCGGCGCACGAACTCCAAAGCCTCAGGGGCGCCTAGGAGGCGGTCCATGCCCGCGTCTTCCCACTCCACCGAGATCGGCCCGTCGTAGCCGATCTGATTGAGCATGCGGAACGCGTCCTCCCACGGCACGTCGCCGTGACCGGTGGAGATGAAGTCCCAACCGCGGCGCGGGTCGGCCCAGGCAAGGTGCGAGCCCATGCGGCCGTTTCGGCCGTTGTTCATGCGCTTGCGAGTGTCCTTGCAGTCCACGTGATAGATGCGGTCCTTGAAGTCCCACAGCAGCCCGACAGGGTCGATGTCCTGCCAGACCATGTGGCTCGGATCCCAGTTGATGCCGAACGCCTCGCGGTGACCGATCGCTTCGAGCGTGCGTACCGTCGTCCAGTAGTCATACGCGATCTCGCTGGGGTGAATCTCGTGCGCGAAGCGCACACCCACCTCGTCGTAGACATCCAGGATCGGGTTCCAGCGGTCCGCGAAGTCCTGGTAGCCCGCGTCGATTGCGTCTTGAGACACCGGCGGGAACATGGCCACGTACTTCCAGATCGACGAGCCGGTGAAGCCAACGACCGTCTTCACGCCGAGCTTCGCTGCGAGACGTGCGGTGTTCTTCATCTCCTCGGCGGCGCGCTGACGCACGCCCTCGGGCTCTCCGTCGCCCCACACTCGGGCGCCGACGATGTCCTGGTGCCGCTGGTCGATCGGGTCGTCGCAAACGGCCTGCCCCTTGAGGTGGTTGGAGATCGCCCAGCACTTGAGGTTGTACTTCGCGAGCAGGTCGAGCTTGCCCTGCACATACTCGTCATCGTCCCAGCGCCAGGGGTCGAGGTGATCGCCCCAGCACGCCAGTTCGAGGCCGTCGTAGCCCCAATCGGAGGCGAGCTTCGCCACCTCTTCAAGCGGCAGGTCGGCCCATTGGCCGGTGAACAACGTGACTTGTCGCGCCATTGCAGTGATTCCTTCCGTACTCGATTTTAGGATTCCGTGTCGGTCCAGGCGCTGCCGGTGCCCGCGCTGCGCTCGACGGCGGCGAGAACGCGCTGCACCTGCCACCCGTCGGTAAACGATGGCGTGGGCTGCTCGCCAGCGGCGATCGCCGAGACGAAGTCCCGCACCTGGTGTGAGAATGCGTGCTCGTAGCCGAGCATGTGGCCAGGGGGCCACCACGCCGCCATGTACGGGTGTGCCGCCTCCGTCACCAGAACCTTGGTGAAGCCCTGCCTGTCGGCGGGTGCGGTCGCGTCGTAGAGGCTCAGGCTGTTCATGTCCTCAAGGTCAAAGGCGATCGCTCCCTTGTCCCCCGAAATCTCGACCCGCAAGGCGTTCTTCCTGCCTGTCGCGAAACGCGTCGCCGTGAAGGAGCCGATGCCTCCGCCCGACAGCCGCGCCATAAACATCGCGCAGTCGTCGACGGTGACCTGTCCGCGCTCGTCCGAAGCGGTGCCCGACAGGCCCTGACGTTCCCCGACGATGGGTCGCTCATGGACGAAGGTCTCGAGCATTCCGCTGACTCGCGTCAGATTCTCGCCGGTAATGAACTGGGTGAGGTCGATGGCGTGGGCCCCGATGTCGCCCAACGCGCCCGAACCGGCCTTGGACTTGTCAAGCCGCCACGTGAGCGGCGCGTCTGCGTCCGCGAGCCAGTCTTGGAGATACTCGGCACGCACTTGGCGCACCTTGCCCACGAATCCTTCTTGTACCAACTGACGCGCGAACGTCGCCGCAGGCACGCGTCGATAGGTAAAGCCCACCATCGCCACCGCGCCGGACTCTCGGGCGCGCGTCGCGGCATTGGCCATCGCCTCGGCCTCATCCACCGAGTTTGCGAGGGGCTTCTCGCACAGGACGTGTTTGCCAGCCTCGAGCGCCGCAATGGCGATCTCGGCGTGGGTGTGGCCCGGCGTCACGATGTCGACGATGTCGATGTCGTCACGGGCGATCACCTCGCGCCAATCCGTTGCCGCCTCTTGCCAACCCCAATAGTCGGCGAGATGCGCATTCTTCTGGGCATCACGGCCGACGATCACGGCCATCTCCGGCACTCGGTCGAGGTCGAAGAAACGGGGGGCGACGCGCCAGGCCTGGGAGTGTGCGGCTCCCATGAAGCCGTTGCCGATCATTGCTACGCGCAGGGGCGCTGACATATCTGTCTCGCTTTCTTGTCTCTTGGAGTTCGGGTCCCTGTGGGGGCGCCCGCCTCACGGCGGGCACCCCTATCGGTCGTTCTAGGACGCGAATCCAATCGGGAGGTACTCATCCACGTTGTCCTTCGTCACCACAGGGGCGTTGAGGACGATGCGGTTAGGGATACCAGCCGATGCGAGGTCACCCATGTTCTTGTTTTGAGCGAGCAGCCTGGCGAGTGCAATGCCATCTGCGGCCTGAGTCGACGGGTAGATGACGGTCGCCTCGAGCACCGTGTTGCCTGCCTTGATCGCTTCCATGGCGTTGCTCGAACCCGCACCACCCACCATGAAGAACTCGTCGCGCCCAGCCTGGTCGATCGCGGCGAGGACTCCGATGCCCTGGTCGTCATCGTGGTTCCAGATCGCGTCGATCTTCGGGTTAGCCGCCAGCAACTGCTCGGTGACCGCTTGGCCTCCGGCGATCGTGAAGTCGGCTGCCACGCGAGCGCTCACCGAGAGGCCGCAGTCGGACAGCGCGTCGTTAAAGCCGCGTGTCCGGTCTTGCGTCAGCGGAAGCGAGTCGATACCGGCAATTTCTGCGACCACTGCGTCGGACTGTCCGCCGAGCTTTTCGCAGATGTAGGTACCGGCGCTCACGCCCATGCCGTAGTTGTCACCGAGGATGGTGACGCGCGCGGCGAACGTGGATGAGAACTCGCGGTCGACGTTGATCACGGGGATGCCCGCGTTCATCGCCTTGATGGCGGCCTCGGTCAGCGCCGCACCGTCGGTCGGCAGCAGCACAATCACGTCGACGCCGTCGTTGATGAAGGTCTCGACCTGGCTGATCTGCAGGTTGGCGTCATTCGTGCCTTCGGCTACGCGCAGTTCCACGTCGCCGTACTTGGCGGCTTGGGCGATGGCCGCCGAGTTGATGGCGCCGAGCCAACCGTGGTCGGCCGCGGGACCCGAGAAACCGATGACGACTTTGTCGCCAGTGGCACTGTTGTCGACCCCGGCATCTGCCGTGGCGCTGTTGTTTCCGCCATCGGAGCTGCATCCTGCAAGCAGCGCGATGACAGCAGCAGCACTCGCTGCCGCAAGTGTTCGCATTCGCATGGTGCGGGATGCGGTCATGTCGTCCTCCTCGTTGAGTAACTGTGGTCATCGCCAGCGAAGAAGGGAACTCACACGAATCGCGGAGATTTTCCTGCGGTTCTCGCGTGACTTGTCCACACTGACACGTCGACGCTAGCAGAATCTCGCCAGTTGTGCGCATCTTTTGTACGTTGCTCGACATAACGGTTTGATCACGGCTAATCGTGAGATTTGAGCGTAATCGAGCGCACCATCTCGACGGCAATGTCGACGCCAGGAGATCCAGACAAGGCGGCGAGCGTGTGTTATGTTCGGGTTGTGATCAAAGCCGACCACCCCACGTCATTACTGCAAGTCCGCGGACTCACCAAGAGCTTCGGCGGCGCCCAAGCCCTCAAGGGCGTCGATTTTGACGTGCGCGCAGGGGAGGTTCACTGCGTGCTCGGCCAAAACGGCGCGGGCAAGTCCACACTCATCAAGACGCTCTCGGGCGCGCATCAACCCGACAAGGGCGAGTTCGTGTGGCAGGGTCAGCCGGTCACGATCACCGACCCCGTCGCCGCTCTCAATCTGGGAATCGCGACGATGTATCAGGAACTCGACGTCGTCGACGGGCTGTCAATCGCCGAGAACATCTTCCTGGGACACGAGAACTCCGCTGGCGGCGTAGTGCGCAGGCGCGCGACCAACAACGCGGCACGCGACCTCATGACGCGACTCGGACACGGCGACCTCTCCCCCACGCGCGAGGTGGGCACCTTGTCCCCCGCCAACAAGCAGATCGTGGCGATGGCGCGCGCACTCTCCCACGACATCAAGCTGATGATCATGGACGAGCCGAGTGCTGTGCTGGACTCGGAGGAGGTCAACAACCTCTTCCGGGTGGTGAAAGACCTCACGACCCAAGGCATCGCGGTCATCTATATCTCGCATCGCCTTGAAGAGATCAAGAGGGTCGGTGACCGCATCACGGTGCTCAAGGATGGCCGCTCACAGGCCGCGGGCCTTCCGGCGCAAACCACGCCGACGCGCGAACTCATTTCGCTCATGACTGGCACCGACATGGAACACGTCTTCCCGCCTCGCGTCGCCGTGGCGGACGATGCTCCCGTACTGCTTGAGGTCGAAGGCCTCGCCGCTGCGGGAGTGTTCAGCGGAGTGTCCTTGAGCGTGCGTGCCGGCGAGGTCGTGGGTCTTGCGGGGCTCGTGGGCTCGGGTCGATCCGAGATTCTCGAGACGATCTACGGAGAGCGACGCGCCACCGCGGGAACCGTCACGCTCTCGGGAAAGGTACTGAAGCCTGGCTCGGTGAGCGCCGCGGTGCAGAACGATATGGGCCTCTCTCCCGAGGAGCGCAAGAGCCAAGGCCTCATGCTCGAGGAGCCGATCTACCGCAACGCGACGCTGTCGACATTCACGCGATTCGCAAGAGGGCCACTTCTCGATGAAGCCGCTGAACGCGCCGCTACGCGCGAACAGATGACGGCGCTGGAGTTGCGGCCCGCCGAGCCCGACCGCATCACCCGAACGTTGTCGGGAGGCAACCAGCAGAAGATCATGCTGGCGCGATGGCTGATCCACGGCACCAAGGTGCTCCTGTTGGACGAGCCGACACGCGGCGTCGACGTCGGCGCTCGCATGGAGATCTACGCGCTCATCAGGGACCTCGCGGCCAAGGGCACGGCAATCGTGGTGGTTTCGAGCGAGATTGACGAAGTCTTGGGCCTCGCCGATCGCGTCCTTGTCATTTCCGACGGCGGAGTCGTCGCCCAGAAGGCGTCCACAGAAATCGACGAGCACGGCGTGCTCGATCTTGTCATGAAGGGAAGTGCCGCGTGAGCGAGCCGACCACCACCAACGCGGCCGACGCCAACCCGGCAGATCGCTCTGCTGTCACGCAAAACGCCGCCAAGCGATTCTTTGCGAGCCCCGCCGGACGCAGCATCGGCCTGATCATCGCCCTGCTGGTGCTCGTGGTCGTCGGCGCGATCACGGCGGGCGACAACTTCATGAATCTCAACAACCTGCTGGTCATCCTGCGGTCCGCGTCCGTGATCGGCGTGGTCGCCATCGGCGTCACGTTCGTGATCACCGCCGGTGGAATCGACCTGTCGGTCGGTTCGGTGCTCGGCCTGACCTCGGTGCTGGCGAGCCTCGGCGCAATTCAGACGGCCGCATCCGGCTTCTGGCCGCTGATGGTGTTCGTCGCCATCGCGGGCGGCGTGCTCGCCGGGCTCGTCAACGGAATGATCATCGCGTACGGGAGTGTCGTGGCATTCATGGCGACCCTCGCGATGCTCGTGGCGGCGCGAGGAATAGCGGAGCTCGTCTCGCAGCGCAAAACCCAGATTGTCGACAACCAGGGATTCCTCAACTTCTTCCGCTCGGACCTACTCGGCATCTCCTGGGTGGTGTGGATCTTCGCCATCGTCGCGGCGCTCGCGTGGTTCCTTCTCAACCGCACCACGTTCGGTCGCCGCACGGTCGCGATTGGCGGCAACGCCACTGCCGCCCGCCTCGCCGGCGTCAACGTCAAGCGCCACACGGTGTACCTGTACATGCTGTCGGGCTCGACCGCCGGCATCGCGGCGACGATGCTGCTGTCACGCACCACCGCGGGCACATCAACGCACGGACAGCTCTACGAGCTCGACGCGATTGCCGCCGTCGTGGTCGGCGGGACCTTGCTCGTGGGCGGACGGGGAACGATCGGCGGAACGGTCCTCGGCGTCGTCCTGTTCTCGACCCTCACCAACGTGTTCATTCAGAACAACTTGTCCACGTCAGTGCAGCTCGTGGCTAAGGGCATCATCATCGTCGCCGCGGTACTCCTCCAGCAGCGCTTTGCGAACCGCGAGGTATCCGCCAAAGCCTCGCCGTGAGACCACACCGCCTGGGGGTGCGCTCCCTAGGCGGTGTTCTCACCGCACTCCCTGGAGTTCACCTATCGGGGGCCTAGTCCTCGTCCCCCGCGATCGGCCCCGCGGCAACGTGGACCTCCGCGATCGGCGTATCCACCTCGTCGAGCGGCGCCGCGAACTGCGCGTCGTAGAGCCGCGAATAGGCGCCGTGCTTGGCGAGAAGCTCCGCGTGAGTTCCCTGCTCGACGATCGCGCCCTCCTCCATGACCAGAATCAGGTCGGCATCGCGAATCGTCGACAGGCGGTGCGCAATCACGAAGCTGGTGCGGTCCTTGCGCAGCTCCGCCATCGCGTGCTGGACGAGCAGTTCGGTGCGGGTATCCACGGAACTCGTCGCCTCATCAAGGATCAGTACGCTCGGCTTCGCGACAAACGCCCTCGCGATCGTGATGAGCTGCCGCTCCCCCGCGGAGATGTTGGTCGCGTCGTCGTCGATGACAGTGTCGTAGCCATCGGGAAGCGAGTGGACGAAGCGATCGACGAAGGCCTCGGTGGCGGCCGCGTGGATCTACTCTTCCGTCGCATCGGGACGCCCGTACGCGATGTTTTCGCGGATCGTGCCCCCAAAGAGCCACGCGTCCTGAAGGACCATTCCCGTGCGAGACCGCAAGTCGTCCCTCGTCATGTGCGCGATGTCGACGCCGTCAAGGAGAATCCGCCCGCCATCGAGCTCGTAGAACCTCATGATCAGGTTGACCAGCGTCGTCTTGCCCGCACCTGTGGGGCCGACGATCGCGACCGTCTTCCCTGGTTCCGCGGTGAGCGACAGGTCGGTGATGAGGGGAGCGTCGGCGCTATAGGAGAACGAGACGTCCTCAAACACGAGGCGCCCGTGGAAGTCTTCCGGCGACTGCGCGTCGTCGATGTCGCTCGACTGATTGTCCGCGTCGAGGAGCTCAAACACTCGCTCCGCGCTCGCGACTCCTGACTGAAGCAGGTTAGCCATCGAGCCGAGTTGGCTGAGCGGCTGCTGGAACTGCCTTGAGTACTGAATGAAGGCCTGCACATCGCCAAGCGGGAGCGACCCGCTCGCGACCTTGAGCCCGCCCACCACTGCAATCCCCACGTACACGAGGTTCCCGACGAACATCGCCGAGGGCATGATGATTCCGGAGATGAATTGGGCCCCGAAGCTCGCCTCGTACATCTCCTCGTTCTTCTCGGCGAAGGTCGCCTCGACCTCGCGCTGACGACCAAAAACCTTGACGAGCGCGTGACCCGAGTAGCCCTCCTCGATGAGCCCGTTGAGTTCACCCGTGTGCTTCCACTGGGCGACGAACTTGGGCTGCGATCGCTTGGCGACTACCGTCACGATCCCGATCGTGACAGGGATCGACACGACCGCGACGAGCGCGAGCTGCCAGTCGATCCACAACATCATGACGAGCACGCCGATGACGGTCAGGAGGGAGTTGAACAGCTGGCTGAGCGTCTGCTGCAGCGTCTGTGACACGTTGTCGATGTCGTTGGTCACGCGACTCAGCAGTTCGCCGCGCTGGTGCTTGTCGAAGTAGTTCAGCGGCAAGCGGTGAATCTTCTCCTCGACGGTTTCGCGCAAGCGATACACGGTCCTTTGAGTCAGGCCGTTGAGGATGTAGCCCTGGAGGTAGCCGAGCAGAGACGATCCCACATAGATCGCGACGACGCCGATGAGGATCCTGTGCAGGCGGGGGAAGTCGATCCCCTCGCCCGAGAGGAAACCCTTGAAGATCGTCGTCGTGGCCTCGCCGAGCACCTTGGG
>Ga0123339_10003512_pt1 | contig 10398 bp, 4 predicted proteins | sample lystaG_FD_89956 | JGI IMG/M metagenome (GOLD analysis project Ga0123339, IMG submission 89956) | Glacier valley bacterial and archeal communities from Borup Fiord, Nunavut, Canada, to study Microbial Dark Matter (Phase II) -... | ecosystem: Environmental > Aquatic > Freshwater > Ice > Glacier ... | reverse complement strand
GCCTTCTTCGAGCCGCGCCGCTACGACCTGAGCCGGGTCGGCCGCTACAAGCTCAACCGCAAGCTCGGCCCCGAGGTCGCGAAGCTCTCGACGCTGTTCGGCCTCGAACTCGAGCGCCCTGACCTCGACTCGCCGGTCCTGTCCACCAGCGAGGTCTTGGCCGCAACCACCTACCTGCTGCACCTAGCGAAGGGCGAGCCGGGCTACCGCCTCGACGACCAGGACCACTTCGCCAACCGCCGCATCCGCAGCGTCGGCGAGCTGATCCAGAACCAGGTCCGCATCGGCCTCTCCCGCATGGAGCGCGTCGTGCGTGAGCGCATGACGACCCAGGACGTCGAAGCGATCACACCGCAGAGCCTGATCAACATCCGTCCCGTCGTCGCGGCGATCAAGGAGTTCTTCGGAACGTCGCAGCTGTCGCAGTTCATGGACCAGGTGAACCCGTTGTCGGGCCTCACCCACCGCCGTCGCCTCTCGGCGCTCGGACCTGGTGGCCTCAGCCGTGAACGTGCAGGCTTCGAAGTCCGCGACGTCCACTTCAGCCACTACGGCCGGATGTGCCCGATCGAGACGCCAGAAGGCCCGAACATCGGCCTCATCGGCGCACTGTCGACGTACGCGCGCGTCAACGAGTTCGGCTTCATCGAGACGCCGTACCGCATGGTCAAGCACGGCAAGGTGACCAACGAGATCCGCTACATGGCCGCTGACGAAGAAGAGGAATACGTCGTCGCCCAGGCCAACGCCCCGGTCAACGCCGATGGCAGCTTCAAGGAAGAGCGCGTCCTCGTGCGTCGCTCGCCGCAGGCAGCCACCCTGGCGCAGCTCAAGCACATGCTCGAGGCCGAGAGCTTCTTCGGCGCAACCACCGACATCGCCTACGTCAAGCCTGACGAAGTGCAGTTGATGGACGTCTCCCCGAAGCAGATCGTCTCCGTTGCAACGGCACTGATCCCGTTCCTCGAGCACGACGATGCCAACCGCGCTCTGATGGGTGCGAACATGCAGCGTCAGGCCGTGCCGCTGGTGCGCCCTGAAGCGCCGTATATCGGTACCGGAATCGAAGACCGTGCAGCCCGTGATGCCGCCGACCTGATCCAGGCGCCCGAAGAGGGCGAAGTCATCGAGGTCAATGGTGACTCGATCATCGTCCAGTACAAGACGCTCGGCCGCAAGGTCTACAACCTCTCGAAGTTCCGCCGTTCCAACCAGGACACCTGCATCAACCAGCGTCCGAAGGTCAAGGAGGGCCAGCGGCTCATCAAGGGCACGATCATCGTCGACGGCCCGTCCACCGACATGGGCGAGCTGGCACTCGGCAAGAACCTGCTCGTCGCACTGCTGCCATGGGAGGGTTACAACTTCGAGGACGCCATCATCCTTTCCGAGCGCCTGGTCAAGGACGACGTACTGACGTCGATCCATATCCACGAGCACGAAGTCGATGCCCGCGACACGAAGCTCGGCGCCGAAGAAATCAGTCGTGACATCCCGAACCTCTCCGACGACATCCTTCGCGACCTCGACGACCGCGGCATCATCCGCGTCGGCGCCGAAGTCGGCCCTGGCGACGTGCTCGTCGGCAAGGTCACCCCGAAGGGCGAGACCGAGCTGACCCCGGAAGAGCGCCTGTTGCGGGCGATTTTCGGTGAGAAGGCTCGTGAAGTCCGCGACACCAGCCTCAAGGTGCCGCACGGCGAAAACGGCAAAGTCATCGACGTCAAGGTGTTCAGCCGTGACGATGGCGACGAGCTGCCGCCTGGCGTCAACCAGCTGGTCCGTGTCTACGTCGCCCAGAAGCGCAAGATCTCGGTCGGCGACAAGCTCGCCGGACGCCATGGCAACAAGGGCGTCATCTCCAAGATCCTCCCGCTCGAGGACATGCCGTACCTGTCGGACGGCACCGCTGTCGACATCATCCTCAACCCGCTGGGTGTCCCGAGCCGTATGAACGTCGGCCAGGTGCTCGAAGCGCACCTCGGTTACGCAGCCCGTTGGGGTTGGGACACCGGTGATTCGAAGGTCGGTCCGGACCCGATCCGCGGCACGGAGACGAAGACGCGTGCCTACACCAGGCCGGCGACGTTCATCGCCACGCCGGTGTTCGACGGCGCACACTGGGACGAGACCGAATCGGCCGGCAAGCACCCGACGATCAAGCGCATCTTCCAGCACCTCAACCCCGAAAGTGTCGATGGTGTTCGCCTGATCCAGGACGACGGCAAGACGATCCTGCGCAACGGCCGCACCGGCGAGGTCTATGACCAGCCCGTGACCGTTGGCTATATGTACATCTTGAAGCTCGCCCACTTGGTCGACGACAAGATCCACGCCCGTTCCACCGGTCCGTACAGCATGATCACGCAGCAGCCGTTGGGTGGTAAGGCGCAGTTCGGTGGCCAGCGCTTCGGTGAGATGGAAGTGTGGGCGCTCGAGGCCTACGGTGCCGCTTACTGCCTGCAGGAACTGCTGACGATCAAGTCCGACGACGTACTCGGCCGGGTCAAGGTCTACGAGGCGATCGTCAAGGGCGAGAACATCCCGGAGCCGGGTATCCCTGAGAGCTTCAAGGTGTTGATGAAGGAAATGCAGGCGCTGTGCCTCAATGTCGAAGTGCTGCAGGAAGACGGCAGCGAGATCGAAATGCGCGAGATCGACGAAGACGTCTATCGCACCGCTGAAGAACTCGGCATCGACATCAGCCGCCCGGAGCGCGGTACCGACGAGGACGACCGCGAGCGTGCCGCCCGGCGCGCAGAGCGCTCCTCCTTCTGAGACCACGACGCTTGACCAGCAGCTCTTTGACCAGCAGCTCTTTGACCAGCAGCTCTTTGACCAACAAAGCACGACACAAGAACGACGAAGAAACACAGATGACGCAGAGAACGACGAGAACCGGGGAAATGACCGATGCTTGATGTGAATATGTTCGACCAGTTGCGGATCGGTTTGGCCACGGCCGACCAGATCCGCGCATGGTCACACGGCGAAGTGAAGAAGCCGGAGACGATCAACTACCGCACGCTCCGTCCGGAAAAGGACGGTCTGTTCTGCGAGAAGATCTTCGGGCCGACCCGCGACTGGGAGTGCTACTGCGGTAAGTACAAGCGCGTCCGGTTCAAGGGCATCATCTGCGAGCGCTGCGGCGTCGAAGTGACGCGTAGCAAGGTTCGTCGCGAGCGCCAGGGCCACATCGAGCTCGCCGCCCCGACCGTCCACATTTGGTATCTCCGCGGTACCCGTTCGTGGCTGGCCTACCTGCTCGCGGGTATCGAGCCGAAGGAAGAGCTCAAGGCCAAGCAGTTGGAAAAGGTCATCTACTTCGCCGCCAACTTGGTGACGTGGGTCGACGAGGACCGTCGCCATGCCGATCTCCCGAACCTCGAAGCGGAACTCCGCGCCGAGATCGAGGAGATCCGCAAGGAAACGGAACTGAACATCGACCGTCGCTACAAGGACGGCGAAGCCGAAGCCGCCCGCCTCGAGAAAGAGGGCGCAAAGGATTCCGACGTCAAGGCCCGTGCCCGTCTGCTTGAGCGTGATGTCCAGTCGATCCGTGACAACGGTGCCGCTGAGGAAGACCTGCTGAAGCGCACGTGGGACGAGTTCAAGACGATCCACAGCCGCAAGATCATCGACGACGAGTTGCTGTGGCGTGAGCTGCGCGACCGCTTCGGCGATTACTTCGAGGGCGGCATGGGTGCCGACTCGATCAAGGCATTGATCGACCGCATCGACTTCGACGTCGAGGAGAAGCGCCTCCGCGTCGCCATCGAAGCTGGCGAAGGGCGCAAGCCGCTCAGCACGCAGCGCAAGCAGAAGGCGATCAAGCGACTGAAGATCGTCACCGCCTTCAACCGCCGTGACGAGCATGGTCGTCGCTCGAACGACCCGAAGGCAATGATCCTCGAAGTCGTCCCGGTGATCCCGCCGGAGCTGCGCCCGATGGTGCAGTTGGACGGTGGCCGTTTCGCCACCTCCGACCTCAACGACCTGTACCGCCGCGTGATCAACCGCAACAACCGCCTCAAGCGGCTGTTGGATCTCGGCGCTCCGGAGATCATCGTCAACAACGAAAAGCGCATGCTCCAGGAAGCCGTCGACGCACTCTTCGACAACGGCCGCCGCGGCCGCCCGGTCACCGGACCTGGCAACCGTCCGCTGAAGTCGCTGTCCGACATGCTCAAGGGCAAGCAGGGCCGCTTTCGTCAGAACCTGCTCGGCAAGCGCGTCGACTACTCCGGCCGTTCGGTCATCGTCGCTGGCCCGACGCTCAAGCTGCACCAGTGCGGCCTGCCGAAGCTCATGGCGCTCGAACTGTTCAAGCCGTTCGTCATGAAGCGTCTCGTCGATCTCGAATTGGCGCAGAACATCAAGTCGGCCAAGCGCATGGTGGAACGTCGCCGCTCGCAGGTGTGGGACGTCCTCGAGGACGTCATCAAAGAACACCCTGTCATGCTCAACCGTGCACCAACCCTGCACCGCTTGGGCATCCAGGCATTCGAGCCGGTCCTCGTCGAGGGCAAGGCCCTGCAGATCCACCCGTTGGTCTGCACCGCCTTCAACGCCGACTTCGACGGTGACCAGATGGCCATCCACGTGCCGCTGTCCGCAGAAGCACAGGCTGAAGCCCGCGTGCTGATGCTGTCGGCGAACAACATCCTGTCGCCGGCATCCGGCCGCCCGATCGTCACCCCTAGCCAGGACCTGATCATCGGTGCCTACTACCTGACGTCCCATGTCATCGGGGCCAAGGGCGAGGGCAAGATCTTCCGCCACGAGTGGGAGGTCTACCGGGCCCTCGACGAGGGCGAAGTCAATCTCCAGGCGATGATCAGGGTCATCCCCCGGCGTGACGACAACGGCGAGCGGGTCATCCGCGAGACGACCCCCGGCCGTATGAAGTTCGAGAGCGCACTGCCGTCGAACTACGGCGAGCGCTTCGGGCACATCGACATTCCCTTCAAGAAGAAGGAAATGGGAGTCCTCGTCGAGATCCTCTCGGACAACTACCGCAAGAGCGAAGTTGCCAACGCCCTGGACAACATGAAGAACCTCTGCTACCGCTATGCCAGCCAGAGCGGTCTGACGATCTCCATCGACGACGTCGAAACACCGGCAGCGAAGAAGGAAATCCTCGATCGGTACGAGAAAGAGGCCGACAAGGTCGAGAGCCAGTACCGCCGTGGCATCATCACCGACGGCGAGCGCCGCCAGCAGGAAGTCCGCATCTGGACAGACGCCACCGAAGATGTCAAGAACGCCATGGAAATCAGCTTGAAGACCAAGCAGTTCAACCCGATCGACGTGATGGTCGGCTCGGGTGCCCGTGGCAACATGATGCAGGTCCGTCAGATCGCCGGCATGCGCGGCCTCGTGGCCAACCCTCGCGGTGACATGATCCCTCGCCCGATCAAGTCGAACTTCCGTGAAGGCCTGCAGATGTTGGAGTACTTCATTGCTACTCCTGGTGCCCGTAAAGGATTGGTCGACACCGCCCTGCGTACCGCCGACTCCGGCTACCTCACCCGTCGTCTCGTCGACGTCGCCCAGGAACTGATCGTTCGTGAGCGCGACTGCGGCACCTCATTGGGTGTGTGGGTCGAAGACGTTGCTCCTGACACCGCCAACAAGCGCGCCTACCTCGAAACGAAGTTGTTCGGCCGCACGCTGCTCAACGACATGACGATGGGCGACGGCAGTGTCATCCTGGCGAACACGATCATCGGCGACGATGAGATGGCGGCCCTTCGGGATGACAAGACGATCAACCGGGTCCGCGTCCGTTCGGTGCTGACCTGCGATGCCGAACTCGGTATCTGTGGTCTGTGCTACGGCCGTTCGCTGGCCACCGGTAAGGAGATCGAGCTCGGAGAGGCTGTCGGCGTCATCGCTGCCCAATCGATCGGTGAGCCCGGTACCCAGCTGACGATGCGTACCTTCCACACGGGTGGCGTCGCCGGTAAGGACATCGCCGGCGGTCTGCCACGCGTCGTCGAGCTGTTCGAGTCACGCACCCCGCGTGGCGCCGCCAAGCTCGCCCGCAACACCGGTGTGATCCACATCGGCGAGGACGAGGGCAAGGGCGTTCCCGTCACGGTCATCTCTGACGAAGGCACAGAAGAGACGACGATCCTGCCGCTGCAGAGTCGCCTGCTCGTCCGCGATGGCCAGGATGTGCGTGCCGGTGACCCGATCACCGACGGACCGTACGACCCGAAGGACCTGATGGAGATCAAGGGTCCGCGCGAAACGCAGATCTATCTCGTCGAGGAAGTCCAGAAGGTCTACCGCGACCAGGGTGTGTCGATTTCCGACAAGCACATCGAGCTGATCGTGCGTCAGATGACGCGTCGTATCGGCGTGCAGGAGCCGGGCGACACCGGGTTCCTGCCAGGTGAGCGTGCCGACGCCAAGGTGTTCCGAGATACCAACAAGCGCACCGTTGAGCGTGGCGGCAAGCCCGCCGAAGGTCGCCCGGAGATCATGGGTATCACCAAGGCGTCGTTGGCCACCGAGTCGTGGCTGTCGGCGGCGTCGTTCCAGGAGACCACCAGAGTGTTGACAGAAGCGGCCATCGACGGCCGCGGCGACAACCTCGTAGGCCTCAAGGAGAACATCATCATCGGCAAGCTGATCCCGGCGGGATCCGGTATGAACAAGTACCGCGAATTCGATGTCGCGGCACCTGACTACCAGCCGATGACGTACTACTCCTCCGACATGGAAGACCCGGCCGCCTACCTGGCGAACATCCAGGGGACCTACAGCAGTGACGCCGCCGACCTCGTCGGCACTTCGGACTGAATTTCCTCGACAACTGAAGTAGCCGAGCGGCCGGGCCTTCGGGTCCGGCCGTTCTGCGCTCGCCGTACGAGCATCGAGGTGGTGAATATCGCACCTGATGCGATATCCGCCACCTCAACCCCGCTTCGCTGCCACGATGCAGGTTGCGCGCCGGGCAGGTTGGGGGGCCGGGATCGCGCCACTAGCCTTGCCCGGTTCCTGTACGTCGGTATTTCCCGCCTCCGCCTTCTGGCACTGCGGGTTACACGTCGTAATTCACAAGGGTAAGAAGGAAACGCATGCCCACAATTCAGCAGCTGGTCCGTGAGGGCCGCACGTCCAAGAGCGAGAAGACCAAGACTCCCGCTCTCAAAGGTTCCCCGCAGCGCCGTGGTGTCTGTACCCGGGTGTTCACCGTCACCCCGAAGAAGCCGAACTCGGCGCTTCGCAAGGTTGCCCGTGTCCGCTTGACGAGCGGCACCGAGATCACCGCGTACATCCCCGGCGAGGGTCACAACCTCCAGGAGCACTCCATCGTGCTCGTCCGTGGTGGCCGCGTCCGCGACCTGCCCGGTGTCCGTTACAAGGTCATCCGCGGCGCACTCGACGCCGCCGGCGTCAAGAACCGCAAGCAAGCACGCAGCCGCTATGGCGCGAAGAAAGCCAAGTGAGCTGAACCATGCCGCGTAAAGGACCCGCCCCCCGTCGTGAGCTCGTACCGGACCCTGTGTACCGGTCGCTGCTCGTTACCCAACTCGTCAACAAGATCTTGCTCCACGGCAAGCGCTCGACCGCCGAGAGGATCGTCTATGACGCCCTCACGATGGTCGAGGAAAAGACCGGCTCCGAGCCCGTCGCCACGCTGAAGCGGGCGATGGACAACGTCAAGCCGCCGCTCGAAGTCCGCAGCCGCCGCGTCGGTGGCGCTACCTATCAGGTGCCGGTCGAGGTTCGCCCTCGCCGCGCAAACACCCTGGCCATCCGCTGGGTCGTCGGTTACTCCCGCGCCCGTCGTGAAAAGACGATGGCCCAGCGCCTCGCCAACGAACTCATGGATGCCGCCAACGGACTCGGTGCCAGCATCAAGCGTCGTGACGACCTGCAGAAGATGGCAGAGTCGAACAAGGCCTTCGCCCACTACCGCTGGTAATCAATCGGCGACGCGTGCCGCCGCCACAGCCGAAACTGAAACGAGAGACGAGTCCGCCGGCGACGGCGGGCTCGCCTCGTTCGCCTGTCTGGGTGTGGGTGGGCGTCGTCGCGGATTGTTCTGGCGCACCCGTCCCCGCGTGAAACACTTCGCGGGCGGGTGCGGGTGCGGGTGCGGGTGCGGGTGCGGGCGCGGGCGTCGCGGAGTGTTGTGGCGCTCCCGTCCCAAGGTGAAACACACTCCGCAGTGGGGGGACCGGTGTAGGCCGTCAGCCGACGAGACGGGTGCGGCCCTCCCAGAACGGCGCGCGTAGATCCTTCTTGAGGATCTTGCCGCTCGGATTCCTCGGCAGCGCCTCGACCCATTCGACGCTCGTCGGGCACTTGAACGGTGCGAGGCGAGTCCTGGAGTAGGCGATCAACTCGACCTCCGATACCTCGGTGCCTGGCGCTCGAACAACCATCGCCCGAGGCGTCTCGCCCCACTTGTCGGAGGGGATGCCGATGACGGCGACGTCGGCAACGCCGGGATGCGACATCAGCACGTTTTCGACCTCGGCAGGGTAGATGTTCTCACCGCCGGACACGATCATGTCCTTCATCCGGTCGTACATGTACAGATAGCCATCGGCGTCGAGGTAGCCGGCGTCGCCGGAACGAAACCAGCCGCCGGGACGAATCGCCTCGGCGGTCGCCTCGAGCATGTTCCAATAGCCCTTCATCACCATCGGGCTGTTGATCCAGATCTCGCCGACGCCACCGACGGGCGCATCGTCGCCTGTATCGGCATCGACGATCCGGATAGCGCTCCCGGGCACGGCAAGACCGGCTGCACGCAACCGTTCGGGATGCGGCCCGCCCGGCTGGTGATCTGCGGCAGGCAGGATGACGACAGTGCCGGTCGTCTCGGTCAGCCCGTAGGCCTGCAGGAACTGGCATCCGAACGTCCGGATCGAATCGGTGAGCACCTGCTCGGAGATCGGCGCCGCACCGTAGAGGAAGTAGCGCAACGCGGAGAAGTCGCGCCGTTCGATGCCGGGGACGGCGAGCATGAACTGCAACACGGTCGGCACGAGGAAGGCGTGGGAGATGTGTTCGCGCTCGATCAGTTCGACGAGGGCCGCCGGCACGATGTCTCGGACGATCACGTTGGTCGCGCCAAAGGCGATGCCGGCGAGCACCCAGCCGCCGCCACCGATGTGGTAGAGCGGCATGGCGACCATACTGATCGACTCGCTGTCGAGTTCCATCAGTCCGGGGTACAGCGAGCGACCCGCTTCGAGGTTCGACTGCGTGAGCTGAGCGCCCTTCGGCCGGCCCGTCGTGCCGGACGAATACAGCTGATAAGCAACGTCGTCCGCTGCCTGCGGGACCAGTGGATCGATGGCGGGATACGAATCTCGCCAGATGGCGAACGTCGGGTAGTTGCTCGATTCACCGATGATGACGATCTTCGTGTCTGGCAGTTCGCCGACGATCTGCTCGACGAGCGGGGCGAACTCCTCCCCGACGGCGAAGACCTTGGCGCCGGCATCGGCGACGATCACGGCGATCTCCGGCGGAGCGAGGCGGAAGTTGACCGGCGTCGGGACGGCGTTGAGTTTGGCGGCACCGAAGAACAGTTCGATCTGCTCGGGGCTGTTCTTGTCGAGATAGCAGACGTGGTCACCAACGCCGACGCCCGCGTCACGGAGCGCCTGGGCGAGGCGGTCGGAGCGCTCGTTGAGCTCGCCGTAGGTCATTTGCTGGTCCGCTCCCCACCGCAGCGCTACGTGGTCTGGCCGATCAGCCGCCCAACGACGAACGATTTCAGCAGTGGTGATCACGATGCAGTTCCCCCTGGTTTGTGGCGTGGTGCTTGCTGGGTCCGACGCTTGTCAGCGGACGGGTACGGGCTTTCGGCCCAACCGCACCGGGGTCGGCTTGGAGTGGTCGAGCGAGGGAGCGGGCACGACGGCGCGGTCGATTGCCAGCAACGCCTGCTCGGCGTGGCCCTGGGCGCACTCGGGATCGGGCCCGTCGAGTGGTAGGCCGGTGAAGAACTTGGCTGCCATGCATCCGCCCTGACAGGCGTCGTAACTGCCGCACGACGTGCACGCGCCGGCGGATTCTGGCTCACGCAGTTCTTCGAACAGCGCCGATTCCTTCCACACCGTAGCGAAGCCGCCGGGGTCGCGTACCGAGCCGGCTTTGAACTGGTCGTGAATCACGAACGGGCAGGCATACACGTCGCCGACCGGATCGATCAGGCAGACGACGCGGCCGGCTCCACACATGTTCAAACCCGGCAATGACTCGCCGAGAGCGTTCAAGTGGAAGAAAGAGTCGCCGGTGAGAACGTTGTCGCCGTTGGCCAGCAGCCAGCGGTAGATCTGGTGCTGTTGGAGATTGGTTGGGTGCAGTTCTGGCCACGTGTCGACGCCGCGGCCCGATGGACGCAGGCGCGTGACGCGAAGCTGC
>Ga0123339_10003510_pt1 | contig 10403 bp, 8 predicted proteins | sample lystaG_FD_89956 | JGI IMG/M metagenome (GOLD analysis project Ga0123339, IMG submission 89956) | Glacier valley bacterial and archeal communities from Borup Fiord, Nunavut, Canada, to study Microbial Dark Matter (Phase II) -... | ecosystem: Environmental > Aquatic > Freshwater > Ice > Glacier ... | reverse complement strand
CGAAGAGCCTGCGGAACTATCCGGATCCGGACGAGATGTGCGACACATACGGCTCCGATGCCGTCCGCTGGTTCCTGATGTCGTCGCCGATCCTACGCGGCGGTGACCTGTCGGTCGGCGAGGCGGGAATCCGCGAGTCGGTTCGCCAGGTCGTACTGCCGCTGTGGAACAGCTGGTATTTCCTGACGCTGTATGCCAACGCTGCCGGTAAGAGCGGTTCGGTCCGCTACGACCAGACCGATGTGCTCGACCGGTACATCCTCGGCGAACTGCACACGCTCGTCACCTCGGCGACGGCACAGCTCGACCAGTACGACTTCTTCGCAGCATGCTCCTCGGTGTCGGACTTCCTCGACTCGCTCACGAACTGGTACATCCGCCGAAGCCGTGACCGCTTCTGGGCAGGCGATCAGGACGCCATCGACACGCTGCACACAGTGCTTTCCGTGTTGTGCCAGGTCGCCGCCCCGCTCCTGCCGCTGGTGACCGAACAGATCTACACCGAGCTGACCGGAGCAGGTTCCGTGCATCTCACCGACTGGCCGGACGCCGTGTCGATCCCGTTCGACGCCGATCTCGGCATCGGCATGCGACAGGTGCGCGACGCCTGTTCGTCATTGCTCGCACTACGCAAGCAGGAGGGACTGCGCGTCCGCCTACCGCTCGCCAAGGCGGTCATCGCCACGCCGGCAGCCGACCTCCTCCGTCCGCACGGCGACATCGTCCGCGACGAGCTCAACGTCAAGGAACTCGTGATCACCGATGATGTCGCTGCCTATGGTCGCAACGAATTGGTCCTCAGCCCGAAGAACCTCGGACCGCGCCTCGGCAGCGATACGCAGCAGGTGATCAGGGCCTACAAGCTCGGTGACTGGTCATCGGAAGATGGCAATGTCGTTGTCGGCGGGACGGAGCTGATGCCGGGGGAGTACGAGTTCAAACTCGTTTCCAACACCGTTGGCGCAGCGGCGACGCTGCCGGGGGCGAGTGGCATCGTCGTGCTCGATACACATGTGTCGCCGGAATTGGAGCAGGAGGGCCTTGCCCGCGACCTGATCAGACTCGTGCAGTTGGCGCGCCGCGAAGCCGACCTCCAGGTCAGCGACCGCATTGCGCTGACGGTGACAGCTTCGGGGGCATGGCTTGCGGCGTTGGAGCAGTATCGACAACTGGTGAAGAGCGAGACGCTGGCGACAGCGGTGACAGCGACGCTCGACGCCGACTCCGAGGGTCCGGTCGTGACTGTGTCGAAGCACGAGATCGGGGCGACAGCGTGAGCGATCGAGGAGTGATTCGCCCACCACCAGGAGCGGTGCCGGGCGATGACCATGACCTATAGTTGGCGGGAATGGTCATCAAGCGGTTAACTCGGGAGCGGCCGCCGGCGGAGCAGCAGTTGGCCCAACGATCGGCGGTCGTCGCGCCGGCAGCATCGACCTACTCGTCGAGCGCCGATCCGATCCTGTCGGACGGAGCCGGCCGCTCGCAGGCCGCATCGATCGGGGCGATGCAGCCTGTTGCGGCATTCGTCCAGGCCAAACTGCGAGTCGGCAGCTCGACCGATCCGGCCGAACTCGAGGCTGACGCTGTCGCTGACGACGTCCTGGCGGTCCTTCGCAGGTCCGTCGAAACCGTGGCAGGCGATACACCTGGCGTCGGTGGGGCCGCCGGTCAGGTGTCCCGGATTCGCCGTGTCACGGCAACGGTGCGCCGGCTCGGCGATCCGGTCGTCGGTCGAGACGGAGGGGAAATCGACGGCGCCATCGCCGCAGGCGTTCGCAACGCCAGCGGGGGATCGGCACTCGACTCGAAGATCAAACCACGGCTCGAGGGTGCCTTCGGCAGGTCGTTCGATGACGTGCGCATCCATCGGGACAGCGCCATTGCACCGCAGATCGGTGCCAGGGCGTTCACGTTCGGATCGGACATCCACTTCGCTCCTGGGGAATACCGGCCGTCGAGCGATGCAGGAATGCGGGTCCTCGGTCACGAACTGACTCACGTCGTCCAGCAGTCCGCAGGCGCCGGCGCGATGGCGGCGAGTCGGATCTCCCGCACGACGTTGTCGCCCGACGGTCCGATTGTGCGTCGTGTCGTGACACAGGTGTGGGGGAAATGGCGGTCGTCATTCGACCCGAAGAAGGATTTCAAAGGTGAGGCGGAGGCGCGAGAATGGGATGCTGCGCAGCTGCCGGCAGTCGTGCCTGTCGCCGCCCAGCAGGTTGTGGACGATGGCCCAGAGGTGCAGGCGACGTACGCATGGAATGTCCGGCCAGCGGCCAGGAACCATTACAACGACGGGTGGGGGGCAAAGTACGGGATCCAGACCGACACCAAGCTCACCGAGATGGTTGCTCACGACGATGACACCTCTGGCGGCGAACACGAGTTGTATCTGGGTGAGTACAAGGTCAAGAATCAGGACTCGAAGGGTTGCAACATCCTCTACAGCAACGAGTGGGTCGGTGACCATTGCACGACGACCGTCTACCACTGCGGCCCGACGAAGGGCGCAGGCTGATCTGCCCGGCCATCCGCCTCGCCTCCACCGGCTCGTTCAGCTCTGAAGATGAAGTCTGATCCACATCGCCCCGGACGCTGCCGAACTCACTGATACCGCCGGTAGTATCCGCCGTTCGTCCGGTGCTCGGAAGGACTCGACATGACAATTGCAAAGAAACCTGCCACTGCTGCCAAGACGGTCGAGCCGGTGGCGGAAGCCCCCAAGCTGGCGCCCGTCAAGGCGAAGGTCAAAGCCGCTGCCAAGAAGGCAGCACCAGTCAGCGCCGGCATCGGCGCGGCAGTGATGGGTCCGATCGGGCCGATCACGGTGTCCAAGGACTTCGATATCAAGTTCCTCGAATCCCAGCAGCAGTTGCTTGCCGACGAGCGCAAGTCGCTCACCGGTCAGGCGTTACGGCTCGAATTCGAGGCCAACTCGCTGATCGAGGACGTCGAGATGGGCGATGTGCAGTTCGACGACGAATCCGGCGAGGGCGACACGATGGTCGTCGAGCGCGAGCGTGACCTTGCGCTGTCGGCGCAGGCGCGCCAGACCGTCTCCGAGATCGACACCGCACTGCGCCGCATGGCGGAGGGCGAATACGGCTACTCGATCGTGTCCCACCGGCCGATCCCGCGTGAACGCCTGAAGGCGATTCCGTGGGCTGTCGAGCTCGTCGAGGAGAAGGTCGGCGGGATCGGCCGTCGATGAGCGATCAGCCGGCCCAGCCGGTTGACGAGGTCGAATCCAACGAGGTCGAATCCAACGAGGTCGAATCCAACGAGGTCGAATCCAACGAGATCCAATCCAACGAGGTCGGATCCGTCAGCGCAGCAGTGCACCGGCAGGCACCCTCGTCTCGCGACGGCCTCATCGCCAGCTTGCTGATCGCTGCGTTCGTCGTCGTCGTCGACCAGATCACCAAACGAATCGCCGTCAGTCAGCTCGACGATTCGTTGCCGGTGCACGTCATCTGGACGCTGCAGTGGCACCTGACCCACAACAGCGGCATGGCCTTCAGCCGCGGCACCGGGATCGGTCCGATTCTCGGAGCGCTGGCGCTGGTGGTTGTCGTCGTGCTGGTGATCAGCCTCGGTCGACACGGCACCCGCGGCGGCAAGTTCGCCGTTGGGCTGGTGGTCGGCGGTGCTGTCGGCAACCTCGCCGACCGACTGTTCCGTGGCGATGGATGGCTGCGCGGCAGCGTCGTCGACTTCATCGACTTCCAGTGGTGGCCGATCTTCAACATCGCCGATTCGGCGATCTGCATCGGTGGTGCATTGCTCGTCCTCTGGGCGATTTTCAAATCGACGAGAGACAAGTCGACCAGCGTCGAGCGGGTGTCGAAGTGATCGAGGAATTGATTCCGCCGATGCTCGCCGGCGAGCGACTCGACCGCATCGTGGCGATGCTCTCAGATGTCAGCCGCACCGTTGCCACCGAACTGATCGAGGGTGGCCATGTTCTGGTGGGCGGCACGGTGGCAACGTCCGGCAAGGTGCGGATGAAAGAGTCTGTGGCTGTGTCGATCGATACCTCGTTCGTCCCGGTTCCGCAGATGCCCCAGGCCGACGACAGCATCCCGATCACGCTGGTGTACGAGGACGATGAAATCATCGTCATCGACAAGCCGGCTGGGCTCGTCGTTCATCCTGCGACGGGTAACGAGACAGGAACGCTCGTGAACGGACTGCTGGCGTTGTTCCCGGAAATCGCCGACGTCGGCCAGCCGGAGCGTCCCGGCGTCGTCCACCGACTCGACGTCGGTACGTCCGGATTGATGATCGTCGCCAGAACGCAGGACGCATACGGCGAACTCGTCGAGAAGCTGCGCGACCACGAGGTCGAACGAGTCTACCGAGCGCTCGTCTGGGGATCGCCTGAGGCACCGAATGGTCTGATCGACGCGCCGTTGGGTCGTGACGCACGTGAGCCGTTGAAGATGGCCGTCAACGCCAATGGGCGTGAGGCGAGGACCCACTTCCAGGTCGACGAGCGCTTCACGCATCCGCCGACTTCTCTACTGACGTGTCGTCTGGAAACGGGTCGAACGCATCAGATCAGGGTCCACCTCACAGCTATCGGCCATCCTGTCGTTGCCGATTCGACCTACGGCGGGCGGCGGGCGACGCTCGGCCTCAAGCGCCCGTTCCTGCACGCCACACACCTCTCGTTCGAACATCCGATCACCAACGAGCCGGTCCATTTCGACTCCCCGATGCCAGCAGACTTACTCGAGGTCGTCACCAGACTCCGAGCCGACACCGGCGAGATCTAGCGCTCGGGCTCGTCGAGTCAACTCCAGATGGTGACGTAGATCGGGGGTTTGAAGCGGGTGGCCGAAACGCCGAGGCCGAGGTGGTGCATCTCGTGGAGTGCATCGGGTGTCGACAGGAATCGTGCGAACCGTCCTGCCATCGAAGTTCGGCGATCCGCAGCCAGTGTCGACGCGTGCCACAGCGAATCCCGCGGTGTTCCATCGACGGCGAGGCGGACCAGCGTGGGGGTCGCCCGCAGATCGCCGAGCAGATGGTCGACCGCCGGCGCGATGCCTTCTCCGGTGACCGCTGCGGCGATCGCCGCCGCTTGATTGGGGAACACCCGGATGCGTTCCTCCGGAATTCGCAACTGGGCGATCAACTTGGCGACCTCGGTATGCGGATCGAGGCCGGACGGATCGACGAGCCACGTCTCGTTGGAGAGATCGGAGAACTGGCAGCGTCGAGCGGCCAAGCGATGGTCTGAACGAGCGACGACGACCATTCTCCAGCGCAACAGTGGTTGCACTGCGAGCTTGTTGGAACGCCCGGCGGGCAACGAACCGAGGGCGACGTCGGCGAGACGTTCCTCCAACAGCACGGTCATTTCCTCGGCAGTGGCGATACCGAGGTTGATCTCGACATTGATCACCCTGCTGGCGAAGCTGTGCAGCAGCGACGGGGCGATGGCATCGGCGATCGTGCTCGTGGCGACGATCCGCAGCAGTTCAGGCGCATTGTTGCTCGAGCGTGCTGCCATCTCTGCGTCGATGGCCAAGCTGACCATCTGCGAGGCCATGCCGACGATTCGCTGTCCCGCCGGCGTCAGTTCCATCGTTGTTCCGGTGCGAACGATCAACGGGTCACCGAGATGTTGGCGGAGTGCGGCGAGCGCCTGGGACACTGCCGGTTCACTGACGCCGAGCGTCGTCGCCGCAGCTTTGACAGAGCCGAGGCGGGTGACGAGCACGAACACTTTCAACTGTGTCAGCGTCATTGCGGCGAATACTACGGCCGTCCTGCACGACGGGCGAGTCGGTGGAGTGATGCCGATAACCCTTTGCTTATGGAAGCCTTGCCGAGCGATTGCTGCGGGTGCACACTCGTCTTCGAGCGAGCCAGGGGGCGCGCCGCAAAGGGGGATCATGCAGACTCCTGCACCGTTCGAATACGAGCGGGCCACCAGCGTCAATCATGCTGTGGCCCTACTCGAACAACTCGGGCCAGAAGCCAGATTGGTGGCAGGGGGTCACTCGCTGCTCCCGATGATGAAGCTGCGGCTTGCCCGTCCTGAACATCTCATCGACATCAACGACCTCGTCGCCGACCTCTCGTACATTCGCGTCGATGGCGATGAGCTGTGCATCGGCTCGATGACGCGACACTCCGAAATGCTCTCCTCGGCGATCGTCGGCCAGCACTTTGCCATCATCCATGATGCCGAACGCGTCATCGCCGACCCGGTCGTTCGTAATCGTGGCACCGTCGGCGGATCGATCGGCCAGGCAGACCCGTCAGAGGACCTGTCGGCGGTCTTCAGTGCCGCCCGTGCGTCGATCGTCGTCACCGGCACAGCCGGAACACGCACGGTCGACGCCAGGGAGTTCCACGTCGGTCCGTACGAGACCGTCTGCGGACCGGCAGAGATCATCATCGAGGTGCGCATCCCGATCCGCGCCGGTATCGGCAGCAGCTACCAGAAGGTCGAGCGCCGAGCGGGCGACTGGGCCGTCGCCGCTGCCGGTGCATGCGTCTGGCTCGACGGCGACACGATCACCGATGTCGGGATCGGACTGACTGCCGTCGGGGCGAAGCACTTCTACGCGCCTGACGCCGAGGCTTCACTGATCGGCAAGGCAGCGACCGAGGAGAACATCGTCGCCGCAGGTGTGCTCGCCGCCGCTGCAAGCAAACCGACCACGGATCAACGCGGCCCCGCCGAATACAAACGTCACCTCGCCGGGGAACTCACCACCAGGGCACTGCGCACCGCCATCGCCAGAGCCGTCGCCACGAACAAGGGATCCTGATATGGAAATTCATCTGACCGTCAACGGCGAGGCGATGTCAGCGGAGGTCGAGCCGCGCACCCTGCTCGTGCACGTGATCCGCGACCACCTCGGGCTGACGGGGACGCACTGGGGTTGCGACACCTCGAACTGCGGGGCATGCGTCGTCCACCTCGACGGCATCCCCGCCAAGAGTTGCACCGTGCTCGGGGCGATGGCAGACGGCCACAGCATCAGCACTGTCGAAGGCATGGAGAACGCCGACGGCCTCGACCCCGTACAGGAAGGCTTCATGCGATGCCACGGGCTGCAGTGCGGGTTCTGCACGCCGGGGATGATGCTGACGAGCAGGTGGCTGCTCGACAACAATCCCGACCCGACCGAACACGAGATCCGCGAAGCGCTGAGCGGCCAACTGTGCCGTTGCACCGGCTACGACAACATCATCAAATCGGTCCAGTGGGCCGCAGCACACCCGAGGGAGACGGTCTCATGACCATACTCGACGACGCTCCGGCGACCGGAGAAGCAGCAGCGCCGATTTCGGCAGGCGGCAACCCGATCGGCTTCGGAAACATGCTTCGCAAGGAGGACGTCCGTTTCCTCCGTGGACGTGGCAACTACCTCGACGACATCACGATGCCCGGCATGCTCCACGGCGCAATCCTCGCCAGCCCGTATGCCCATGCGCGGATCGTCTCGATCGACACGTCCGCTGCGCTGGCGCACCCGAAGGTCAAGGCTGTCATCACCGGGGCGATGCTCGACGGGTTGAAGCTCGCATGGATGCCGACGCTGTCGGCCGACGTGCAGGCCGTTCTGGCGACCGACAAGGTCCGCTACCAGGGCCAGGAGGTCGCCTTCGTCATCGCCGAAGACCGCTATTCGGCACGTGACGCGCTGGAACTCATCGACGTCGAGTACGAGGTCCTCGAACCGATGATCGATGCACGACGGGCGCTCGACGCCGACGCCCCCCTGGTGCGTGACGAGATCGAGGGCAGGACCGACAACCACATCTTCGACTGGGAGGCCGGCGATCAGGCGAAGTCGGACGCGGCATTCGAGGCTGCTGACGTCTCCGTCTCGCTCGACATGCTCTACCCACGGTCGCATCCTGCGCCGATGGAGACGTGTGGTTCGCTCGCTTACATGGACCCGGTCACCGGTCAGTTGACGGCGTACATCACCAGCCAGGCGCCGCACGCCCATCGGACGATCTACGCGCTCGTCGCCGGGATCCCTGAGCACAAGATCCGCGTGATCTCGCCGGACATCGGCGGCGGTTTCGGCAACAAGGTGCCGATCTATCCCGGTTACGTGTTGGCGGTCGTCGGTTCGATCGTCACCAAGAAGCCGGTGAAGTGGGTCGAGGATCGTTCCTCGAACCTGATGACGACCGGCTTTGCGCGTGATTATCACATGCACGGCGAGATCGCCGCGACCGCAGATGGCACGATCCAGGCGGTGCGGGTCAACGTGCTCGCAGACCACGGCGCCTTCAATGCCACGGCGCAGCCGACGAAGTTCCCTGCCGGTCTGTTCCACATCTTCACCGGGTCGTACGACTTTCCGGCAGCCCATTGCAAGGTCACCGGCGTCTATACGAACAAGGCGCCCGGCGGCGTCGCCTACGCCTGCTCGTTCAGGATCACCGAGGCGGTCTATCTGATCGAGCGGCTCGTCGACCGTCTCTCCGACGAGCTCGGTATCGATCCGGCGGAGTTGCGGATGAAGAACCTGCTGCAGCCGGAACAGTTCCCGTACACCACCCCGACGGGGTGGGAGTACGACTCCGGCAACTACCCGGCAGCGCTGACGAAGGCGATGAAGATCGCCGGGTACGCCGAACTGCGCAAGGAGCAGGCGGAGAAACGGGCCCGTGGCGTGTACATGGGCATCGGCATCTCGTTCTTCACCGAAGGCGTCGGCGCCGGACCGAAGAAGCACATGGACATCCTCGGCCTCGGTATGGCAGACGGCTGCGAGATGCGTGTCCATCCCACTGGCAAGGCGCAGATCCGCCTGTCGGTACAGACGCAGGGTCAGGGCCACGAGACGACGTTTGCCCAGATCGTCGCCCACGAACTCGGCATCCCGCCAGAGGATGTCGAGGTCATCCACGGTGACACCGACAACACGCCGTTCGGCCTCGGCACATACGCCTCGCGGTCGACGCCGGTATCCGGCGCAGCCGCCGCCGTCGTCGCCAGGCGAGTTCGCGACAAGGCGCGTATCGTTGCCGCTGCGGCGCTGGAGTGCTCAGCTGACGACCTCGAGTGGGAACTCGGACGCTGGCAGGTCAAGGGCGATCCGGAGCAGGGCAAGACGATCCAGGAGATCGCCATGCTGGCGCACTCCTCGCTGGAATTGCCAGAAGGGGTCGAAGGTCACCTCGATGCATCTGCGGTGTACAACCCGCCGAACCTGACATATCCGTTCGGCGCCTACATCTGCGTCGTCGACCTCGATGCCGGAACCGGGCAGGTCAAGGTCCGCCGTTTCATCGCCGTCGACGACTGCGGCCCGCGTATCAACCCGATGATCGTCGAAGGCCAGGTGCATGGCGGCCTCGCCGACGGGATCGGTATGGCGCTGATGCAGTCGATCGCCTTCGACAGCGACGGCAACTGCCTCGGCGGTTCGTTCATGGACTACCTGCTGCCGACATCGATGGAGGTCCCGACGTTCGAGACCGGTATGACCGTCACGCCATCGCCGCACCATCCGCTCGGTACCAAGGGCGTCGGCGAATCGGCGACCGTCGGGTCGCCGCCCGCCGTCGTCAACGCAGTCATCGACGCGCTGAAGCCGTTCGGTGTCAAGCATGCCGATATGCCGTTCACGCCGGCGCAGGTGTGGCTGGCAATGCAGGGTCGCCCAGCGCGTACCGACCTCGCCTTCGAGGACTCTGGTCCGTCCACGCTCGGCAACAAATGACGCGAGGCAATCCATGAGTCGGGCGGAGATTGCCGAGCGGGCAGCTGAGTTGCGGCGGCGGCGGGTGCCGTTCGTCCACGCGCGGGTCGTGCTCGCCGAGCGGCCGACGAGCGCCAAGCCAGGCGACGAGGCGCTCGTCATGTCTGACGGGACGATGGACGGATTCGTCGGTGGCGACTGCGCTGAGTCGACAGTCCGCGCCCAGGCGCTGGCGCTGCTCGACTCCGGCGAGTCGGTCGTCCTGAGGATCAGCCCGACGCCGGAACCGCCACAGGCCGGCAAGGTGACGATGCACAACCCGTGCCTGTCAGGCGGCACGCTCGAGATCTTCCTCGAACCGCAACGTCCTGCACCGCTCGTGGTTGTCGTCGGGGACGCGCCGGTCGCCAGGGCGCTGATCGCCATCGGTCTTGCGCTCGGTTACGAGATGATCGCCAATCCCGATGAACTTCCCGCCGACGCCAGTGCGGTCGTCGTTGCCTCGCACGGGCGCGACGAGACCGATGTGCTCGCAACTGCGCTGCGCGCCGACGTTCCGTATGTCGGCCTCGTCGCCAGTCGCAAACGTGGTGGCGCCGTCGTCGAGTCGTTGGACATCTGTTCCTCGATGAAGGCGCGCGTGGTGACGCCGGCCGGTCTCGATATCGGGGCGTTCAACCCGGAGGAGGTGGCGTTGTCGATCCTTGCCGACAT
>Ga0123339_10003508_pt1 | contig 10404 bp, 13 predicted proteins | sample lystaG_FD_89956 | JGI IMG/M metagenome (GOLD analysis project Ga0123339, IMG submission 89956) | Glacier valley bacterial and archeal communities from Borup Fiord, Nunavut, Canada, to study Microbial Dark Matter (Phase II) -... | ecosystem: Environmental > Aquatic > Freshwater > Ice > Glacier ... | reverse complement strand
GGCATGCGGTAGTCGCACATGACGAGATCAAAATCCTCTTCCTCGACGCGCTCCAGCGCTTGCGCGACCGAGGTGAAATATTCCACCACGACATCGGCAAAATCGTCCTGCGCAATCAGCGTGGCGAAGCAGCGACGCAACGCGTTCAGGATATTCGGTTCGTCATCGAGCAGCAGTAGTCGGCGCATGTGGCTACCTCGGCAGATCGGTTGCGGTGAATGAAACATCACCGTGGGTGCGGCTGGATTGACGCACCGGAAGATGAATGCGGAATTGGGTTCCCTGCCCGACCGTGCTGGAAACTTCGATCCGGCCGTGGTGTTTGTTGATGATGCCGTAGGAGATCGAAAGCCCCAGCCCGGTGCCAGTGCCCACCGGCTTGGTGGTGAAGAACGGATCAAAGATCATCGGCAACACTTCGGCTGGGATACCGACACCATCGTCGCCAATCGTGATCACGACTTCATCGCCTTCCAGCGCGGTCGCGACGCTGATCACGCCGCGTTCGGCAATTGCCTGCCCGGCGTTCACCAGCATGTTCAAGAACACCTGATTCAGTTCCGATGGCACACATTCGATGAGCGGCAGTTCGGCGTAGTTCTTGACCATGCGCGCCTTGTACTTGAGATCGTTCCAGACCACGTTCAGGGTTGTTTCCAGGCCGCGATTCACATCGGCGGGGATCCAGGCATCGGGGGCATCGCTACGCGAAAAGTCCTTCAGATCCTGCACGATCTTGCGCACGCGCTCCAGCCCCTCGCGGGATTGGGCGACGAGCTTGGGCAGATCGACGCGCACGAAGTCGAAGTCAAAACGCTTGCGCATTTCGCCGATCTCGGCGAGCGCGCTGCTGTTCGACGCATCGACCAGCGCGGCTTCGTAACGGTCGATCAGGGTCAGCAGGTAACCGCTGTAATTGGTCAGAATCAGCAGATTCGAATGCACGTAACCGATCGGATTGTTGATCTCGTGCGCCACGCCAGCGGCGAGCTGACCCATCGAGGCGAGTTTTTCCGACTGGATCAGCAGCTCCTGGGCACCGCGCAGCTGGCGGTTGGCGAGTTGCAACTCGGCGCTGCTGTTGTGCAGCCCACCTTCGTACGCGGCGCTGATGTCACCAAAGGCCAGCGCAAAACGAGCGACCTTGCCGGACTGATCGCGCAACGCGACAACATGCAGTTGCAACACCAGGGCGTGGGCGAGGCTTGCGGACACAAAAACCTGACCCTTCCATTCGCCGTCCCGACTCGCGCTCGCCAGCACCGCCGCAGGAATCAACTCCGTGCCCAGATCGGCGAGTGAAAGCGGCGCGCCATCGCCGGCGCGGCTGTGGCCGCAGAGCCGCGCCAGGGCATGCAACGCCGGATTCGCGTAGGTGATTCCGCCAGCGAGATCGCAGATCAGAGTCGGCTGCGGTGTGGCATCGGTAAGAAATAGCAGATCTTCGGCTGTCTCGGCGCTGGCAGCGGGGCCGCGTGCCGCGAAAGATCGTCCTTGGGTTAGCCGGTCAGCCATAAATCTCGTCCAGAATTGTAACGGGCGTGTGATGTTACGCAACGGTGATGCGCCAGTGCCGATCGCGCGCAACGTCCGGCGGGCTCGATTATCTGTCGCCGACATGCCGGGGCGCATCAGCGTTGCATCCCGGCGTTCATGGCAGCGATTTCTCGATCTCGACCAGCCGTTTCGCAATCTGGATCGAATTGATGCGATACGCACCGTCGAGCACGATACCGCGCAGTTTCGCGACACGCGCGGATTGCAGCGGAGCGCGATCACGTCGCGACTGGAATATGCTCGGAGTATCCCGCGCCGCTGCGGTTGCGTCCACTGCGTCGGTCGCAGCACCGGCATCGGCGCGCTGACGTGGGTTTGCCACTGCCGGCAGGCCAGCAACTGAAGCCGCGATAACGTTGATCTTGCTGGTCATGACGGGCTCACTCAGTCTCTGGTCAAACCTGCTATCGGCGCGGATTGCAGAAACTTGAGGTGACGCGAGGAATGCGCGTCAAAATGGTGTCGCAGCGCTTCGTTCAGGCGCGGGCGAGTGCTCTGCGGCGCAACGCCTGGCCCATCAGGCCTTGCGCATCGTAGGCGTTGCCACCTTCGCAGACGCCAAGCTGGCGCAATACCCAGACGGTTTCAAAACGACGCTTGGCGACCAGCGTGCCATTGGCGATGTTCAGCTCCGACAGCGCGTATAATTCAGCGCGCGCGGCATCATCAGGCACGCTCTGGCCGGACAGCGTCGCGAGGTGGGTCAATACCTTCGTTTTTTCACTGGTCACCCGTAACAAGGTTTCGGGATCATTTTCAATCAGCGCACGGCGCTCGGTGAGCAGCGCTTCGCGCAATACGCGCAACACCTCGCTGATACGAGAAGACTCGTCGTGCGCCGCCTCGATCATGGCAATTGTTTGTCGATGTTGATCAAGTGCGTGGCGATCTTGCCGGCATCGACGGCGTAGGTTCCGCCAAGCACGGCAGCGCGCAGCGATTGCACCTTGGCATCGTCGAACGGCACTTCATTGCGACTGCGTGCGCTCGCATTGATCTTGACGGAATCGCGCGCGATACCGATCGCACCACTGGCGTCGACCGCACCGATGCGGGTCTCGGCGTTCGCATTGCGCGGCGTCGCCACAGTGGATGCGATCGGCAGCGGCGGCGGTGTATACATATCGATTTTGCTGGTCATGTGTTATCCCGGAAATCTGAGTATGGCTTGCTATCGGCGCAGCGTCGGCAAACTTTAGGCCGACTTTCCTCAAAACGCCACTTCGATTTCGCCCCCTGCGCGCACGATGCCCTGCACGATCCGGTGCGAACTGCTGTTTTCCACATTGATACGTTCGGCAACGCCGGCATCGCCAAGGGCTTTACCCGGCGCGTGCACTTCGATCCCGCCGCTGCGCGCGACCAGCATGACGGCCTCGCCACGGTGCACGACACGCGGCGCGGCGAGATCCTCGGCAACCAGCGGTTTGCCTGCCACCAGTGCGCGAATCGCGACATGGCCGAGCGCCGCATTGATGTCGTAGATCAGGCCACCGCTGAGCATCGCGGTATCGCGGGTTTCGGTGGCCAGCGTATCGGCGGTCACCACTTGCCCGGCCGCAAGCGGGCGCACTACCACCAGCACCTGCTGCGAGCGCGTCACGCGCAACGGCACGTACAAGCGCCAGCCCGAAGCACCGCCGCAACTGACTTCCGCTACCGAGCGCGCGCTGATATGCGCCTGCAATGGCTCGCTGCAACGCGGCAGATGCAGTTCTGCATCGAGCGTGACTTCGGCGGCGCTATTGGCGTTGGCCTGGCCTGGCGGCAGCGCCGCCGCGATCGCTGCGGCACGAATGTCTTCCAGCGGCTGAAAATCGCCAGCCACCGCGCTGCTCGCAAAAACAATCAGCAATGCCATTGCCGCAACACGGATGCGCGCATCGGCGGACGTGTGCCACGGCGCTTGCAAAAAATTTCTCATATCTTTTTCCTTCGCGCCATTTCCGCAAGAACAGAAGCAAAGCGTGTGCCCCGGGCGCAAACTCAAGTCCGCCGGGAACGTGTCGATAACGCGGAGGATGAACTCAAATCTGCTCAACCGCATCGATCAGCGTACCCGCCTTGCCGGCCACAACCGTCTTGCCTTGTTGTTATTCCGTCTCGGCGGGCGTCAGCTTTTTGGCATCAACGTGTTCAAGGTCTGGGAGGTGCTGAGACGCCCGCCGCTGCGCGCCCTGCCGCAGGCGCGACCGCCGCTGCTGGGCATTGCCGATGTACGACAGCGTTCGGTGCCGGTGCTGGATCTTGGTGTCGCGATCGATCATCCCGAAGCCGGCCAGATCGCCCCGGATTATCTGATCGTCACCGAGTTCAACCGCTCGGTGCAGGGGTTTCTGGTCAGCGCGGTCGAACGCATCGTCAATATCGGCGTGGAGGAGATTCATCCACCGCCCGATCTCGGCAGCACGTCGAACCTGACCGCAGTGACGCGCTATCACGATGAGCTGATCCAGATCATCGATGTCGAGAAAGTTCTGGCTGACGTGATTGGCGTCGGCCGGCAGATATCGCCGGAAGTGCTGGCGCGCTCGATTACATCAGGCAGCGCGCGGGTACTGGTGGTGGACGATTCACGCGTCGCGCGCAGCCAGATCCAGCAGGTGCTGGAACAACTGGGCGTGGATTGCACGCTGCTGCCCGACGGTCGGCAGGCCCTCGCCCACCTGAAACAGCTGGCAGCTACGGGTATTGTTCCTTCCGAGCAATACGCGATGGTGATTTCGGATATCGAGATGCCGGACATGGATGGTTACACACTGACGACGGAAATCCGGCGCGATCCGGCCCTTGCCGACCTGTACGTGCTGTTGCATACCTCGTTGTCGGGCATCTTCAATAACGCGATGGTGTTGCGCGTCGGCGCCAACTGCTTCGTGCCGAAATACAGTCCGGACGAGCTCGCAACCTGCGTGCTGGAACGGTTTGCCGCGATTGCCGCAGGCATCGCCGCCTGAGCGAATAGACCACCGCAGCGCATTTCTGACCGGAGCGCGACGCCGGTCTGGCACACGGGTTGCCTCGCTTCCTCCGTTACTCGAGCCGGAGGTCGTATGGCAGATTCCATCAATTCACTGTTCGGCGTGCACGCCGCGGCCCTGGGCTTGCGCGAAGCACGAATGAACGTGCTCGCCTCGAATCTCGCCAACGTCGACACGCCAAACTACAAAGCGCGTGACATCGATTTTGCGCGTGCGCTGGCCGATGCAACAGCCGCGGCGGAACCACAAAGCAAACTCGCCACCAGCGACGCCGGACATATCGCGCTGGCAAACGGCACCGATACTTCGAGCGCCAATGTCTATCGCATTCCGCTGCAACCCAGCCTTGACGGCAACACCGTCGATGGCGAGTACGAACACGCGGCATTTGCCCGCGGCGCACTTGAATATCGCGCCAGTCTGTCGTTTGTCGACGCGCGGGCCAAGATGCTGATGACCGCGATCACCGGACAATAACCATGAGCGGCATGCCGATTTTCGATATCGCCGGTTCCGCGCTTGCCGCACAGTCGGTACGGCTGAACGCGGTCGCCAGCAATCTTGCCAACGCCGACGATGTCAGTGGCGATCCGGCCACGGTATATCGACCGCGCGAGGCAGTATTCAGCGCGATGTCGGTCGATCCGGCCAACCCGTCCCTCGCCGGCGTGCGCACCAGTGGCGTAATGGAGAGCCAGGCGCCGCCGATCAAGCGCTACGAACCCGGCAACCCGCTGGCCGATGGCACCGGTTATGTCTACGCCCCCGATATCGACCCGGTTGCCCAAATGGTCAACATGATTTCCTCGTCGCGTGCTTATCAAGCCGATGTCGAAGTGGTCAACACGGCGAAAGAACTCGCCATGTCGACGCTCAGCATGGGCCACTAGGCACGCCATGTATCCGTTCTCCCTTAATCGCCACCTGGATCACACGCCATGAGCGTAAGCCCCACCGCAACCTCTTCGAGCGATCTTTACGCGCAGCTCGGCATCGGCCAGCAGAACACCGGGCGCGCCACCAGCGCCAAGGATCTCGGCATGGATTCGTTCCTGCATCTGATGACCGAGCAGATGAAAAACCAGGATCCGACCAAGCCGATGGACAGCGCCGCCTATCTCGGGCAGCTCGCGCAGTTCGCCAGTGTGCAGGGCTTGCAGCAACTCGGCACCCAGGTGCAGGGTGTAACCACGATGATCGGTCAGGGCCAGGCCGTGCAGGTCGCCGGACTGATCGGACACGATGCCTACATCAAGACCAATACCGGCGCGTTGACCGCAGGCGGCACGCTCGCCGGCAAGGTCGACGCCCCTGCGGCAGGTTCGATCCAGGTCCAGGTCAAGGATGGCGCCGGCAATATCGTGCGCACCATGAACGTCGCCGCGACCGCTGCTGGCGAGACGGATTTCGCCTGGGACGGCCGCGACGCCAGCGGCCAGGTTGCACCGGCCGGCAACTACAGTTTTACCGCGACCTCCGGCACCACCAGCGTCGATGTGCAACTCGCCGCAAAAATCAACAGCGTCTCGTTCACCGCCCAGGGCATCGTGCTGAACCTCGAAGGGCACGACGGCGTCACGTTCGACCAAATCCTCAGCATCAGCTAATCAGGAGACATCACCATGCCTTTCGAAATCGCTCTAAGCGGCCTCAGCGCCGCGATGGCAGACCTCAACGCCACCGCCAACAATATTGCCAACGTCAACACCACCGGTTTCAAACTTTCGCGCGCCGAGTTCGCCAACCAGTTCGCGGTCTCGCCCTACGGCCTCGCCAGCAATGCCATCGGCGCTGGCGTCAAGGTTTCGGGCGTGCGCCAGCAGTTCGCCCAGGGTGACATCAACTTCACCAACAACAACCTTGACCTGGCGATATCCGGTCCGGGCTTCTACACCTTGTCGCGCGGCGGCGCGACGGTGTATTCGCGCGCCGGCAATTTTGGCGTCGACAAGGATGGTTATGTCGTCGACCCGAGCGGTGATCGGCTGCAGGCGTTTCCGCCAAGCAGTGCGACCGGCGCGGTCGGTGCGGGTTTTGATACCGGGCGCCTGATCCCGTTGCAAATGGCCACGACCGACAGTTCGCCCAGCGCAACGACGTCGATCTCGGTCGGAACCAACCTGCCCGCGGATGCGAAAGTGCCGGTAACCTCGCCGTTCAATCCGACCGTCAGCACGAGCTACACCAACACCACATCGGTGACGAGCTACGATTCGCTCGGTGTCGCTCACACCACCAGTTTGTATTACGTGAAGTCACCGGTGGCGAACACCTGGGACATGTATACCTACACCGACGGCGCCGCGGTCAGTGGCCCGGATCTGCTGGTTTACGATACCAGCGGCGCACTGGTGACTCCTGCCGGCGGCACGCTGCCGTTGCCAGCGTATTTGCCACCGGATGGCGCGGCGCCGATGACGATGTCACTCGACCTGAGCAAATCCACTCAATATGCGAGTTCGTTCTCGGTCAACAAATTGACGCAGGACGGTTTCACCACGGGTCAACTTTCCGGCATCAGCGTCGGCAAGAGCGGCATCGTCACCGCCGACTACACCAATGGCCAATCGATCGGCCTGGGTCAGGTGGCGCTGACCAACTTCGCCAATCCGCAGGGGCTGCAGCAGCTCGGGGATAACGCCTGGTCGGAAAGTTACGATTCGGGACAACCATTGCGCGGCGCGGCGGGCACGTCGGCCTTTGGGCAGATCCAGTCCGGCGCGCTCGAAGCCTCGAACGTCGATCTCACTGCGCAGCTGGTCAACATGATCACCGCACAGCGGGATTTCCAGGCCAATGCGCAGGTGATCTCGACGTCGGATCAGATTACCCAGACGATCATCCAGCTGCGCTGATCTGACTGATATCGAGGATTGAGCCATGGACAAGGGCATCTACGTTGCCATGACCGGTGCCAGTGCCACTTTGCAGGCGCAAACGGCGGTCGCGCACAATCTGGCCAACATCGATACCACGGGCTTCAAGGCCGCACTGGTGCAGACCCAGCCATACGCGATCAACGGCGCAGGCTTGCCGAGCCGAATCGATACCACCCTGCAATCGGGTGGCTTCGACGACAGTCCCGGGCCGTTGCTCACCACCGGCAATGCGCTGGATGTTGCAATCAAACCCGGCGGCTGGCTGGCGGTGCAGGACAGCGCCGGACAAGAGGCCTACACCCGCGCCGGCGATCTCAAGGTGAGTATCAACGGACAACTGGTGACGGCCGGCGGTCACTCCGTGCTCGGTGGCGGCGGGCCGATTTCCGTGCCGCCGTATCAGTCCATCAGCATTGCGCCGGACGGCACCGTGTCGATCGTGCCACAAGGCCAGGGGCCGGAGACGCAAGCCATCGTCGGACGGCTGCGCGTGATCCAGAGCAATGGCGCACAACTCGCACGCGGCGTGGATGGATTGATGCGCCGCACCGATGGCACAACTCCGGATGCACTCGCTGGCGCCACGCTGAGCTCGGGCACGCTCGAAGGCAGCAACGTCAGCCCCTCGGATTCGCTGGTCGGCATGATTGCCCTGTCGCGGCGCTTCGATCTGCAAGTACAGGTATTGCATAAAACTGACGAGAACGCCCAAGCCGCGAACTCGATGTTGCGCCTCGGCGGTTAACCAGAGGATAGGATCATGAACCAGGCATTATGGGTCGCCAAGACCGGACTCGACGCACAGCAGACGCGCATGGCGGTCGTTGCGAACAATCTCGCCAACGTCAATACCACCGCATTCAAGCGTGGCCGCGCGAGTTTCGAGGATCTGCTGTATCAGAACGTGCGCCAACCCGGCGGCGCAAGTTCGCAACAAACGCAACTGGCGACCGGACTGACTACCGGCACCGGCGTGCGCATTGTATCCACCGAAAAATCGTTCGCCCAAGGCAACATGCAACAGACCGGCAACGCGCTTGATGTCGCCGTCAGCGGCCGCGGATTTTTCCAGGTGCTGCTGCCCGATGGAACTGCGGCTTATACCCGCGACGGCAGTTTCCAGGTCAATGCGCAAGGTCAGCTAGTCACCGCTTCCGGCTACGCGGTACAGCCGGGCATCCAGATACCGAACGCGGCGCAGAGCGTCACCATCGGCACCGACGGCACGGTCTCGGTGCAACTCGCCGCACAAGCGCAGCCGGTGCAGGTTGGCACGCTCGGATTGAGCGATTTCATCAATCCGTCCGGCCTGCAGGCACATGGCGAAAACCTCTACCAGGAGACCGCATCCAGCGGCCCGGCGCAGCAAGCGACACCGGGGCTTTCGGGCATGGGCACGGTTTCACAAGGCTCGCTGGAAAGCTCGAACGTCAACGTCGTCGAAGAGCTCGTCAGCATGATCGAAACCCAGCGCGCCTACGAGATGAACGCCAAAGCAATTTCCACGACCGACGAAATGCTCGGTCGCCTCACCAGCAACATGTGAACCTGATCATGAATCGTCTTCTTCCGCTAACCATGCTGGTTTCATTGACGCTTGCCGGCTGCTCGATGCTGCCAATCAATCCGCCACCGCTATCGTTTCCGCCGACGCCGCCGCCGGTCGCGGCCACCGGCCCGGCCACACCTGGCGCCATCTATCGCGCCGGCACCGAACTTTCTTTGTTCCAGGATCAACGCGCACGCAATCCCGGCGATCTGATCACGATCATGCTGGTCGAAAGCACCAATGCGACGACCAGCGCATCGACCAAGACATCGAAGAAATCCGACGCCACGATGTCGGCAACTTCGCTGTTCGGCGGCAAGGCAGGATTGGCCAATCGGCTACTGAACAACTCCGCATCCGGCGACAGCAATTTCGACGGCAGTGGCGATTCCAGCCAGAGCAACAAGCTCGAAGGCAGCCTCACCGTGACGGTGGCATCGCGCCTGCCCAACGGCAATCTGATTGTGCGCGGCGAAAAACGCCTGCAACTGAATCAGGGCAACGAGTTCGTGCAAATCCAGGGCATTGTGCGTCCGGCGGATATCGCGCCAGACAACAGCGTACCTTCCAGTCGCGTTGCCGACGCCCGCATTTCCTACGGCGGGCGCGGTGCGCTCGCCAACAGCAATGCAGCGGGTTGGCTGACGCGTTTCTTCCAGTCGCCGCTGTTTCCGATGTGAGAACTCCGATGCGTGTCCTGCTCGCCCTGCTCGTTTGCCTGCTGCTGAACGTCGCCCACGCCGAACGCGTCAAGGATCTGGCGCAGATCGGCGGCGTCAGAAGCAATCCTCTGATCGGTTATGGCCTCGTGGTCGGGCTGGATGGCTCGGGCGATCAGACCAGTCAGGCGCCGTTCGCGGTGCAGAGTTTGCGCACGATGCTTTCGCAGCTCGGCGTAACCGTTCCGGCAAACGTCAACCCGCAGCTGAAGAACGTCGCGGCAGTGGCGATTCAGGCCGAACTGCCGCCATTCGCCAAACCCGGTCAACCGATCGACATTACCGTGTCTTCGATCGGCAACGCCGGCAGCCTGCGCGGTGGCTCGCTGCTGATGACGCCGCTGCGCGGTGCCGATGGCCAGATCTATGCGATCGCACAAGGCAATCTGATCGTCGGTGGCCTCGGTGCCTCCGGCAAGGATGGCTCGCGTATCGTGGTCAACGTGCCAAGCGCGGGGCGAATTCCAAACGGAGCCATTGTCGAACGTGCGGTCGAGGATGGCGTTGCGCCGAACGCCAACGAAATAACCCTGAATCTGCATACCGCCGATTTCACCACGGCGCAGCATCTGGTCGAAGCCGTGAACCGCGAGTTCGGCCCCGAGACGGCGCGACCGATCGATGCAGTCACCATTTCGGTGCGCGCACCATTCGACCCAACTCAGCGCATGCGTTTTCTTTCCCGTGTCGAAAATGTCGAGCTGGAACCCGGCGATGCG
>Ga0123339_10003507_pt1 | contig 10404 bp, 10 predicted proteins | sample lystaG_FD_89956 | JGI IMG/M metagenome (GOLD analysis project Ga0123339, IMG submission 89956) | Glacier valley bacterial and archeal communities from Borup Fiord, Nunavut, Canada, to study Microbial Dark Matter (Phase II) -... | ecosystem: Environmental > Aquatic > Freshwater > Ice > Glacier ... | reverse complement strand
CGGAGCCGAGGGCCTCTTCGCGGCCGAGCGCAAGGTTCCCCTGCCGGCGATCCCCCGCCGCATCGGACTGGTGGTCGCGACCCAGGGCGATGCGGAACACGACGTCGTGACGAACGCGACGCTCCGCTGGCCGGCGGTGCGTTTCGAGATTCGCAGGGTCACCGTCCAGGGGCCGCGCGCCGTGGGCGAGGTAGTGAAGGCGATGCGCGAGCTCGATGCGATCGAGGACGTCGACGTCATCGTGGTGGCGCGCGGAGGCGGTTCGCTCGAGGACCTCCTCGCGTTCAGCGACGAGTCGCTTGTCCGGGCGGCAGCGGCGATCCTCACGCCGCTCGTGAGCGCGATCGGCCACGAGCTGGACTCTCCCCTGCTCGACCTAGTCGCCGACTACAGGGCGTCCACGCCCACCGATGCGGGCAAGAGGGTTGTTCCCGACGCCGCGCTCGAGAAGGACAGACTCGACGGGGCCCGCGCGCTCATGCGCGCCGCCCTTTCGACCAGGTTGACGCGCGAACGCGAACGCGTGGAGACCCTGCGATCGAGGCCCGTTCTGGCTCATCCCGTGCGCATGCTCACGCCCCACAGGGACCTGTTGGCCCAGTCCCTTGCGGCGCTTCGCTCGGCGGCCTTCGCGACCGTCACTGGATCCCGCGCGCGCCTCGACTCCTCGATTGCGGCCCTCAGAGCGCTCAGCCCACAGTCGACCCTCGACCGCGGCTACGCGGTCGTGCGCGCCAGCTCTGGCACCGTCGTCCGGTCCCACGACGACGTGGTCGTTGGAGAAGACCTTTCGATACGCGTGTCGCTCGGAAGCGTCGGGGCGCGCGTCACGTCGAGCACGCCCCCTGCGTAGTCGAGCCCTCTCTCCTGTGACGAGAGGGTCGACCCAAGAGCTATGAGCGGAGGACCCCCATCAGGCCGGTCCGAACGCCATTCTTTGCAAGTCGGGCCTTGGCGGGGCCGATCGCGTCTTTGTGCTTGCCTCGCATGACACGCGCAATGACCGAGTCGGGCACTGATTCGTTTGCGATCAACGCAAACACCACATCCGCGGCCTTGTCGTTGGCGAGCTCGCGAAAGACCTCTTCGGGAATGTCTTTCCTCGGGTTGCGGGCCACGCCTGCGCGCACAGAGTTGGCCTCATCAACCGCGAGCCTCAGGAGGAGCGTCAACGGCGTATTGGGGTGAGCCGCGGCGCCCGCTCGCACCTTGGCCTCATCGGACCTCGCCAGCTGCGCCAAATCGACGTCGGACAGGCTCGGATCAAGCGCGCCCGGAGCACCGGGACGAGTGTCATTCAACATGTTTCACCTCGCTGTGAACATCTGGACCAACAGTCAACGTACCTATCGGCGTCTTGATGCCATATGAGAGGGATGACTACCAGGTCTATGACGCGATACGGTTAGAAAGTGACAAAAAACCTTCCGGCAATAGGCACGCTGACCTACGAAAAGTCGCGCGATGAACTCATCGACATCGTCGGCAAGCTCGAGGCAGGTGCCGCGACACTTGACGAGTCGATGGCGCTTTGGGAGCGCGGCGAGGCGCTTGCGCGTCGCTGCGAGGACCTCCTGAACGGCGCGCAGCAGGCGATCGAGCAGGCCACGGCCACCCCGTCCGATGACTGAGCACGCGCTCGTCATTGGCGAGGCGCTCGTGGACGTGGTGCGCAGGCCGGACGGGTCCCAAGCGGCCCACCCCGGCGGTTCTCCCGCGAATGTGGCGTTGGGGCTCGCACGGCTCGGCAGGCGCGCCGAGTTGCTGACATACCTCGGAGATGACGCCTACGGAACGCTGGTACGTCACCACGTCGAATCCTCCGGCGCGACCATCGCGTTGGGGAGTCCCGCACCGCACACCTCTGTCGCCACCGCCACACTCGACGCTCAAGGCGTCGCGACATACGACTTCGACCTCACGTGGGACATCGCGGGCGACGCGACGACGCTGCCCTCACCCCTCGTCGTCCACACGGGTTCCATCGCGGCCGTCCTCGAGCCCGGAGCGACCGCGGTGACTCGGATCCTCTCAGCGGCGCGTGAAGGCGCAACCGTCACCTACGATCCGAACGTACGCCCCTCCCTGATGGGAGATCGCGCCGACGCCGCCGCGAGGATCGAACGGCTCGTGGCCCTGTCAGACGTCGTCAAGGTCTCCGACGAGGATCTCGCGTGGCTCTTTCCGGGAGAAGAGCCAGCCGATGCCGCGCATCGTTGGCTCGGTTTGGGGCCCGCACTCGTTGTCGTCACCCTGGGCGCCGAGGGTGCACTTGCGGCAACACGCGACGGTGTGACCGCAGTGCCCCCCGTCACCGTCGCGGTCGTAGACACCGTGGGGGCCGGCGATTCGTTTATGTCCGGGCTCATTGACGGCCTGTGGTCACACGACCTGCTGGGGTTACACCGCAGGGAAGCATTGCGTGCGATCGACTCGGTCACCGTCCGCTCGATCCTGGGAAGGTGTGCCCGGATCGCCGGCATCACCGTTTCCAGGGCGGGAGCGAACCCCCCCACGTCGGCCGAACTCGACGAGGCCTAAAGACTCCGGCGCACCGTACGCGGCGCGCGCGGGCTCGTCAGCAAGCGAAGATCAGTGCGCAGAGAGAAGACGCGCCTCCGCGGCGCGGCGCACGCTCTTCTTGCCGTGATCGAGCAGGGCACGCAACGTGGTCACTGGCGTGGCCGGGTTTGCGACCAAGGCGAGGGCGACGTCGGCGTCCTTGTCGGACGCGAGGATTGCGAGAACTGACGTGGCAACGCCCACCGCGGGGTTGGCCGCAAGGGCGGTTCGAACGTTGCTCTTCGAGTCCTGTGCGAGCCTGATCAGAACGGACAGGGGCGCATCGGTGCGGGCCGCGAGGCTCTCGCGAATCTTGGCGTCCTTGGACGAGGCGAGGTTGAGCAACTCAATGCCCGACGCTTCCTCACCTTCGCGCAGCGCGGCGGCAAGCTGGTGCGTTGGAATTTCAGTGAGTGCCACTGTCTCCCCCTAGGTCACGACGAATTGCCTCTCGCGGGCGCCCCGTGTCTCAGTGGGCGCTGCGTCGGGGCATGACCTCGGACGCGGAAGAACCGCTTGAATGGGGTCGCCGTTGACGGTGGTGGCCATAAGGCCGGCTTCAGTGTACTTGCCGGGACCCAGGACTTCCACCCGAATCGCTCGCCTTTCGCCCTTGGGTAGGCTCGCCCACGAGAACGCCTCGCGTCCTGAGAGAATGGCTGCCATGGAATACCGCATCGAACACGACACTATGGGCGAGGTCCGCGTTCCGGTCGACGCCCTGTACCGCGCCCAGACCCAGCGCGCCGTCGAAAACTTCCCGATCTCTGGCTTGACCCTCACGCGCAGGCACATCGAGGCGCTTGCCCGCGTCAAGAAGGCTGCTGCACGCGCAAACGCCGAACTGGGCGTGATCGACGGCGCGATCGCCGACGCGATCGTCTCGGCGGCCGATGCCGTCGCGTCGGGCGCTCACGATGGGGAGTTCCCCGTCGACGTCTTCCAGACCGGTTCTGGGACCAGTTCGAACATGAACGCGAACGAGGTCATCGCCACGCTCGCCACGTGGGGGCTCGGCGCCGAGGTTCACCCCAACGACCACGTCAACGCGTCACAGTCCAGCAATGACGTCTTCCCCACCTCGGTACACGTCGCCGCGACGTCTGCTCTCGTCAACGACGTAGTCCCCGCCCTCGCCCACCTCGCCGAGGCGCTCGAGGCCAAGTCGGTCGAGTTTGCCGACGTCGTGAAGTCGGGCCGCACCCACCTCATGGACGCAACTCCCGTGACTCTCGGCCAGGAATTCGGCGGCTACGCGGCCGCGATCCGATACGGCATCGAGCGGCTCGAGTCGGCACTGCCGCGCCTTGCCGAGGTACCCCTGGGCGGAACCGCGGTGGGAACGGGCATCAACACCCCCGCCGGCTTTCCGCAACGCGTCATCGCGCTGCTCGCCGAGGACACGGGCCTGCCCATCACGGAGGCGCGCAATCACTTCGAGGCACAGTCGGCTCGCGACGGCCTGGTCGAGGCATCGGGAGCGCTCAGAACTATCGCGGTGAGCCTCACCAAAATCTGCAACGACCTGCGGTGGATGGGCTCGGGCCCCAACACGGGCCTGGGCGAGATCTCGCTCCCCGACCTCCAGCCCGGATCGAGCATCATGCCTGGCAAGGTCAACCCCGTGGTCCCCGAGGCCGTGCTCATGGTGTGTGCGCGCGTCGTGGGCAACGATGCAACGGTCGCGTGGGCGGGGGCGTCAGGAGCGTTCGAACTCAACGTCCAGATCCCCGTCATGGCCCTGAGCCTGCTCGAGTCGATGAACCTGCTCGCGAATGCCTCGCGCGTGCTCGCTGACCGCACGGTCACCGGCATCACCGCGAACGTCGAGCGCGCGCGCCGCTACGCCGAGGCCTCCCCCAGCATCGTGACTCCACTCAACAGGGTGATCGGCTACGAGAGCGCCTCGAAGATCGCCAAGCACGCGGTCAAGATGGGCCTCACAGTGCGCGAGGCTGTCATCGACCTTGGCTTTGTCGAGCGCGGCGAGGTCACCGAGGCGCAGCTCGATGCCTTGCTCGACGTGACGACGATGACAGGCGAGCGCTAACCGGCCGACGCGATCGTCGGCTTGGCGCCGCGGCCGAGACAGCAGTCCACGGGGCAGACGTCCTGCCATGGGCCGAGGTCGGTCACCGCCCGACGCTCGAGCGCGGTCGCTCCATCCGTGACGTGCCGCTCCTGAATCAGGTCGACGAGCCCCGCCACAAAGCGAGGGTCCACGCCGACCGTTGCGACACGCACCGCTGGCAGCCCACGCTTTTCACACGTTTCGAGCGCCTCATTGTCGAGGTCCCATGCGACCTCCATGTGATCACTCACGAACCCGATGGGCGAGATCACGAGCCCGCTCGCCTCGGCCGGAAGTGCATCGATCGCAAGGTTGATATCGGGCTCGAGCCACGGCACGCTCGGGTCACCCGAACGCGACTGATACACAAGCGACCATTCGACGCCTGGGAACTCGTCGCCCACCGCGTCCATCACGAGGGAGGCCACGGCCCGCTGCTGCGCCGCGTACCAGCCGCCTCCCGCGCTCCACTCCTCGCCGCCGCCTACAGGCACCGCTGTGCCGTCGGGGAAGGTCTCGCGAGGACCCGACACATCTGCGGCGGCACTCGGAATCGAGTGGGTGGCGAACATCACGTGCGGGCGGGCGCCGTTGCCGTCGGCCGCGAGCGCACGGAGTCCGCCGCGGACCGCGTCGATCCCTGGCTCCACGAAGCCAGGGTGGTCGAAGTACTGGCGCACCTTGTCGAGCATGAGGTCGCCCTCGAGGCCCGTTTCCGCGAGCGCTGCCGCGAGGTCCTCGCGATACGCCCTACAACCTGAATAGCTCGAGAACGCGGTGGTGACGAGCACGAGAACGCGACGGTGGCCGTCCGCGTGGAGCTCGCGCAGCGCATCGGCAAAGTACGGCGCCCAGAAGCGGTTGCCCCAATACACCGGAAGCGCGAGTCCGCGAGCGGCGATTTCGGCCTCGAGTGCGACCTTGAGCTCGCGGTTCTGCTGATTGATGGGGCTGATACCGCCAAAGTGCCTGTAGTGGTGAGCGACCTCTTCGAGTCGCTCGTCTGGCACGCCGCGACCGCGGGTCACATTGCGCAGGTATGGGATCACATCGTCCTGACCCTCGGGACCGCCGAAGCCAGCCAAGAGGATGCAGTCATAGGTAGCGGGTGCGACCACGCGCCGCGCGGCAGCAAGGGGAGCCAGTGCGTCCTTCATGCCGAAAGCACCTCTGCCGCCTCGCGCGTCGTCACTCGTCGGCCGGTGTAGAACGGCAGCTCCTCGCGCACGTGGCGCCGCGCGTCGGTGTACCTGAGGTCTCGCATCATGTCGACCAGGTCCGTGACCTCGTCGGCCTCCATCGGCAGCAGCCACTCGTAGTCGCCAAGAGCGAAGGCCGCGACGGTGTTGGCCACGACGCCCTTGAACGCGGCACCCTTGATGCCATGTTCGCGCAGCATCGTCGAGCGCTCGGCCTCGGGGAGCAGGTACCACTCGTAGGAGCGCACGAACGGATACACCGTGAGCCAGTTCCTGGGCCTCTCCCCCCGCAGGAAGCCGGGCACATGGGCGCGGTTGAACTCTGCGGCGCGATGGACCCCCGCCGCAGACCACGTGAGGCGCGTGCCTGCCAGCATCTGGGTGGCCTGGAGAGCGCGCAGCGCAGCCTGGAGGTCCTCGAGCCGCGGCCCGTGGAGCCACAGCATGACGGTGCCGTCGGCGCGCAGGCCCGACACGTCATACAGTCCGCGCAGCACCACCTCGCGGTCGTCCCATGCGGCGACAAGAGCGTCAAACTCCGCCGCCGCCGCATCGACTGAGCCATCGATGCTACCGCCATCGAGGACGCTGAACAGGGTGAAACCTTCGGGACTTTCGGTCATGGTCACAGTCTCTCTCCGGCGGCGCTTTCAGGGAAATTGGCGGACTCGTCCGCCGCGACGATTGCGGCAAGCCCGCTCAGGCCCGCTGCCGATCCGACGAGGTGGACGCCGGGCAGTGGCTCCCGCGTGACCACCGACGCCGGGCTCGAGTCGGGCCACTGCCTCACCGCCATCCCGACGACGTCCGCATCGCTCAGCGCGACGCCGAGCAGCCTCGAGGCGTCTGGCAGGGCATGCGCTCTCACGTCCTCGCCTGGGGTCACCGAATAGGAAAGCCGCACCACGTGGCGGCCCGCAGGGACAAGCTCTGCGAGCCACGGCCACTTGGCGGTCGAATGCGTGAGGGCCTTGGCTCGCGTGACCCCTCCCTGCACCAGAACACCGGTGCCGCGCGGGGCGGAGTCGAGAGCGTCCGCATCGACCACCATGACGACGATCGCGACATGTTGTGCCGCGCCTTCTTGGGTGCCTGGCAGCGGCAATGCGAGAAGCGGCGTGGCGTGGTGACGCGGAATCGCGATCACGACCCCGTCGGCTTCGAGGGCCTCGTTGTTCAAGGAGATCCGCCATGAGGTGCCGTCGGCGGCCCGCTCGAGCCCCATCACCTCGACTCCCGTGCGCAGCACCGCGCCACACGCCTCGGCGTCGGCGGCGACGGCATTCGCCAGGGTCGCCATTCCGCCCACCAGTCCGCGCACAGCCGAACCCGGCGCCCCCAGGGATCGGCGCCTCTTCGCGGCGCGGATCAGGCCGCCACGTTCGCGCACGTCCCCCGCAAGCCCCGGGGCGATCGCGTTGAGGGGAAGTTCGTCGAGCGGGCGCGAGTAGACGCCCGACATCACGGGAGCGAGCAGACGCTCCGCGGCGCGCGATCCGAGGCGCGACGCGGCGAGGGACCCCACCGTCGCGTCATCGCGTATGCGCCTCGTGGGCAGCACGAGGTCGGCGCATGCGCGCAGCGCGCCCGCCCACCCGAGAATCCGCCGCACATCGGCGGCGAGAGGTCGCACCGGGATGCCAAGCCAGCCGGTCGCTGGCAGAGGATACGAGCGGTCGGGCGCGACTACCCAGGCGGGGGCAGCCAGCGGCTCCCTGATGGCTTCACTCATGCCGAGCTCTTCGCACAGCCTCTGGACCGAGTCGCCCCTCGTCGCGAAGGACTCGGCTCCCGCGTCAAGCAACAGCCCCGCCACCTCGACGAGACGAAGCCTTCCTCCGATCGTGTCGTCCCGTTCGAGAAGCGTCACCGCATGGCCCGCTCGCGCGAGTCGACGCGCCGCGAGCAGGCCCGCGATGCCCCCGCCGACGACCACCCAGCGCTGGGCAGCGTCAGAGCTCATGAACCAGGCCGACGATACGGGTCAGCACCTCGGGATCGGTGTCAGGGGGTACGCCGTGGCCCAGGTTGACCACGTGAGAGGGCGCCGCCTTGCCGCGCCGCACCACGTCACGCACGTGCGACTCGATGGCCTCCCATGGCGCACCGAGCACGGCGGGGTCGATATTTCCCTGGAGAGGCACTCCCGGCAGTCGCCTTGCGGCCTCGTCGAGCGGAACCGTCACGTCGATTCCCATGACGGTGGCACCCGCGTCCCTCATGTCCTCGAGCAGGTGCCCCGTATGGGTGCCGAAGTGGATGCGCGGCACGTCGAGATCCGTCACGTGAGCGAACGACCGGGTCGACGCGGGCAGGCAGTGTGCGGCGTAGCGATCGCGCGGCAGCGACCCTGCCCACGAGTCGAACAACTGAACGGCGCTCGCACCCGCGAGCACCTGTGCCCTGAGAAAGAGCCCAGCGGCATCGGCGGCCCAATCCATGAGCGCGTCCCATGCCTCGGGGTCGGCGATCATGAGCCGCCTCGCCTCGAGGTGATCGCGCGACGGGCGGCCCTCGACCATATAGGCGGCCAGGGTGAACGGTGCCCCTGCGAAACCGATCAGGGGAACGTCTCCCAGCAGTCCGAGGGACGCGGCCACCGCGCTCCTCACGACATCGAGCGAGCGGTCAAAGTCCCCGCGGTCCGCCGCGGTTCCGAGTCGCGGAAGGGCGGCGACATCGGCCGAGGTTCTCACTGGCGACGCGAATACGGGACCCACACCCGGCTCGATCGTGACGTCGACCCCAGCGAGGAGCATCGGGACCACGATGTCGCTGAAGAGAATCCCCGCGTCCACGCCGTGCCTACGCATGGGCTGCGCCGTAATCTCGGCGACCAACGCAGGATCGAGGCACGCCTCGAGCATCGTGGAGCCCTTGCGAAGCTCCCGATATTCGGGAAGCGAGCGCCCCGCCTGGCGCATGAACCACACGGGCGTTTGCTCCGGGCGGTCGCCGCGTAGCGCCCGGAGTAACGGAGAGCGCGCCACATTGCCGGCGACGGGACTTGTATTGAGCTGAGGTGCCATGACTCGATTCTCTCTCACCGCGCGAGCATGACAGAATCGGGCTATGTCCCTGCTTGCCCTCGTGGCTAGCCACCACAGCGGCGACCTCACCACTGTCGAACAGTTGAGCGTCGGCGCCGATCGGCTCGGAAACGCTATTGTCGGCACCTCTGTGACCGGCGCCGTCGTGCTTCCCACCTGCAACCGCTTCGAGCTTTACCTCGACGTCACGGACCTCGAGACCGCTCGCACCGAGGTGATTGCCGCCCTCTCCTCGATGACCTCTCTCGACGTCACCGCGATCGACAACGCCCTCATTTCCTATGAGGGAGACGACGCCGTCGAGCACCTCATGTCGGTGTCCTCCGGCCTCGAGTCCATGGTCGTAGGCGAGCGCGAGATTTCCGGCCAGGTACGCCGCTCCCACAACGGCGCACGCGCCGCTGGACACCTATCCCCCGACCTCGATCGCCTCTTCCAGTCCGCGCTGCGCACCTCGCGCGTCGTCGCCTCATCGACCGGCCTGGGCACCTCGGGACGGTCCGTGATGTCGGTCGCCTTCGACCTTGCCGACGCGACGGTCACCTGGCGTGGCGCACGCGCCCTCATCGTGGGCACGGGAGCGCTCGCCGAGTCGGGCATCGGCACGCTTCGCGGCCACGGTGCCGACGTGATCGGAGTGCACTCACCGCGTGGCCGCGGCGCCGAGTTCGGCACACGCCACGGCATCGAGGTAGTCACGGTCGACGACCTCGCCGCGGCGGTCCACGACGCGGACGTCGTCCTGGCCTGTTCGGGAGGTGAGTCGATCGTCCTCACGCCCTCCCTCGTGGCGCTCGCACTCGAAGACAGGACACGCCCCCTCACACTCATCGACCTGGCGCTCCACAGGGACGTGGCGCCCGGCGTCGACCTCTTGCGCAACGTGCACGTGGTGCGGCTCGAGGACGTGCGCGCCCACGCCCCAGGCGAATCGGTCGCCGCACTCGAATCGGCGCGCGCGATCGTGGCGCATGCGGTCGCGCGGTACTCCGGCGGCAAGACGGGACGCGCCGCCGATCCCGCGATCGTCGCGCTACGCGAGCACGTCTTCGGCCTACTCGAGCGGGAGGTGGCGCACGCACGGCCCCCTCTCGACGCGACGCCAGAGGAACGCACCCAGGCGGCGGCCACCGAGGTCGCGCTGCGCCGCTTTGCCAAGGCGCTGCTCCACACCCCCACGGTGCGCGCCAAGGAACTCGCCGAGTCAGGACGCGCCGACGACTATCTGAGCGCGCTGAGCACCCTCTACGGCCTCGACGTTGCGGTACCAGACGACTCGTGCCCCGTCGAAGAGATCGACGCGACCGCCGACTAGGCGCGCTCCTCCCTGCCTCTCAAGATCAAGCCTCTAGAGATCTAGCCTCTCGAGCATGTCAGTGACGAGAGCCGCCACCGCCGAGCGCTCGGACCGCTCGAGCGTGACGTGGGCAAACAGCGGATGACCCTTGAGCGCCTCGATGACCGCGGCGACGCCGTCGTGCCTCCCCACCCGGAGGTTGTCGCGCTGGGCGACATCGTGGGT
>Ga0123339_10003506_pt1 | contig 10405 bp, 9 predicted proteins | sample lystaG_FD_89956 | JGI IMG/M metagenome (GOLD analysis project Ga0123339, IMG submission 89956) | Glacier valley bacterial and archeal communities from Borup Fiord, Nunavut, Canada, to study Microbial Dark Matter (Phase II) -... | ecosystem: Environmental > Aquatic > Freshwater > Ice > Glacier ... | reverse complement strand
TGGCGCTATCTGGTGCGAACGCCGAGTGACTTTCAGGGGTTTGACCGACGCTTCATCGGGCGGGGGCTGTATCTGGAGGGACTCGAGGGGCAATCGGTGCGGGTGTACGCCTGCATAGACACCTCGGGCAGCGTGGGCCAGCGCGAACTGAGCACTTTCATGGCCGAGCTGCGCGGCATTCTGGGCGCGTATCCGCTGCTCGAGTGCCGCCTGTACTACGCCGACGCCGAGCTTTACGGTCCCTACGCGCTGAGCGACGGAGAGAGTTTGCCCGCGCCCAAAGGCGGTGGGGGCACCGATTTTCGCCCCTTTTTTGATGCCCTCGAGAGTGACTTGTCCCCGCTCGAGGAAGCGGTTTGCGTTTACCTCACCGACGGGTTTGGCAGTTTTCCCGAACACGCCCCGGAGCGCCCGACCTTGTGGGTGGTGCTCGCAGGTGGATTGCGCTCGAGCGAGTTTCCGTTCGGCGAGGTGGTGGTTTTGCTCGAGCATGGGATGTAGCCTTTGAAGAAAAGCTATTATTTTCGATTGACCCTCGAGAAAGTTAAAGATTGCCGTACATGGGATGTTTGATTCTTGTGGTTTGAGGTTTTTCATACAGACCAGCATAACAATTGACCCACCGTATTTAGAGATAATTTTAAGGGATATTGATGGAGGAGCAAATGAACTCACTCGATAAAACTATTCTCGTTTTCGGGGCTACAGGTCAGCAGGGCGGTTCTGTGGCCCGTGCTTTGCAATCTAAAGGTTGGCGAGTCAAGGCGCTGGTTCGTGACGTGAATACTGCTAGAGCAGAGTCACTTGAGGCCCAGGGGATTGAGCCAGTACGCGGAGATTTGGCCGATGTACAGTCACTTCAGGCAGCGATGGCTGGCTCCTACGGTGTTTTCAGTGTTCAACCCAGTTCTGGACAAGGAGCCGCTTACGGCGTGACCGATGAAGCTGAAGTCAGATATGGGAAGGTTGTAGCAGATATCGCTGTCTCCAGTGGCGTTCAGCATTTCGTTTACAGCTCGGCAAACGCCGCAGGGCCGACCAAAACCGGAGTAGGACACTTTGACACCAAAAGTGAAATTGAATCGTATATTCGCGGTCTCCAAATTGTGAGCACCATTATCCGCCCGAGCGCTTTTATGGAAATTCTCACACTGCCCGGTATGGGCCTCGATAAAGGTGTGTTTACATTTTTTATGAGACCCGAGCAAGCGATGCAGTTCATTGCTGTAGAGGACATTGGAAAGATTGTTGCCGGAATTTTTGCCGAACCCGCGAAGTTTGCAGCTCAGACCCTCGAGATTGCTGGCGATAGTGTCACGGGAACCGAGTTAGCCAAAAAATTCAGCCGCACAGCGGAGCACCCTATCACATATTGTCGCCTTGCAGACAGTTTGCTCGAACAAAACGCTTTTCTCGCTAGTTTAGCTGGTCTGGTTCAGCACGGCAGGCTGGCTGGAAATGCCGATGTGACCTTGCTTCGACGGGAATTTCCTGGTCTGCTCACGATGGACGAGTGGCTTGAGGGTACGGGAAGGTCCGCGCTTTTTGCAGCAATTCAAGCGGACGGTGGCGAAGTCTCACTCCGCTGAATTGGGGTGTTGGCGGTTTGAGTGCTGGCCCTGCGCGCTCGAGTGCAACTTGAACAAAGCTGAGAGTATGGGTGTTACCCTCTCAAATTCCTTGACCGTGGGAGCGCTAAACTCGAGCTTGTATGCGCGACGATGTAGACACTCGAGTGCGGCTGGCCGAAGCGCTGGAAACGCCGCGCCGCACCCTGGCGAGGCTGGCTCGAGATTCCTCGCCCAAAGTGCGCTGGAAGGTGGCCCAGAACATTCGCACTCCCACCGATACGCTGTTAGCGCTGACTGAGGACGTGAACGTGTACGTGGTACTCAGGGTGGCCGAGAACTTGCACACCCCGGACTCCGCGCTCGAGGGCCTGTCCCTCCACCCCGACCCTCGAGTGCGCGAGGCCGCAGCGCGCCATCCCCGCGTGAGTTCGGAGCGGCTCGAGCGCCTGACCCTGGATTCAGACCCTCGAGTGCGCTCGGTGGCCTGGACCCGACCCGGTCTCAGCGTGGCGCGGTTGGCCCAGGGAGCTTTGCACCCGGACGCCCAGGTGCGCGGCTGGGTGGCCGAAAACCCCTCGAGTTCGCCCGAGGTGCTGAACCTGCTCTGCACCGACCCCGAGCGCGAGATTCTGAGCGCGGTGTACAACCATTTTCATGCCACGCCAGAAATTCGGGCCAAAGCGATGCTGTGCCTCACCCTCGAGCACGAGTTCTGATGAATCTTCCTTGTTGTGCGTAGGCTGGGTAAACTGACTTCAGTGGGGGAGGGGAATGCAACTCCTCTCGAGCCGCTCTGGGCGGTGCCTCACTTCGCCTCCACGCCTGTCTCCTTCGAGCGGGCGTGGGTTTTTCATATCGCTTTGCCCACTGCAAAAACTCACCCGCTCGAGATGAGGACGTTATCTTACCCAGCGTCCGAACACCCGTTTGAGCCAGCTCGAGAAGGGGTTCTGAACTTTCTCGAGCGCAGTCGAGGTCGCGTCTCCTGCCCCAACAGGATTTTTGCCATGTTCCACCCTCAGCCGCTCGAGTGCCTTACTTGCCACCAGCGCCTGTGGGTCGAGGGCCAAAACCCTCAGCATTCGGTAGGTGGCTTGAGGGTGAACCACGGTGGCCAGACGCTCCTTCCAGCGCACCGAGCGCAGAAAGCGGGCCAGCGCGGGCCGGGGCAGCGCGCTCGAGCGCAGGCTGAGCCAGCGCACCGACGGGTCGCTGGCTTGCGAAAGCCAGGTCAGGATGAAGCCCAGCGGGGCGTTCGGGTGTCGGGCAATTTCGGGGTGCAGACTGTGATGTTTCCACAGCTCGAGCAAGCGTTCGCTCGAGGTCGCCGGGTCGCGTAGTTCGCTCATCACTGTGGGCAGTCCTGCGCCGTTGGGGTGGGCATCCACGGCGCGGGCCAGCTCGGGAGGTGCGCCGGGAAGCAGGCGCTCGAGAGCAGCGCGGGGCGTGTGCGGATTGCGGCTCAGCGCGAGTCGAACTCGGGTGCTGCGCTCGAACGAAAGTTTCTCGAGCAGCTCGGGCGGCGCATGTAGGCTCGAGGCGACCCCGGCACGCACGCTCGAGTCTGTATCGCGGCTCAGGGTTTCGAGCTGCTCGAGGGGAAGCGTGGAATTTTGGGCCAGGGCCGCCCGCACCCGCGAATCCGGGTCGGTCATCAGATGCTCGAGGGGGGTGGGGAGGGTGTTGGGATGGCGGGCCACCGCCTGACGCACCGCCGGGGTGAGGTCCTGGGATAATCGCTCGAGGTCGGGCGCAGCCGTGCTCGGGTTTCGGGCGACCTCCAGACGGACGGTTTGGTTAGGGTGGCCCGCAAGCTGATGCAGACGACTTGTGGACGTACCCGGACTCGAGGCATCGAGCAGGAGTGTCCCCCACAGAATGAGTGCGCTGGGGGCAGAAGGGACAGAAGGAATCGTTACCGCCCCCAGCGCCGCCTTTTCTCGAGGCCGCAACTTCAAAACCGGCTCGAGGGCCAGCAGCAGGCGCGCCAGCTCGGGTTTCACCGCTGTGAGCGCAAAAGGAGTTTCTAGCGCGTGCAAAATCTGCGCTTCCAGGCCTTCTTCGCGGTTGGGAGGTTTGAAGCGGTCCTCGGAATCCTCAGCTTGATAGTAGGGCCGAAAGCGCTTGAGCAGCGGTAGCGGCGCGTTGGGGTTGGCAAACAGCGCCAGCCGCACGGCGGCGTCGAAGGGTTGCACCAAATTCTCTAGCATCTCCGGGGGCGTGCCGGGATGCTTGGCCAGCGCCCGGCGGGTGGGCACGGGCAGCTTGGCAGCAAAATCGGGGTCCTCGAGTGCCAGCAAACTCAGCAGCGGGTTCCGCAGAAACTCGGCGGGAAAGGCGCAGGCCAGTTTGAACAGCAGCGTTTCGGGCGTGCTGGGGTTGAGGGTCAGCGCGCGGCGAATTCCCTTTTCCGGGCGGTGGGCCAGTTCCTCGAGCAACTCGGGCGGCGTGTGCGGACTCTGGGCCAGGGCGCGGGCGTACTCGAGGTGCGTGCTCGCCAGCTCACGCAGCCGCTCAAGCGAACCTGTGGTGTCGCGGACCTCGGAAAAGTGGGGCAGTCTGGGCATGGGCGGAGGTCGGATTATTGTAGCGCTCGAGGTTGCTTTCGGGGACTCCGAAAGAGCGGTGTATAAAAATATAGCCATGAAGAATAGCTAAAAAAGCCCCTCTCTCGGCCTCGGGAGAGGGGTTGGGGTGGGGGCAATCCCCCAAATCAGCGCCAGCCCTGCACGCTCGAGCCACCAAACACCATGCGGTTCATTCCCGGTGTGCCCAGCATGTCCCCAAAGGTCTGCTCGGGCTTGCTGGCCTTATCCAGCGCCTCGAGCTGCTCGGGGTTGAGGCGCACCTCGAGCGAAGCCAAATTGTCCTGTAACTGCTCGAGCTTGCTGGCCCCAACGAGGGTCGAGGTCACGCCGCGCTGCTGCGCCAGCCACGCCAGGGCCACCTGAGCCAGAGGGCGCTCGAGCTGGGCGGCCACCGCTTTGAGGGCCTCGAGCACCCTCCAGTTGTGCTCGGTGAACTTGGTGTTCCCAAAGGGGTTGGGGCCGCTGAGCCTGCCGTCTCCACTGGCTCCGCCGTTGGTTCGCCCATACTTTCCGGCCAGAAAGCCCGCTGCCAGCGGACTCCACGGCGCGATGCCCATGCCGCACTCGAGCGCGGCGGGTACGTGTTCGGTCTCCACGCTGCGGGCGACGAGCGAATACTCGAGCTGCATTGCGATGGGGCCGGGAATGTGGTGTGCCTGGGCCAACGTCGCCGCTTTGACCGCGTACCACGCGGGCATGTCCGAGAAGCCGAAGTAGCGAATACGGCCCGAGCGCACCAAATCGCCCAGCGTTTGCAGCACCTCCTCGACCGGGGTCACGCCGTCCCAGACGTGCAGCCAGTACAGGTCTACGTAGTCGGTCTTCAGGCGGCGCAAACTGCCCTCGAGCGCCCGGTGGATGTTTTTGCGCCCGTTGCCCCCCGCGTGTGGGTTGCCTCTCTCGGCGTTGAAACCAAATTTGGTCGCCAGCACAACCTTGTCCCGCAGTTTGCGCTCGTTAATCAAACGACCCAGCAGCTCCTCGCTCTGCCCGCTCGAGTAAACGTCGGCGGTGTCCACAAAGTTGCCGCCCGCGTCCACGTAGGCATTGAAGACGTCGGCTGAAACGTCCTCAGACGAACCCCAGCGCGGGGTTCCAAAGGTCATGGTGCCGAGGGCCAAAGGGCTGACCACCAAGCCGGAGCGGCCCAGGGTGCGAAAATCGGTGAGGCTCATCAATGGTCTCCCCTGAATCAAAAATTTGGTGGCTCGAGCGAGCATCTAAAATCTGACGTCTGAAACCTACCGTCTGCCCTCTAATACCCCTCGAGCTTGAGGAAGCGCTCCATCTCGAACACGCAGGCGTCGTCCTGGGGCAGTTCGCTCGAGCCGGTGAGCGTCTTGAGCTTGCCTTCGTCGGAGAGGTAAAGCTGGCGGGCGCGGTGAGGGCGGCCCTGCGCCACATAGTCGAAGTGCGCTAGGAGCGCGAACTGGTCCGGGCGCGGCACAATTTCGAGCTGCACCTGGCTCAGTTTCTGTTTCTCGAGGTTTTTCTGCACTCCCAGCGCGGCAGTACGGGCGTCCTCGAGGGTGATGAGCGGCGCGTAATCTTTGCTCGAGCGGTCCTCGCCCATCACGCACAAATCTCGGGCCGAGTGCCAGGTGCCGTCGCTGGCCTGAGTCCAGTTCTCGAGCAGCTTCAGGGACTGGCTTTCGGTCACGAAGCCCTCGGGTGGCGGCACCGGCTTGAGTTGGGATAAAAACTGGGCCTGGGCGGTGGATATTGATAAAAGCGAGAGGGAAATTAAAACGATGCGGGACCACATTTGACCCACCCTATCAAAACGGGCCTGAACCGGATGAGGTCGCGCCGATTTTCAAGTCCCCGATTGCACCTGGTATAAACTTAACCATGACCCAATCCCAATCGTCCGAATCACAAGTGCTCGAGATGCTGCAAAACCTGCCGCTCGAGGAGCGCATGAAGCGCATCGAGCAGGGCAGGGACGACACCCTGGGCCGCAAGCTGGGCATCCGGGTGACGCAGGTTGCGCTCGAGCGCATCGAGGGAACGATGGCGGTAGCCGGCAACCTACAACCTTTCGGACGGCTGCACGGCGGCGCGAACGTGGCCCTGGCCGAGGAACTGGCCAGCCTGGGCAGCGTGCTCAACCTGGATTTGCGCCGTGAGCTGGCGGTGGGGGTGGACATCAACGCCACCCATGTGCGGGGTGTGACCGCGCTCGAGGGCGAGGTGCGCGGCGTGGCCACCCTGATTTACCGGGGCCGCTCGAGCCTGGTGTGGAACGTGGAAATTTTCAACGCTCAGGGCAAGCTCACCTGCATGGCCCGCTGCACCTGCGCGACCATTGCGCGGCCTGCGAACCCGGCTCAGGGCGCTCGAGGTGGAGAGTAGGTGTGTGGTTGGCCCACTCGAGGTCGCCCCGACTTTTCGTGCCTGCGCCTCACGGCTTGATGGTGCCAGCTTCCCAGTCGGGTGCCGATGAGAGACCCCAGCAGGTCGGCCCACCAGTCGTCCAGACCGGCTTCGCGCCCCGGCACGAACGCTTGATGCACCTCGTCGAGCGCCCCGAACCACGCCGCGATGACCCAGGCCAGGTTGGGTCGCCCGGTGGCGCGGGCCAGCAGGTAGCCCAGCACCAGGTATTCGGCAGTGTGGGCCAGCTTGTCCCACGGGGCGGGGATGGGAACGCCGAGTCCCTCGGGACGGCTCGAGAGCCAGAACATCACCGACATGCACAGCAGAGATAGAACGTGCCACATTTAGAATATTTAGAGTACAGGCATTGGGAAAACGGTGCATGAAAACCCGCTCGAGCCGCTTGTTCAGGGGTGCTCAGGGTGTTCTATCAGCTCGAGCAGGGTTCCACCGGTCCATTTAGGGTGCAGGAAAGCCACCCTCGTTCCGGCCCGTCCTGGCTGTGGAACCTCGCTGATGAACCGCGCGCCCTCGAGCCTCAGTCGGGCCATCTCGAGTTCGAGATTTTCCACGCGTAGCGCAAAGTGGTGCAGCCCTGGCCCTCGGGTGGCCAGAAACTTGGCTATAGGACTGTTCTCCGAGGTCGGCTCGAGCAATTCAATTAAGCTTTCGCCCACCCGAAACACCCGCACCCGCACCCCTTGACTGGGAACGTTCTCGTCTGGCTCGAGCGGAACGAGGCCCAGCGCGGTGTAGGGGAGGCTGCCCTGCTCGAGGCTGGGGGTGGCGATGGCGATGTGGTCCAGGGTCAGGCGGACAAAAAGCGAAGAGGTCATTTTTGGGAGGTGTTCGTCAAAATCCAGCCGATGCTGATGGGGTTTTCCAGTCCCAGACTGGCGTAATCCTGGCTCAGGCTGCGGTAGTTGTTGTTGACCGGTGGGCTGGACACGTCCACTTGAACCAGGCTCGAGCTGTCGAGATAGTAGGCGTTGCCCGTCACGGGCGCGAAGGTCAGGTCGCGCACCGCGCCCTGGGTGCTCACCGTGGGGTTGCTCGAGCCGTCATAAAAGCGCAGGGCGCGGTTGAAATTGACGCTCAGGTCGGGGTTCCACAGCGCCACCCGTTTGAGCGCGCTCGTCGAAACGCTCCATAGCGCCTTGTACGCTTCGGGCAGCAGTTTTCCACCCAACTTCCCAGCTTCTTCGATGCGGTACACCCCGTCTCGAGTGGCGGCCAGTCCGCCAATGAGAGGTGTCCCAGCGTCCAAATTCAGGCTGGCGGTGCCCAGTGAGCTGACCGCCGCCACCTTCTCGGGAACATAGCCGATGGGCAGCGCCAGTGGAGTGGTGTTCAGCGCCAGGGTGTACAGGTATGAAGAGGTGGTATCGCCAATGACGTTTTTGACAAAGTAGAGCTGGGTGTTGGTCAGTGCGTAGGGAAAAATTCCGTAACCCAGGCTCGAGGGACTCCCTGCCACGGTGATGGGCTGGTCGCTGGGGATGGGATTGTCAATAAGCACGTCCGTGCCCCCCGAAAGTAGCGAACGTACCCACAGTTTTTGTTGGGTCACGTTCAGAGGGTCGCCACAAGAAACCAGCCCTACCAGATAGGTTTCGGCATCGTTGACCCTGAAATTTTGTATGGTGCAGGTCTGGCCTGCCAGCGTGGGGGCGGGCAGGGGTTCTCCAAATTTCTCTTCGTCCGTGTAAAACAAAATACTGTCGCTCAGACCCACGTACAGTTTGTTTCCCCCCTGACTCACCTGAAGCCCGACAGGAGTGGTCTTGAAAGGGCTGCCTGTGCTGACCAGTTTGAGCTGCAAGCGGTCTGTCCCCGAAGTATCTTCAAAGTTGAAGCGACGGAAAACGTAATCGTTGGCTCTTTTGTCGAGCACAATCAGTGAAATGGGCGCACCCGGCTCCCGGCTCCCGGTAAACACGGTGTCACAGCTCGAGAGCAGCGCACCCAAACTCAGCACACACAGACTCAGCACCGTCGTTCTCATTTGGTCTTCCCCTGTAAATTGTCAATAAACGGAAAATTTGGGTCGGAGGTTTTGTCCAGACCCACTTCAAACAGCGCTCGCTCTTTGCCGTCGGGCAGGGAGAGGCCGATTTTGAAGCTGCCGTTTTTCAGGTCAATCTCGCTTCTGAGTGCCCAGCAGCAGCGGTCTATGACCAGTTTAATCACCGGGCGCAGTGGCTGAGGCTCGAGCACGCTCCCCCCACGTTGCAGAACAAAGTCCTGAACGAGTTCAGTGGTGAGGTAAGCCCCCGGCTTGGGGCCGCTTCCCAGGGCAAAAGTCAGGCTCAAGGGTTTGAAGCTCAGGGTCTCGTAAGTGAAATCGCTTTGACGGCTTCGGTAGTAATTGACGTTTCCTTTAAAGGCCACCCGGTCTGTGACCAGCACCAAACCCCCGCTGAGTGAGGCGCTCGAGAGTTCCCATTCGGGCTGGTCGAGACCCTGCGCTTTGAAAGTGACATTGGCTCCCAGACTTTGTACACCCTCGAAGCGGCTGTAGCTGGCCGTGAACAGCGGCGTGGTCCAGCCGCTCCGGTTCAGGTCGTAGGGTCCGCCATAGCCCAGGGTCAGAGAGCTGTTTCCCCCCTGCCCCTGCCCCTGCCCCTGGGTCGCGGTAAAATTCAGGTTGAGGTTGCCCTTGTTTTCCAGCTTGTCGTCCTCGGGTTCGACCACGCCATCGTCCAACTTGAAGTTGTGACTCAGCTCGAGGCGGTTGTTTCCCACGCTCAGCGCCTGAACGCCATTGACGGTGGTGTTCTGAAAATCGAAATTTTCTCGAGCCTCGACCTTTAGTCGGCTCTCGAGCGGAGCACCCACCTGAGTGCCGCTGAAACTGAAGGTCCCCTGGATGGGCGTATCCAGGTTGAGGTCGCGCGACACGGTGCCTTCGATAGAGCCAGCCCCGCCGGGGTCGGTGTATCCGGCCCGCACCACCAGAGGGTCGAAGCGGTTTTTGGCCGGCTGTCCCACCCTCCCCTGGCTGGGATTGGCTGCGGTCCAGCCGGTGTTGAGGCCCGCACTGAGTCCGTATCTCTGGTAGCCCACGCTCGCGGTCCAGCGCTCGAGGGTGCCGGGAAATTCGGCCTTGAAAAAATTGCGCTCGAGCGTACCGCTCAAGGTCAGAGGAATTTCGGGCACCAGCAGGCCCAGATTGAAGCTGGCCGCGAACTGAGCGTTGTTTTGCAGTTCCGGCTTGGTCTCGTCGAGGTTGGCCACCTGATTGGCCCGAACCGAGAACCAGGGCTGGGGTTGTAAATCGAGCGAGGCGGTGAGCGTTTTATTGCTGCGGGCCGCACCGGGGGCATCGAACAAAAAGGGACTCTCGCCTTCCTGACGCGAAAAATCGTAGCGGGCACTCAGGCTTCCCACGGTGCCCAGCCGCTGGGTCACGCTGGCCCCGAAGGTGAGGTTGACATTGCGCTCGAGCCTTGCCAAGTCATCGCCTGCCGGGGTGGCTGCCGCGCCCCCCGCCCCTGAAAGAGCCGTCACCGGAAGCGGATTTTGTGAGGTGTAAAAGCGCCCGGTGTAGACGTTGCTCAGCTCGAGGCTGGCGTCCGACCACAGCGCGGTGTTATAGCGCAGATTGTAGTTGGCCTCGAAGCGGCCCGCCCCGATAGAGCGGTCCGAGCCGCCCGCCTCGGCTCGAGCGGATGGATTGGCCGGGTTGACCCTTCCGGTGTACAGTCCAAAAGTCGTCCGGGCGTCCACCGAAAAGCCCTCGATGCCGAAGGGTTTTTGCCAGGGGTTGAAGTCCAGTTCCAGCTCGGGGCGGTTCAGTTTGCTGGGAACCGGCTCGAGCAGCGTGAGATTCTGGTTGTTGCGCGGCCCGTGGTCGTACTGGTCGTT
>Ga0123339_10003501_pt1 | contig 10412 bp, 8 predicted proteins | sample lystaG_FD_89956 | JGI IMG/M metagenome (GOLD analysis project Ga0123339, IMG submission 89956) | Glacier valley bacterial and archeal communities from Borup Fiord, Nunavut, Canada, to study Microbial Dark Matter (Phase II) -... | ecosystem: Environmental > Aquatic > Freshwater > Ice > Glacier ... | reverse complement strand
CGGCGGGGGGTACACGCCGTACCCCGACTGCCGGCCGGAGTTCGCCGCTGCGATGGACGCCGCCGCGCGGCTCTGCGACGCGTGGCCGCTGGCCGTCCTCGTCCCGTTCGTGACCTGGTCGAAGGCCGACATCGTGCGGCGGGCCGCGGCGCTCGGCGTGCCGCTCGGCGCGACCTGGAGTTGCTACGCCGGGGGGCCAGCCCACTGCGGCCGCTGCGGCACCTGCCTCGACCGCCGGGCGGCGTTCCACGAGGCGGGGGTGCCGGACCCGACGGCTTACGAAGGGTGACGGCGGCGGCCTACCCGGCGGGGACCGCGTGGGCGTGGTCGGGCATCTCGGCGGAGTGGGTGACGCGGTTGCGGCCGTCGCGCTTGCTCTGGTACAGCGCCCGGTCGGCGTCGATGAGGAGGGCCGACGGCGGCAGGCCGGACGCCGGCGACCAGGTCGCGCAGCCCAGGCTCGCCGTCACGGGGGCGTGCCGCCAGCGGGCGTGGGCGATGGCCCGGCGGATGCGCTCGGCGGCCGCCTCCGCGCCGGCGCGGTCGGTGTCGGGCAGCAGCACCGTGAACTCCTCGCCGCCGACCCGCGCGCCCAGGTCCGTCGGCCGCAGGGTGCGCTGGACGATGGTCGCCACGCCCACGATCACCGAGTCCCCGGCGGGGTGGCCGTGGGTGTCGTTGTAAATCTTGAAGTGGTCGATGTCGATCGCCACGGCCGAGACGGTGGTGCCGTGCCGGCGGGCGTCCTCGACGGCGCGGTCGAGGGCCGCCTCGAGGCCGCGGCGGTTCTTGGACCCCGTCAGCGGGTCGGTCACGACGACCTCTTGCAGGTGCAGGTACGCCTCTTCGAGGGCCTTGCGCTGGGCCTCGAGTTGGTCCTCGTGGCGCTTGCGCTCGGTCACGTCCTCGGTGATGCCGATGACCCAGCCGGAAGCCCCCGGGGCGGCGGGCGGCTCGAGGTAGGGCTTGGCACGCGACCGGACCCAGCGGACCTCGCCGTGGGGCCGCAGGACGCGGTACTCGACCGCTGAGCCGTCGGCCGGGGGGGTGCCGGCGGCGCGGCCGAAGCGCTCGCGGTCGTCGGGGTGGATGGTACTCCGCAGGAAGGCCTGGGCGCAGGGGGCCTGGAGGAACGCCTCGGCCGGCCGGCCCCAGACGCGGGCGAAGGCGCGGTTCACGTACAAGGGCCGGCCGGCGGCGGGGTCCCACAGCCAGACGACTTCGAGCGTCTGGTCGAGGAGGGCGGCGAGGTTCGGCGTCACCGTGGGCATGGGCAGCCTGTTCGAGCCTGGGTCGGGGCACGCGACGCGCGACAGGCGTCCGGCACTGGTATTGTTCGCCCGCCGGCCCGGGGCGTCGCCCCCGCCGGGGTCCGGGCGGGGTTTTCCCCCAGTCATTTCGGCCGGGGGTCGAAACTTCCGCTGGCATTCCGTGCGGGCTGCCCCCCCCCGGAGGCGTCCGGGGCGCGGTCGCGAGCATTGGGCAAGACTTTCCGTCGGCACGCGGGGAGTTTAGATCAAACCCCCCGGGTGTCCACCCGCAACGGGGCGAGTGCGGGGGATTGTCTGAAAACGGTGCCCGCCCCGGCCGGCCCGCGGCTCACAGGAGTTCGGCCACCGGCTCGCGGTCGTCGAGCAGGTGCATCGGCCGGCCGGTGCCGTTGGGGAACGTCTGGGCCGGGTCCACGCCGACGGCGCGGTAGACCGTCGCGAGCACCTGGGCGACCTTGTACGGCCGGTCCTTGGGGGCCTCGGCGCGGGCCGAACTCGCCCCGACGGCCTGGCCCATCTTCAGCCCGCCCCCGGCGACGAGGGCGCTCATCACCGGCGACCAGTGGTCCCGGCCGCCGTCGGTGGCGTTGACCTTGGGGGTGCGGCCGAACTCGCCCCAGACGACCGTGACCACGTCGTCGGACAGGCCGCGGTCGTGCAGGTCCTGGACCAGGTTCGCCACGCCGCGGTCGAGCAGCGGGAGCTGGGCCTTAAGCTGCTTGAAGTTGCCGGCGTGCGTGTCCCAGCCGCCGTAACTGAGCGTGACGAACTTGACGCCCGCCTCGACGAGCCGCCGGGCGGTCAGGAACTGCTCGACCCCCTTGTAGCGCTCGCGAACTTTGGGGTCTTCGCGCGTCAGGTCGAGGGCCTCCCGGGCCGCGCCGGAGGCGATCATGTCGAAGGCGCGGGCCGTGAACGCGTCCATGCCCCGCATGCCGCCGGTGGCGTCGATGTCCCGGCGGGCCGTGTCGAAACTGCCCAGGAGCGACCGGCGCTCGTCGAGCCGGGCCGGGGGGACGCCGGCGGCGGGCGTGAGGTTCCGCCGCGCGGGGCCGTCCGGGGTGAAGGGGCGGTGGGCCACGCCGAGGTAGCCCGGCTCGGAGCCGACGGACATGCCGCGTAGCGACACGTAGGGCGGCAGGTCGCCGCCGCCCCCCTGGAGCTTCGACAGGACCGCCCCCACGGCGGGGTGCCCGGCGGTGCGGTTCACCTGCTCCGGGTAGCCGGTCATCACCAGCGAGTCCGAGTGCTCGTCCACGGACACGACCGACCGCAGCACGGCGAGCTTGTCCATCATCTTGGCCTGGAGCGGCAGGTGCTCGCAGATCTGCACGCCGGGGACGCTCGTCGGGATGGCCCGGAACTCGCCGCGGAACTCGACCGGGGCGTCGGGCTTGGGGTCGTACATGTCGATGTGGCTGGGGCCGCCCGGCAGGTAGACCATGATGACCGACTTCGCCGGCGTCCGCCCCCCGGCCCGCCCGGCCGGCGGGGCGGCCCTCAGCCGCAGGGCGTCGGCGAGCGTCAGGCCGGCCCCGAGCGCGCCGAGCGTGAGGAAGTCGCGGCGGGCGACGCCGTCGCAGAACGCGCGGCGCTGACCGTGGAACGTGAGCATCGGGCAAGCCCTCCGGGGGCGGCGGCGTGGGGCGGGGATCGACGGGGTCGCAACGAAAGGCGTACCGGCAGTGCCCCAACGGTAACCCGGGCGAAACCGCCGGGCAACTGGAAAGTCGGAAAGAATATTCACGGCCGAGCGGGAACGCGAGCGCCCGGGCCATCCCCGCCCGAGGCCGGTGTACCGGGTCATAGCGGTGCTCGACCCGAAAAGCGGTGCGCGTCAGGCAAAGGTCGCCGGCAAGATGCTGACGGCGGGCGAGCCGGTGTAACAGCCCGTTGGGGACCCTTTCCCCCGTGAGCGCCGGGTGCTTTGGTGAAGACGGACGCGACACCTAGAGGTATGCTGACAACAGCACTACAATTATGGGCCGTACCCAAAGAGAAGCCCGTGGACCAGCGGCTTCTGCGGTTCACCTCGGCAGCCGAGAGAGCGTTCGCCGCACTTCCGGACGAGGTGCGAGACCAGTTCCTGTTCGCACTCCGTCGCGCTGAACTCGGCAAGCGTCACCCCGACGCGAAGGTACTGCGTGGCTTCCGCGGCGCGAGCGTCCTGGAAGTCGTGGTGAACCACAGGGGGGCGACTTACCGGGCCGTGTATACTCTGGAGTTTCCGGGGTTCGTCTACCTTCTCCACGCCTTCCAAAAGAAGTCGAAGACCGGTACCAAGACCCCAAAGTTCGAAATCGACGCGATGCGACGTAGGATTGCGGCGGCGAGGAACGATTATGAAGAGCGCCTCCCGAACAAATGACCCGCCGAAGAAGGCTAGCGCTAGAAAGCCAGCGTTCCTTACGGGGAGCGGCAACGTGTTCGCCGACCTCGGGCATCCGGACCCGGAACTGGCCCTCGCCAAGGCGGAACTCTGTAGCCAGCTCTGCGACCTCGTCGATTCCCAACAGTTGACCGACGCGGCGGCCGGCAAACTCCTCGGCGTCGATCGGCGCGCCGTACACGACTTGGTGCGGGGCGGGTTTGGCTCGTACACCCTGGACCAACTCCGCGACTACGTCGCGCGCCTCGACCCCGTGAGTGGGAGTGGCAACGTCTTCCGCGATGTCGGCCTACCTGACGCCGACTTACTCCTGGCCAAGGCCGACTTGCACACCGCCATTTACTCGCACGCCAAGCGGCTCAAGCTCACCAAAGGGAAGCTCGCCGAACTCCTGGGCGTCAGTCACAGCGAGGCGGCCGCACTACTGCGCGTCGAGGGCGACTTCACCTTCGACCGACTCTTCCGCTTCCTCAACGCCCTCGGGCACGAGGTCGTGATCGCCGTCCGCCCGGCCGGCGGGGCGACGCCCGGCGAGACGCGGGTCGAGCGCCCGGAGTCCGCATGAGTTCGCTGCCCGACCACCACCGCCGCTTCCACCGCGTCCACGACCACCTCGCGTCGATCTACGGCGACGGCTGGTTCGGGGCCAAGGCCGAGGCGTTCGCCCGCTACTTCGGCACGCCCCTGTTCCTCGTGGCCCAGACCGGCGTCGTGCTCGTGTGGGTCGCGATCAACGTCGCCGGGCTGACCGCCTTCGACCCGTACCCGTTCATCCTGTTGAACCTGGCGTTCAGCCTGCAAGCCGCCTACGCCGCGCCGATGATTCTGCTCGCGCAGACCCGGCAGGCCGACCGCGACAAGGCCCACGCCGACGCCGACGCCCAGCACCGCGAGGACCTCGCCACCGCCGTCGCCCGCCGGCAAGAAGATGCCGCCGCCGAGGCCGCCCGGATGCTCGAACTGGTGCGGCAGAACACGACCCTCACCGAGGCGGTCAAAGCCCTGAGCGAGCGCATCGCCGACCTGACCGTCGAGGTCCACCGCCGGACGTGCCCTACTCCCCCGGCGTAAGCGGCTCGTCGAGCAGTTCGATGATGCGATGTGCACAAAAGATGCGGTAACGCTTCTGGTTCGTGATCTCCCGGAGGACATCCAATGTCACCAACTTTTCGACCATATTCCCGGCGGCTTTGGCGAGCGTGTCGGTCACTTGCATCGCGCGGTTGACCGTGAGGTACGGCGACGAAAAGAGTTCGTCGATAAGCAGCTGCGCCTTCGACGAGTGCCCGGCCTGAATCGTCAGGTGCTTGTACTCGCGGGCCAGTTCGAGCAGTCTCTGCGTCCGCAGCGCCGCGTCAGTGGCCTGCTCCGCGACCCCGCGGGCGAAGAACTCGATCCACTCCTCCCAGCGGCCGTGCCGGCTGACCGCCAACAGGTGGTCGTAATACTCCTCGCGATGCTCGTCGAAGAATGCGGAGAGGTAAAGGAGGGGCTCAGACAACGCCTTACGCTCGCACAACATCAACGTGATGAGCAGCCGCCCGACTCGGCCGTTGCCATCGTTGAAGGGGTGGATCGCCTCGAAGTGGTAGTGCATCACCGCGAGTTGTACGACAATCGGCAACGACCGCTCCTCTTGAAGAAATTTCAAGAAGTCGTCAAGCAGTGGGGCGACTTGGTGGGGGTCCGCCGGCACGAACCGCGAGGCCGAGCCAATGGCGACCGACTGGTCACGGAACACGCCAGGTCGTTTGCCCTTGCCACGAACGCCTTGCATCAGCGATTTGTGAACTTCGCGGAGAAGACCCCGTGTGAACGGCTGCCCGCTCCGAATCGCTTCCAAGCCCAGGTTGAGCGCCAAGACGTAGTTCAAGACTTCCTCAGCATCGTCGTCACGGCCAACCTGGCCCTGCGCCGTCTCGAAGAGTAAGAGTTGATCGAGTCGCGTGACGGTCCCCTCAATGCGGCTCGACAGGACTGCCTCCCGTCGTAAGAAGGGGCGAATCAGCAAGTGGGGGTTCGGCAACATCCGCCCCGCGCCGGATAACTCCCCGAGAGCAAGGTTCGCACGGCTAAGTTCTGCTACGAGGCCCGGGCTGTAGACAAGCTCCGGCGGCAGTGGGTTCGGGACGAAGGTCCACCCCCCAAAGGTCGATAGAACCAGTCTGCCCGGCGAGTTTTCGTCGAAGTCTTCAGGACGCAAGTGGCTACTCCTCTTGAGGCTACTGTGGCACCTGCGGCTTAGTTTCCTCCAGGAACATTACGCGACGAGTTATTTTCCAGAAGTGCCCAAATGAAAATTAACCCCCCGCTCAGCCCGCTCAGCCCGCCGATGCCGCCGTCTCTTTACTGCGTGCTTCTCTAGGATGACCTTATGTGGCCCCCGGTAGGTCGCAGTTTCAGACCACAAGGGACCCTACGCCGTGGCGGACGATCGCGTCAGAGTCGTGTCGATCATGAACTTCGCCCCGGAGCCGCGTGCCCAGCAGATGTGCTACGCCTTCCTCGACTCGGTGATCCGGGCCGGGGCTGCGAGTGTGACGCTGCTCACGGAGGACTTCCCCCCGGCCGTCGCCCCGGAGCACCGCCGGGCGATCGACATCGAGGTCGTCCACGCCCGGTCGGTCGATGTCGGGCACCCGCACTTCAACCTGCGTTTCAAACTGCCCAACTTGGCCGCGCAGACCGAGCCGTTCCTGTTCCTCGACGCCGACACGTACGTGCTGGGCGACCTGCGCGACCTGTGGGCGCGGCGGCGCGACCGGCCGTGGGTCGGCGTCGATCACCAGTGGGTGCCGTCGGACGACCGGACGCACCGCTCGCCGTTCCTGAACTCCGGGGTGCAACTCGTCGGCGACCCCGCCTTTTACGACCTCGACGCGATCCTGGCCGTGCAAGAGGCGGCCGCGCCGCTGCGGCTGGCCCCCCGGGAGGCCGGCGAACACCCCGGCACGTTCCTGTGCCCCGGCCGCGACCAGGCGGTGCTGTTCCGCTACTTCCGGGCGATCGACTACGACTACACGCACCCGGCCGTCGGCCCGGGGTGGAACAGTTGTGCCGGGCTGAGTACCGCCCGCCGGGTCGGGGACCGCTGGGCGGCGCGGACCGACGGGCTGACCCCCGACCACGACGTGCAGGTCCGCCACTACTGGGACCAGTTCAAGCCGTGGAAAATCCACTGCCCCATCTTCGAGTCCTACGCCGACGCGGTGAAGTAGCCCCGGGCCGGCCGCGACGACCTGCCTCGCCGGGCGGACCCCCGAGTTCGACCGCCGGGCCGTTGTCTCTCGTCCGGGGGGTTGCGTAGAAATCCTGGGCAGAGTGTTCAGCCTGATTGACCCGCCGGTCGGTGGGCGCAACCGCGCGAAGGTCCGTGTACGCGGGGACGGCGAGACGCGGCGCGAGGGCGGAGTCCGCGTCTGCCGGGCGATCGGGTGCCTTCGATGGACGACGTGTCGCAAATCCTGTCGGCCATCGAGGGGGGGACCCCCGGGCGGCCGACCTCCTCCTGCCGGTCCTTTACGACGAGCTGCGCAAGCTGGCGGCCCAAAAGCTCGGGGCGGAGAAGCCGGGGCAGACGCTCCAGGCGACCGCCCTGGTCCACGAGGCCTACGTCCGGCTGGCCGGCGCGTCCGGGGGGCAGACCTGGGAGCGCCGCGGGCACTTCTTCGCGGCCGCGGCCGAGGCCATGCGGCGGATCCTCATCAACCGCGCCCGGGACAAGAAGCGGGTCAAGCGGGGGGGCGGCCGCCACCGGGTCGAGTTCGACCAGTTGGAAATCGCCCTGGACACGGACGACGGGCAGTTGCTCGCGCTCGACGAGGCCCTGACGCAACTCGCCCTCGAGGACGCCGACGCGGCGCGCCTCGTCCACCGGAAGTTCTTCGCGGGCCCGACCCTGAAGGACGCCGCGGCCTCGCTCGGGGTCCCGCTGCGGACCGCGGAGCGGCAGTCGGCCTACGCCCGGGCCTGGCTCTACGCCCGCCTGCGCGACGGCGACGGCCCCCGCGCGGACTGAACCCCCCGACGATTCTTGGCGGGTCTCGCCGCGGACGGGGCATTGGCTACTGTCCGACGGGCGGAGACCACCGATGCGAACTGTCGAAACCGACGCCAAGGCCATCTTCCTCGAGGCCCTCGACTTCCGGGACGGCGTCGAGCAGTCGAGCTTCGTCGCGCGGGCGTGCGGCACCGACGTTGACCTGCAGTCCCGCGTCGCCGAGTTGCTGCGGGCGGACCGGGACGCCGGCGACTTCCTGCGGGGCCAGAACGCGGTCACCGTGGACCTGCCGCTCGCGGAGGCCCCGGGGGCGATGGTCGGCCCGTACAAGCTCATGGAGCAGGTCGGCGCGGGCGGCATGGGCCTGGTGTTCGTCGCCGAGCAGCAGGTGCCCGTCCGCCGCAAGGTCGCCGTCAAGGTCATCAAGCCCGGCATGGACACCCGCGAGGTCGTGGCCCGCTTCGAGGCCGAGCGGCAGGCGCTCGCGCTGATGGACCACCCGAACATCGCCCGGGTGTTCGACGCCGGGGCGACCGCGTCGGGCCGGCCGTACTTCGTCATGGGGCTGGTCCGCGGCGTGGACATCGGGCGGTTCTGCGACGAGAACTGCCAGACCACCCGCGAGCGACTCGGCCTGTTCGTGGACGTGTGCCAGGCGGTGCAGCACGCCCACCACAAGGGGATCATCCACCGGGACCTGAAGGCGTCGAACATCCTCGTGACGCTGCACGCCGGCACGCCGGTGGTCGAGGTGATCGACTTCGGCGTGGCCAAGGCGGTCGGCCAGCAGTTGACCGACAAGACCGTCTCCACGCGGTTCGCCCCGATGATCGGCACGCCGATGTCGATGAGTCCCGAGCAGGCCGAGCTGAGCGGGCTGGACATCGACACCCGCAGCGACATCGACGCGCTGGGCGTGCTGCTGTACGAGCTGCTGACCGGGGCGACGCCGTTCGAATCCGGGCGGCTGCGGGCGGCGGGGTTCGACGAGGTGCGGCGGATCATCCGCGAGGAGCAGCCGCCCCGGAAGAGCACGCGCGTCAGCACGCTGGGGCCGGCCGCCGCCGCCACGCTGTGCGCCAGCCGCCGGAGCGAGCCGGCGCGGCTGAGCCGGCTGTTCCGCGGCGAGCTGGACTGGATCGTCATGAAGGCCCTGGAGGAGGACCGCAACCGCCGCCACGAGACGGCGAGCGGGTTCGCGGCGGACGTGCTGCGGTACCTGCGCGACGAGCCGGTCCACGCCTGCCCGCCGACGCTGACCTACCGGCTCGGCAAGCTCGGGCGGCGGTACCGCAAGGCGGCGACGGCGGCCGCGGTCCTCGCGACGGCGCTGGTCCTCGGCATGGTCGGCACGACTTTCCAGGCGGTGCGGGCGACGACCGCCGCGGCCGCGGCGGTCCGCGAGGCGCGGCTCAAGGCCGACGCCCTCGCCGACCGCGAGTTGGCCCTCGAGGGGTCCACCGAGCAACTGTACCAGGCCCTGGTCAGCCGGGCGCGGGCCGAGCGCGGCAGCGGGCGCGTCGGGCAGCGGTTCGAGGCCCTCGAGGCGATCCGCGAGGCGGCGAAGATCCGCGTCTGGCCGGAGCTGCGCACCGAGGCCACCGCGGCGTTGGCCCTGCCCGACGCGGAGTTGGTCGAGGGGTGCGACGGGCCTACCGGCAACGTCGGCTCCGCGTTCGACGCCACGCTGCGGCGGTACGCCCTGCTGGACGTCCAGTTCGGCGTGGTCGTGTGCCGCCTGAACGGCGGCCGCGAGGAAGTCGTCGCCCGCCTGGACCCGCGGGTCAAGCACACCCTGTCGCACGTCGTGATGACCCCGGACGCCCGGTACGTGGCGTGCGGCTACGGGGCGACGGGCGACCTCGCCGGCGACGGGGTGCGGGTCTGGCGGGTCGAGGGCGCGAAGTTGCTGACCCTCGACCCCGCGCCGCCCGGCGTCCACGAGGCGGCGATCGCCTTCGACCCGAGCGGCCGGCGACTGGCCGTCGGGCACGGCGACGGCACGGTCGGCGTCTACGACCTGCCCTCGGGCCGGCGGGTGCTCCAACTCGCCGTCCGCGCCGCGCCGATGCACCTGGCCTTCCGCCCGCACGCGGAGCGGCTGGCGGTCGCCAGCGGCCGGGCGGTCCTGCTGTTCGACACGGGCACCGGGAAGGAACTCCCCGCACTGCCCCACCCGTACCCGGTCCGGTGCGTCAGTTGGCACCCCGACGGGCACCGCCTGGCGACCGCCTGCAACGACCGCAAGATCCGCGTCTGGGACACCCGGACGGCCGCCGAGGTCATGGCCCCGTGGGCCGGCCACATGTCCGACGGCGTGGACATCGCCTACAACCCGGCCGGCGACCGGCTGGTCAGCGTCGATTGGAGCAGCCCGCCGCGCCTGTGGGACGCCGTCACCGGCCGGACGCTGTTCACGCTGCCCGGCTTCGGCGTGCAATTCAGCGCGGGAGGCGAACTGTTCGGCCCCGGGGGCGGCGCGGGCAAGGTGGGCCTGTGGCGGTTCGCGAGCGGCCGGGAGCTACGCGTGCTGCGGCCCCGGAACGCGGGCAGCCTCGGCAACATCGCCTACCCGGTCGTCCACGCCGACGGCCGCACGCTCGCGGCCACCACCCGCAGGGGCCTGTGCTTCTTCGACCTGGTGAGCGGCGAGGAACTGGCCTCGGCGCGGCTGACGGCCTCGTCCACGGCCTTCCCCACCCACTCCGAGCCGCCCGGTGCCGGGGGTGGCGTGCCGGGGGGCGGCTGGGTG
>Ga0123339_10003497_pt1 | contig 10415 bp, 8 predicted proteins | sample lystaG_FD_89956 | JGI IMG/M metagenome (GOLD analysis project Ga0123339, IMG submission 89956) | Glacier valley bacterial and archeal communities from Borup Fiord, Nunavut, Canada, to study Microbial Dark Matter (Phase II) -... | ecosystem: Environmental > Aquatic > Freshwater > Ice > Glacier ... | reverse complement strand
GCCTACGAGCGACTGGAAGTGTCGTCGCCCGGGCTCGATCGGCCGTTGACGAAGGCCGCCGACTACGCACGTTTCGCGGGCGAGCAAGTCGAGATCACGCTCAAGCAACCGTTCAAGGGGCGCAAGCGCTTTCGAGGCGAGTTGCTGGCGCAGGGCGATGGCTGGCGCTTGTTGCTCGCGCCCACGGCTTCGGCCGCTGCGGCCAAGCGCCACGCCGCGAGTCGCTCGGCGCAGGCCAAGGCCGCGAAAGCCACTGCCAACGGCGAACCCGTGGCCGAGGTCGCTTCCGAAGAGGTGAAGGCGCTCGATTTTTTGCTGGGCGAGGTGCGCGAGGCGCGGCTCGTTCCGGTCATCGATTTCAAGGGGCGCCCATTGGCCCCGGGCGCGGCAGGGGCCAGCGGTGCGCCGGCGCATGACGAGATGGACGGAGGTCGTATCCAATGAACCGAGAACTGTTGATGCTGGTGGACGCGATCTCGCGCGAGAAGAGCGTCGACCTTGAGATCGTGTTTCAGGCGGTCGAGGCTGCCCTGGCCTCGGCCTCCAAGAAGCTGCACGGCGGTGAGGTCGACATGCGCGTATCGGTCGATCGCGAAACCGGCGAGTACGAAACCTTTCGTCGCTGGCACGTGGTGCCGAACGAAGCCGGCCTGCAACTGCCCGACTCGGAAGTGCTGCACTTCGAGGCGATCGAGCAGATCGCCGACATCGAGGTCGACGACTACATCGAAGAGCAGGTTGAGTCGGTTTCGATCGGTCGGATCGGCGCGCAGGCAGCCAAGCAGGTCATCCTGCAAAAGATTCGTGACGCGGAGCGCGAGCAGCTCCTCACCGACTTTCTCTCGCGCGGCGAGAAGATCTTCGTCGGCACCGTCAAGCGGCTCGACAAGGGCGACGTGATCGTCGAGTCGGGCCGGATCGAAGGGCGCCTGCGTCGCTCGGAAATGATCCCGAAGGAAAACCTGCGCAGCGGCGATCGCGTTCGCGCCTACATCCAGGAAGTGGACCCGACGTTGCGAGGGCCTCAGATCATCCTTTCGCGCAGCTCGCCGGAGTTCATGAAGGAACTCTTCGCGCAAGAGGTTCCCGAGATGGAACAGAAGCTGCTCGAGATCAAGTCGTGTGCGCGCGACCCGGGCTCTCGCGCAAAGATTGCCGTCAAGTCGCACGACAAGCGCGTCGACCCGATCGGTACCTGCGTGGGAGTTCGCGGTTCACGCGTCAATGCCGTTACCAACGAGCTGGCCGGCGAGCGCGTCGACATCGTGCTCTGGTCTGAAGACCCCGCGCAGTTCGTCATCGGTGCCCTGGCGCCGGCAAACGTGCAGTCGATCGTGGTCGACGAAGAGCGCCACGCGATGGACGTTGTCGTTGACGAGGAGAATCTCGCGATCGCGATCGGCCGCGGCGGCCAGAACGTGCGGCTCGCCTCGGAGATGACCGGCTGGCGAATCAACCTCATGTCGGCCGAGGAGTCGGCCTCCAAGCAGGCGGAAGAATCTGACAGTGTTCGCAAGCTCTTCGTCGACAAGCTCGACGTCGACGTCGAGGTCGCCGACATCCTCATTGCCGAAGGCTTCTCGAGCCTCGAGGAAGTAGCCTACGTGCCGATGCAGGAGATGCTCGAGATCGCGAGCTTCGACGAAGACACCGTCAACGAGTTGCGCACCCGTGCCAAGGACGCACTGCTCACGATGGACTTGGCTCGCGAGGAAAGCGGCGTCGATGTCTCGCAGGATCTGAACGACTTCGACGGCCTCACGCCCGAGTTCATCGCCAAGCTCGAAAAGGGCGGCGTGAGCAGCCGCGACGAGCTGGCAGACCTTGCTGTGGATGAGTTGGTCGAGATGACCGGCATTGACGCCGAAGAGGCCAAGGAGCTGATCATGAAGGCACGCGCGCACTGGTTCGCGGCCGAGACGGTGGCGCAGGAAGCTGCGTCGCGGCAAGCCGCGACCGAAAACGCGGCAACGCAAGACGCGGCAGCCCCCGAAGCCGCAACGCAAGGATAAAGAGACCTATGGCCACCACTACCGTCGCCCAACTCGCCGCCGAGCTCAACCGCCCGCCGGCGGCTCTGCTCGAGCAGCTGAAGTCGGCCGGCGTCAGCAAGGCCGGCGCCGACGACTCGGTCACCGAGACCGACAAGGCGCGCCTGCTGGACCACCTGCGCATCGCGCACGGCACGGTTGCGAGCGGCGAGCGAAAGAAGATCACGCTCACCCGCAAGTCGACCAGCGAAATCAAGCAGGCCGATTCGAGCGGCAAGGCACGCACGATCCAGGTGGAGGTACGCAAGAAGCGCACGTTCATCAAGCGTGACGAAGCGTCGGCTCCCACTGAAGACGTGGTGAGCGACGAAGCGCACGAAGAAGAGTTGCGTCGTCGCGAAGAAGAAGCTCACGCGGAGGCCGAGCGCCTGCGAATCCAGGAAGAAGAGCTTGCGACGCAGCGCCGCGTGCGCGAGGAGCAGGAACGCGTCCAGCGCGAAGTCGCCGAGGCCGCCGAACAGAAGGCCCGCGAAGTCGCGGCCGAGAAGGCAGCGGCCGAAGCCGCCGCCGCACAGGCTGCAGCCGCTACGGCCAAGCCGCTGAGCAAGGCTGCCGAGGCCAAGGCCGCGGTGGCTGCTGCGGCCGCTGCTGCCGCCGCGCCGGCAGTGGTCGCCGCACCGGCCGAGCCCGCGAAATCGGCGTTCCGCGTCGTCAAGGCCGGCACCGTCGAGAACGAGGAGAAGCAGCGCGCCGCCGATCTGGCCAAGCGCCGCAAGGCCGCGGAAGACGAAGCTGCCGCCATCCGCACGATGATGAACGCGCCGAAGAGGGTGCTTGTCGCGAAGAAGCCGGAAGAGCTGGCCAAGCCGGCCGAGGCGGCCAAGGAAGCCATCAAGGGCACGATCCACAAGAAGGCAGGCGCACCCGGCGCGGCGGCGCCAGGCACGGTGGCCAAGCCCGGTGACAAGAAGTCGATCAAGTCGGAAAAACTGTCGTCGAGTTGGGCAGACGACGCCGCCAAGAAGCGTGCTCTCAAGGCGGCGCCGCGCGGCGCGCCAGGAGCGGGCCGAGCCGGCTGGCGTGCGCCGAGATCGGGCCGCAGGGGCGACCGCAACGACGGTGCGCCGAGCAGCTTCGTCGCGCCGGTCGAGTTCCAGGCGCAGGAAGTCCACATCCCCGAGACCATCTCGGTCGCCGACCTCGCCCACAAGATGTCGGTGAAGGCTTCCGAGGTGATCAAGCAGCTGATGAAGCTGGGCCAGATGGTCACCATCAACCAGCAGCTCGACCAGGAGACGGCGATGATCGTCGTCGAGGAAATGGGGCACACGGCGCTCAGCGCGAAGCTCGACGATCCCGAGGCTTTCCTCGAGGAAACCGAGGTCGAAGGCTTCCACGAATCAGAGTCGCGTGCGCCGGTGGTAACGGTGATGGGCCACGTCGATCACGGCAAGACCTCGCTGCTCGACTACATCCGCACCAGCCGCGTGGCGGCGGGCGAGGCGGGTGGCATCACGCAGCACATCGGCGCTTATCACGTGAACACGCCGGGCGGGATGATCACCTTCCTCGACACCCCCGGCCACGCCGCCTTCACGGCGATGCGCGCGCGCGGCGCCAAGGCGACCGACATCGTCATCCTGGTGGTTGCGGCCGACGACGGCGTGATGCCGCAGACCAAGGAAGCCATCTCGCACGCCAAGGCGGCCGGCGTGCCGATTGTGGTCGCCATGAACAAGATCGACAAACCCGACGCCAACATCGAGCGGCTCAAGAGCGAGCTGGTGGCCGAGCAGGTCGTGCCCGAAGACTTCGGTGGCGATTCGCCGTTCGTGGGCGTTTCGGCCAAGACCGGCCAGGGCATCGACACGCTGCTCGAGCAGGTGCTGCTGCAGGCCGAAGTGCTCGAGCTCAAGGCGCCGAAGGATTCGATGGCCAAGGGCCTCGTGATCGAAGCGCAACTCGACAAGGGCCGCGGTCCGGTCGCGACGGTGCTGGTGCAAAGCGGCACCCTGAAGCGCGGTGACATCGTGCTGGCCGGCTCGAGCTTCGGCCGCGTGCGTGCCATGATCGACGAAAACGGCAAGTCGATCACCGAGGCCGGCCCTTCGATACCGGTGGAGATTCAGGGCCTGACCGAAGTGCCGCAAGCCGGCGACGAGTTCATGGTGCTGGGCGATGAGCGCCGAGCCCGCGAAATCGCTACCTTCCGCCAGGGCAAGTACCGCGATGTGAAGTTGGCCAAGCGCCAGGCCGCCAACCTCGAGAACATGATGGATCAGATGGGGCAGGGCGCCAAGCAGGTGCTCCCGCTGATCATCAAGTCCGACGTGCAGGGCTCCCAGGAAGCGTTGGCTCAATCGCTGCTGAAGCTCTCGACCGACGAGGTCAAGGTGCAGATCGTGCACGCGGCGGTGGGTGGCATCAGCGAGAGCGACATCAATCTCGCGATCGCCTCGAAAGCCGTGATCATCGGCTTCAACGTGCGTGCCGATGCAGGCTCGAGAAAGCTGGCCGAGAACAACGGCGTCGACATCCGCTACTACAACATCATCTACGACGCGGTCGACGAGATCAAGGCAGCGATGACCGGCATGCTGCCCCCCGAGCAGCGCGAAGAGACGATCGGCACCGCGGAAATCCGCACCGTGTTCGTGGCTTCGAAGATCGGCACGGTGGCCGGCTCGATGGTTACGGCCGGCATCGTTCGTCGAGGCGCCCGGTTCCGCCTGCTGCGCGAGAACACGGTCATCTACACCGGCGAAGTCGAATCGGTGCGCCGCATAAAAGATGACGTGCGCGAGGTCGCCACCGGATTCGAGTGCGGCATCAAGCTCAAGAACTACAACGACATCAAGGAAGGCGACCAGCTCGAGTTCTTCGAGGTCAAGGAAATCGCCCGAACGCTGTAGGCGGTCTCGGCTTCATCCGAACCCCGCCCTCCACAAGACGGCGGGGTTCTTGTTTGTAGCCTTTCAGGAAATTGCGATGCGTCACAAGAGATCGATCCCGAACCGCGGCTTTCGTGTCGCCGACCAGATCCAGCGCGACGTTGCCGAGCTGATCCGCGAGCTGAAGGATCCGCGCATCGGCATGGTCACCGTGCATGCGGTCGAGGTCACGCCCGACTACGCCCACGCAACCGTGTTCTTCTCGGTGCTCGTGGGCGATGCGGCAGAGTGCGAGATCGCGCTCAACGAGGCGGCTGGCTTCATTCGCAACAGCCTCTTCAAGCGGTTGCAGATCCACACCGTGCCGACATTGCATTTCAAGTTCGACCGCACCACCGAACGTGCCGCCGAGCTGACCGCGCTGATCGCCCAGGCGAATTCGACCCGGGCCAGGGAAGACTGAGCCCGTGGACCGCATGCGTGCCGCCCAACGCCCAAGGATCGTGCGCCGCCCGGTGCACGGCGTGCTGCTGCTCGACAAGGCGCTGGGCCTGACGAGCAACGGCGCACTGCAGCAGGCCAAGCGGCTCTATCGCGCCGACAAGGCGGGCCACACCGGCACGCTCGATCCGCTCGCGACCGGCCTGCTGCCGCTTTGCTTCGGCGCTGCAACCAAGTTCGCGCAGCTGAGTCTCGACGCCGACAAGCGCTATCTCGCGACATTGCAACTCGGCGTCACGACGACGACGTTCGACCGTGAGGGCCAGGTGCTGGAGACGCGCCCGGTCGACGTCGATCGCGCGGCCATCGAGGCGGCCTGCGCTGGCTTCGTCGGCTGCATCGACCAGCTTCCGCCCATGCACTCGGCGCTGAAGCATGAAGGTCGGGCGCTGTACGAGTACGCCCGCGCCGGCATCGAAATCGATCGCGAGCCGCGCCGTGTGACGATTCACTCGATCGACCTGATCGAAGGCGAGAGCGATCGGTGGACCCTCGACGTCTCTTGCACCAAGGGCACGTACATTCGCACGCTGGCTGCCGATATCGGAGCGGTACTGGGCTGCGGCGCACACCTCGCGGCGCTGCGGCGCACTTCGAGCGGCGCGCTTTCGCTGCTGCGTGCACACGACATCGTTTCGCTCGAACGTCTCGACGAAGACTCGCTCGATGCGCTGCTGCTGCCGGCCGACGCACTTGTCGCCGACTGGCCGCGCATCGTGCTTTCAACCGAAGACGCCGGGCGATTCCTCTCGGGCGTACGGCGCCGGCTCGGTATCGCCGACGCGCTGCGCCTGCGTGTCTACGGGCCCGAACCCGGTGCCTTCCTCGGTACGGCGCATGCGGCCGGCGGCGAGTTGATCGCCTCGCGCCTGTTGAGCCCGGCCGAGGTGGGCGAGCTCGTGCGCCCACGAGGCCTTTCACACATCCGAATTCCAAAGTCCGAAAGCGTCACCCCATGACCCGCCAGATCCGCAACGTCGCCATCATCGCCCACGTCGACCACGGCAAGACGACGCTCGTCGACCAGTTGCTGCGCCAGAGCGGCACCTTCCGCGCCAATGAGAAAGTGGCCGAACGGGTCATGGACTCGAACGATCTCGAGAAGGAGCGCGGCATCACCATCCTGGCCAAGAACTGCGCAGTGGAATGGAAGGGCACGCACGTCAACATCGTCGACACGCCGGGACACGCCGACTTCGGTGGCGAGGTCGAGCGCGTGCTGTCGATGGTCGACTCGGTGCTGCTGCTGGTCGATGCGGTCGAGGGCCCGATGCCGCAGACCCGCTTCGTGACCAGGAAGGCACTCGCGCTCGGGCTGAAGCCGATCGTCGTGATCAACAAGGTCGACCGGCCCGGAGCGCGCGAAGACTACGTCATCAATGCCACGTTCGATCTGTTCGACAAGCTCGGCGCAACCGAAGAGCAGCTCGACTTTCCGGTCATCTTCGCTTCGGGCCTGAACGGTTGGGCAACCCTGGCCAAGGGCGAAATCGGCACCGACCTCGGGCCACTGTTCGACGCCATCCTCATGCACGTGCCGGCTCACGAAGGCTCGCCCGACGCACCGTTGCAACTGCAGATCTGCTCGCTCGACTATTCCACGTACGTCGGCCGGATCGGCATCGGGCGCATCAACCAGGGCACGCTGAAGCCGATGCAGGACGTGGCCGTGTATGCCGGCCCCGAGTCCACGCCGATCAAGGCGCGCGTCAACCAGGTGTTGAAGTTCGAGGGACTCGAGCGCCAGCAGGCGACCGAAGCCGGCCCGGGCGACATCGTGCTCATCAACGGCATCGAAGGCATCGGCGTCGGCGTGACGCTGACCAGCATCGAAGAGCCACTGCCGTTGCCGATGCTGCAGGTCGACGAGCCCACGCTGACCATGAACTTCTGCGTCAACAACTCGCCGCTCGCGGGTCGCGAAGGCAAGTTCATCACCAGCCGGCAGATCCGCGACCGGCTCGACCGCGAGCTGCAATCGAACGTCGCACTCAAGGTGCGCGACACCGACGAAGACGGCATCTTCGAAGTGATGGGTCGCGGCGAATTGCACCTGACCATCCTGCTCGAGAACATGCGCCGCGAAGGCTACGAGCTGGCTGTCTCAAAGCCGCGCGTGGTGTTCCACGAAGTCGGCGGCGAGCGTCACGAACCGATCGAGCAGGTCACCGCCGACGTCGAAGACCAGCACCAGGGGGCTGTGATGCAGGCGCTCGGCGAGCGCAAGGCGGAACTCGTCAACATGGAACCCGACGGCCGCGGCCGCGTGCGTCTCGAGTACAAGATTCCGGCGCGCGGCCTGATCGGCTTTCAGAACGAGTTCCTGAACCTCACGCGTGGCACCGGTCTCATCAGCAATATCTTCGACAGCTACGAGCCGTACAAGGGCGAGATCGAGGGGCGCAAGAACGGCGTCCTGATCAGCCAGGACGACGGCGAGGCAGTCACTTATTCCCTCGGCAAGCTCGACGATCGCGGCCGCATGTTCGTGAAGGCCGGCGACCCGTTGTACGAAGGCATGATCATCGGCATCCACAGTCGCGACAACGACCTGGTGGTCAACGCCGTGCGTGGCAAGCAGCTGACCAACTTCCGCGTCTCAGGCAAGGAAGACGCGATCAAGATCACGCCACCGATCCAGCTCACGCTCGAGTACGCGGTGGAGTTCATCGCCGACGATGAGCTGGTGGAGATCACGCCGAAGTCGATCCGCGTGCGCAAGCGCCATCTGAAAGAGCACGAGCGCAAGAAGGCGTCGCGAGAAGGCTGAACGGCGAAGGCGCCAGCGACGCGAACGCGTCGCTGGGTTCATCCTCGTCAGGATCTACAATCGACTTCCTTGGTTAACATAATATACATTGTCACCTCGATCGCATACGCGATTATTCGGCGCCGAAGTTCTCGGGAATTTCCGTCGCATCCACGGCTGCGTCGAATTCGCTCGATGCGTTCGGCTTCTCTGCCCGCGGCTTGTCCAGGGGCCGGCAGATCGTGCTCTTCAGTCGCGACAAGCGATCGGACAGTTCCAGTGCGGCGAAGACCATCTCCGGTGAGGTCATGAGCGCGAAAGGATTGTTGGAGACGCTGGTGAGGTTCATTGGTTCGATCCGCTAGCCACAAGGTGACTGCAATGTACGAATCGACCAACGGTGCCGCCAGACGGCGCTCGGAGAGAACGCTTGTCGGCGCAGTTCCGACAAGGACGTCAGCGACACTGCTGACGTCTGCAAGCTGAGCGACAAAAATACGTTTCTTATCAGCGGTCTACGACAGGAACCTAATCCTGTTTCGACCCGCCTTGGCGACGGTTCAAGTGTCGCTTGAGGTTCGTGAAACAGTCGTCCTCGTGAACAACGCCTCGAAATTTCGCGAGCTGCGTTCGGCGATTTCTTCGACCGGAAGGCCTTTCACCTCGGCGAGCATCCGGGCGACGTAGGGCACGAGCGCTGGCGTGTTGGTCTTGCCTCGAAAGGGCACCGGCGCGAGGTACGGGCTGTCGGTCTCGATCAGACAACGATCGAGCGGTACGAACGAGGCGACTGCTCGAAGGTCGGCTGCGGTCTTGAAGGTCAGGATGCCGGAGAACGAGATGTAGAAGCCGCGGTCGAGCGCCGCACGCGCGACCTCGGCCGTTTCGGTGAAACAGTGAAACACGCCTCCGGCACGCGCGCCCTGCTCTTCATCGAGCACTTCCAGGGTGTCTGCGGAGGCGTTCCTGGTGTGGATCACCAAGGGCAGGCCGGAGCCGATCGCAGCGCGGATATGCGTCCGAAACCTATCGCGCTGCCACTGCATCTGCGGGATCGACCGACCTTCGAGTCGGAAGTAGTCGAGCCCGGTTTCGCCGATCGCCACCACCTTGGGCAGTCTGGCCAGTTCGAGCAGACCCTCGACCGTGGGCTCGCGGCTGTCGGCGTCATCCGGGTGCACGCCGACGCTGCACCAGAAGTTGTCGTAGTCCATGGCCAGCGCGTGAACGGTCTCGAACTCGTCGAGCGTCGTGCAGATGCAGAGGGCCCGATCGACCATGGCAACCGACATCTCGGCGCGGATCTCGGGCAGGCGCTCGGCCAGGCCAGGAAAGCTCAGGTGACAGTGGGAATCGACGTACATGGCGAGCACCGCCGAACGGCCGGATGCGGAGTATGCGAAGAGAGAGCCCGCCGAGGCGGCTCAAATAGTCTGTGTGGGCTTGGCTGACGACAGCGTGGTGCCAAGCGCCTCTTCGATGCGCTGGCGCAGCGCCCTGCTCTTCTCGTCGTTCGGAAAGCGCACACCGACGCCCTGGGTGCGGCCGCCCGACGCGTTCGCCGGTGTGATCCAGCCAACCTTGCCGGCAACCGGGTAACGCTGCGGATCTTCGGGCAGCGAGAGCAGCAGGTAGATGTCTTCGCCGAGCTTGTAGTCACGGGTGGTCGGCACGAAGATGCCGCCGTCGCTGAACATGGGCATGTAGGCGGCGTAGAGCGCGCCCTTCTCGCGGAACACAAGCTGGATCACGCTCGGCCGCGCAGCAACGGGCGCTGGCACGTTCAACGCAGTGGCAGGCCGGGGCGCGGGTTCGCTCATCATGTGAGTTTAGCGAGGCCCGACATCTTGGCCGCTCGCGGAGCGCGCAGTCTGCAACGCTTCTGCACCCTGCTGCACCAGGCTTTGCGTGCTGAGGTCGAGCGTCCACGGGTGTTCGGCATGTCGAGCGACGCGTGCGAGCTCTGCCGACCACTCATACAACGCGGGCAGCAACGCGCCCGCTGGAACGCAGCCTGCCGGGAAGAAGCGCGGCTGGCCGCCACAGGCCAGGGAGACGGCGTCGTGACAGAGCTTCTGCAACGCCTCGACGACCAAGGGCAGTGGCCAGCCCTGACACGCACTGGCATCGCCACGCGAGACTCGCGCCGGCAGCGCTTGCCAAACCTGCGCATCGATGCCGAGTGCGCGCACCGCGAGCACTTGCGCAGGTTGCCCGGCACAGCCGGCGAGCAGAACCGCCGGCTGCTCGATGCCCCGCTCTATCAGCCAGGCTTCGGCTTGC
>Ga0123339_10003496_pt1 | contig 10417 bp, 12 predicted proteins | sample lystaG_FD_89956 | JGI IMG/M metagenome (GOLD analysis project Ga0123339, IMG submission 89956) | Glacier valley bacterial and archeal communities from Borup Fiord, Nunavut, Canada, to study Microbial Dark Matter (Phase II) -... | ecosystem: Environmental > Aquatic > Freshwater > Ice > Glacier ... | reverse complement strand
TGTGGCCGACGGCGTGCTGGCGATCAGCGTGACGATACCAGCGACCGCGCTGGGGTTGCTGACGATGACGCGCGACTGACTGGCGACCCCGGTCCCCTTCAGGAATATCTTCCACGGCATCCCCGGGTATTGCGCGGCGAGGTCGGCGGTGGCGACGGGGTTGTACGTCTTGTCGACCTGCCGCCGTTCGACCCGGCTCCAGTGAACGGCGGCGATCTTGGCTTCGAGGTCATAGACCGCCGTCGCCTTTGCCGCCGCGTCGGGCACGGCGGCCAGCGTCAGGAGGTCGGCGACATACGTCCGATATTTAGCCCGGACATCGGCGAATTTGGGGTTCTTCGTGTCGAGGTAATAATCGCGATCGGGCATGCCGAGGCCGCCTTGGCTAACGTAGACGCTGTAGATATCGGGGTTCTTCAGGTCCTGCCGCAGCCGCAGGTTGATCGGCGTGTCGATGCCGTCGCGATTAAATGCCGCCAGCACCGCCGCGATCTCGCCCGCATCGTCGGCAGCGGCGATCCGCGCGAGATCGGCAGCCAGCGGGGTCAACCCCTTCGCCTCGATCGCCGCCGTATCGATAAAGCTGGCGTAATAATCGCCGATCTTGCGTTCGTCGGACCCGGCGGGCGCTTTGGCCGCCGCCGCCGCTTCGACGATCCCGCGCGTCCGCGACTGGCTGAGGTCGCGCAGGACGTTGAACATGCCATAGCTCGCCTTGTCGGCGGGGATGACGAGCGCGTCCTGGTACCCGCCGTTGGCGAACCGCGCCCAATCATTGCCCGGCGTCACCGCGCGGTTCATGCCGCCGGTGTCGAACCCGAAGGTGCCATAGGTCGGCGGCGGCGGGGCAGCAGCCAGCGGGGCGGCGAGAACGACGGCGGCGGTCAGCAGCAGGAACGAACGCATGGAAACTCCTGAGGAATAAAGATGATTATGGCATAGCGCGACAGTGTAAGCCGCGAAAGGGTAGCAATTCAGTCCCGCGCGAGTCTTGCCCCCTGTCGGTCAGGCCGACAGATGCCAGCACCTAAGGTCGGTCGAGCTACACGGTTAGCGATTGGCACGACCGTGGGTGCTGGCGTACGCCAGCACGACAGCAAGGGCGAGAAGACGTTTGACCGAGACGACCGGACGCGCGCGGCACATCGCCCTCGTCCTCCACGACTTTTCGGGCGGCGGAAGCGAGCGCATCGCGATCCGGCTGGCGACGCGCTGGGCCGCCAGCGGACGGCGGGTGACCCTCGTCGCCGGGACCGAAGCGGGGGTCGCGCGGGGCCTCGCGGACCGGCTGGCGGTCGTCGCCTTCGATGCGGCGCTGACCCGCAGCATCCCCGACCGGCTACGGTTCGGGCGCGCGGCCGCTGGCATGATCGCCGCCCTCGCGCCCGACGTCGTCGTCAGCCCCGGCAACTGGCACGTCCCGGCGTTTGCCGCCGCACGGATCGCGGGCCTGCGACTGCCGATCGTCGCGAAGATCAGCAACCCCGTCCGCTTCATCGAGCGCGGCCCGCCGTTCCAGCGCGTCCAGAACGCCGCCTTTGCCCGCGCGACGGCGCACTACGCGGCGCTCGTCGCCATGTCGCCCGCGCTTGCCGTTGAAGCGGAGGCCGTGCTGCGACGCCCCGTTGCGACCATTGCCGAGCCGAACCTGCCCGACGATTGGGTGCCGCTGCTCCCGACCGTGCGTTCGACCGACCCACTTCGGATCGTCGCCGCCGGTCGGATGATGCCGCAGAAGGACTTCGGTCTGGCGCTGGCGACGCTGGGCGCGCTGGGCGCGGGCTGGCATCTCGACCTTCTGGGCGATGGGCGCGAGCGAGCCGCCCTGGTGGCGCGCGCGGCTGCCTTGGGCGTCAGCGAGCGCGTCACCTTCCACGGCCATGTCGCCGACACGGCGCCGTACCTTCGCGCGGCGACCGCCTTCCTCTGCTCATCCCGCTATGAAGGCTATCCCGCCGTCCTGATCGAGGCACTCGCGGCAGGCACGCCGGTCGTGACGACGCCGTGTTCGCCGGCAGTGCCCGAAATCATGAGCGACGCGAGCTTCGGCGCGGTCGCCCCGCCCGACCCCGCCGCCCTCGCCGCCGCCGTCCGTGCGGTGACCGGGCGGGTGCCGGACCCGGCGCTCATCGCCGCCCGCCTCGATCAACACCGGATCGGCGCGTCGGCAACGGCGTGGCTGGCGCTGCTCGACCGCGTCGCCCGCTAGAACTTAGGCACCGTGACGCACCGTCACAGCTTCGGCAGCGTCACCCCGCGCTGGCCCTGATACTTCCCCGCGCGGTCGGCGTAGCTGACTTCGCACGGCTCGTTGCCTTGCAGGAACAGGAACTGGCACGCGCCCTCGTTGGCATAGACCTTCGCCGGCAGCGGGGTGGTGTTCGAGAATTCAAGCGTCACGTGCCCCTCCCACCCCGGTTCAAGCGGGGTGACGTTCACGATGATCCCGCACCGGGCATAGGTCGACTTGCCGAGGCAAATGACGAGGACGTCGCGCGGCACCCGGAAATATTCGACCGTGCGGGCGAGCGCGAAGCTGTTCGGCGGGATGATGCAGCAATCGGTCTTGCGATCGACGAAACTGGCGGGGTGGAAGTCCTTCGGGTCGACGGTGACCGAATCGACGTTCGTGAAAATCTTGAACTCGTCCGACACCCGCGCGTCGTAACCATAAGACGACAGGCCATAGGATATGACCCCATCGCGCTGCTGCCGGTCGACGAACGGCTCGATCATGCCGTGCGCGAGCGCCTGCTCACGGATCCAGCGGTCGGATTGGACGGACAAATGCGGCTCCCTATTGCCGGATATGCAGCACACAGATCAGCGTGAACAGCCGCCGCGCGGTGTCATGGTCGATCTCGACGCGGGTCGCCAGCCGCTCGATCAGCAGTTCGGCCGCTTCGTTGTGAATGCCGCGGCGCGCCATGTCGACGGTTTCGATATGTGCCGGGGACGAAGCGCGAATCGCTTTGAAATAGCTGTCGCAGATTGCGAAATAATCGCGCACGATCCGCCGGAACGGCGACAGCGGCAGCACCAGCGTTTCCAGTGCGCGCGTGTCGTCGGCAGCGATGGTGATGACCAGCCGCCCTTCCTCGACACCCATGACGATGCGGTATGGCCCGGCATAGCCGTCTTCATAGGCGGTGAGCGGCCGGAAGCTGTTGCCCTCCAGCAGGTCGAAGATCGCGACGCGCCGTTCCTGCTCGATATCGGCGCTGCGCCACAGGATGGTCCGTTCGTCGAGCTTGACGTCGATGATGCGGTGGTCGGTCACTTCGCGCTGGTCGGACTGGGCGGCGGCTCGTCGGGAAAGCTGTTGACGAGCCGCCCGAGCGCGGCGCGGACCGGCGCAAGGCCGCCGTCCTGGGTCTTGCCGAGGCGGACGACGACCAGATGCTTGGACGGGACGATCAGCACATATTGGCCCAGATGCCCGATTGCCGAGTAGGCGTCTGCTGGCCCCGCTTCGGGGAACAGCGCCGCTTCGCTGCCCTTGGGTCGCGGCCGATTGAGCCAGAAATGTGCGCCGTAGCCGCCATCGGTCGAGGCGGGCGTATGCGCGTAGGCCACCCAGCTCGCCGGCACGACCTGCTTGCCGCCAACAATGCCCCCGTCGAGATACATCTGGCCAAAGCGCGCCCAGTCGGACGCGGCAGCATGGCAGAACGACCCGCCGATCATGGTGCCCGCGCCGTCGAATTCGCAGAGCAGGCTCGGCAGACCGGCCGGGCGCAGCAGATGCTCGACCATATAGGCGCGCATCGCGGTGCGGCGCTCGTCGGTAGTATGTGCGTTCGGCGAAACCGTGCGCTGGACGATGTCGGCGAGGATGACGGTGGTTACCGATGAATAGCTGTATTTGGTCCCCGGCGGCGCTTCGAGCGGCATTGCGGCAGCAGCGGCGGCGATATCGCCGCTGCGGTCGGTGAACAACGCGCGGTTGGTGTCGGAATTTTCGACCTCGTCGCCGACCTCGATGTGCTGCAGTCCCGACGACATATGCAGCAGCATCGCGAGCGTGATCTTGCCGCGCGGATCGGCAGGGTCGCGGTGCCATGCGGGCACCGGTGCGGGCGCATCGAGCTGCAGCCGACCCTCGCCAACCAACTGTCCGACGAGCGTTGCGGTCACCGACTTCGCCATCGACCAACTGATGAACCGGTTGGCCTTGCTGTAACCCCGGCCATAGCGCTCGGCGACGCGGACGCCGTCGTGCATGACGATCAGCGCCCGCGTTTCGCCAAGCGCAGGATCGGTGAAGAACCGTTCGACCAGCGGATTCGTCGCCGCACCCTGCGCATCGCTGCGTGCGGCACCGAGCAGCGCCAGCAGAATCAGACTTGATCGCAGCGCCCGCATCGCGTCACTTCCCATAAGGTTGCAGCGCATAACGTAAAGGGCCGCTCGGCATGAAGGCAAGGACTTGGGTTGCGCTCGGCATCATCGTGCTGCTGGCGATCGGCGGCATCGGTCTTGTTGCCAGCGGTCGGTCGCCGACGCGCTATGCCGCGACAGGCACCGGCTACGTCGCGCACGTCGTGTGCTCGTGCCGCTATGTTGGCAACCGCGACCTTGCGTCATGCAAGACCGATTTCGAGCCGGGCATGGAAATCGTTTCGGTCAGTGATGACCCCAAAGCGCGTGTGGTTACGGCGTGGGTCCCGCTGTTGGCGCACGCGACGGCATCGTACGATCCGCAGTTCGGTTGCCGCCTCGATGCGCCTAAAGCCAGCCGCGTGCCTTGAAGAAATAATACGGACCAACCGCCGACAGGACCATCAGGCCGAGCGCAAACGGATAGCCATATGCCCAGTGCAGCTCGGGCATCGCCACGAAGTTCATGCCGTAGATGCTAGCGATTACGGTCGGTGGCAGGAAAATCACCGATCCTACCGAGAAGATCTTGATGATCGCGCTCTGCTCGATGTTGATCAGGCCGAGCGCTGCATCGAGCAGGAAGGTGACATTGCCGCTCAGATAGGTCGCGTGGTCGGTCAGCGACGCAACATCGCGTGACAGGCTCTTGAGATGATCGCGCGTGCCGTTGCCGGTCTTTTTCATCGCAAACGAGGCAAAGCTCAGCAGTCGGGCCAAGCTGACGGCGGAATCGCGCGCCTTGGATACGATGTCCTGCGCGCGTGCGATGCGGTCGAGAAGCACCGTCAGCGCTGCCGTCGTCATGCGTTGTTGCTTGCTGTTGGCGCGGCGGAAGGTCGACCGCGAAACCTGGTCCATTTCCCCGCCGACGCCTTCGAGGCTGTCGGCCAGCCGGTCGACGATCGCATCGAGCAGATTGACCAGCGTCATTCCGGGATCGGCTGAAACGAGCGTGGCGCGGCCCGCGTGCGCGGCAAACGTCTCGAAAACGCGTGGCTCGGCGTAGCGAATGGTAATCAGAACCGTCGGGGTCAGCACGAACGACACCGCGGTCGATACCGGGTCCTTGTCGACCCCGATCAACAGATTGGCGGTCAACACCGTCGCATCGCCCTCGATATACAGGCGGCTCGACGGTTCGATTTCGATCATTTCGTCGCGCGTCGGTACCGCGATGCCAAGCGCGCGCTCGATAAATAATTCCTCGTCGCGCGTCGGCGAGATCATGTCGATCCACGCGGCACCGAGCGGCAAGCTTTCGTGGGTCGGGTCGGTGACGCAGGTCGCGCCGCCATCGCCCGGCGAATAGATTTTGAGCACAGCCGTTCCTCGCCACCCTGACCCTGATGGTCTTGCGGCTATAAGGTCGTGTCGGAACGCGCAAGCGGCGCCCGGGAATTATTCGTGGGTTGTGTGTAACCATGTTCCGGCTGGCGGCGAACAAGCGCTTGAACCGACCGCACAAGGAAATCGGCCATGGCCTATCGATTGCCCAGCATTATCGTCGCCGCGCTGCTTGCCGGACCGGCGCTCGCCGATGCCGCGCATCCGACCGTGGTCGAACTGTATCAAAGTCAGGGCTGCTCGTCCTGTCCGCCAGCGCTGCAGACGATCGCAGCGATCGCCGACCGCCCCGACGTGCTCGCACTGACGTTTGCGGTGACCTACTGGGATCAGCTCGGTTGGAAGGACAGCTTTGCGACGCCCGCCTATACACAGCGGCAATGGGATTATGCCAAGGGCCTGAACCATCGTCAGGTCTGGACACCGCAGGTCGTTGTCGACGGCCGCAGCGACGTCACGGGCACACGCGCCGCCGAAGTCGATGCACTGCTCGCCAAGGCATCGCGCCCGCACGCGCCCGCGCTCAACGTCAGCGCCGGCAAGGTCATGGTCGGCGAGGGCGAGGCACCCGCCGGCGGCGCCGATATCTGGTTGGTGCGCTACGACCCGCGCACGATCCAGGTCGCGGTCAAGGCAAGCGAGAATGGCGGGCGCACCCTCGGGCACCGCAACGTCGTGCGCAGCCTCGTCCATCTAGGTCGCTGGACCGGCACCGCGGCGACGCTCAGCGTGCCGGTCGCTCCACCAGGATTGTCGACTGCGGTGCTGCTCCAGACGCCGCAAGGCGGACCAATTCTGGCCGCCGCCCGCGGCTGATCCCGATGCCGGCGCGCCACTCAGGCTCGTCGAGCAACCCCGGCCGTTAGCCCCCTGGCGGCCAGGGACTTTGTGCAAACCAAGGAGACGACTGATGCTCAAGACCACCACTTTGACGATTTTCGGTATCGCGCTTGCGCTTGGTGCGAGCGCCGTAACTGCCGCGCCGCCGACCGGCGACGCGATGAAGTCGGACGCCATGGCCGCCGACCCGATGAAGCACGATGCAATGGCCACCGATCACATGGCAACGTCAGCGAAAGCGTCGCACAAGCATGCGATGACCAAGGAGCATGGTGCGATGGCCAAGGACGCCATGGCCAAGGACGCAATGGCGACCGACAAGATGGCGACTCCCAAGTAACACGCGTGCTCGCCGGGCGGTGCGCGCGTGTCGCACACCGCCCACAGTCGTGCTAGAACGATGACGACCGCTCGGGGGAGAAGCATATGGCCACTGTCGATCAGGTAGACCGCAGCCTCGCGCCGCCGTCTGGAACGCGCTATTACCGGCACAGCGTTGCGACGCGCATCTGCCACTGGATCAACGTGGTCTGTATCGTTGTCCTCCTCGGCACCGGACTCAACATTTTCAACGCGCATCCGGCACTGTACTGGGGCCAGTTCGGCGCTGACGCGGATGATGCCAAGCGCTGGCTGGAAATCGGCGCAACCGACGACGCCGCAGGACAGCCGCAAGGCATGGTGAAAGTCGGCGATGTCAGCGTGCGCACCACCGGTTTGCTCGGGCTGTCGACATCAGCCGACGGGACGCCGCAAGCGATCGGCTTTCCCAGCTGGGCGACGATCCCCTCGTGGCGCGATCTTGCAACCGGACGGCGCTGGCACTTCTTTTTTGCATGGTTGTTCATTCTGAACGGGCTGGTCTATTTGATTGCGGCGGCGTTCAGCGGGCATTTACTGAAGGATATCGTCCCGAAGTTGCGCGAGCTGACGCCTTCCAGCGTTTGGCATGATCTCGTCGAGCATCTCAAACTCAAATTCCCCCGCGGCGAAGACGCCAAACGGTATCATCCGCTGCAAAAGATCGCCTATGGCGGGACGGTCTGCGTACTGCTGCCGTTGATGGTGCTGACAGGGCTGTCGATGTCACCTGGGTTCAACGCTGCCGCCGGCGGGCTGCTACCACAATTGTTCGGCGGGCGGGCGTCGGCGCGGTCGATCCACTTCATTACGACCAATCTCGTCGTGCTGTTTGTCGCGGTCCATGTGCTGATGGTCCTGTTGGCCGGCCCCTATAACCAGATCCGCTCGATGATTACCGGGCGCTTCGATACCGGCACGGAGCGCTGACGATGGCCATTCTCACACGCCGCAGTCTTCTCACCGGCGGTGCAATCGGTGGCGGCCTGCTGCTGAGCGGCTGCGACAAGCTTGCCAGTTCGGATGGGTTCAACCACTTCCTCGGACGCGCTGAGGGGGCGACCTATGGCTGGCAGCGGCTGATTGGACGGCAAGCGCTCGCCCAGGAATTTGCACCTTCGGAAATCTCGCCGGCGTTCAAGGCAAACGGCTCGAAGGATCCCGACGACGCCGATTATCGTCGCCACGTTACGCAGGGCTTTGCCCAGTGGCAGCTCAAGATCGACGGCCTCGTCGATCGCCCACTGTCGCTGTCGCTGGCCGATATCCGCCGTCTGCCGGCGCGAACGCAGATCACCCGCCACGACTGTGTCGAAGGGTGGAGCGCGATCGGCAAATGGCATGGGCCGCAGCTGGGGCCATTACTCAAGGCCGCCGGGCTCAAGCCCAGCGCGCGCTATATCGTGTTTCACTGTGCCGATAATTACGGCGGCGAAATCTCGAAGGGCGGCGCGCAGTCCACGGGGCGTTACTATGAGAGCGTCGATCTGATCGACGCCTTTCACCCACAGACGATTTTGGCACACACGATGAACGATGCGCCACTGTCGGTGGCGCACGGTGCCCCGCTGCGGCTGCGTGTCGAGCGCCAGCTTGGCTATAAGCAGGCGAAATATTTGATGCGGATCGAGGCGGTCGACAGCTTTGCCGGAATGGAGCTCGGCAAGGGCGGCTATTGGGAAGACCGCGGTTATGAATGGTATGCGGGCATCTGAGTGCAGCAGGACTGGGGCGCCATGATGGTCGCGGCGCAGGCCGGCGACCGCACCGCCTACCGCCAACTGCTCGATCAATTGCGCGATTGGCTGACGCGCTATTATCGTCGGCGCCTGCCCGCCGACAGCCTTGATGACGCGGTGCAGGACGCACTGGTTGCGATTCACAGCAAACGTCATACCTATGACTCCGGGCGGCCCTTCGGCCCATGGCTCGCGGCGATCGCGCGCTACAAGTGGATTGATCGGCTGCGCACGATGCGCGCCAGGCCGACCGAGATGCTGCCCGAAGGGGACCACGGCGTGCCCGATGCGTTGGTCACCGCCGACGCCGGTAGCGCGGTATTGAGCGCAAGCGTTCTCGCCGATTTGCTCGCCACGCTGCGGCCGGCGCAGGCGGACGCGATCCGGCTGGTCAAGCTTGACGGGCTGAGCATCGAGGAGGCGGCGGCGGCGAGCGGGCAGAGCCCGGCGCTGGTCAAGGTAAATATCCACCGGGCGCTGGCGAAACTGATGCGGCTGGTCGAAGGGTTTGGCGACGATGACTAGGCTTCAACGCGCGGATGATCTCGTCGACAGCCTTGTTGCCGACCTCGCGCCGGTGCGGGCACGGCGGGCGTGGCGCGACGGCGCGCTGGTGCTCGGGCTCGCGCTAGTGGAGCTGACTTTGGTCCTGACGATGTCGCGCCCGCGCCCCGACATGATGGTTGCGATGCACGGCCCGATGTTCTGGTGGAAGATGGCGAGTTGTCTGGTGCTCGCATTGATCGGCGGCGCGGCGGCGGTGCTTGCGTTCGATCCAGCGGGCGCGCCACGGCGCTGGTGGACCGGGTTGGCATTGGTTGGTGCCGTTGCAATTGCGGTCTTGCTGGGGACATCGATGGATATGCCCGAAGGGCTTGCGGCGCGGCTGAACTGGCGCGAGGGGACGCTATGTGCCGGGCTGACGCTGATCTATGCGCTGCCGATGGCGCTGTTGCTGACGTGGCTGGCGCGCCGCGCTGCGCCGACGCGGCCACGGCTTGTTGCCTGGGCAGCGGGGCTCGGCAGCGCGGGCTGGGGTGCCTTCGCCTTTGCGTGGAGCTGCTGGCATGATGACCCCTTGTATGTGGTCATTTGGTACGGCGGCGCGGTGCTGCTTTGCGCCGTTCTGGCCCGCGTTCTACTCGTCCGACTGATCCGCTGGTAGCGGGCGGCATAAGCCGATCGCGCAGCACGGCGATCACTGTATCGACCGCTGCCCGTGTCGGCTCGCCCGCCGCATCAATCAAATCGCCGGTGAACACCGAATGTGGCGGCTTGCCGCGCGCACGCATTCCCGCCGGGTTGCCGCAGGCGTCGGGGATGACGGTGCCAACGAAGCCGGCCCCAAGCTCGCGCGCCAGCGTATCGAAGCGTGGCTGCTGGCTCAACGTGTCGCCGGCAAAGCGGAAGCCGTGGACGATCAGCCCCTCCTTGGCGACGCGCGCCTTGATGCGCGCCAGATCGGCAGGGCTGATATCGAGCGCGGCCTTGTCGCGCACCGGCAGCGACGGCTGTGACATGACCGGCACCAGCACGCTGCCTTCGACCGCCATCGACAGCGCAAATCCGCCGGTCAGGCACATGCCGACGACGCCGACGCCGGCCCCGCCGCATTCGCCATGCGCCGTGCGCGCCAACGGTCGCAACCAATCGACGATCGGGCTGGAGCGGTCGGAAGCAAACACAATGAATTCGCGGCTGATACACACGCCGACCGTTGTTAGAAGGCCCGGCTTCTCTTTATTAGTCGC
>Ga0123339_10003493_pt1 | contig 10421 bp, 5 predicted proteins | sample lystaG_FD_89956 | JGI IMG/M metagenome (GOLD analysis project Ga0123339, IMG submission 89956) | Glacier valley bacterial and archeal communities from Borup Fiord, Nunavut, Canada, to study Microbial Dark Matter (Phase II) -... | ecosystem: Environmental > Aquatic > Freshwater > Ice > Glacier ... | reverse complement strand
GTCGAGTACGAGCTGGAAGGCATCAGCCAATCGAACGTCAACGAGCGGGCGGGCCTGACATTCGCCCGCCAGCTTCGGGCCATTTTGCGCCAGGACCCGGACATCGTTTTGGTCGGCGAGATCCGCGACCAGGAGACCGCTGAAATCGCCTTCCGGGCAGCCTTGACAGGTCACTTAGTCCTGTCCACGCTCCACTGCAACGAAGCCGCCGGGGCCGTGAGCCGTTTGCTGGACATGGGAGTTGCCCCGTTTTTGATTGCGTCCACCGTCGCAGGCGTCGTCGCCCAGCGTTTAGTGCGGCGTCTGTGCCCCCACTGCCGCCGGGAAGCCGTGCCGAACACCGACACGCTGGCCGTCTACCGTGCGCTCGGCGGGGAAGTTTCGCCGGGCATGACACTCTGGGAAGGGCCGGGCTGCGTCAAGTGCGACGGCAAGGGGACACGGGGCCGGGTCGCGGTCCATGAGGTTTTGGTTGCCAACACGCGCATTAATCGCCTCACGATGGAGTCCGCCGAGACGCATATTATCCGAGAAGCCGCGATTGAGAACGGCATGATCCCAATGATCGGCGACGGCCTCGAAAAGCTGCGCTCGGGCCTGACACTTCTCGATGATGTCCAGCGCAAAATCGGCATCGCGATGACGGAGTAGGGGCAGGCCCCCATGCCTGCCCTCTTTCCTTTTGCTCCTATCATTCGGTGATTTAAGCGGTCTTGTTGGGACATAAAAATGTCATTCTGAAACGGTTTTCTTCTGCTTGTTCACATAACGTAAGCGAGATAGAAACCTGTCAGGCTACTGCTGATTAGACTGCTCCAAAAAAGCACGGTAAAACTGCCGAACCACTTAAAACAGATCAAACATTGGACTATAGCCGCTGAAACTATAAATCCTTTTATCTCGATGCCGGTGATGACGTGTGAATAATCACCGAATAAAAGCACTAGCGTTATGAAGGATAGGATCAGCAAAGGAATCGTCCCAGCGGCTAGACCAATAACAGCATCAATCCATTTTGATCCGCTTATTATCTTACTTTTTTGGTTCTTTAAGTCTTTTGTAACAGGGCCAGTCGGAGTTGGAGGCCATACGCTAGAGCCATTCACATCCGGCTGCTCTACTTCATGGTTTACTCCGTCTTTCATTGAATGAAATCCTTTAATTATTTTATGACTCTGACAGAGATAATTGTATTTCTACCAATATAATGTTGATAGGCAGCGATCTCATACTCCGCGCCATCCTCGATAGCCTGTTGCCTATCATCAGGATGTAATGGATCGCGTAAAACCGCTTTCAATCCTGCTAGACCTCCTCCCCCCGCCCCATAAGTATCTTTGACGTGGAAAAGATGACCTGCACCTGCCATAAGAATTTCGTTAACACCCAGTGCTTCACTTATCGCGCCAAAGTTGAAATTGCCCGCTAAATCCCTTTCTTGACGTAACTGTGAACAGTGGACGTCTTTATAATCTTTGTAATCACCCACAGTAGGATAAGCGCCGCCGTGTACCTGGCTACTTACATAAGCTTCTTTGTCAGATAAAGTCGCTTTTGGATGTGCACTCAACCAAGCCAACGCACTGCGAATATTCCTATCAACGCTCTGACTGTCTGGCACGTCCATTGTGTAACTTCCGTTGTGGTCAACTACCATATATCCACGCAGGCCCAATGGATCGCTCTCATTCCCCGGATTATTCCTTACATACCCATACAGGTTGATGCCTCCCGCGTAGCCAATCGGGTCACGGGTCACGAACCGGCCTTGCTGCGGGTCGTAGTAGCGGTGGGTGCAGAGGATCAGGCCCGAAGCGTCCATCCAGTAGCCCCATTGCAAACCAAAGCCGACAACTGAACTGCTGCTGCCGTAGGCATCACAGTACGCAATGGCTTGAACGCCGTTGCTGTTCAAGCACTCCGCTTCGTTCCCTTGTTGATCGAAAGTGTAGAAAAGCGAGCCGAAGCTAAAGGTTGTCGAAACAAAGCCATCAATGCCGGTGGTCCGGGTGGATGACCAAGTCAAAGTTGATCCGTTAAACGAGTACAAGCTCAGTAGGGTATTACCGTCATAAAGTTTGTACGTTACGGAAGTGCCGCGCCTGGGAGTGCTTTGTGCTTTTGCCTGCAAGCCGTCACCATCATAGGCGTAAAAGTAGTAAGCGGCGTAGGAGTTGAGACGGTTCTCCGGGTCGAAGGTCAAGCCCGTGGTTTTATAAGTCGTCGGGTTGCCGTTGCCGTCATAAGCGTAACCTGTGTTTGTATACTGATTGTCGGCGTTGAACGTGTTTGTCGTCCCCTTAAAGGTGGTGGGGTTGCCGGGACCGCTCGAAGTCCCTGCATCGTAGCTGTAGGCATTTGTGTAGCCTTTGTTGCGGGTGCTGATCTCGCCGGTCAACTGCGAACGGTTCATCTGCGGGTTGGCAGTCTGCCCGTAATCGTAGACATATTTGGTCGTGCCGTTGTAAATTGAACCCGTCAAATTAGCGGTTGTAGATAAGCAGTTGCCCACGCCGTCATATCCGCCTGTGACCGGAACTGAGAAGTCGGACAGCACTGCCCCAGCGCTTGTTTTGTTGGCAAGGTCGAGCAGCCTCCCCTGCGGGTCGCGGGTAAACGTAGTCACAGCTCCGTTGGCGAGCGTCTTAGTCTGTAGCCAGCCGTTGGGTTGGTAGGTATAACTTGTTGTCTCGTTGTTGTCGTTGGTCAGCCGGTTCATCCGGCCTATCGCATCGTAGCCATAGTAAAAGCTGCGCCCGTCCGCGACCATGCTCTGGCGGCTGCCGTCGGGATAGAAACCGTAGGCGATGGTCTTGGCGGGGAAACCAGTCCAGGCAACATTCTTCTGGGTCAGCGCGTCAGTGTCGTCATAAGCGTAAGTTTGACCGCCCGTGCCGTCGGTCATGGCGGAGCGCCGCCCGTAGGCGTCGTAGGCGATGTGAACTGCGCCGATTGTGCCTGACGGGTAAGTGACGTCCGTCAGCAAACTTTCTGCATCCGTGTAGCCGTAGGTCGTTGTTATGTTGTTGCCGTCTACACGGGCAAGCAGATTACCGTCTGCATCATATTTGAGAAAGCTGACAGTATCAGGGCTACCAGGCGGTAGCGGCGTAGTTGGAGGTGTGGCCTGTGCGCCGGGATAAACAACTTGGTTTAAGTACCCTGCCGGATTGTAGAAGTAACTGGTCGTATGAAGCGCAGCGTCTTTCAGTATCATCATGCGATAGAGAGCATCGTAAGTAGAGTTAACAGGTTCCGTACTGCCGCTTTCAGACAGTTTTTCGCCTTCCGGTCCATAGGTATAGTTCACCAGTCGAATCTGTTGGCCGTTTTCATCGGTCGCAGCCTCGCTTGCAAGTGGCCCATCCAGGTACAAATAAGTCATGATACTGGAAGACCGTCCAGGTCCTGTCTGATTGGTCGCCGGGAGCAGCGTTTGGATTGGCTGGTCAGCCAGATTATAGGCGGTATCGGACTCGTTTCCCAGAGCGTCAACGGCAGAAATCACGTTGCCGCGAACGTCATAACGCAGGTGCGTGACTTTGCCTAAGTTATCCGTTTTAGTGATCGGCTGCCCTAATGCTTCTGCTTGAGTGTAAGAGCCGTCCTGCGTGTACCCAAACGTCGTCGTAACGCCTTGATCTACGCCATTGATGATCGTCGCATTGTTACCGGGCTTCGTTGCCGTCAAAATGTTCCCAAAAGCGTCGTAGGTGAATTTGGCCGTGACGGTAGATTTGCTCCCGGCAGTGCCGGGAAGCGGGCCTGTCGCAGTTTGAGGCAATCCGCTCGGCTCGTAGTAAGTAACGCTCGTGGGCGCTTTGCTGCCCTCTTGAGTCTGAGTCAATTCGCCCAGCGGAAATAGCGAATAATTCCAAGTATTCGTCGTGAGCGTTCCGCGAGGACTGGTCTCCGTCAGCATGTTGCCATACTGGTCCCAGGTGTGATAGGCAGTGTTCCCATTACCATCGGCTGTGGAGGACGGACGGTAGGGGTCATTTGGGTCAGAATAAGTGTTCGTTGAAACTACAGTCAGCCCGGTTCCATCCGTCTCCGTCGTCTGGCTCATGTTGCTGTCATAGCCCATAACCTGTCTGTAAACCGGGTTCCCTTTCGGGTCTTGAAAAGTAACTTGGCTATGACTCCCGTCCACTTGACTGTAGCTGACGATGTTTCCATTGGCGTCTGTGCGGCTCGCGACAGTTCCCGTGCTGGCATTGTAAGCAATGCTCGCCGTTTGCGTACCATTTCCGGTCGCCGAGGGGATCGTGATGGTGTTCAGAAATTCACCAGAGAAGTTACCAACTAATTGATACCCGTAGCCCCATCGCAGAAGGGGTGCGGCAGTCGAGTCGGTAGCGATAATCTGCGAGACTTGACTTAGTTGCCGATCATTGGCTGGAGTAACAATCGTGGAGTAGTACACACTACGGTCGTTGAGGTCGGAAACTGACGCAATTGGGCTGGTGGCGCTGCTGCGTTTGATTGTCAGCAATGTTCCTCTCGGGTTGAGTGGATCCGTAATGCTGTCGTCTGTAATGCTTGTGAGAATTGTAATATCTTGCTTGCCCGACAAGCTTTTGTAGACTCCGCCATAGTGGAATGAAATTGAATGGCCGTTGCGGTCGACAATTTGAGAGAGGCGATAAGTCAAATACGGGCCGGCGGTTAGGTTTGCCTGATTGGCGGCAACCGGCGGATAGGTAAAAATCCATTGGGTTCTGTCCCGCGATGTCACGACATAGTGGCCGGGTGAGCTGCCTCCGTCATAAATCCAGGTGACAGTCATTGGCGTCCCAACAGAAACGCTGCATTGAACCTGCGGATTGCCAGAAGTAGGAACAGCCGGTGCATTAAACGCAATGACTGAGCCGTTAGGCATCACCAAAGACTTTGCTCCGGGTTGAAGATTGTAAGACGTAGTGTAGGTGCGTTCAGGAGTATAGAAATAAACAAACTTAGTGTTGAAATCACTGGCAATAAATCGCATCCAGTAGGGATAAGTGTTTGTACCGAGTGGGGGCTGTATCTTTGCTATATCGTTGTTCGCCCCCGAAAAACTTACAGTCCACCCTTTGGGTGTCTCCCAAGAATCAAAAAGCCATTGACCGTAGTTATAGTAGGCATCGGCGAAAATTTGCCATGTTCCGGGCGTTGATGGTGCCGGGTTTGGGTAAGGCGTGATAGTAGTGTCCGAGGCGTCGGCACTGAAGCCTGTGTCGTGATTAGCAGGGTTGTTTGGGTCAGTGCCGCCGTTCCCAGCGCTGAGACTACTGCCTTGAATGACGATAGCTGGAACTGGATTAAGTGTGTATTGGATAGTGCTATTTGTGTCGGAAACACTCATGTTGTACGAATATGACCATCCTGGTCCAAAATCGTAAGTGCCATACACATTGTCTTCTGGGCGGAGGCTGTTGTATACCCGTTGCCAAACGACACTCGGGCCATTCGGATTATATACTACAAGATCAGGTTCTGGACTGTATTCTTCCTCGCCTGTTCCTAAATTTATGGGGTCGCCCATTGATGGGCCGCCACAACCGCTTGCTGGTTCGCTCATTGCACAGGAGATAAATGAGCGGCAATGCAGAGCGCTAGTTCTCAGTCCGGTCCCTGGCCCTCGGGTGACATTAGGCGTGTACAACAGAATATGCCCTGCCAAGCGACGGGGCATGATCAACCTTTGCTGCGAGGAAAACAAGGAGAGATGCGCGTTGGTAGATGCTATACGAACTGGATTATGAGCGATACTGGGCTGGTTTAGTGGAGCAAGCTGCTTGTCCCAAATACTGCCTGGTTTTGTCAAAGCGACATACAGCCCCGGATTAAGTGCATGCCACTGTTTCCATGTTAAGCTGACTCGCCCGCCGGGCCAAGGGCCGCAATCTGAACAAAGGTAGGCGACGCCCTGCTTATCGGCCTGAACGACTGCGACAAAATGGTCTTGTTCAACATAAGCCACGACGGGTTTCTGAATTCTTTGTAGTCCTAAGTCGTCGGCAGTAATTGCTTCAGCGCTTGCTCCAAGCCGGCGGCCCGCCTCCAGCACATCCGTCAAGCTACTTCCCTCACCTGTGAAATGGCAAGAACGTGTCATGGTAGTTCGGTCCGAGGGTAAATGCAAAGAGCGTAAGCAGGCGGCGACTGAGGCTGCACCGTTCAGCGGGTCAAGACGCGGTGGTTCGGGTATGCCAAGCTTTGCGTGGCCCTCATGGTATCCTGCACAAGCATCTGCGTGTCGCAACCAGAGAGCACAATTACGCCTATCAAAACCTGTTTGCACTGGTGTAGACGCCAATAACAGGCGGAACGCATTACCGGCCTCTGTATAGGCCCCTTCATAATAGAGGGCCATAGCATTGTCATAAGCAGCTAAACTAGACAAGCGCCGGTTAGAACCTGACAACGCCTCTGTTCGCTGAAAATAGCTTTGAGCAATCTGGGGTTGCTGTTTTTGTCCTAATTGCCATTCGCCAAACGAAAGATTTGCCTCAGCAATCTGTTCATCAGACGCACTTTTGCTTTTCAAGCTGCGCTGCCACAACGCGATTTGGCCGGCTGAAACAGGATATAACAAATGACCCGCTTCATCTAGAATGGAAAGCGTGGGTCGGATATGCGCTAGCTCAGTGGAAGACTGCTTCTTTCGAGGCAGCATCATAATCGGATAATTATGTTTCTCCGCAACTTTATTGAGAGAGTTGGCAGAGATAGAGTGATTTAAAGATTGATCGAAGTTCTGGGTTGCCGAAGTTGCCGCTATAGCCGGACTAGTCGAAGTCCACGCGAAGCAGGCTAGAACAAATCCAGCCACCCGTTGACGTAGCGATGACCGATTGAAGTGAGCATAAAGTAAACGCATACTGTTTTTCCCTTGTAACAAGAGCATCAATCCAGAGAAACTGAGGCTAGTTGCTTAATCTTAACATACTTATCCACCATTAGTACAAAGTAACTGATTTTTTTTTGTGGGACTGTATCAAGAGACAAAAAAATCCGCGCCCCAATTTTCACTGGGGCGCGGCTTTCGGGCCGTCTCAAAGATTACTTGTGGCTCTGGGAGCCGGCTTTTGCGTGCTGCTCCGATGAGCCGCCCTGATTGCCGGAATGGCTCTGGGAGCCGCCGTGGGCTTTGGTCGAGCTTTCGTGGGCTTTAGTGCTGTGCTCATGCGCGGCAGACGCATGAGACTTCGCAGTGTCATGGTTGCCTTCGGTGTGATGCTCCGCCGCCTTGCGGTGATGCTGTGCGGCTGCCTCGTGGTCTCCACCTGTTTTTTCTTGTTGAGGGTACCAGCAAAACAAAAACGCCCGCTGTGAAAAACAGCGGGCGTCCAGGGTTTTAGGGAGATTAGTGGGCGGTGTGGGCCTTGATCTCGTGGCGGGTGACTGCGCCGGCGCCGATGGCCGACAGGGTTGGGTGACGCTCGGCGAAGTTCAGCTTTTTGCCGTGCGCTTTGGCATTGCGGGCGGCGACTTTCAGGGCGTGATGGGTCGCGACGCCGGCGCCGATGCCGGTCATGGTCGGGTGGCGCTGAATAAAGTTCGGGCGATGGGCCGGGGCCTGGGCAAGCGCCGGGGCCATCAAGGCCAGGGCGGCGGGAATCAAAGCAAGGACAGTCTTGCGGTTAGTCATGGTGAAGTTCCTCCGTTTAGAACAGCGTTGTTTCCCATCGAAGAGTTCCAAAGGGAACAAGTTTTTTCACTTATTTTTTGGTTTTGCCTTGCGAAACTCCAAAACCTGTGTTAAAATAACCCGTCTCCGAAAAATCGTCCGGTAGTTTTACGGGCAGATTTCCTCGAAAGGAATTGTTGCTTTTGCTGTTTGTCCTGTCCCTTCGCGCTCCTGCCACCCTTTTGGCCTGCGCCGTTTCGCTCCTTTCTTTTGCCGCTGCTCCTGTACTGGCCCGTCACGGCCATTTGTCCCATGCCGGACACTCCATTCCCTCAGGCGCTGTCCAGACCCAAAACAGAGCACTCGCCAGCGGCAATGTTGTTCAAGCCGCCTACGCGTTTCGTGGAACCCGGTATGTCATGGGCGGGACTTCCCGCTCCGGCTTTGACTGCTCCGGCTTTGTCCGCTTTATCCTGAGTGCCACCGACGGTGTCGACCTGCCTCGCACTGCCACCGAGCAGTATTACCACGGGACATCGGTTTCTGAGGCCCAGGCCCAGCCCGGCGATCTGGTCTTTTTCAAGAATACGTACAAGCACGGGATTTCCCACGTCGGCATTTATGTCGGCGGCGGCCAATTTGTCCATGCGGCGAACGCTCATAAAGGGGTCCGGGCCGACAGCCTGAACTCGTCCTACTACCAGGCCCACTTCGCCGGCATCCGGCGGGTCCTGCCTGCCCAGCTTCGGACTGCGGCACTTCGCTAAAAATAATTCTTTTGGGTCTGTCTGAGATTGACAAATGGTGCCTGCACGGGGTATATTATTCAGTGCGGCCTCTTGGTCTAGTGGTTATGACGTCCGCCTTTCACGTGGAAGATCACCGGTTCGAGCCCGGTAGGGGCTACTGAAATAAAGAAGCGAGTACCATTCCGGTACTCGCTTTTTTAGGCTTGAGACCACACTTTTTAGAAAACACGCATTTATGCCGGAATTGCCCGAAGTTGAAACCCTGCGCCGGGGCTTGGAGCAGCACCTCTCGGGCCGGACATTCGGGGAAGTCCGAGTAGAAGTCCCCAAAATGCTTAAGGGAACTGTTACCGATCCTTCCGTGTTCAGAGAGGGTCTGCGTAACGTTCGAGTCGAATCTGTGGGGCGGCGCGGCAAACACTTGATTATTTTGCTGAATTCGGGGTATTATCTACTGTTCCACATGAACATGCGCGGTCAGCTCCGGATTGTCGAAGCGGATGCGCCAGCGGAAAAGTACCTCGCGGCAGCGTTTCCCCTTGACAATGGACGCGAGCTGCGGTTTCACGATATCTGGCGCTGGGGCGAGATGCGTCTGGAAACGGCAGAAGAGCTAGCGGCTCACCCAAGCCTGGTTGGCATGGGGCCGGAGCCGCTGTCGGGGACCTGGACCCCGGAGCAGCTTAAGACAGGACTGTCAAAGCGTCCAAAGCCAGCAATCAAAGCAGTTTTACTGGATCAGGCCATTATCGCCGGAGTTGGCAACATTTATGCAGATGAGTCATTGCACCGAGCCGGCATTCATCCGCTGCGCCCGGCAGGCTCATTAACAGACGCCGAAATCGTCCGGCTGAATTCAGAGGTTATCGCTGTGCTGACCGAAGCTGTTCAGGGCGGCGGAACGACAAGCGATAATTATGTCAGCGCCGAAGGAAAGACCGGGCAGTTTGTGCCGCGTGTGTATGACCGGGGCGGACAGCCCTGCGTCTCCTGCGGCGGCGTCCTAACGAAAATCCGTGTGACGGACCGTGGGACGGTTTACTGCGAAGTCTGCCAGAGCTAAAAATTTTAATTCCAAACAAAACGAAATCTCGGGGCAATCGTGTCCCAATGCTGAGGAGCACTACGAAATTATGTCGGTCGTACCTGAAGATGTTGTGAACAGTGAGCAAACCGCTGCCCCGGCGGCGCTTGCCCCGGAAGCCGTGCCCCAGGCGCTCGCGTCTGAAACGAACGGAACAGGGCCAGCCGCAAGCCACCCTGCCGCGCCGGCACCCACCGTGCCTAACGATGAGGACCTCATGGCGAACGCGATGAAGGCCGACCCAGTGATGAGTCAGTCGGACTACGAAAGCATGTTCAAAGAGCTTTCGGAGGGCGACGTCGTTGTTGGAACCGTCGTGCACATTGACAAAGACGGTGTTCTCGTGGATGTCGGCAGCAAAAGCGAGGGCATTATCCGCCTGAACGAGCTGTCGCGTGAGCCATTCGAAAACATCGAAGATGTCGTGCAGGTCAACGAGTCTGTTAAAGTGGTCGTTATCGGGCGCACCGACGAAGGCCAGCTTCTGCTCTCCAAAAAGCGAGCGGACTTCGAAAAAGCCTGGGACAAGGTGATTGAGGCCATGAACGCGGGGACTATCCTGCAGGCCATGGTTACTGAGCGTGTCAAGGGCGGCCTCGTTGTTGATCTTGGCATTCGCGGCTTCGTTCCAGCGTCCCATGTCGGCACCGGCGATTTCAAGCATCAGAATTTGGACAAATATGTCGGTCAGAGCATTCCACTGAAAGTCATCGAAGTGGACCGAGACCGCCGCAAAGTAGTTCTCTCGAACCGCGAAGCTACCGAAGACGAGCGCAAGCAGAAAAAAGAAGTGACACTGGCCTCACTCAAAGAAGGCGAAGTCCGCAAGGGCATTGTTCGACGCGTCACTGATTACGGCGCATTTATTGACCTCGGCGGCATCGACGGCCTGCTGCACGTTTCTGAGATGTCCTGGTCGCGGGTTAACCATCCCAGTGAAGTCCTGAAAAACGGGCAGGAACTGGACGTCATG
>Ga0123339_10003492_pt1 | contig 10422 bp, 13 predicted proteins | sample lystaG_FD_89956 | JGI IMG/M metagenome (GOLD analysis project Ga0123339, IMG submission 89956) | Glacier valley bacterial and archeal communities from Borup Fiord, Nunavut, Canada, to study Microbial Dark Matter (Phase II) -... | ecosystem: Environmental > Aquatic > Freshwater > Ice > Glacier ... | reverse complement strand
TGTGTGTGAGTACTCGGAGTCGTATTGGGTGAACAAGCTCTACCAAACCCAGCCGAGTGCTATTGATGCGAACCTCGCGTTCATCGAGAAGCAGGCGCCCGTGATTCGCCAGTGCCTTGAAGACGCAGGCTACGACACGGATCCTGACGCTACGGGCATGGACTTAGTGCTCCAGTCTGCGGAGTTGGATACGGCGGAATTTCACTGCGCCCTCGACGCGGGAGTCATGGGTTATTAGCCGCACGCTCGAAGTATGCTCGCGAAGAGGGAGGGTGCTATGGGTCTTAGGAACGTAGGGGTGTCGGTAGCGGTCGCGTTAGGCATTGTTGTCCCATTGGGGATTGCCGCTGCGGTGGCACTCGTGGCGGCGGAGTGCTCGCCGTTGGATTCGGCCGCTGCGGCTGCGCCGTTGGTGGGCACCATCGAGTCGGCACAGCGAACTAACCAGGTCAACGTGGGCATCAGGGTTGAGTTCGCCGATGCCGTCTCGCCGTCCACTCAGGCGGGCGGGACTATTACGGCGCTGGCATCGGGACCGGATCGGATGTTGCCACCGGCACTCGCCTCATGGATGTCAACGGGCAGGGCGTGGTGGCCTATGTGGCCGGTCGCCCCTTTACCGGCTCTTCGCACTTAGGGCCGTAGGAGTGGCCTGAAGCGGCCGGAATCGAGGAGGCACTGGGCGAGGTAGTGCTCGACGTTGTGAAAGCCCAGAGCTGATCCGCGTAGGTGTTCGAGTTGACCATCGATCGCCTCGGTGGGGCCGTTGCTGATGCCGGGTTTGTTCGTGAGTAGGCGAGGATGTCGTTGGCGCGCCTGTTCATGGTGCGGCCGAGTTTGCTCAGCTCGAAGATTTCTGCTGGTACGCCGGCGCGTAGAGAGTCGATGAGTATCACCAGGTCCTGCTTGCCTGTGACGCGGTCGGGGTCACGGTAGGCGCCGATCGTGCGCTGGTAGGCGGGGCTCAGGCGACCTCGACGTCGACGTACGCGTGGCTGTCGAATAAGCGTCTGAAACGAGCCCACTGACGGTCGGTCAGGATCCCGATACCGGTGTGGAGGGTGTGCCGACACGAGTAGAGCGGGTCACCGGATCGGCCCCGATGCTCATGGAGCTGTTGCTGAACACGGCGACGGCATTGATCGAGGGCATCACCTGCGAGACGGACCACGTGGAAGGGGTCCATCACGGCCACTGCCTGTGGAAATTCCCCGGTGGTGGAGGTCTTGAAGCCGGCGAAGCTATCCATCGCGACCGCCTCGATGCCTTTGGACCACGCTGGTGGGCGTTGCGCCGGCCAGGCCTTGAGCACCTGTTTGCAACGTCCGGGCACGATGTCTAGCGGCCTGGACGTGCCGGTGGTGTCGGCCACAGGTGTCAGATCGATGATGACGGTGACGTACTTGTCGCCGAGCCTCGCGTAACGCCACAGGTGCTCATCAACGCCGATGACGCGCACCAGGTCGAAGCGGGCCGGGTCGTTGATCAGTCGGCGGTGTCCTTCGGTCAGGACCGCGTCGTTCGCGGTATGCCACGCGACCCCAACCTGGCTGCTATCCGAGACAGGGACAGGTGGTCGACGACGAGTGCGCGCAGTGCCCAGTCCAGGCCGCCGCGGGAGATCTTCGCCCGCGGCGGCGCAGCCGTGCGCAGGTCGTCAACCCAGTAGCGGTCGCGAGAGTCGCAACGGTTCGGCGGACACGGACCGGAAGAGTCGTCGGCCTGGCTCCGGAGGGCTCGTGCGCGAGCCTGCCCGTGTGTTTGCCAAGCAAGCGACCTCGACCCCCACCCCCGCGACCGCCAAGTCGAACTACCGGTCTACAGCCTCATCTGCGAAGAGCCGGAAAGCGTGGCTGGCTGCCTTGCACAACAGCGCTCGACGCCACTTGAGCAACGGTTACCTCACGCACGTCGACGTCGAACTACAGTCAGGAGTTGACTCGAACCCAGACCGCTTGCCCGCTCCAGATCAATCCGGCGGCATGCACTCGAGGCCCGTGGTCGCACCAGAAGCGGCCAAATCTCGGGAAGCCTGAAGAACTTCATCCTTTGTTGGCTCGTCAAGAATTACCGCCCCATATGCCCGCAGGCACCGCACGAGCTCCTCGCGAAAGCGCAGAAAGGCTGTGTCGCGAATCGCCTGTGAACTGGCTTGCTGCTGGAACGCGGCCTCGATGAAGGCGCTCTCGCCAAAGTTGCAGGCATCGCCTAGGTCCCGCCCCTGATCGTCTGTCTGTCCCGCTCCCGCACTCCAGCCATAGTACATATACGGTACGCCAGCCCCGGAATTGTCCTGTTCCACGAAGTAAGTCAATCCGGCATCCTCGAAGCACTCGGTTGCGCGTGCGACCGCGCCTCGGACCACCTCGAATGACACCTCGCCCGTTAAACCGTACTCCCGTAGTTCGCCCAGTTGCTCGTCGCTTGCACCCGCACGGGCTGCATCGTCGACGAGCAACTGGCCCTCAGCGCTCAGATGATCGCTGGGCGTCGCGTCGTCAGCACTGTTCGAACAACCCGTCAGAACTAACGCGCCCAAAGCGCTGAGGAAGCATAGGCGCCTGGTCAGTCGAGGAGCCCCCGATGTGCCCTCACGCAGGCACCTTTTCTTTGCGACTGTCATTTCGTCAGATCATAATCCCCTTGACCGATGTACCTCAGGGTTGGGTTGCCGCAACTGGGGCTGCACACTTGTTGGCTGCCGGGGTTGAGGGTGTCGCGAATCACCCAAGAAAGCCAATAGGCACCCCCGCTCGGCGGGAAAGCCTTTCCTCTCGTTGCCATGTAGGAGCAGTACACGTTGTAGTTATTCACCTCCATTCTGGTGTAGTAGCCGTTGTGAGTGGTCCACACATTGTCGAAGGTGCATTGCCATGACGCTTCAGCGGGGGCAGGCGCATGCGCGAAGGACGCACCTACCAGCCCGACGACCATGGCCATAGTCAAGAATCTCTTGAGCATTGTCTTTTCCATTCCCTAGGAAAGCCTCGAACATTCTTCGTCGCTAGGGAAACTGCGGCAGCGATGGGCCGCACCGATACCCGGTCGCGTTACCGGTATCCCCCTCCTCCCGGCTCGTGTTGATCAAACCCAGAAGGACCGAGAACATGTTGCTCCGCTCGTCGCCTCGTCGCGCCGATTCGTCGACCGTATCGGGAGAATCGATTGCCCACTAGCCCCCGAAATGGGGATAGTGGTCCTCGACTACTGACGCCACGGAGACTATCTCGTTAGCGGCGTCTCCGGCGGTCTTAACTAAGTAGGTTTCCGCGGCCAGCCAGCGGTCTTGGAAGGTGAAGGCGAACGCGTTGAGTGGTGCTTTCCAACGCACCGTCCATCTGGCTCTTCCGGTTGCGGGCCTACGGGTCCTCGGCTAGGTTCAAAATTGAACAAGGCCGTAGGGGCCTTCGCTGGGGAATCGCGGCCGAATTAGGTAGCGACTGAGGGGGAAATCCGTATGAGAGTTGTCCGTTTTGCTGACCCAATTCGAGTGCGTCATGCCGCCCGCGGGGCGTTCGCCGCAGTACTGGCGGCGTCGCTTGTTCTTGTGAGTTTCACGACGCCGGCGGCTGCGAACGTGGACCCGAGGTCGTCTGGCGTTGCGAAACCGTCCAGCGATGTCACGCCGTCGCCCGTCGACGATGGCGGGGTTCCTGTTCCTGAGCGTGCGGCGACTCTTGCGTCGGACTGGTCTGCGAGTGACGACGTAGTGCACGTGGCCCTTGGAGGGTCTGACGGGGTCTCGGTGCTGAGCGCTCACGAGGCGGACGGTTACGCGTGGACCACGACGGCTGTGTTGCCGGGGACTGGCGGTGGTGAGGACCTATGGATTCAGAACTCGTGCGTGACGTCGTCGGGACGCTACATGGTGGTGGTGTACGCCCCAAGGTCAGTGACGAACGACGAGGATGCGTTCCGGACAGCGGCGAGTGCCGCGATTGTCGATCTTGAGACGGGCCTGTCGGTAGGTCTCGGTTCGGGCTTCACGATGGCTTACTACAACCCTGGGTGTGGTGAGGATGACACCGTGGCTCTTACGCGGTACACCGACGATTGGCAGACCACCCAAGTGGCGGTGGTGGATGCCACGACAGGTGATGTTTCGAGCCGCATCTCGATCGATGGCATGGCGACAAGCGCCGTTTCTCTCGCGAACGCGGACGCACTTGTGGTGAGCCAGGGCGGTATCTACGAGGTAGGTGCTGAAGGATCGGAGCGGCGACTGGTCGCCGCCACACAAGGGTCCACGTACGACCTCAGTGTTGACAAGGACGGTCGGCTTGCATACGCCGAGCTTGACTCTGGAGGCGAGACCGCGACTGTAAAGGCGGTCGATGTTGAGGAGGCGGGGCGTCCGACCGGTTTGGGTAGTGGTGCGGTGGCGGATGTTGGCGTGCGCACGTTGGGGGATGGTTCCTTGGGGGTGAGCGGTCTGACTAATGGCAAGAGCAGGAGGGCGGCGGCAGGTGTTGAGTTTCTTGACGAGGTAGCGCCGGACGACACGGTGTCGTCAACCGGGCGCATGGTCGTCACAGATGTCAGTCCCGTAGGGTTTGCAGATAAATCTGCTGACAGCGACCGCGCCACCATTGAAGCCAAAGTCGTCGATACTGGTGCACAGTTGCGCTTCGATGTGACCGAAGCGCAGGTGGATCCGGCAGTTGTTGCCGCCTACGCGGAGGCGAAGGGAAGCGCGAGTGAGGCTAGCCAAGAGGTCGGCCAGTCCGTCGCGTCGCTGAGTTCGCCGGCCGACGTGGGTGTTGCAACCGTTTCCGCCGTGAGCCAGTCGGTGGTCTACGGTGATCCTCACGACCCTGTCGAAGATGAGCGGTACTGTTCCGTGCCCCGCAACGACCCCAACAATCAGGCCTATCAGCCCAAGCCCCGCCAGGTCGAGTGGGCGGTCGACCGTGCAGTTAAGGGAGAACTCACGAGGACTAGTAGAACCGAGTCGTGGGGAAATCTCGGGATTGAACCGTTTTCGCCTCAGGGCGTGTTCCCACGTGTCGCTCTTGCCGGAGGCGGGGGCAAGACCATGCCGCCTCAGATCGTGCTTGGCGTGCTGATGAACGAGTCGAACCTGTGGCAAGCCGATCGGTACACCGCGCCAGGCAATGCCGGCAACCCGTTAATCGGCAACTTCTATGGCAACCGGGGCAAGTTCGACGGCACCACCATTTACAAGACGATTTGGGACGTCGACTTCGCCGACGCCGACTGCGGTTACGGTGTTGGCCAAATAACGGATGGTATGCGTCTGGCAGGGCACGAGAAGGTTGACGCCAATGGTGTACCGACTGAGACATCACTGCCGTACGACCAGCAGCGTCTCATTGCGCTGGACTATCAAGCCAACATCGCGATGACTGTTCGGATGCTTGGGCAGAAGTGGAATGAGTTATACGACGCCGGCATGCTGGTCAATAATGGCGACCCGTCCAAGATTGAGAACTGGTATTACGCGCTGTGGACGTACAACTCGGGTTTCCACCCCTACGTGGATGCGTCGACACCCTGGGGTGTTGGTTGGACCAACAACCCAGCCTGCTCCCTCTACCCCCCCTATCGCCCGGACTTCCTCTACAGTTCACAGGCAGATGCGTCTCATCCCCAGGACTGGCCATATCAAGAGAAGGTAATCGGTTGGGCGGCACACGGTACGGAACTGGTTGAAACTCAGTACGCCGACAGCACCACACGCACGTATCCAAGCCCCCGCATATCATCCTTTCGGGTGGCCCGATGGACAACCGACAGTTGGCTCGCTACGGCGACCCCGCAGTACAACTTGTTCTGCGACCTTGACTCGAACAACTGCGACCCCTTCGCACTCGGTGAGGCATGCCAGTACGATATAGAGGGCGAATTGGCGTACCACTGCTGGTGGCATGAGTCGGTGACATGGAAGGAAAAGTGCAGCACCGAGTGCGGCATAGGGTTCGAGCGCTTTCCGTCTAGTTACGCAACCGAAGCGAGTTCGATGTCCACTTCCCTGCCCGCGATGACGCTTCAGTCCAGCTTCCTACCGGATTGTGACCCGGTGCCGGCGGGGATGGTGGTGGTTGATGACACTACCCACATCAACTTCCGCAAGCCAGGCGAATGCAACCACCAGGCCGCCGAGGGATCATTTGAATTCACGTTCCCCTTCGCCACAAATGGGGTCTATCCGGCAAAGGTTGACCTCCACCAACAGGGTGGTGGATTCAATGGACATTTTTATTTCGCGCACATGCGAGAGGACTCTCCGTCGAATGCCCAGACACACATGACGGGCACGTGGAGCCGTGGCGCCGACATGACAGGCACCTGGACACGGGTGTGGGTACACCTGCCCGACTATGCAGCATGGACACAGCAGGCCGCCTATGTGATCGATCTTGGTGACGGCACGACTGAGACCCGGTATTTGCCCCAGCGGCGCTACCAAAATGAATGGGTCAGCCTCGGCGTTTTTCAGATGAAGGGCGAGCCAAAGGTCTCGCTTTCAAACAGCCTCACCCGGGATCTCGACAGTAGCGTCGGAACTCTGGACGGCTTCGATGACGTGGCCTGGGACGCGGTTGGCTTCCAGGAGTTGTCGGCGAAGCCGACAGACTTCGTGGTCGCGCTGGGCGACTCCTACGCCGCGGGCGAGAACGCCGGTGACTATGCACCGTGGAGCGACAACAACGGCAGCAACGAACTGACGCGCAACGCCTGCCACCAGTCACTCAACTCCTGGATCCGCAAGACCGTCCTTCCCGGGAACACCAGTTCCGTCGGAACACTTGCTGATACGGCGAGTGCGGACATGGACTTTCACAACGTCACGTGTTCCGGAGCGCAAACCGAGCACCTCTTGCCTTACTACAGTTATCAGGGGCCGGGCGCTCCACCTCAGAATGGTGAGAATGAACGGGGAGACCTCGCGCAGTATGGCCTGGTGTCGCAACTCGACGCGGGCTACTTGAACGCCGACACCACGCTCGTGACCCTGTCGATCGGTGGCAACGACATGCGCTTCGCTCACGTTGTGGAGACGTGCAACACGACCTTTTCTTGCAACGTGTCGATCTACGAGCAAGACGTGCTGTGGCATTACCTCGCAGGACTGCTAGCGGACGAGTTCCCGGAGAGTCTGGCCACGACGCTTGACGAGATCCGGTCGCGCGCTCCAAATGCAACAATCGCGGTGACAGGCTACCCCGACTTGTTCCAAGGCGGCGCTCTGTGCGTGAACCCCACTCTGAACGACAACTCCCCCTGGTTGTTGGGGCTTTCCGAGGATCTCAACACAGCGATAGAAACAGGCGTGGTCGCCCAGGCAGACCCGAACACCATCTTCGTGGACCTAGACGATGCCTTTGACGGTGAAGGGCTATGTGGGGGCAACGGTGCGATCTCAGGCATTGTCTGGGACAGAACCCCGGGAGATAGCGATGGGTTCTTTGGCACGCCCTGGGGTATCTCGCAGCAGTCCTTCCACCCCACCGACTACGGCACCGGATTTTATGCACAGGCGCTGCAGGCGGCCCTCGCCGACCCCAGTTAGGAGGTCAACGACATGCATGCGCCGGGTATTGAGCGAGCACCTGTCGGGGCTGTTGGAAACCTGCGCGCAGCCGGGCTTGCTGTGGCAACTGTGATGCTTGTACTCCTGCTGACTGGTTGCTACGTGGAGAACTCGCAAGAGCGCGCGTGGGACCGGGCGGTAGGCGATGCTGCGAGCTCGTACGCCGAGGCGCTGTGGTGCATTCAGGACTCCTCAGGCCGTGTGGGCAAAGCGGAACAGCAACTTGAACCGCTGCTGGAGTGCTTTGGTGGCGAGGGGTGGCCCGTCGAGCCGGGGGACAAGTCCGGCCCGTTCGGACGGGGATCCTTTCTTCTCGAGTCAGCAGAAGAAGGCGACTCTCTTGCCCTCCAGATCCTCAGCGTGGGTGTCGCGAGTGCATTCTCAGCTGGAGGCAGCGCGTCTGAGAGTGCTGCCGCCTGCTGGACCATCCGGATCGAACTGCTCAGTGGTGAGTTGGGTGAGCCCGAGCCGGTCGAGTGCGAGTCCGAAGTGCTTGAACAGACGTCGGGCCGCGCGCCCGACGTGGGACTGAAGACGCTTCAGTCCCGGGCGCCTGAGCGCAACTCCTGAATGGATGGCGCCAGATGACACAACTGAGCCAACTGGTGGCCTTGAGTTGCTTGCAGACCAGGGGCCTCATCGAGGAAGACCGATCGTCGACACGATGGACAGCTCGCGACACAAGAACACGAAGGAGTCTCGTCCGGCCGGAGCGAACTGCGAATCCTGGGGCTGGTGCAGGAACTGGTGACAGTTCGGGTTTAGGCCGCGAGGGCCAGTGGTGTGTTCATGATGGTCTCGTACTCGATGGGGGTCAAGCCTCCGAGCCGTTCTTGTCGGCGGCGGCGGTGGTAGGTGCGTTCGATCCATGTCATGATCGCGATGCGGAGCTCTTGGCGGGTGTCCCACCGTTGCCTGTTCAAGACGTTCTTTTGGGGCAGGCTGAAGAACAATTCCATCGCGGCGTTGTCGCCGGCGGCGCCGCCTCTGCCCATCGATCCGACCATGTGGTGGCGGTTCAGGGTGTGGCCCATCTTGCGGGATCGAAATTGGGATCCTCTGTTTGCGTGCAGGATGCATCCGGTGGCGTCGCCGCGGGAAGCGACGGCGTTGTTCAGGGCGTTCACGGCCAACTGGGCTGGCATGCGGTCACTGATGGAGTAGCCCACGATGCGGTTGGAGTGAAGGTCTTTGACCGCGCACAGGTAGAGCTTGCCTTCACCGGTGGGGTGCTCAGTGATGTCCGTCAACCACACCTTGTTCGGGCGGTCGGCCCTGAAGACGCGCTGCACGAGGTCGTCGAACACCGGAGGTCCTGCCTTGGTGGTCTTGCCGCGTTTGCGCCGTTGCGTGGCCGACACCAAGCCTGCAGTGGCCGCCAGTGATCATGCGGTGCGGCGCGCCATCGGCCAACCCGCGACCTCGGCCTCGTCACCAAGGAACCGGTAGCCGAACTCTTAGGTCTCACGGTGAGCATCAAAGAGCGCATTCATGCGGTGCGCCTGGACCCATTGCAGCTCCGTCACGGGCTCCGCAAGCCACCGATAGTACGGTTGACGTGCGATCTTCAAAACCCGGCACGTCACCGTGACAGACACGCCATCGACGGCCAACTCGCGGACGAGCGGGTAGATCATTTTGGGTGGCCACCCAGCTTGAGGTTCGCCTGCGACAAATACGCTGCCGCGCGGCGCAACACCTCGTTCTCTTGGCTACGAGGAGCCGGTTGCGGCGGCGAAGTTTCCGCACCTCTTGCGCCTGTTCTCGGGTCACCCCGGGCTTGTCGCCGTCCTCGACATCGGCTTGACGCCACCAGTTCGACAACGTCGCATGCGAGATATCGAAGTCCTCCGCGTTCTGCTTCTGCGGCGCCTCACGACGACTCGCCACCGCGACCACGTCACGGCGAAACTCCTCAGGAAAAGCTCTAGACATGACAACATCCTTCCACCAGGACCCTCCCGGATCCCAGAAGTCAGTTGTCACCAATCACTGCACCAGCCCCCAGCATCGTCCTGTGCGAGTTCGGGGCCGGATGGTAATAGTGTTGGGGCGTCGACATATTCGACGCTCATTGATGAGGCTATTCGTGAGGCACAGAATGGCGGTGCTGGGGCACATCAATTCGTCGCACTTTAGGACTCGCGCGCAGGCTCGGAGATGGCATTCGAGACGACGCGTACTGCTGCTCTCGCAGCCGTCGATTGCATAGTGAGTGTAGGGATGGACGCGGAATACCAGGACGAGGACTCTCTCAACGGGGTTTTGACCACGAGCTTTCGCGTATACTTTAACCCTGAACTCACGGACGAAGTGAACTCCGCCAAGATGGACGTGTGCGAAGTTCGAGGGTTCCACTGGATCAACTACGTCTATCAGGCGCAACCCAGTGTTCAGGCTATTAACAGAAAGTATGTTGAAGGCCGAATGGGTCCGTTGAAAGTGTGTCTCGAGTCGGAGGGGGTCGACCTCGATGATGGCGCGGTTTTTACGAACTTGCCAATGCCGCCCTCGATCTTATCCATGAGGGTGGCAAAGACTGTCTGGCTGAATCGGGAATCGAATCGTTTTAGCTAGTGACTTGCGAGTCCGGTAAATCGGTTGCACCCGAATTTGGCTTTTTGTTCTCGACAGGAACGCTCCCTGCCCCTTCGGCCCCAGTTGAGTAGGCGAGGTTCTCCTGTCGCGATTGCGGGCTTTCCTCGAGTGTGCCCAGCGACGGACTGCGCGTTGAGTGGTTGAACTATGCTCGCGAAGAGGGAGGGTGTCATGGGTCTTAGGAACGCAGGGGTGTCGGTAGCGGTCGCGTTAGGCATTGTTGTCCCGTTGGGGCTTGCCGCGGCGGTTGCTCTCGTGGTGGCGGAGCG
>Ga0123339_10003490_pt1 | contig 10425 bp, 15 predicted proteins | sample lystaG_FD_89956 | JGI IMG/M metagenome (GOLD analysis project Ga0123339, IMG submission 89956) | Glacier valley bacterial and archeal communities from Borup Fiord, Nunavut, Canada, to study Microbial Dark Matter (Phase II) -... | ecosystem: Environmental > Aquatic > Freshwater > Ice > Glacier ... | reverse complement strand
GTTGGTACGGTGGTTGCGGTGGTCACTTCATCCACCGGCGTCGGGGTAGCCATGTCTTCCATTAACTGAACTCCTCCTGGGTTCCTGCTTGGGCAGGGTAACGCCGTATTCTACAGGAAAGCTTCACTCGAGTAAAGCCCCGAATTACACCGTCCGGGCGTCACTTTTGCATTTTGCAGCGTATAAAAGTTTGCGGATGAGAACCGTAAAGCCGCCTCGAGAAAGGGTTTTTTGGGTTCCTAACCGCTGAATCCCAGCCTGATGAGTGGGCCGGGGAAATTTGTTCAGGCGACGGAAAGCAAAGTCTCTCTCACGTTACCAACGCCCTGAACCCAAAGCGCTAAAATAGCGTATGTAAAGAGACTCGAGCAGGGAGAATCAAACGAAAAACTCGAGCATAGCGCACAACACTGGAGAGGACATCATGGAAATCAAAAAGTACGATGTGGTCATCATCGGGGGCGGCCCAGCGGGCCTGACCGCCGGAATCTATGCGGCGCGCGGCAACCTGAAAACGGTGATGCTCGAGAAGGGAACACCCGGTGGTCAGATTGCCCAGACCCAGGAAGTCGAGAACTACCCCGGCTTTCCCGAACCCATTTCGGGTGCCGAACTGGCCGCACGGATGCAGCAACAAGCTGAGCGCTTTGGGGCCACGCTCGAACTCGATGAAGTCAAAAGTGTGGTGCAGCGCGGACCTGCCGACTTCGTGGTGACAGGTTACGACGCCGAGTATCACGCTCGAGCGGTCATCATCACCACCGGGGCCAACCCCAAGCGGCTCGAGATTCCCGGTGAAGACGAGTTCTGGGGCCGTGGCGTGAGCACCTGCGCCACCTGCGACGGCTTTTTCTACCGGGGCAAGCATGTGGTGGTCATTGGCGGCGGCGACGCGGCGGTGGAAGAGGGTTTGTTTTTGACCCGCTTTGCCGAAACCGTGACCCTGATTCACCGCCGGGGCACCCTGCGGGCCAACAAAGTGGCTCAAACTCGAGCCTTTGCCAACCCCAAGATGAAGTTCGTGTGGAACACCGTTCCTGAAGCAGTTCTGGGTGAAGAAACTGTAACCGGGGTGCGCCTTCGCAACCTCGAGACGAATGAGGTTTATGACCACCCTACCGACGGTTTCTTCATCTTCATCGGGCATATTCCCAACACCGACTTTTTGAGCGGCGTGGTGAATCTGCGCGACGACGGCTATGTGGACGTAAAGGGCGACATTTACACCTCAGTGGAAGGTATTTTTGCCGCTGGAGACGTGAGCGACCCCATCTACCGCCAGCTTGCCACCAGCGTGGGCACCGGAACCCGCGCCGCGATGATGGCCGAGAAGTTTGTGGCCGAACTCGAGGAAGACGAGCAGGTGGAAGTAGTCCAGGAAGCCATTCAGCAGGTTTTTGAGGCGGCTTCGGCGGATTAAACTCGCCACTCGAGCTAACTGCCTACGGGTCTGGAAAGTGCTGCAAAGCGCTCCAGACCTGTGTTTTTTGGCCTGTATAATTTAAAGAGATGCTGGGCAAACTCAAACGCCTGGGGCGCAGCTTCTTGCACTCTCAGGCCCAACCCGACGACGTGTGGGCCAACGTTTTTCTCACTCGAGCCGAATTCGTGCTCTACCTGAACATGGACCCTCGAGACCGTGAGCACGGGGTTCGGGTGGCTCAGGCTCTGGAAAAAGCTTACCCGAATGCTCGAGCCGAACTCATCGCCGCCGCTATTTTGCACGACTGTGGTAAAAGCGTACGCAAATATAACGTGCTCGAGCGGGTTTTGGTGGGTCTCATTCCGTACCATTTGAGCGCGGGTTGGACGCTGGGGGCGGTCAAAGTCCGCAATGAGCACCCGGCAAGGGGGGCCGAGATGGTGCGCCTTGCCGGTGGGCGTGAAGATGTGGCCCACTTGATTGAAAAGCACCACAACCCTCGAGCGGATGTCGAGGCGGGGTTACTGCATGATTACGACGGCCTCGAGTGATTGAGCAAGACGTTTGCGAGCTGCTCGAGCATTTCGCGGGCCGCTTCCCGCGCCTGGGGGCGAGGGGCGTAGTTGACCGGGCTGGGATGGCCCATTGCCCAAAATGTGTAACGCCCTAGCACCTCGAGCCAGGATTTGCTCTTTTGAGCGTGAGCACCCACCAAAACGATGTGCTCGAGTTGCGGTAGAAGTCTCAGGAGCTGTTCAGTAGCAGCTCGAGCGTCCACGATGTCTCGCGAGTTGGGCGCACGAAATCGTCCGTCTTCGCTTGAGAGGTACCAGGGAACCGTGTTCCAGAGCAGCGTATCGACTCGAGCAAGGCCCACCCCTTCGAGCAACTCGCCCAGGTTACGGGCGGTCAGGTCGGGGTTATCTCGGCTGATGAATCCCGTCTGAAGCGCTTTGGGTCCGGGGGCCTCGAGCAAGAAGAGCACCCGCGCCTCTGTGCCGCCATCGAGCGGGTCAAAGTGGGGAATTTGATAAGCGGAACCACGCTCGAGCCGCAGAGCTTCGACATAATCCCGCAAGGGTTGCTGATGAGGCTCCTTGAGAAAAAGCGTCCGCTGCTGCACCTCGAGCGGGTCTTTGAGCGCGAAAGGCTGGTGCTTCACAGCTCTTCGACGTACAAATCTTCGCCCTCGAGCACGGTTTTATAAAGTTTCACCGCTTTGACGGCGGGCAGGGTGGCGGCCCCGGTCTCGAGACTAAACTTTGCACCGTGGGCTTCGCAGGTAATTTTTCCATCCTCGACGCGGCCACCCTCGAGCGCGTAGGAGTCGTGGGTACACAGGTTTCGGAGCGCGTAGAACCCACCCTGATAGTTGACGACCAGCACGCTCTGGCGACCCACGCGAATGGATTTTTGAGCGCCCTCGAGCAACTCTATGGTTTTGCAGACGAAGAGGCGCATCAAATCACATCGGGATAACGGTCTTCAGACCAACATTCAGGCGGTTCGACTTGACGAATCACACGATGCGTTCCATCGTCAAATAACTCGACTTCCCAAAGCGTATTGTCCGGCAATTCCTTGAACATTAAATCAAGCTCATCAAAATACCCAAACATTGGTAAACCCAGTGCTCTGGACTCTGCAATTGCGTGCAATGAAGCCTTCAGAGCAAGCTCTTCAAATTCCTTTGACCGAATATCAATATGTTCCACAAAGTTCATTATGCAAAAAAGGCGCACCACCGTGCGCCCTCTTCTTCACAATCCCTACTCAAACCAATACGGCTAAACCGCGCCTACCTTCTCAGCAATTACGCCTTCAATGTATTTCACAATGCCCTCGAGCGGCACCCGGCTCAGCACGTCCTCGAGATAAGCCGTCACCAGCACCTTCTCGGCGGTTTCCTGGCTCAGTCCTCTCGAGCGCAGATAAAACATCTGCTCCGGGTCTACCGGTCCGGTGGTGCTGCCGTGCGAACAGCGCACGTCGTTGGCGTTGATTTCGAGCTGGGGAATGCTGTCATTGCGGGCGTCGCTCGAGAGCAGCAAGGTGCGGTGCTTCTGGTAGGCATCCGTTTTCTGAGCGTTCAAATCCACCTTAATCATGCCGCTGAAAACTGCTCGAGTTTCGTCGTCCAGCACGCCTTTGTACAGCAAATCCGAGTGCGCGTTGGGCGCGGCGTGGTGTTGCAGGGTGTAGTGATCGAAGTGTTGCTCCCCGCTGGCAAAGTAGAGCGCCAGCATCTCGCTCGAGCTGCCCTGACCGCGCAGGTAGCTCTGCATTTCGGTCCTCGAGAGGTCCGCACCCATCGTGACCACCAGCGAGTTCAGGGTAGCGTCTCGGCCCACGTCTCCGCGCTGGCGCTGAATGTGGGTCACGCCCGCGCCCCAGTTCTGTACACTCACATAACGCAGGTTGGCACCCTGGCCCAGCACGAGTTCCACCGCGCCGAAAGCGTAAGAGTCCATCAAGTCAGGGCTGTCCTGCTCGTCAATGAAGGTGAGCTTGGCGTTCTCCTCGAGCACCAGCAGCGTGCGGGTGGCGGTGAACACGCCACTTTCATGCAGGGTGCGAAAGGACCCCAGCGGTAACTCGACCTCGACACCGCATGGCACGTATACAAAGGCACCTTGAGTCCACAGGGCCGCGTTCAGGGCGCTGAACTTGCCCTCCGAGGGGTCAGGCGACTTGCTGGGCGTGGTTCCAGGGGCGGCGATGGTGGTGTCGTCCGGCACTTCTGCGGGAACCACGCTGTAAAGATATTTTTTGACCAGTTCCTCGTGTGTCTCGAGCGCGGAAAGCAAATCGGTGAAAATCACGCCCTGACTCGAGAGCAATTCTGGCACACTCGAGTGAATCAGGCTGCCGCCGTCGAACACCAGGTAGCCACCCACATCGGTCTTCTCGAGACGACCCTTGACGCTCGAGGGCAGCGCCTCCACGCTCGAGACTTTCTGCACACTAGAAGCAGGCTTTAAAACCTCGAGCGGAATGTAGGTCACGTCGGTGTATTTCCAAGACTCCACCTTGCGGGTGGGAATGGGCAGGCTGAGGAACAGCTCGAGCGCGGAGAGTCGTTTCTGCTCGAGCCACGCAGCACTCTCGAGAGTTTTGACCGCCTCGAGTGAGAAAGCGGGATTGGTTTGGGTGGTCATGAATTCTCCTAAAAAATTGCTTTACCGAGCGCCAGCGGGCAACAAATCCGGCCTGGCGGTCTTGCCATCGGTTCGCACGGGCTTGAAGTCTCGGTTCACCGCTTCGGCAATACCCCGCGCCACTTCCTCGAGACCGTTTCCAGTAAGCCACCAACCCGCAGGCTCGAGCGTAAAAGTCCGCACGGTCTGACCATCTTTGCGGCTGATTACCCGCGAGGTCAGGCGGTTCACCACGTTGACGCTCGAGACGGTGTACACCCGCCCGAAGAAGTCGGTGTTGTTGACGGTTTCTACTCGAGCCTCGACGTTACCCAGCAGCAGGTAATCGCTGATGTCCGCACTGGCACGGGCCTCGGCAAAAGTGACCACAAAACCCCGGCCCTCGAGCGCCGGAAGCAGCCGTTCCCGGAACGCGCCGCCCAAATCGCCGGAGAAAGCACCCACCGAGAAACCACGCACGTTTTGGGTGACGGCTTTGGCATCTATGGACGGCCCTCGAGTGGTTTGCACGGTGGCGGGGGCGCAAGCTGAAAGTAAGGCTAGAAGCGCAAGGCTAAACAGTGTTTTTGAGGCGTTCATAGTGTTACCTTAGCTCGAGAGGGTGAAAAACGCTCGAGGATTGAGAAAAGCGGGTTTAGGCTCGAGCGGTGATACTCCGTTCATCAAAGCTGGTCGAGCAGGCGGCTCACTGTAGATAGCTCGGTTTGACTGGGCTTGTTGAACAGGTAGTCGAAGGAGACAATCAGATTGGATTTGACTTTCAAGATGCTGTATTCGACGCTACCAGCATTGCTTTTCTTGAGGGCTTCAAACTGTTTCAGTCCCGCTCGAGCCACCGCCTCGTTTTCGTAGGACACGATTTCTAAATCAACCGCCACCTCTTTTTTACCTTCTAAAAAATAGTAGGAAGCTTGAACCTGCTGCACCGCGCCCAGCCATCTGAGAATTTCCACGGGTTTACCCGCTATTTTGGAGAGCTTTTGCACCTCGAAAACATGCATTGGCCCAGGCTCGAGCTTCATCTTGCGGCTCGAGGTGGAGGTGAAGAGTTTTTGGGACTCGAGGAAAGTGTAGACCTGAGCAGCGCTGTAAACTTTAGCTTTGGAGAGTGACGAAGCTAAACCAGTGAGCGCTAAAACCAGTGCTACAATTTTACAAATAGTTGACATTGATTACTCCATGTAATCTTTTTAGTGAACTCGAGCATCTATAGACGACCTTCGAGTGGTTTTTACGGTAGTAGAAACACAAGCTGAGAGCATGACAGCTAGAAAAAGTATAGTGTGTTTCACTCCTCCCCCGACTTTTTGTTTGCAACGTGAGAATATTGACCTGTACCCGAAATGGCGTGTTGGAAAATCGCATTAGATTCTTCAAATTGATTGTCAGGCAAAGGGAAGCTAGATGAGCGCTCGAGCAAAAATGTGTTTATTAGGAAGTCAATCAATTGGCTCTCGTATTTATCATCTCTACTGCTGTTATAAACTGTCAAATCTTCACAAACCTGAGCCTGAATAATCTTTGCGGAATCCGAATCGACCATAAAGTCAACAATATATGCAGTTCTTAGACCAACTTCGGATAAAAAATAATTTCCCAAGCTCACAAAAGATGAACCATTTATCTTCCATAATTTTAGGTATAAAACCTTTTTTAATATTCTCCCATTCTCCCGTTGTATATACTTTGCGAAGCGTCAACGGTAAATATCTCGCTGAAAATTTTAAGTCGCGCCAACTTTCTCGAGTAGCTACTTCACGCATCATTCCTCCTGCAATTCTTCCATCCATCCTAACAACTTTTCAGCCCATGCTCGAGCTTGGGTTTGGACTTTTTGGCGCTCGAGGTCGTTTGTCCAGATTTGGTCCCACTTTAACTTCCACCTCGAGAGCTGCCGTTGAAGCTCAAGCAGTTCAACTTGGTTTTCAAGATTCATCTCGAGAGAAGTCCAATCTACTAAATATTGTGTTTCCCGCAGCAGGTAAAAGGTGTCATCGCTTGAGTGGTCCTGCTCGAGAAAAAGGGCCAAACGATTAACATTAGTAGAGAGATGTCCAACTCGCCGGTCCATTGAAAAACGCATATAGCGCTCGCGGCGCTCTTCAAAAGTTCTCACGGCTCTACCCCGTCAAAGAACTGCAAGATAATGCTCTTGACCCGCTCACGCAAAGACTCGTCTTCAATCAAGTTAGAACGGTTGTCAGCTCGAGGGCGGATATTGATTTGAGAGTCATAAGCAACCTCGCGCTTTTTCCAGGTCCAACCCGCGCCCCAGACGTTGCGCTGCTCTGAACCCTGCTCGAGCAAAACTTCCTCGCAGTCAGAGTGCCACTCTCCACCACCCGCAAGAATGCCTTGCTCAACGTCCACGGCAAATTTAACGTAATCAATCTTGCCATGCTCCTCGAGCATCTGCCGCAATTGCTCGAGCGTTACCTTTTCTCGGATAGTCAGAATCATAGTTATTTCGAGCTTAACCCAAAAAAGGCGAGGTTTCCCCCGCCCCATTGGGACCTTAACCCACTGAACCTTCCATCTCGAGTTCAATCAGGCGGTTGAGTTCGACTGCATACTCGAGCGGGAGTTCTTTAGCAATCGGCTCAATGAACCCGCGCACAATCAGACCCGCCGCCTGGTCTTTGCTCAACCCTCGAGATTGCAGGTACAGAATCTGCTCGTCGTTGATTTTGCTCACCGTGGCTTCGTGGCCGACACTGGCGGTTTTTTCCTGAATCTCGATGTAGGGATAGGTGTCGGTGCGGGCTTCCTCGTCCAGCAGCAGCGCGTCACATTCGACGTTGCTCTTGGCGTTGGTGGCACCCTCGTAAATCTTGACCAAGCCCCGGTAGCTCGAGCGGCCCGAGTCCTTGCTGATAGATTTGCTGACGATGTTTCCGCTGGTGTTGGGAGCGAAGTGGACGATTTTCGCGCCCGCGTCCTGGTGCTGTCCGCGTCCGGCCATCGCAATGCTCAGAACTTCGCCGCGTGCGCCCTTCTCGAGCAGGTAACACGCGGGATACTTCATGGTGACTTTGCTGCCCAGGTTGCCGTCCACCCACTCCATCACACCGTTCTCGTACACGGCGGCGCGTTGGGTCACGAGGTTGTAGACGTTGTGGCTCCAGTTCTGAATGGTGCTGTAGCGGAACCGCGCACCCTTCTTGACCACGATTTCGATGACGCCGGAATGAAAGCTGTCTCGAGCGTAGGTGGGCGCGGTGCAACCCTCGATGTAGTGAGCTTGAGCGCCTTCATCCACGATGATGAGGGTGCGCTCGAACTGCCCGGAGCTTTCGGCGTTAATGCGGAAGTACGTTTGCAGCGGGATATCCACCTTCACGCCTGCGGGAATGTACACGAAGCTGCCGCCCGACCACACCGCGCTGTTGATGGCGGCAAACTTGTTGTCCTCGGGCGGAATGATGGTGGCGAAGTGCTCCCGGAACAGGTCCGGGTACTGCCGCAGGCCGTCCTCGATGCTGAGGAACACCACGCCCAGCTTTTCCCACTCCTCTTTGAGGTTGTGGTACACCATCTCGGATTCATACTGAGCGCCCACACCGGCCAGCGCCTTGCGCTCAGCCTCGGGGATGCCCAACCGCTCGAAGGTCTTCTTCACGTCGTCCGGCACGTCGTCCCAGCTCCGGGCGTTGTGACCTTCGGGCTTGATATAAAAGTAAATCTCGTCCAGGTTGAGGCCGCTGAGGTCCGCGCCCCATTCTGGCATGGGCTTGGAGTTGAAGATGTCGAGCGCCCTGAGTCGGAACTCGAGCATCCAGGCAGGTTCGTCTTTGGCCTTGCTGATGAGTTCGACCACGCTTCTCGAGAGACCTTTGGGGGCCTTCACCGCGTAGCTTTCGGGGTTAGACCAGCCGTACTCGTAGCCGTTGTTGATGTCTATTGCTTCAGTCATGGTGTGCTCCTAGCTTTCGTAGTGAAAGCGGCAAGAGGCGATGTATAGGGTTTCATCTTCTTCGGTAGTCTCGAGGGCGTAAACTAGGCGGTGTTCATCATTTATCCGGCGAGACCACAACCCTGAAAGTTCATGCTTTAACGCTTCTGGAAGGCCAGTTCCCTCGTAAGGCGTGCGGGTACATTCCTCGAGCAGGCGGTTGAGCTTCTTGAGCAGCTTACGGTCATTGTCCTGAAACCACTGGTAGTCCCGCCACGCTCGAGGGGAAAAAGCGAGTCTCAAACCTCATCCTGCACGAGTTCAGCGAGTTCCTTAAGCTGTACTTTACCCAAACGCAACTCCGCGATGGACTCGAGCAGATACTTACGGTTCACCGGATTGGACAGGAGATAATCCGTTTCTTTCCAAGAGCGATACTCTGCCATTGACATCAAAACCACCGCGTCGCCTGAATCTAGAGTAATAATGGTTTCGTCCGCCTCTGCGACAGTTTTGAGCGCGATACGCTCGAGGTTTTCCTGTGCATACTTCAAACTGAATGCGTCCATAATTTCACCTCGAGCCTATCAAGCTAGAGCCAACTCTTTGACCCAATCGTAACCCTCAGTGTCCAGGCGCACCGCCAGCTCGGGACCACCCGACTGCACCACCACGCCGTCCACAATGATGTGAACCTTGTCTGGGTGAATGTAGTTGAGCAAGCGCTGGTAGTGAGTAATAATCAGGCCACCCATATTGGGACCGCGCAGGCTGTTCACCCCGTTCGCCACAATCTTGAGCGCGTCCACATCCAGGCCCGAGTCGGTTTCGTCCATGATGATGTAGTTCGGCTCGAGCATCAGCATCTGCAAAATCTCGTTGCGCTTTTTCTCGCCGCCCGAGAATCCTTCGTTCAGGTAGCGCTCGACGATGCTTTCATCCCACTCGAGCGTTTTAAGAGCAGCCAAGAGTTTGTTGTAAAACTCGACAAAGCCGACCTCTTCACCCTTGCGCGCACTGACTGCCAGGCGCAAAAAGTTGGCGATGGTCACGCCTGGAATCTCGACGGGGTATTGGAAAGCTAGGAACACGCCCTTGCGCGCCCGCTCGTCGGGTTCCATCTCGAGCAGGTTCTCGCCATCAATCAGAATTTCGCCCTCGAGTACGGTGTATTCGGGGTCGCCCACGATGACTTTGGCCAGGGTGCTCTTGCCATTGCCGTTCGGCCCCATCACCGCGTGTAGCTCGCCGCGTGGCACGGTCAGGTTGATGCCCTTGAGAATCGGCTTGTCGCCGATGTTGACGTGTAAGTTTTTAATCTCGAGTTGATAGCTCATGCAACCTCCTGTGTGGACCTCACCGCCCGCTCGAGGGGCTTATTGAGAGTCATTCCTAGAAGTCATTGTACATCATCGCGCCGGGAATTCCGAGTGCTAAGCTACGGATTAGTTCGAGGAGGTGTCACTGTGCGAGGGGTCAGATTGGTGATGGCATGGGCAATGCTAGGGTCCGTAGGGTGGGCCGCTCGAGTGACGATAGGCGATACTGGGTTTTCGCTCGAGGTCCCTGAAGGATTGAATCTCAAGTCGTTGGGAGTTAAAAAATTGAAAAGTCAAATATTGCGTGAAAGCAGGGCTTACATGGGCAATACAAAAGACGGTCTTCAAGTTATTGTCTATACCTTCGACTCTCCAGCAAGTAAGGTCGCTGGCACCTTCTTCACCCCTATCACAGATGGATTTTATAAAGGCTTAATATCTGGGCTATACGGTCAGAAAGTAAAGATTCAATTTGACAGTCAGAAAATATTGGGAAATGACAAGAAATTTGGTAGTGGCTAGGTGTAGAATGTTTGGATGGTCACGCACACGGTCCTTTGCCGCCACTGCCAAAGTGAGAACATCGTCAAAAATGGGATAGCCCCCAACGGCAAACAGAAATATCGCTGCCTG
>Ga0123339_10003489_pt1 | contig 10428 bp, 6 predicted proteins | sample lystaG_FD_89956 | JGI IMG/M metagenome (GOLD analysis project Ga0123339, IMG submission 89956) | Glacier valley bacterial and archeal communities from Borup Fiord, Nunavut, Canada, to study Microbial Dark Matter (Phase II) -... | ecosystem: Environmental > Aquatic > Freshwater > Ice > Glacier ... | reverse complement strand
CGCGGGACCGCTACGTCAGCGCCGACGCCGTGGCCGACGACCTGGGCCACCACCTCGCCGGCCGGCCGGTGAGCGTGCGGCCGGTCTCGACGCTGGAAGCCGGCCGCAAGTGGGCGCGGCGGAACCCGGCCCTCGCCCGCATGGCCGGTGTCGTGGCCCTGGCGGCGCTGACGCTGGCGGCCTTCGGGGTCAAGTACGACAGCGACCTGCGGGCCGCCGCGGTGCGCGACCGCGCGTCGGCCCAAGACTTGGCCCTGAGCCAATCGAAGGGGCAGATCTTGGCGGCCGAGCGCCAGGCCGCCGACCGCGCCGCCGACGACGCCCGCCGGCTCGCGGAGTCGCAGCGCTTCTACCGGCGGTTAGCGGTCGCGGAGGCCCGCCGCTTCGAGCCGACGCCCGGCTGGACCCTGGCGACGCTCGCCGACGTGGCCGAGTTGGCCGGGTCGCCGGAGGCCGCGACCGAGGCGGCCAAGTTGCGCGACCTCGCCGCCGCGGCGCTGGCCGCCCCGGACGTGGAGGAGTGCTCGCCGTGGCTGCTGCCGGAGTCGGGGCCGTTCACCTACCCGAGCCTCGTGGCGGTCCACCCGACCGCGCCGCTGGTGGCCGTCGCCCGCTTCGGCTACTCCGCACCGGACTTGCGGCTGACGGTCTGGCTGGTCAACTGGCGCACCGGCGTCGCGCACACCCTGCACGCCCCGGTCCGGCTGTCGCAACTCAGCGCGGGCCAGTCGAAGGAGTCGCCGGAGCAGTTGCTGTTCCCGCCCGACGGCCGACGGCTGGTGCTGGTGTCGCGTCGCGGCAACGCCACGAGTTGGGGCCTCGACGACCCGGCCGCGCCGGCGCGGGACGAGCCTGCGATGGCCGGCGACGGCCCGCTGGCGTTCCGGCCCGACGGCCGCGGCTTCTGGAAGGCCGACGGCCACGCCCTGCGGCTGTGCGACGCCGCGGGGCGGGTGCTGGCCACGCGGACGCTCGGCATCAAGGTGACCTCGCTGGCCTACGCGGCCGGGGCGAACCGACTCGTCGCCGCGGCCCCCGGCTGGGTGCTGGCGCTGGACCCGGACGACCTGACCGACCTCACGCCGAGCGTCGAAACGCGGACCCACTTCACCAGCGCCGCCGTGGCCCCCGACGGCGTCGGCGGTGTGGTCGCGGCGGACAACGGGGTCTTCCGCGTTGACTTCGCCCTCGGCCGGCTCACCGGCGCGCTCGACAGCGGCCGCGAGTTCCCCGGCGACGCGGTCGAGCAACCGATAATCAGCCCCGACGGCGGCCTCGTGGCCGTGCCGCGCGAGCACTCCCACAGCGTGCAACTCGTGTCAACGCGGACGGGCCAACGGGTGGCCACGGTCCGCAACCCCGAGCGGACGCACGCCCCGCCGGTCGGCTTCAGCCCCGACGGCCACTTGCTGTTCGTGGGCGGGCAGGACCGGCTACGGGTCTTCCGCGTGTTGCCAGGGGCGCTGCCGCCTGTCGCCGTCGGCCCCGCGCCCGTCCACGGAATCGCCCTCGACCCGACGGGCCGCGTGATGGTGAGCCACGCGGTGACGCACTTCAAACTCGGCGACGGATTCCCCGTCACGGCCGCCGTGCTGAGCGCCTGGGACGCCACCCGGCCTGGGCCGCGGGGTCGGCCCTTGCGCGCGACCACGCTGTTCGGCGAGACGCCGACTGGGCACGCGCCGAGTTTCCAGCCCGACGGGCCGTGGCTGGCGCTGGGCGTCGGCAAGCGGGCCGGCCTCTGGAACCTCGCCACCGACGGGGACCGGCCGACCGCGCCGCCGACCGACCACCCGGCCCACTTCGCGCCCGGCGGTCGGTTCTGGCGCGGCGGCACCGGCGTCGGGGCCTTCGACGCGTCCACCGGCCGGCCGGTCGCGGAGTTCACCGACGCCGTCGAGCGGTTCATCGGCGGCAAGGCCGAGACGGCGGTGCTGGCGACCGGCCCCGACGGCCTGCTCGTCGGCACCGCGACCGGGATGCTCAACTGGCTCACCCCGGAGGCCCGCAGCCTCGGCCGCTGGAAGGCTGGGGTCACCGCCCCAACCGCCGCGGCCCTGCGGCCCGGCGGCCGCGCGGCGTTCGTCGGCCACGACTCCGGGGCCGCCGCGGTGTTCCGGCTACCGGGCGGCCTGGCTGTTGCCGAGTGGACGCCGCACCGCGGCCGGGTCACCGCCGCCGTCTGGCTGAGTCCTGACGACCTGCTCACCGGCGGGGCCGACCGGCAACTCCACCTCTGGCGGCTCGACGGCGACCGGGCGACCCGCGTCTGGTCGCTCCGCACCGAGGCCGGCGTGAAGCAACTCGTCGTCCTCCCCGGCAGCCGCGTCGCGGTGCTGGAGGACGACGCCCGCGGGGTCGGCGTCCTCGACGTGCCGCAGTTCCACGCCGCGGTGTCGGCCCTCGTCCCCACCGACCCGCTGCGCCCCGCCGCGAGCGTCCCCGCGACCGAACCGCCGCCGTTGCCGTCCGCGTTGCGAGACGCCCCGAGCGCCCCGACGGTCGGGCTGCACGCGGAGTACTTCGCCGTTCGCCCCGACTCCGACGAGCGGATCGCCGTCGCCACCGGCTTCGTCACCGGCCTGCCGAGCCTCGCCGGGTCGCCGCACCGCGACCTGCCGGGCGAGGGGTTCGTCGCCCGCTACCGCGGCTATGTGCAGTCCGCCGCCGGCCCGCAAGTGCTCACCGCGTCAGCCAGTGGTGAGGTCAAAGTCTGGCTCGACGGCAAGCCGATCGCCGGCCCCGGCGAGTTCGCGATGCCGCTGACGGGCCGACCGCAGACCCTGCGCGTCGAGTGGAAGCACGCCCGCGGCGAACCTCGACTCAGCCTCGCATGGAAGTCGCCCGCCGCGGTGACGCTCACGCCCGACCGGCCGTAGGCGCGGGCGACGGAAAACCGACCCGGCGAGCCAGGAGCGTCAGCGACTGGAGTTCTTACTTCCAATCGCTAACGAAGAACTCCAGTCGCTGACGCTCTTGGCCCGCCGGGTTCAACTCCGTGACGCACCGCTCATCGCATCGCTATTGCCGAATTCCTGCTCCGGCCCCCTCGTGGGATTCCCCGCCATCAATGTTGCCCCCAGACACGTCACGGCCGTAGACTCGCCATACCTTCGGAGGATGGGCGATGTCCGTGCTGAACCGCGTCCGCGTCATTTTCTTCGCATCCGTGCTGACGCTGATGGTCCTGGCGACGCTTCTGGGGTCCTGCTGCGCCGGCGCGTTCCCGTACCACTATGTCCAGACGACCTGCGACTCGCGGCTCATCTGGAGCGACACGCGGCTGCTGCTCGTCGTCCGCGTGACCGAGACGCACATCTCCGTGACCCCGCTGAAGTGGCTCAAGCTAGTCGTCCAGTGGAACCTGACGGCCTCGGCGGGCCTCCACGGCGGCCGCCACCGGCGTTACCTGATCGTGTGCGAAGCCCGCGACGGCCGGGTCGAAACGACGGTGTGCGACGAGCCGGATCGAATCTTTCGGCTTTACCCAGACCGCGGCGAGGTGTACGCGGAGCAGTCCACCGGGATGAACAAGCCGACGATCCCCTGGCGATGGGTCGGCGGCGGCTTCGAGCGGGCCGGCGAGGGGGCCACCGCCGTTCTTGAGGCGCAGCGGCTCGAAGGTACTCCCTCGATCGAAGCGGGCTGGCAGGCCGACGACGAGTTCGACATCAGTAGCTTCCGCGTGTCCCGGCCGCCGCTGACGAATCTTGGCAAGAACCTCCAGGCGACAGCAACAATCACGAAGTGGTGCGAGGGCGGCCGCTGGAATAGTCCGCTGCGGGTGCGGTTCGAGGTGTCGCTGCCGAACGGGGCGTCGAAGGTCATCGACCTCGACAAGCGCCGTCGGACCACGGACGCGGCGAGCTATAACGCCCTGCCTCCGCACGAGTGAAGGTGAGCCGCCGCCGTCACTCCCCCGCCGGCCCGCGGCGGTCGGCCTTGCGGTCGGCGTTGTGCTTCTTGTCGGCGAGCCGGCGGCGCTTCGCCCCTTTGGACGGCTTCGTCGCCTTACGCACCGTCGGCGGGGTCGCGGCCCGGCGCAGCATCGCGGCCAGTTTCGCCAGGCAGTCCTCGCGGTTGCGCTCCTGGTCGCGGTAGCGCTGCGACGTGACGAGGAACTCGCCCTCGATTGTGGTGTGGGCCGGGTGCGCGGCGGCGAGGCGGGCCTTAACCGCATCTGGCACGCTCGGGCTGGCGGCGAACGCCCAGCGCAGCACCGCCTTCGACGCGACCTTGTTGACGTTCTGCCCGCCGGGGCCACCGGAGCGGGCGTAGGTGAACGTCCACTCGTCGGGGGGGATGCGCAAGGCGTCGGTCACTTCGAGCATGGCGAACCGCCTTGACGGGTTCCGGGGTGGCGTATTAGCATCCTACCTTCGCGGGGCCACTTCGGTATCCTGGCGGTAGGAGTTCCCGACCGATGGCTAGCCCCAGTCCCACCGACCGACCGACCCCGGAGGCCCCGCCGACCGGGCGCGGCCCCCGCCGGGTTGACGCCGTCGCGCTCGCGGGGCTGGCCCTCATTTCGGTCGCCGTCCACGCCTGGCTGTACACGCACACCTTCACGACCGCCCGCGATAGCCTCGGGTTCGCGCAACTCGCGCTGCAATACGAGGAGCCGACCCGCGCCACGGCCCCCTACCAGGACGCGCTCGACGTGCTCCGCCACGCCGAGCCGCCGCACCCGCCCGGCTACCCGATGATCGTGTTGGCCGTGTCGAAGGTGGTGCGCGCGGTCGCCCCGCCGGCCGACGACGGCGAGTTGGCGGCGGCGATGCTCCGCAGTACGCAACTCGCCTCGATGCTCGGGGCACTCGTCCTCGTGGTGCCGAGTTACTCGCTGGGCCGGCGGCTGTTCGGCCCGACGCAGGGGTTCGCCGCCGCGGCGCTGTTCCAGGTGCTGCCGGTGTCCGCGCGGGTCACCTCCGACGGCCTCACCGAGGCGTGGTACCTCGTGTTCGTGGCGTTCGGCCTGCGGGCCGGCGTCGTCGCGGTGCAATCGCACGGCGTGCGCGGCTTCTTGGTGGCCGGGCTGTTCGGCGGCCTGGCGTACCTCGTGCGGCCGGAGGGGCTGCTGGTCAGCCTGACGATGGGCCTGGTCGCGGTACTGTCGGCGCTGGACCGCCGCGTCGGCGTGCCCCGCGCCCTGCGGCGCGGCCTCGCGGTGACCCTCGGCACCGCTCTGATCGCGGGGCCGTACATGGGGGCAATCAAAGGCGTCACCCTCAAGCGGGCCTTGGCGAAGATCGTCGAGGCCGACGACGTATCGCACGCCCCGCCCCCCGCCCCGGTGCGGCCCGGACTCGCGGTCCTCGGGATGACCTACGACCCCGAGCGCGACGGCAGCAAGTGGCTGTGGGTGCCCAAGGCGATCGCGCTCGAGGCGACGAAGACCTTCCACTTCGCCCCCCTCGGCTTCGCACTCCTGGCCCTGCCGTTCGCGGCCCGGCGACTGCGGGCCGACCCGGCGGTCGGCGTGCTGCTGGTCATGGGCGGGCTGAACCTCGGCCTCGTCGCGCTCCTGGCCGCGAAGGCCCCGTACCTCTCCGAGCGGCACCTGCTGCCGATCGCCTACGTCGGGAGTTTCTTCGCGGCGCACGGCGTGTTCTGCGCGCGGTCGGTGTGGCGGCCGGTCTTCGGAGGGCCGCTCACCTCGCGGCCCGCCTGCTGGGTGCTCTACGGGGTCATTTTCGGCTCTTGCCTGCCCGCGGCCGCGAAGCCGCTGCACGAGGACCGCGCCGGCCACCGCCTCGTCGGCGAGTACCTCAAGGCCCACGCGACCCCCGAGGACGTGATCCTCGACCCGTACGACTGGGCGCAGTTCTACTCCGGCCGCTCCGTCCGCGGCGTGCCCGGCGACCCGCCGTCGCCGCGCTACCGCTGGGCGGTCCTCGAAGAGGGCGAGAAGGACCACGCCACCGCCACGAAGCCGCGCCTCAAGGGGGCACTCGATGTCGCCCGCGACGCCAAGAACCGGCCGGTCGTTGTGCTGGAGTGGGCCGACCCCGCCGACACCGGCAAGTCCCGCCGGATCGTCCTGTACCGCCAAGACGCGCGGCCGTAGTGCCCAGGTTCCCGCCGAGGCGACTGCTCACCGCCGGCCGCCCCTACCCCGGCGGCGGCCGCGTGCTGACGAACGCCGGCGTCTGGTCGCCGTGCGGCGAGTGGCTCGTCTACGACACCCGCGGCGACCCCGCCGGCACGCACTTCGACGGCGCGCGGGTCAAGCGCGTCCACGCCCGTACCGGCCGCGTCGAGACCCTGTACACCGCACGAAACGGGGCCAACTGCGGCGTGGCAACGTACGACCCCGTCACCGGCGGCGTACTGTTCATCCTCGGCCCCGAGTCCCCCGACACCGCGTGGAGTTACGGCCCCGCGCGGCGGCAAGGCGTCGCCGTCACGGGGGGCGTCGTCGCGAACCTCGACGCCCGCGACCTGACGCTGCCGTTCACGCCGGGGGCGCTCCGCGGCGGCTCGCACGTCCACCTGACGCACCCCGCCGGCCGGCTGGTGTCGTTTACTTATGACGACCACGTCTTGAGCGAGTTACCGGCAGGCACTCCTGGGGCGGACGTGAATCAGCGCAACGTTGCCGTGGCCGACTGGGGTCGGGCGGTCGCCGTGCCGCGAACGCACCCGCGCAACCACGGCGGCGGAGCGTTCAGTGTTGTCGTCACGCGCACCGTCAACGCCCCGACGCCCGGCAGCGAAGAGATTTCGCGGGCCACCGAAGAGGCGTGGGTTGGCGACAGCCGCACGCTGGCCTTCCAGGGCGAGGTGGTCACCTCCGACGGGGCGACGATCGCCGAGGCGTTCGCCGTCGATCTCCCCGACGACCTGACCGCCCCCGGCGACGGCCCGCTCGAAGGCACGCTGGCGCGCCGGCCGGCCCCGCCGCGCGGCACCGTGCAGCGCCGCCTCACCGACACGACCGGCCACCGCTACCCCGGCCTCAGCGGCCCACGCCACTGGCTGCGCTCCGACGCCGCCGGCCGTCGCGTCGGCGTGCTCAAACGGGACAACGACGGCGTCGTGCAGTTTTGGACCGTCACGCCCGTCGGCACAGACTTTCGCCAAGTCACACGCAGTCTGATGCCCGTCGCGTCGGCGTTCACGTGGCACCCCGACGGCGAGCGGGTCGCGTTCGTGATCGGTGATTGCGTCTGCCTCACGGACGTGGCGACGAGGGCCGTGACCCGGCTGACGCCGTTACTGCCGGGGGTGCGGCCGGAGGCGTGCGTCGTCTCGCCGACGGGGCAGTGGGTCGCGTTCGTGCAGACGATCAACGGGGTGAACCAGATCGGCGTCGTGGGCACGGGGTGAGCCGTTTTCGGCTCCGCCGCAGGCGCGGCGAGCGGCGGGTGTCAACCCGCTGTTCCCCCCCGGCGTGGGAACGATAGCTCCATGCGAGCGCCGAAACTCCCCACGGATCAGCCGTCCCCACGCCGGGGGGGAACAGCGGGTTGACACCCACCGCTCGCCGCGCCTGCGGCGGAAACTCAGACCGCCGCCGCCAGCTTCTCGTACTCGCCCAGCAGCTTCACCCGCACGCCGGCGGCGGTCGCCGTCAACGCGCGCTGCTCACGCACGTACTCCTCGCGGCCGGCTTTCGTCTCGACCGTCAGCGGTTCGAGGCCGTAGTCGCGCAGGTCGTAGGGCGACGCACGCATGTCGAGTTCGCGGGCGCGGCAGGCCAAGTCGAACGCCTCGGCGACGACACTTGAGGCGCAGAACGGGGCGAGCTTGAAGGCGAACTTGTACAGGTCCATCGTGACGTGGACGCAGCCCGGCTGGTCGTGCGTCTCGGTCGCCTCGCGGGTCAGCGGGGTGCGGTTGCGGGGGGCCGCCGTCGGCGTGAAGAAGCGGTAGGCGTCGTAGTGCGTGCAGCGCAGCGGGGTCGCCTCGACGTGCAAGTCGGTGCCGCCCCGGCCCAGCCGCAGCGGCACGCGGCCGTGGCGGACTTCGGGGGCCTCGTAGACCATCGCCCACTCGTGCAGGCCGAAGCAGCCGTAGAACGGCTCACGCTCGCCGACGGCCCGCAGGTAGTCGATGGCCCAGCGCAAGTAGCGGTGCCGCTGAGGCGAGAAGCGCGCGGGGTCGAGGGTCGCCCCGGCGGGGGTATCGACAAAGTCGGCCGGCCAGTCGGTCGCGACGGCGGGAACGTCGGCGAGCGTCACGCCCAGTCCGGGCGACCACCGGAGCAGTTGCGACGGCTTGAAGTTATAGTACTCGAACAGGAAGTCGCGCACCGGGTGCTTCGTAAGGGTGCGCTGCCGGGCCAACCGGTCCTCGGCCCACGGCCCCACGACGGCCCGGTAGGCAACCCGCGCCGCACTCGCCTCGGCGGGGGTCATTGGCCGCAACTCCCGACGGTGAGGACCGCCACCGTCACGTCGTCGCCGTAGGGGGTGGTGCCGCGGAAATCGTGCAGCGACTCCATAAGCAGCCACAGCAGCTCCCCGGCCGACCGGGTGCCGTTGATTCGCAGGCACTCGGTGAGGCGGTCGGTGCCGTACATGTCGCCGATCTCGTTGCGGGCCTCCGAGACGCCGTCGGTCGTGAACACCACCGCGTCGCCGGGGGCGAGTTGCCGGCAGCGCACCGCGTAGACCTCGCCGGGGATGACGCCGAGCAAGAAGCCCTGGGCCACGAGCGGGGTGACGTGGCCGGTCGCGTGGTGGAAGTGCAGCGGGTACGGGTGGCCGGCCGCGGCGTAACGGAGCACCCCCGTCGCCTCGTCGAGGACGCTGTAGAACGCCGTGACGAAGCGCTCCTCGGCGACTTCGAGCAGGCGTTCGTTCATGGCCCCGAGTACCGCGGCGGGGTCGGACTTGGGCGCGGCTTGCGTGAAGGCGAAGCGGGCCATCATGGCGACCATCGCGGCGGCGATGCTGTGGCCGCTGGCGTCGGCGATCAGAAACCCGACGCGGCCGGGTTCCTCGGCGAAGTCGTAGTAGTCGCCGCCGAGGTGGTCGAGCGGCTCGAAGTGGACGGCCCAGTTTTGCCCCGGCCGCGTCGGCGGCGCGGGCGGCAGCATGATCTTCGTCTGGAGCCGCCCGGCGGTGCGCAGGCTGTGCAGGACTTCGCCGTCGCGGGCCAGCAACTGCTCGTTGGCGTGCCGCAGTTGCCGCGTGCTCTCCTCGACGCGGCGCGTCAGGTACTCCTCGCGGCGGCCCAAGAGGAGTCGCGCCGACACGACCCCGACGACGCGGCCGTGCTCGACGACCGGCAGGTGCCGCACGCGCAGGGCGTGCATCCGGCCGACGGCGTCGTCCCAGCCGATGTCCGGCGGGATCGTGTGCGGCGTCGCGGTCATCCAGTCGGCGACGGGGTGGTCGCGCCAGCCGGGGACCGCCGTCGAGACGTTGCGGAGCAGGTCGCGCTCCGTGAAGATGCCGACGAGGTCGGGGCCGTCCGCGACGAGGACCGAGCCGATGCGGCGGTCGTGCATCAGCGTGACGACGGCCTGCACCGGCGTCGCCGGCGGCACGACGACGGGGTGCGGCTCCATCACCTGGCGCACAGTCAACTCGGCGGGCGGCACGGGAGTCTCCAATTCGGTGCGGTTCCCGGCGAGCGGCGTGGCGTCAGCCCGCTGTTTACTGCCCGGAATGGGGGACGCAACCCGTGGGAAGTTTCGGCGCTCGCATGAGCCAGTCGTTAGCCCGTCGGGCGGTCAACAGCGGGCTGACACCCGCCGCTCGCCTGGATCGCCCTACTCCTTCTTCAGCGAGTGGAACACGATTCCCGTCAGCACCTTCGGGTAGAAGTACGTCGATTTCGGCGGCATCGTCTCGCGGTTCGCGGCGACCGCCTCGACGTGTTCCATCCCCACCGGCGGCACCAGGCAGGCCACCTGGCAGGACTTCGCCGACACCGCGTCCGTGACCTCACGGAGCAGGTGGACGTAGGCGCACTTCGGCGTGCCGTGCGGGGCGAGCAGCCTGTCGAGCACCACCTTGTGCAGTAGGCTCACGGCCAGGCCACGCCACTCGGGGGAGTGTTCGGGGGCGAGGTCGTCCATCACGCTCGCGTCGGTCAGCCGGGCGGCGAAGTAGTGGCCGTCGGCGGCGGTGCCGAAGCCGAGGACGTCCTGCGAGTCTTCGAGTTGGACGTGGTCCCAACACCCCGCGGCGTCGGGGCCGAACTCCGCAACGACCTCGAAGTGCGGGGCGAGCAGCGCTTGCAGTTGCGGCGACGTGAGGTCCGGCAACCCCGTGAGCAGCCGGTGCGTCGGCTGGATGACGAGGCCGGGGTCGCCCATGCCGACGAGGACCATCAGGCAGAAGTTCACCGCGGTCTCGTCGTCCAGCACGTTGCCGAGTTCGCGCTGCTCGTCGAGGTATTTCAGCCCGGTTTCGTAGCGGTGGTGGCCGTCGGCGATGTAGACGGGCTTCGGCCCCATCAGGCCGATGATGCGCG
>Ga0123339_10003487_pt1 | contig 10429 bp, 8 predicted proteins | sample lystaG_FD_89956 | JGI IMG/M metagenome (GOLD analysis project Ga0123339, IMG submission 89956) | Glacier valley bacterial and archeal communities from Borup Fiord, Nunavut, Canada, to study Microbial Dark Matter (Phase II) -... | ecosystem: Environmental > Aquatic > Freshwater > Ice > Glacier ... | reverse complement strand
TCAACCGGCTGCCGTTCGCGCCCGGAAGTTTCCCAAACACCTATTGCCTTGGCGTGCTGCAACATACGCCTGACCCGGAAGCGAGCTTCGCCGCGCTGGCGCGGATCGTTGCGCCGGGGGGACATCTGGCGGTCGATGTGTATCCGGCAGGCTGGAAGAACCTGTTCTTCGCCAAATACTGGATCCGTCCGATCGTGAAGCGCTGGACACCCGAGCGCTCGCTTGGCGTGGTGCAGCGGTGGTTCCCCACCCTGTTTGCGATCAGCGATTTCGTGCGGCGTATCCCGCTGGTCGGCCATTATCTGCGCTATCTGGTGCCGGTCGCGAACTACCGGGGCGTCTATCCTCTATCGGCCGAGCAACATCGCGAATGGGCCGTGCTCGATACGTTCGACATGTGGGCGCCCGCGTTCGATCAGCCGCAGACGCTGGACACGCTCGGCGACTGGTTCGTTGCAGCGGGGTTCCCGAACGCCGAAATCTTCCACGCCGGCTTCAATGTGGGCCGTGGCATCAAGGCTCCCGCCTGATGTGCGGCATCGTCGGCTGGCTGTCGCGCGGCGAGCCGCTTGCGTCGGGGCTGATCGAGACGATGCGCGATACGCTCGCGCACCGCGGTCCCGATGGCGCGGGGGCGTGGGTGGGGGAAGGCGGGCGGGTCGCGCTCGGCCACCGGCGGCTTGCGATCCTCGATCTGACCGAGGGGGGCTATCAGCCGATGGCGGGATCGGACGGCCGCCACCACCTCACCTACAATGGCGAAATCTACAATTTCGCCGAACTCAAGGACGAGCTCGCCGCGCTCGGCCACAGGTTCCACACCCGCTCGGACAGCGAAGTCCTGCTCGCCGCCTATGCGCGGTGGGGGGAAGATTGCGTCCGGCATTTCGATGGCATGTTCGCCTTTGCCATCTGGGACAGCGCCACACGCACGCTGTTCGCCGCGCGCGACCGGGCGGGGGAGAAGCCCTTCTTCTATCACCATAGTGCGGGCACGTTCGGCTTCGCGTCCGAACTTAAAGCCCTGTTCGCCAACCCCGCGCTCGATCGACGTCTGAACCTCGCCGCGCTCGATCAATATCTGGCCTATGGCTATGTGCCGGGTGGGCAATGCCTCGTGGACGGGTTCGCCAAGCTGCCTGCCGCGCACCGCCTGCGCTACAGCCTCGATACCGGCGCGCTCGCGATCGAGCCCTACTGGGCCTTGCCACGCTGGACGGGCGGCACCGAAACCCCGCTCGACGCGCTGGCGGACGAATTCGAGCCGCTGCTCGACCGCGCGGTCTCGCGGCAACTGGTCGCCGACGTGCCCGTTGGTATCCTCCTCTCGGGCGGGCTGGACAGCAGCCTGATTGCGGCCACCGCCGCACGACATTCGTCGCGGGTGACCACGTTCACCATCGGCTTTCCCGACAGCGCCAGGCATGACGAAAGCCCGATCGCACGGCGGCTCGCGGGCGAGCTGGGGACGAACCATGTCGAGCTGATGGCCGAAGGCGACACGGTGGCACTGCTGCCCGAGCTGGTCGCGCAGTTCGACGAACCGCTGAACGACAGTTCGATGATCCCGATGCTGCTGGTGAGCAGGCTGGTGCGCACGCGCGCGACCGTAGCGCTGGGCGGCGACGGGGGGGACGAGCTGTTCGGCGGCTATGCGCCCTACGAGTGGCTGGAGCGGGTGGAGCGCGCGCGGGGGTACGCACCCGCAAGCCACGCGTTGCAACAGCTGGCGGGGGCGATGATGCCTGCCCGGCTGCCGCGTCGCAAGGCGGCGTTCCGGCTTCTGGACCACTGGGACGCGGCGGTCACCAACGGTCGGTTGAACGCACCCTCTGAACGCCGCGCGCTCGCCCCCGCGCTGCGGGAGCTGCCACGCGCGGACGGTCCCGAGGCGATGCGCGCGGCGCTGGTGGAGGGCCGCAGCGACATGCGCGAGCGCGCAATGGCATGCGATTTCCAGGCCTATATGTGCGACGACATTCTCGTGAAGGTAGACCGCGCCAGCATGCTGGCCTCGCTCGAGGTGCGTGCGCCGCTCCTCGATCGCAGTATTATCGAGTTTGCCTTCGGGCGGCTGAGCCCCGATCAGCGCGTGGGCGGCGGCGAGCGCAAGCGATTGCTGCGGCGGGTGGCGAAGCGGCGGCTGCCCGGCTGGTTCGATAACGCGCGCAAACAGGGCTTCTCGATCCCGCTCGCGCAGTGGCTGCGCGGGCCGTGGGCACCGCTGATCCGCGATCTGGGCGAGAGCCGCGATGGCGGGCTGCTCGATGCCCGCGCGGTGCGGCGCGTGCTGGGCGCGGGCGGCGTGCGCGACAATCTGGCGGGAGAAGTCTATCAGGTGGCGATGCTCGAACTGTGGCGGCGGCATTACCGCATCGGTCTCGCCTGAGCCGTGGCGGACATCCTGCTGAGCGCGCTCGCGGCACGGCGCGGGGGGGCGCTGACCTATCTGCGGCATATCCTGCCCGCCTTTCCGGGCGGCGACCATCGGCTGTTCGTGCTGGCGACACGGCGGATCGACGGTATGGGCGACGACGATGGCCGCGTAACGTGGCTCAAGGCACCCGCTTGGACCGAGCGGCCGCTGCTGCGCATGACGCTGGGCTGGCTCTATTTCCGGTTCCTGTGGCCGTGGCGCGGGCGGTTCGATGCGGTGTTTTACGCGAGCGGTACCATAGAAACGCCGCCATCGCCGGGAGCGGCATATATCATCACATTCCACAATATGGCCCCCTTCGATCCCGAAGTGGTCCGGCGCTATCCGGCGCTTGGCTGGGCACGGCTGCGCAACACCATCCTGCGCCGCTCGCTTCTAAAGGCGTTCGCGCGCGCCGATTTGGTGATCTTCATATCGAACTACGCGCAGCAAGTGATCGATGTGCTGACGCATCGGCAAGGCCGCGCCGAGGTGATCGTGCACGGCGTCGCGCTCGGCGACGCCCCGCTCTCGCCCACGATCGCCGCGCGGCTGCCTGCGCGGTTCGTTCTCTATCTCTCGGTGCTGGAGGCCTACAAGGCGCAGATCGAGGCGGTTGAGGCTTGGGCGAAGCTGCGCGAGTTGGGGCGTCGCACGGATGTGAAGCTGGTGCTCGCAGGCCCCGAATACGGCCCCTATGCCGACGAAGTGCGCGCCACGATCGCGCGGCTGGACCTGGTCGACGATGTGATCCTGCTCGGGCCGGTGCCGCACGCTGAGGTGGCGGCGCTCGTCCGGCTGGCCGAACTGAACCTGTTTCTTTCCACGTGCGAGAACTGCCCCAACATCCTGCTCGAGCTGATGCGCGCAGGCGTGCCGCTGCTGGTCTCGGCGCGCGAGCCGATGCCCGAGCTGGGCGGCCCCGATCTCGATTATGTGGAGCCTTACGATGTCGATGCGGTTGCGGCGGGGATCGCGCGGCTGCTGGACGATCCGGCGCGGCGAGAGGCGATGGCTGCGGCTGCATACCAGCGTTCGCTCGGGTTCGACTGGGGCACAACCGCCGAACGCACCTGGGCAGCCGTGATCGGCGAAGCGACACGGGTCGCCGCGCGTCGGGGGAAGGCCCGACGCGCTTGAAAATCCTGGTGCTGAGCCAGCATTTCTGGCCCGAGACCTTCCGCATCACCGATATCGTGCGCGCGCTGGCGGACGCGGGCCACAACATGCGCGTGTTGACCGGCCAACCCAATTATCCGGCGGGTCGCATCTTCGATGGGTATCGCGCGGGGGCGCGCGGTCCGCAGGCGATGGGCGGTGTTCCGGTGCACCGCGTGCCGCTGGTGCCGCGCGGCGCAGGGGGCGCGATGCGGCTGGCGCTCAATTATCTATCGTTCGTGGCGTCCGCGAGCCTGTTCGGGCCGCGCGACGTGCCGGGGCGCAAACTCGACATCGTATTCGTCTACGCGACCAGCCCGCTGATCCAGGCGATCGCGGGGGTCGTGGTGGCACGTGCGAAGCGGGCGAAGCTGGTGGTGTGGGTGCAAGACTTGTGGCCCGAGAGCCTCGCAGCAACCGGGTTTGTGACCAGCCCGGCGTTGCTCGGCCTCGTCGCGCGTGTGGTGCGGTGGATCTATGCGCGCACTGATCTGATTCTCGTCCAGAGCGAGGCTTTCGTCGCGCCGGTGGCCGCGCTCGCGCCGCACGGACGGATCGCGCTACTGGAGAACCCCAGCGATGCGCCCGCTCCCGAAGCCACCGCCGCAGCACCCGCGCTGCACCTCCGCCCCGGCTTCAACATCGTCTTCGCGGGCAATTTCGGCGCGGCGCAATCGCTCGATACGGTGCTCGATGCAGCCGAACTCCTGCGCGACCTGTCCGATCTGCGCTTCGTGCTGGTCGGGTCGGGGCGGGACAGCGCGCGGCTGGCGGACGCGATCGCGCGGCGTCGATTGACCAACGTGGAGATGCCGGGCCGGTTTCCGCCCGAGGTGATGCCCGCCATCTTCGCGCAGGCGTCAGCGCTGCTCGTGACGCTCGCACGCGCGCCGATTTTCGCGCTGACGGTGCCGAGCAAGGTGCAGACCTATCTTGCCGCCGGACGCCCGATCCTGGCCGCGCTCGACGGCGAGGGCGCGCGGGTGATCGCGCAAGCAGGCGCGGGGCTGTGCGTTCCCGCCGAAGACGCAGCCGCGCTGGCCAGCGCGGTGCGGGCGCTCTATGCGACGGGCGCGGAGGAGCGCGCGGCGATGGGCGCACGCGGCCAAGCCCATCACGAGCAACATTACGATATGAGTGTCTTCGTGCCGCGCCTGATTGGAATGCTGGAAACGCTTATCGAAGCGCGTGCCGCATGAAGCTATTGGTACTCGGCGCGACGGGGATGCTGGGGAGCGCGGTGCTCCGCGTGTTTGCAGCGCGGCCCGGGATCGAAGGTGTCGGCTCGGCGCGGTCCGCCGGGTCGCTCGGGCGATTGCCCGCCGATGTCGCCGCGCGCGTGGTGACGGGGATCGACGTCGAAAACCCCGATGCGCTGGTGCGACTGTTCGCACGGACGCGGCCCGATGTGGTGATCAACTGCGTCGGACTCATAAAGCAGCTCGCCGAGGCGGACGACGCTCTCGCGGCGATCCCGATCAACGCGCTGCTGCCGCACCGCCTCGCGCGGCTGTGCGGGGCTGCGGACGCACGCCTGATCCATATCAGCACCGATTGCGTGTTCCGCGGCGACCGGGGCGGCTACACCGAAGCCGATTTGCCCGATGCCTGCGATCTCTACGGCCGCTCCAAACTGCTGGGCGAAGTGGATTATCCAAACGCCGTCACGCTGCGCACCTCGATTGTCGGGCACGAGCTTGGTTCCGCGCACGGGCTCATCGAATGGTTTCTCGCGCAGCCGGGGCCAGTCAAAGGCTACGCCAAAGCGGTGTTCTCGGGCCTGCCCACCTGCGAGCTGGCGCGCGTGATCGCCGATCATGTGCTCCCAAATCCCGATCTGACCGGGTTGTGGCATGTCTCCGCCGCGCCGATCGACAAGTTGAGCCTGCTGCGACTGGTGCGCGACGCCTATGGTCGGACCACCGAGATCGAGCCGGACGACCGCGTGGTGATCGATCGCTCGCTCGATAGCTCGCGGTTCCGTGCGCGCACGGGCTACACGCCGCCCGGCTGGCCCGAACTGGTCGCACGCATGCGCGATTTCGGCTGAGCCCCACGCAGGAGTATCCCAATCCCATGTTCGCAGGCGGCACGCTTCTGATTACCGGCGGGACCGGATCGTTCGGCAACGCGGTGCTGCGCCGCTTTCTCGATTCGGATCTTGCCGAAGTGCGCATCTTCTCGCGCGACGAGAAAAAGCAAGAGGACATGCGGATCGCCTTGGCGTCCGATAAGCTCAAGTTCCACATCGGGGATGTGCGCGACGCCGAAAGCGTGCGCGAGGCGACGCGCGGCGTGGACTACATCTTCCACGCCGCCGCGCTCAAGCAGGTGCCGTCTTGCGAATTCTACCCGATGGAGGCGGTGCGCACCAATGTGAACGGCACCGCCAACGTGCTCGATGCAGCGATCGCCAACGAAGTCTCGCGCGTCATCGTGCTCTCCACCGACAAGGCGGTCTACCCGATCAACGCGATGGGCATGAGCAAGGCGCTTGCCGAAAAGGTGATGGTCGCCAAATCGCGCGTTGCTGATCCCGCGAAAACAGTGCTGACCGCAACACGCTACGGCAATGTCATGGCCTCGCGCGGCAGCGTGATCCCGCTGTTCATCGAGCAAATCCTCGGCGGAAAGCCGCTCACCATTACCGATCCCTCGATGACGCGCTTCTTGATGAGCCTCGAGGAATCGGTCGATCTGGTTCTTTATGCTTTTGCGCACGCCCAGCCCGGCGATCTGTTCATCCAGAAGGCCCCCGCTTCGACGGTGGCGGACCTTGCCGAAGCGCTGAAGCAATTGCTGCGCCGCGATACCGAAGTGCGCGTCATCGGCACGCGGCACGGCGAGAAGCTCTACGAATCGCTGGTATCGCGCGAGGAAATGGCGCGCGCGGACGATCTGGGGCGCTATTACCGCGTGCCCGCCGATGCGCGCGACCTCAACTATGCGCAATATTTTACGCAAGGCCAGCCCGAGATCGCGGAGATCGAGGATTACACGAGCCATAATACGCAGCGGCTCGACGTGGAGGGCGTGAAGACCAAGCTGCTCGCGCTGGACGAAGTCGGCGAGGCGATCGCGCGTGCTTAAGGTGATGACCATCGTCGGCACGCGGCCCGAGATCATCCGCCTCTCGCGCACGATCGCGCTGCTGGACCGGCACACCGACCATATCCTCGTCCATACCGGGCAGAATTACGATTACGAACTGAACGGCATCTTCTTCGATCAGCTAGGCGTGCGGAAGCCCGATCTGTTCCTCGAAGCGGCCGGCCAAAGCGCGGCTGAAACCATCGGCAATGTCATCGCGCGCGCCGACGCCGCGATCGCCGAACACGCTCCGCAAGCGCTGCTGATCCTGGGCGATACCAACAGTGCGCTCGCCGCAATCGCTGCCAAACGCCGCAAGGTGCCGATCTTCCACATGGAGGCCGGCAACCGCTGCTTCGATTTCCGTGTGCCCGAGGAGATCAACCGGCGCATCGTCGATCATATCTCGGACATCAACCTGCCCTACGCACAGATCGCGCGCGAGTATCTGCTGCGCGAAGGGCTGCCTCCCGATCAGATCATCGTCACGGGTTCGCCGATGCGCGAGGTGCTGAACCACCACGCGGACGGCATCGCCGCCTCGCCGATCCTGCGCGATCTGGAGCTCGAGCGGCAGGGCTATTTCGTCGTCAGCGCGCACCGCGAGGAAAATGTGGACGATCCCGCCCGCCTCGCCCGGCTGTTCGCGCTGCTGGGCGCAGTGGCGGACCGCTATGCCCTGCCCGTCATCGTCTCCACCCATCCACGCACGGCGAAGCGGATCGAGGCGGGGGAGCTTGCGGTTCATCCGCTGGTGCGGCTGCTCAAGCCGTTCGGGTTCCTAGATTATGTGCACCTGCAAACCCATGCACGCGCGGCGCTCTCCGATTCGGGGACGATCACCGAGGAGAGCGCGATCCTGAACTTCCCCGCGCTGAACCTGCGCGATGTGCACGAACGCCCCGAGGGGTTCGAGGAAGCGGCCGTGATGATGGTGGGGCTGTCTGCGGAGCGCGCGCTCGACGCGTTGGCGGTCCTGACGACCCAGCCGCGCGGGGGCACGCGCGCGCTCGGCGCGGTGGCGGATTATGCGACGGACAATGTGTCTGAAAAGGTGCTGCGGATCATCCTGAGCTACACCGATTGGGTCAATCGCCGCGTGTGGCACAAGGCGGACGCCTGACCGCACACGCCGCACTGGCGCGCGCGCGCACCAGGCCGTAACCCCCCCGCCGATGGCGACGCACGATCATTCGCACGCACACGGGCACGGGCACAGCCACGCGCCCGCCACGTTTGATCGCGCATTTGCAATCGGCATTGCGCTCAATCTTGGTTTCGTCGTGGTCGGGGTGATTTACGGCCTGTGGTCCAACTCGCTCGCGCTGCTCGCAGATGCGGGGCACAACGCATCCGATGCGCTCGGCCTCGTCCTCGCGTGGGGCGCGGCGTGGGCGGCGCGACGGCACCCGACCGAACGGTTTACATACGGGTATCGCCGCGCCTCCATCCTCGCGTCGCTACTGAACGCGGTGACACTGCTCGTCGCGGTCGGCGTGATCGCGGCGGAGGCGGCGATGCGCCTGCGCCATCCTGCGCCCGTCGATACGGGCACCGTGATGGCGGTCGCGGGCATCGGGATCATCGTCAATGGCGTGACCGCATGGCTGTTCGCGCGCGGGCGCAAGGACGATCTCAACATTCGCGCGGCGTATCTGCACATGGCGGGGGACGCGCTGATCTCGGCAGGCGTGGTGGCGGCCGCGCTGGCGATCCGGTTGACGGGCTGGCTCTGGATCGATCCGCTCGTCAGCCTCGTCGTGGCGGCGGTGATCGTAGGCGGCACGTGGAGCCTGCTGCGCGAATCGGGACGGCTGTCGCTAGATGGCGTGCCCGCGCAGATCGATGCAGCGGCGGTCGGGGCATATTTGCGCGGTCTGCCCGGCGTGACGGGCACACACGATATCCACATCTGGTCGATGAGCACCACCGAAGTCGCCTTGACTGCCCACCTCTGCGTCCCCGCGACCGGCCCGCACGATGCGCTTCTCGCGCGGATCGCGCACGATCTGGATCACCACCACGGCATCGGCCACGCGACAGTGCAGATCGAGGCCGATGCGGCTGCCTGCGCGCTGGAACCTGCAGACCGGGTCTGAATGCCCCTTGCGCGGCGGCGCGGGGAGAACGGGCATGAGGCACGTGTTGGAGGGGATATTCATGGCCGGTCTGCCAAGCACACTCGCGCTCGCCATCGCCCTGACTTGCCGCCCTGCCCGTGCGCGGCGCAACGCTGGTCTCGGCCACGCCCATCGCCGGCGCTCCGGCGGACGCGCACGCCTTTGCGATCCGCTATCGCTCCACCGGCTATGACGGCCGTCCCGAAACACTGAGCGGCCTGCTGATCGAGCCTGCGGGAGCAGCCCCGGCCGCAGGCCGCCCGGTGGTCGCTTGGGCGCACGGGACAACGGGCATCTCGGAAGGCTGCGCACCATCCGGGGCACCCGGGCGCTTCACGCAGATACCCGCGCTGGCCGATATGCTGCAGCGCGGCTGGGTGGTGGTGGCGACCGATTATGCTGGCCTCGGCTCGCCCGGCCCGCACCCTATCTGGTCGCTGACGCGACCGCGCGCGCGGTGCTGGCTCCGGTCGCCGCGGCGCGCGATCACCGCTCAGGCAGCGCGGGGGCGCGGTTCGCTGTGTGGGGATTGTCCCACGGCGGCCATGCGGCGCTGGTCAGCGCCGAGCGCGCGCGGGCGATGGCCCCGGGGCTGACGCTGGTCGGCACCGCCGCCGCTGCGCCGCCGACCGATCTCGCCGCCAACTTCGGCGCGGGCGCGAAGCAGACCACGCGCGGCGTGCTCGTCGCATTCGTCGCGGGCTCGTGGAGCCGTGTATACGGCGCGCCGCTGGCGACGCTGGGGAGGCCGCATACGGTGCGCCTGATCCAGCGATTGTCGGGCATCTGCGCGCTCGGCCAGGGCATGAAGCTGGGAACGATGATCGGCGCGGTCGCGCTCGGGCGGCAGTTGCGCGACGTCGATGCGGCAAATCTCGAACCGTGGGCGGGGCTGCTCGCGCGCAACTCGGCCGATCCGCGTGGCGGTGCCGCCGCGGCCCCACTGCTGATCGCCCGATCTGAGGCCGACGAGGTGGTGGGCCCCGCGATCACCCGCAACTATGCGCGCGCGGCGTGCCAGGCTGGCGCACGACTTCGCTGACTGGGCGAAACCGCCGGCGATCACGGGGGAACCTCGGCGCGCACCGGCGCGGCAACCGTGGACTGGCTCGCGGACCGGTTCGCCGGAAAACCGGCACCCAGCGATTGCGGGCGATTGTGAAGGCTGAGACCGACGTTCGCAGGATCGAAAAGTCCGGCTTCCCTGCCGACCGAAAATCTGCGGAGAGATGATGACCCCAACGGGAACCGAACCTGTGTTTTCGCCGTAAAAGGGCGTCAATAGGCGTTCGCCTGTGTCCGCCGTTGTCGGCGTAGGCGGCAGAAAAGCTGGGGATCGTCCTTGACCGTCCATCCTTGTTCGCCCATGCATATTGTCGGATTATTGCCGGAAATGAAATCCGGCAATAGCGCGAACGGAGCTAGAGCAGTTATCCACTGTCGTGAATCGGTGAGGGACTCCCAATCGGGCTGAGGTCTGATTCACACTGGCCGCCGGGGTCGGAGGCCGGCGGGTATGGGGCGACCGCTTTCGATGGATTTGCGTGCGCGGGTGGTGGATGCGATCGGTGCGGGCATGTCGCGGCGGGCGGCGGCGGCGCGGTTCGGGATCAGCGCGGCGACGGCGGTGCGCTGGGCGCAGCTT
>Ga0123339_10003486_pt1 | contig 10433 bp, 13 predicted proteins | sample lystaG_FD_89956 | JGI IMG/M metagenome (GOLD analysis project Ga0123339, IMG submission 89956) | Glacier valley bacterial and archeal communities from Borup Fiord, Nunavut, Canada, to study Microbial Dark Matter (Phase II) -... | ecosystem: Environmental > Aquatic > Freshwater > Ice > Glacier ... | reverse complement strand
CAGGGGCAGCCAGGTCGATGCTTGCGGCCCCTGGATTGCCACGGCGCAAGGGCGCCTCGCAATGACGGCGGTAAGGTGCCCGGCATGACCCCGATCCTGTCCGCCGCGGGCCTGCACACCTACTATGGCGCCAGCCACATCCTGCGTGGGGTAGATGTGCAGGTCATGCCGGGCCAGGCCATCGGGCTGATGGGGCGCAATGGCATGGGCAAAACGACCTTGATCCGCACCTTGCTGGGCCTGGTGCCGCTGCGGGCCGGGCAGGTGATGGTGGATGGGCAGGACGTGGCCGGCCGGCCCGCGCACGCCCGGGCGCGCCAGGGCATCGCCGTGGTGCCGGAGGGGCGCGGCGTGTTCGCAGGCCTGTCGGTGCGGGAGAACCTGCTGCTCGCCGCCCGGCCCGGCGCGGACGGCGCAACCCGCTGGCCGCTGGACCGCGTGCTGGCCACCTTCCCGCGCCTGGCGCAGCGCATCGCCCACCGCGGCGGGCAGTTGTCCGGCGGGGAGCAGCAGATGGTCGCCATCGGCCGCGCGCTGATGACCAGCCCGCGGCTGCTGATCCTGGACGAAGCGACCGAGGGCCTGGCCCCCCTGGTGCGCGACGAGATCTGGCGCACCATCGCCCTGATCCGCGCCGACGGGATCGCAACCTTGGTGGTGGACCGCACCGTGGCGTCCGTGCTGAGCCTGGTGGACCGTGCGACGGTGCTGGTGAAGGGCCAGGTGGCCTACGACGGCAACCCGGCGGCACTGGCCGGGGACCGGGAGATGCTGGGGCGGTTCCTGGGGGTCTAGCCGGCCTTACGCGGTCTTGCGGGTTATGCGGCGGCGCAACTCGGCCAATTCGGCGCGGGTGGCCTCGATGTCCTCGGGCGATATGGGCGGGCGCGGCTCCGTGTCGGCTGGGTTTGGTTTGCCGACGCGGTTCGGGTCGTAACGCCCGCGGTTGGGGTCGGACTGGTCCACCACAACGGTGCGCTCGGTTTCAACGGTCATGCCACATCTTCCTGTAAGCCGGCTCAGCTATCCAGGCCGTAATAAGACGGCAGGCCTGGCCCCTTCGGGTGTAGATGACTTCATATACCTCGCCGAGCAACTCCCCGACCACATGAAACCGCGGCTCGGCATAGCCGCGGGTATCCTCCCGTTCCAGCACGTAGCCGGGGAAGATACGGCTGATGAACCCCAGGTCGAAGCCGCGCCCCGTGAACACTTCGTCACTCTTGGCTGGGTCGAACTCAATCCGCTCAAAAGCACGGTAAACCAGGCGGAACGGCTGCGGAGGTGGGGTCACTTCACCTCACGCAAGCCGCGACCGCCCTGTCGCACAAACAACACATCAATCATATTCTCTCCTATCAAGACTCAAACCCGCCCAAGCCAAGGCCGCATCAGGAAACGTCCATCCGGCACCAGCAGCGCCATACCCCCCAGGTATGGAACCGGACCAACCTAATCTTGGACTTGGCCCGCCCGCCCGCATATCCTCCCTCATCGCACGGGCCTCAAGACCCGGCACCCCACGGAGGACACGATGCTCGACGCCATCCAGACGACGCTCGACACCGCGGTCGAGGACAATGCCGAGACCGGGCTGTTCCGCTGCAAGCGCAACATCTTCACCGACCCCGAGCTGTTCGAGCTGGAGATGACGCACATCTTCGAGGGCAACTGGATCTACCTGGCGCACGAGAGCCAGGTGCCGAACAAGAACGACTACTTCACGACGTTCATGGGCCGCCAGCCAATCTTCATCGCCCGCAACAAGGCCGGCGAGCTGAACGCCTTCATCAATGCGTGCAGCCACCGCGGCGCCATGCTGTGCCGGCACAAGAAGGGCAACAAGGCCGCCTACACCTGCCCGTTCCACGGCTGGACGTTCAGCAACTCGGGCAAGCTGCTCAAGGTGAAGGACGCGGACGGCGCCGGGTATCCCGAGAGCTTCAACAAGGACGGCAGCCACGACCTGACGAAAGTGGCGCGGTTCGAGAGCTACCGCGGCTTCCTGTTCGGCAGCCTGAATGCCGACGTGCTGCCGCTGCGGGAGCATCTGGGGGAGGCCGCGAAGATCATCGACATGATCGTCGATCAGTCGCCCGAGGGGCTGGAGGTGGTGCGCGGCGCGTCCTCCTACGTGTTCGACGGCAACTGGAAATTGCAGACCGAGAACGGCGCCGACGGCTACCACGTCAGCGCGACGCACTGGAACTATGCCGCCACCACCAGCCGCCGCAAGGAGGCCGCGCAGGTCGATAACGTGCGGGCGATGAGCGCGGGTGGCTGGGCGAAGCAGGGCGGCGGCTTCTACTCGTTCGAGCACGGGCACCTGCTGCTGTGGACCAACTGGTCCAACCCGGAGGACCGGCCGAACTGGGACCGGCGCGGCGAGCTGGCCGAGCAGTTCGGCCAGGCCACGTCCGACTGGATGGTGCAGCGCAGCCGTAATCTTTGCCTGTATCCGAACGTCTACCTGATGGACCAGTTCAGCAGCCAGATACGCACCTATCGCCCCCTAGCTGTCGATAAGACGGAGGTGACGATCTACTGCATCGCGCCCAAGGGCGAGAGCGACGAATCCCGGACCCGGCGCATCCGGCAATACGAGGACTTCTTCAACGCCTCTGGCATGGCGACGCCGGACGACCTGGAGGAGTTCCGCGCCTGCCAGATCGGCTACATGGGCAGCGCCGCGCAGTGGAACGACCTGTGCCGGGGCGCCGCGCACTGGATACAGGGACCGGACGAGGGCGCGAAGGCCATCGGCCTGCAGCCCCTACTGTCCGGGGCGCGCACCGAGGATGAGGGGCTGTTCGCCGTTCAGCACCGCTACTGGATGGACACGATGCAGCGCGCCTTGGCGAAGGACCGGGTGAGCCTGGGCTGACAAGGGCCGTCATTGCAAGGCGCGCTTGCGCCGCGGCAATCCAGGGGCTGCCAGCGAAGTCCTTGCCGCCCCTGGATTGCCGCGGCGCTGCGCTCCTCGCAATGACGGATGTCTTGCCCGCCCTTGCGCCGATGCCGAAGGATGTTGCGATGCTGACCACCGAAGACGTGCGCCAATTCCTGTTCCGGGAGGCGCGCTACCTGGACGACAAGGACTGGGATGCCTGGCTGGCGCTGTATGCGCCGCACGCGCAGTTCTGGATGCCGTCCTGGGACGACGACGACAAGCTGGTGACCGACCCGGCGCGCGAGGTCAGCCTGATCTACTACCCGCACAAGGGCGGGCTGGAGGACCGGGTGTTCCGCATACGCACGGAGCGCAGCAGCGCGACATCGCTGCCCGAGCCGCGCACGTCGCACAACATCAGCAACGTGGAGATCACCGAGCAGTCGGACGGCGTGTGCAAGCTGCGGTTCAACTGGTTCACGCTGAACTTCCGCTACAAGGCGACCGATACCTACTTCGGCACCTCCTACTACACGCTGGATACTGCCGAGCCAGCGCCGCTGATCACCAACAAGAAGGTCGTGCTGAAGAACGACTACATCCACCACGTCATCGACGTGTACCACATATGAATTCGAGGGAATGATGGGCCACACGGTCGCACTGAACTTCGAGGATGGCGTTACCCGCTTCATCGACTGCGCGGAAAGCGAGAGCGTCGCCGATGCGTCCTACCGCGTGGGCATCAATATCCCGCTCGATTGCCGGGACGGCGCGTGCGGCACCTGCAAGGCGTTCGTGGAACGCGGCACCTACCATGCCGGGGACTACATCGAGGACGCGCTGACCGACGAGGAAGCAGCGGAGGGCTATGGCCTGGCCTGCCAGATGCGCCCGAAATCCGACCTGGTGCTGCGCGTCGCCGCATCGTCGGACGCCTGCAAGACCCGGCCCGCCACCCATGCCGGCGCCATCGCAACACTGACCCGGCTGTCGGACACCACGACGGCCTTCACGGTACGCACCGAGGGCAAGCCGGTGGCGTTCCTGCCGGGCCAGTACGTCAACATCGAGGTCCCCGGCAGCGGGCAGCGGCGCTCCTACTCGTTCAGCACCGCACCCGGCGCGGCGGAGGCCGGGTTCCTGGTGCGGAACATCCCCGGCGGCCTGATGACGACCTTCCTGGACGGCGCGCAACCCGGCACGGCCATCACCTTCACCGGCCCGGTCGGCGGGTTCTACCTGCGGGAGATCAAACGCCCCGTGCTGATGCTGGCGGGCGGCACCGGCCTCGCCCCGCTGCTGTCCATGCTGGACCACACCGCCAGCAGCGCGCACCCGGTCCACCTGGTCTATGGCGTGACGCACGATGCCGACTTGGTGGAGGTGGACCGGCTGGACGCCACCGCGGCCCGGTTGCCCGCATTCACCTACAGCACTGTCGTGGCCGACGAGGGCAGCGCCCATCCGCGCAAGGGCTATGTGACGGCGCACCTGGACGCCGCGCACCTGAACGGGGGGAACGTGGACGTTTACCTGTGCGGCCCGCCGGGCATGGTGGAGGCGGTGCGCGCGCACTTCAGCGCGCAAGGCATCACGCCAGCCAGCTTCCATTTCGAAAAATTCAACCCGAGCGGCGTGGTCGCGGGGTCGGCGTGACGCCAGCGATCCCATACTCCGACCATTTGCAAGCACGTCGTCATCGCGAGGCGCGCTTGCGCCGTGGCGATCCAGGGGCGGCAAGGGCTGTGCTGGCCGCCCCTGGATTGCCGCGCCGCAAGGGCGGCTCGCAATGACGGGTTGTTCCTGGAGCAGCCGGGGCGCGAGGCCCGCGTCATGAGCGTCCCCGGGCGGTTCGCGGGCAAGGTGGCGGTGGTGACGGGCGCGGCGCAGGGCATCGGGCGGGACGTGGCAATGCGGCTGGCGCAGGAGGGCGCGCAGGTCGTGCTGGCCGACCGGTCCGAGCATGTGCACGAGGTGGACGCCGGGGACAGCCTGGCCGTTGTCGCCGACATGGAGCGGTATGCGGATTGCCAAAGCTTGATGGCGGCGGCGCTCGGCCGGTTCGGGCGGATCGACGTGCTGGTGAACAACGTCGGCGGCACGATCTGGGCCAAGCCCTACGCCGAGTATGCGGAGGCCGAGATCGAGGCGGAGGTGCGCCGCAGCCTGTTCCCGACGCTGTGGTGCTGCCACGCCGTGCTGCCGGCCATGGTGGCGGCAGGCCAGGGCAGCATCGTCAACGTGTCGTCGGTAGCCACGCGGGGGATCAACCGGGTGCCGTATGCGGCGGCCAAGGGCGGCGTGAACGCGATCACGGCCGGGTTGGCGTGGGAGTATGCGGCGCACGGCATCCGCGTGAACGCGGTGGCACCCGGCGGCACGGCGGCCCCGCCACGCCGCGTCCCGCGCAACGCGGCGCCGCAAACGGCGCAGGAGGCGGCGTGGATGCAGGAGGTGGTGGAGCAGACGACGGCGTCCAGCCACATGCGCCGCTATGGGACGACCGGGGAGCAGGCGGCCGCCATCCTGTTCCTGGCGTCCGACGAAGCGTCCTACGTCACCGGCACGGTGTTGCCGGTGGCGGGGGGCGACCAGGGATGACCCGTCATTGCGAGGAGCGCAGCGACGCGGCAATCCAGGGGCGGCCGGGACCGTGCTTGCGGCCCCTGGATTGCCGCGCCGCAAGGGCGGCTCGCAATGACGGTTTCTTTCGGCAAGTAATAATCAACTGTGGGAGACGACCTGATGACCGACATCCTCAGCACCAGCCCAACGAAGGACCTGCTGGCCAAGCTCAGCGGCATGGACAACGGCGCCGGCAACCCGCGTGTGAAGCAGGTCGTGGCCCGCGTGGTGTCCGACATGTTCAAGACCATCGAGGACTTCGACGTGACGCCGGCCGAGTTCTGGGCGGCAATGAGCTACCTGACCGAGCTGGGCCAGCGCGGCGAATACGGCCTGGTCGCGGCCGGGCTGGGCGTCGAGCACTTCCTTGACCTGCGGTTCGACGAGAAGGAGCGCCAGGCCGGCCTCGCCGGCGGCACGCCGCGCACCATCGAGGGGCCGCTCTATCTGGCGGACGCGCCGCTCAGCCAGGGCGAGGCCCGGCTGGACGACGGCAGCGAGCAGGGGGAGGTGCTGTTCATGGAGGGCCAGGTGCGCGACACCGACGGCCATCCCGTGCCCGGCGCCATCGTCGATGTGTGGCACGCCAACACCCTGGGCGGATACTCGTTCTTCGACCCCAACCAGAAGCCCTGGAACCTGCGCCGCCGGATCGAGGCGGATGCGGAGGGACGCTACCGGTTCCGCAGCATCCTCCCGGCCGGGTATGGCTGCCCGCCGGACGGGCCGACGCAGAAGCTGCTGGACCAGTTGGGGCGGCATGGGCAGCGTCCGGCGCATGTGCACTTCTTTGTCTCGGCGCCGGGCTACCGGCAGTTGACGACGCAGATCAACATCGCGGGCGACAAGTTCCTGTATGACGACTTCGCCTTCGCCACCCGCGACGAGCTGATCCCGGCGATCCGGCGGCAGGAGGGTGCTGCGGACCCAAAGGCGCCCAGCCTTGGAAAAGAGGGCCTGAACGCGCCGTATTCGGAGATCACGTTTGACTTCACCCTGAACCGCGAGGTGGCGGACCTGCCTGGCACCGTGGTGGTGCGGGAACACGCAAAGGCGGCCTGATGCCTTCTCCCTCTCCCTTCGGGAGAGGGTCGGGGTGAGGGGGTCTGTCTGCCAGCACCAATGCCGGGTGCGAGGCGGGCAGGGCCTCACGTAACCCTAGTTTTGCCCCAAGACCCTCTCACCCCGACCCTCTCCCGGAGGGAGAGGGAGAAAGACTGACATGCACGACCTGGCCATCCATTCCATCCGCACGACCATCGTGGACGTGCCGACCGTGCGGCGGCACAAGCTGTCGAACACGTCGGTCACGGCGCAGTCCTACGTCATCGCCCAGGTGCGGCTGCACAACGGCGCCGAAGGCATCGGCGAGGCCGCGACCCTGGGCGGACCCCGGTGGAGCGAAGAAAGCGTCGAGGCGATCAAGGCCAACATCGATGCCTACCTCGCGCCCGCGCTGCTGGGCCACCGCGCCGACCTGATCGAGGCCGCCGGCGCCCGGATGGACCAGGCCGCCAAGCGCAACAACGCCGCCAAGGCCGCCATCGAGACGGCGCTGTGGGACGCCATCGGCCGCACCTGGAACCTGCCCGTCACGGCGCTGCTGGGCGGCGCCGTGCGGGACCGGGTGCCGGTGCTGTGGACGCTTGCCTCCGGCGATCCCGTGCAGGAAGTGGAAGAAGCCCATGCCAAGCTGGACGCCCGGCTGCACCGCACCTTCAAGGTCAAGATCGGCGCGCAGGACCCGGCTGCCGACATGGCGCGCATGCGGCACTTGGCCGGGGCGCTGGAGGGCCGGGCCACGCTGATCGTCGATGCCAACCAGGCCTGGGACGAGACCGTGTCCGCCCGCTGCCTGCCGCAGCTGCAGGAAATGGGCGTGGCGCTGGTCGAGCAGCCCGTGCCTGCCTGGAACCTGGCCGCCATGGCCCGGCTGCGCGCCCGCTCCGGCACCCCGCCGCTGCTGGCCGACGAATGCGTGTTCGACGTGCACGACATGCTGGCCGTGGGCGCCGCCGGGGCTGCCGACGCGGTGTCGCTGAAGCTGGTCAAGCACGCGGGCTTGCTGGGCCTGAAGCGCGTCGCGGCGGTCGCGGAGGCCGCGGGGATCGGGCTGTATGGCGGCTGCCTGCTGGAAAGCTCGGTCGGCGCGGCGGCGCACCTGCAGGTGTTCGCCACGTTGCGGGACCTGGCCTGGGGCTGCGAGCATTTCGGGCCGCAGATCCTGGTGGGCGACCTGGTGACGGAGCCGCTGCGGTTCGCCGATTTCGACCTGCACCTGCCGACAGGGCCAGGCCTGGGCGTGACGCTGGACCCGGACCGGATGCGGGCCTACGCCCGGGCATAAGCCAAACAGGGGATAACGATGCTGTATTGCGTGGAGATGGACGTGGTCGTGCCGCCCGGCACCGACCCGGCGGTGCTCGACCGCCTCAAGGCGGAGGAGAAGGCGCAGTCGCAGGACTTGCAGCGCCAGGGCAAGTGGCGGCACCTGTGGCGGGTGGCCGGGCGCTACGCCAACATCAGCGTGTTCGACGTGGCCAGCCATGACGAGCTGCACGCCATCCTGTCCGGCCTGCCGCTGTTCCCGTTCATGCAGATGAAGGTGACGCCGCTGGCGCAGCACCCGTCCGCCATCGCCCTGAACGCCCCGAACGCTACAGACACATGACGCCTGCGCGCCTGATGCCGCTGACGTTCGTCGGCATCTGGGCGACGGGGTTCCTGGTGGCGCGGCTGGTCGCGCCGCATGTCGATCCGCTCACGTTCCTGTCGATGCGCTTCGTGCTGAGCGCCGCGGCGTTCGCGGGCATCGCCGCCGTGGCCGGTGCGCCTTGGCCGCGGGGCGTGCGCGCGTGGCGGGATGCGCTGGTGGCGGGTGTGCTGATGCAGGGCGTCTATCTGGGCGGGGTGTTCTGGTCGGTGCGGCACGGCCTGCCCGCCGGCATCTCGGCGCTGGTGACGGGGTTGCAGCCGCTGCTGACGGCTGTGCTGGCGTTCCCCTTGCTGGGGGAGCGTGTGGGGCTGCGGCGCTGGGCCGGGATCGGTATCGGGTTCGCGGGCGCGCTGCTGGTGCTGTCACCGGGCCTGCGGGCGGCCGAGGGCGTGCTGGTCGTGCCGTTGCTGGCATCCGGGTTGGGGATGGTGGGCATGACGCTGGGCACGATCTGGCAGAAGCGCACCGGGGCCGCCGCGGACCTGCGGACCGGCGCGGCAGTGCAGTTCATCGGCGCGGCGGCCGTGACGGCGCCGGTCGCATGGCTGACGGAGGCCGGGCGGTTCGATGGCGCCTGGCAGGCCTGGGCCGGGCTGGCCTGGGCGGTGTGCGGGCTGTCGCTGGGTGCGATCTCGCTGCTGTTGCTGCTGATCCGGCGCGGCGCGGTGGCGGGGGTGGCCAGCCTGTTCTACCTGGTGCCGCCGGTGGTGGCAGTGCTGGCCTTCCTGCTGTTCGGGGAGGCGCTGACGGCGATGCAGGTGGCGGGGATGGCGGTGGCCGCCGTGGGGGTGGCGGTGGCGAGCCTGGGGTAGGACAGGCTAGACGACCGCTGGGACGTACCAGACCTGCGCCATGGGTTCGAACAGCCCCGGCAGCGGGAAGTAGGCGTTGATCTGCAGGAAGTGCTTGGCGTTGCCGGTCGCAACCGCCGCACCGGCCGCGATGGCGATGGCCGCAATCGCCAGGTCGGCACCCGTCGCCTGCTCCTTGGCCTGTGGGTCGGTGATGATGAAATGCCGCAAGGCCGCAGTTTCGTACATTCGGCCAAGCAGCTTGGCCGCCGCGACGCCCATCGGCAACACTTGCGGCGCCCCAGCATCCAGCAAGCCGGTCAGCCAACCCTCGACTTCGTCTGCAACGCGAGGGTGTTGCACGCGGGCGCGCTCGATGCCGCGCTGCACCTCCATGACCGTGACCACTGTCGTCGCGATGGCCTGCCACCCGGTCTGAGCAACCCAGCGCGCCACTCGCGGATGCGGCGTCCTCCTGGAGAATGTGCTGAGGACATTGGTGTCCAGGACGTATCTCAACCCGGCAGGTCTGCCGGTCCCGGAATGATGAAGGAACTGCCTTCCGCCCGGATGTCCCGCAAGGCGCGGTCGAATGCATCGTCCTCATCCCGCGTCGTGCCCGCAGTCAGCAAGTAGCTGGCGAGCGTCGCTTGCGACCGCTCGAAATACTCCCGGGACACCACGACGACCTCACGCCCGTCACGGCGCCGGACGAACTGCGGTGTCCCGTCCACCGCGGCATCCACAACCTCGCTGAAGCGGTGCCGGGCAGAGGACGCCTGCCATGTATCGGTCATGTGCTCGTCTTCCATGCTGCTGCTACGCTGCGCCGCAAGGCGTCAAGTTGTCAACTGAGTTGACACTACAACGGCAGCCGCCGCGCCTCCTCCCCGGCCCCCACCGCCTCCACGAAGTCCAGCACTTGCGCCATGTGCTCCCCCCAGCCCGGCGCGTGCCACGCCGCCAGCCGGGCCAGTTGCGCGGCGCGGCGGGGGCTGTCGGGGGCGGCATAGTCCTCGATGGCCTGCATCCAGGCCGGGCCGTCCAGCGGGTCCAGGTATTCGGCAACCGCGCCGCCGACCTCCCGCAACGCCGGCAGGTCGCTGCACAGGGCGGGAGTGCCGGCGGCCAGCGCCTCGGCCAGCGGCAGGCCATATCCCTCGGCGAACGACGGCAGCAGCAGGGCGCGTGCGCCGCGCAGCAGGGCGCCGGTCTGCGCGTCGGACAGGTCGGTGCGTTCCTCGACCACGCCGTGCAGGGTGGCGCAGCGTTCGATCATGTCCACGACCTGCTCGTTCTCCCAGCCACGGCGCCCGACCAGGACCAGGCGGGGCGCGGCGGGGCCGAGGCGTTCCACCAACCGGCGCCAGACGTGCAGCGGCAGCAGGTGGTTCTTGCGCGGCTCGAT